>Ga0316204_10001902_pt1 | contig 51888 bp, 45 predicted proteins | sample 6monrhotite_MG_2_FD_205661 | JGI IMG/M metagenome (GOLD analysis project Ga0316204, IMG submission 205661) | Microbial mat bacterial communities from mineral coupon in-situ incubated in ocean water Damariscotta River, Maine, United States -... | ecosystem: Environmental > Aquatic > Marine >... | reverse complement strand
GACCTGCTACCCGGCGCTCCGACGCCTACCGGGAGGGGACTCTCACCCCCTGGAATCGTCCAGCAAGAAAACCGGACCCGACGCGCTACCGCGCGCCGCCTCCGGCCTTCGTCAGGACACACCATCGACGGCGAGTACGAACCCGGCGTCTCCGACGGCGGGATCCGCATGTGGTACGGAGCTGAGCCCTCCGCTCCAAACGCGATCACGGGCTTCAACGTCAACGTGAGCCACAACGAGCTCCACAACGCCGACAGCAGGAACGGAGATGGTGCGATCGTGCTCCGCCAAGCATGGCACCGCTACCCGCTGGCGGACAGGCAATACACAGCTGCGGCGATCCACAACAATTACGCCACCGGGGGCGGCGGCGTCTTGCTCTACGGCTCCGATGTCTACGGGACCACGACCTACACCAATACGGACGGCCCGCTTTCGTTGAACGTCATCGAGCTGGGTACCCCCGGACCTCAGCTCACCTTCGAATGGTAGTGAGCGCTGTGCAGTGAGACCCAACAACATGGTCCAGGCGGCGCCCGATGTCTCCGCGTGGGCCGACCCACCATGCTCTACGCGGCGGGAGAGGCTGTCGACGACTTTGGCCACGCAGACCCCGGACCTCGCGACCGGCACGGCACGTCAGCGCAGCGCAGCGCGGTCTGACGCGAGCATTCGGATTCGCGCATCCGTGCGTCTTGACCTGCCCCCTCGCGTGCCGGCGCCCAGCGCAACCGGAAACGCACATCTGTTGGGTGGGTCCGTTGGTACCGAGACGACCCCTCGGCAATCTCGCCGTGACCCGGACGGGCAGCCGTCAGCTAGAGGTCGTGCGCAGCGGTGCGTCTTTGGCAGGCGCGCGACTGCCGTACAGCCGCTCCATCTCGGCGCCCATGCGACCGGTGACGAAGTACAGCAGCATCTTGAAGTCCGACGCGAGCGACCACAGAGGGTACTTGAACGTGGCCGGCCGATTGTGCTCGACGAAGAAGTGGCCGACCCAGGCGGGACCATAGCCGACGACAAACCCAAGCAACACCAGCCATGGGTTGCCGAAGACGACCGCGGACACGGCCGCGCTGACCGCCATCGTGCTTCCAAGGTAGTGCAGGCCTCGGCATGTCGGGTCACGGTGCTCCCCGATGTAGTACGGCCAAAACTCCGCGAACGACTGGATGCGATCTTCGTCTGCCACGGTGCGGGCAGTGTAGAGCACATCCTCGGCGGCGTGCGCGGTGCGGGCTCACGGCCGCAGATGCAACATCGTGCTCGCGAGCGACACGCTCACCCCGTCACCCGAAGACGCGGCTGCAGCAGTCCGGGAAGTTCCGCCAGATCACCCGCGGCCAGCTTCTCGAGGCTCTTCTCCACATCGAATGCGGCCCGCGAATCCGCCTTTCGTTGGGCACCTTCAGGAATCCGGAACGTGCTCTCGTCCACCGTCACGCCTTCGACAACCTTCGTCGCCACCAGCGTGAACGCCTGCGATCGGTACTCGAGCGGCAGTCCGGTGTCCTCCCAAACGCACAGCGATTGGCCGGCCGTCTGGCTTCGTAGGCAGGGCTTGTCGGCGACCGCATCGATCGAGCCCGGATGCGACTCGCGTCCTCGGGCGACCTCCTCGTGCCAGGTGCGAACGTGGTCCACAATCGCGTGCTGCGTAGACACGTCGAGCAAGAAGAACCCCTCCCCCACCCGCCCCAACGGGAGCGCGACAAGCTCGGCCGAGCCCTCGGCCGCGTCGGTCCAAGAAAGCGCGGGCGTCTGAATCGAAGCTCCGCGGATCTCGATGGCCTGCGCGCCAGGCATCGGCATCGACAGCGACCAATGCTCGGCGCGGCGAGCCCCCTGCGCCGCGGTAACGCTCATCGTTCCCGACATGCCGCCGGGTCCAGAGACGGTGTACTCGATCGTGACTGCGCCACCGGGCATCGGCGCAAACTCCTCGAACAGAGCCTGCGGGGAGGCAGGGTAGTCATCGATCTCGACGGCGTCTGGAACGGTGAGTTCGGGTTCGCTCGACTCGGCGGACGGCTGCGCACATGCGGTCAGCCACACCAGAGGGAGGAGCAAACGAGCCTTCACACGATCGCCCTAACACGTAGCGCCCACTCCTCCGATTTTTCGGCGCACCGCGTGACGGGTTCGGGGGCCGCCGGCCATTGCAGAAGCATGACCTTGCGATTTGGCTTGTTGCTCCTCACCGCGGCCTGCGCGGCGTGTTTCTCCGATCCTCCCGCGCCCCAGCGGATCCCCAGCGAGTCGGGCAGCTCGACCGGAGACCCCGAAGACCCAAACAGCTCCAGCGGCGAGGACCCCTCAGGGGCGACCACCTCCGGCTCCTCCAGTTCAGGCGATCCCGAGTTTGCGTGCCAGGATGCCGACGACGCCCAATCGTGCGCCGCGGCCAGTGACCCCGACTTCGAGGAGTGCAGCTGGTACCCGACCTACAGCCACGACGTCCTCTCCTGCGACCCCTGGGCCACGGGCGGCGGTGCCTGCATCATCGAGCAAGGTCTTGACGGTTGCTCCGAGTCAGAGCCCACCTGCCCCAACGGATCCAGCTGGTACTACCGCGTTGCCGACGATTCGGTGGAGCTCGTCGACGCGACGAACCTCTGTTACGGACTCAGCGAGTACACCCCGTGCCCGCAGCCGGGCGATCCCGGGGAGACCGACGGCACGAGTGTCGGCTCCAGCACGACCGTCGGTGAAACAGAGGGCTCTGGGGGTGCGGAGAGCGGAGCGTCAGCGTCCAGCGTCGGCGAATCGGGTGACAGCGGAACCAGTGGCGGAACCAGTGGCGGAACGACGGGGGACGGGTGGACTCTCCAGGACGAGATCGAGGCTGTCTGCGCGTGCGCGTGTGACGAGTAGGGAGACGAGCGACCATCTGGCGCGGCACGGGGTGCGGTGGCAAGCTCCCGACGATGAGTGCGCTCACCGTCTACGGCACGACCACCTCCCCGTATGTCCGACGCGTCCGGGTCGTCGCAAGCGAGCTGGGCGTCGAGGTCGACCTCGTCAATGCCTTCGAAGCGGACGGGCAGGCTCGAATGCGTGCGATCAACCCGATCTGGAAGGTGCCGACGGCGACGATCGGCGAGCTGAGCATGCTCGACTCGGCGACCATCTGTGAGTACCTGTTGGGCAACCACGGGCCCGCACCGATGGAGCCCTTCCGTGGCGACAACGTGCACGAGCGAAACCTGCTCACCGTCATCGATGGAGCACTCGACGCTCTGATCAACGGGTTCTATCTGGCGCGGGACGGGGTCACGACCGAGACCTCCGCCTACGCTCGCAAGCAGCAGGAACGAGCTCACAGCGCGATGACCTGGCTCGAACAATGGGCGACGGGCCCATGGTTGTCGCAGGTGCAACAGCTCGGGCTTCCCGAAGTTGCGATGGTCACGACCGTGGACTGGATGCGCTTCCGAAACACCTACGATGTGTCGAAGCACCCCAAGCTGGTCGAGCTCGCAGATCACTGGGCACAGCGCGAGAGTTTCTCGAGCACGTTCCCCACCACCTGAACGGCCACAAAAAACGGTCGCCCCCCGGAAGGAGCGACCGCCGTTTTCGCGAGGCGCGAAGCCCAACTACCAGTTGTAGTTGCCACCGCCTCCGTCGCGACCGCCGCCGCCGCTCCCGCGTCCACCACGACGGTGTCCTGGGCTTCGGTCTCTACGGTCGCCGTCTCGGCTCTCTCGGCCGCCGCCGCCGCGGTCGTCACGGTAGCCACCGCCACCGCCACCGCCTCCGCCGCCACCACCGCGTCCACCACCGCCGCCACCACTTCGGGGCTTGCGCTCTTCGGCAATGCTCACTCGAACGGCGCGGCCATCAAGGCTCTTCCCGTCCATCTCTGTGACCGCCGTCTTGGCCGCGGTTGCGTCCGAGAACGTCACGAAGCCGAAGCCTCGCGAGCGTCCCGTCTCTCGATCGTTGATGACCTTGGCCTCTACGACTTCACCAAAAGCCGTAAATGCGTCCCGTAGGCCTGCATCATTCGTGTCCCAGCTCAGGCCACCGACAAACAACTTGTTCGACATCGTCTCGTTCTCTTCCTATCTCTCACGGCGCCAAACGCCGGACACAGGATACCCCGCGATTTCGCTGTCTGAGGGAAATGCTGAAAACGGGGTCTTTCGGGGCCTCTGGGCGGTGATCTCGAGGCAGAACGCGCCTTGGTGCCACCCCTTACGTGTGCGATTGACAAGGAGAACGACCGCGCGCTAGGTCCTGGGGTGTGCGGGGGCCTGGAAACGGCCCAACGACCGCTCAAGAAGTCTCCAGGAAACGCATGGCAAGAAGCAACTACTCCGCGGGCAAGCGACAACGCGAAAAAGAGCGCGCCAAGAAAAAGAAAGAGAAGATGGAGCGCGCTCGCGAGCGCAGCCGCGGTGGCGCCACCTCGGTGCCCGTCGCAACCGTCGACGAAATCCAGGGGGGAATGATGACCATCGATCAGGTCATGAAGAACCTCGAGGGTGGCGACGAAGAGGGCGGACAGGATCAGCGCCGCGCGACGATCCCCAGCCGTCTGTTCATCGGCGGTCTCGACTGGCGCGTGAACGACACGGAGCTTCAGAAGAAGCTCGAAGAGTACGGGCCCGTCACCGACGTCCACATCGTCAAGGATCGCGACACGGGAGACTCCCGTGGGTTCGGCTTCGTCACGATGGCCAACCGCAAGGACGCCGACCAAGCGATCAAGCAGCTCGACGGTCAGGACTTCTCGGGACGTAATCTCGTCGTCCGGCAGGCGACCGAGCGCAACCGATAGAGAACCGATTCGGTTTTCTGTGACTGTTGGGGATTCAGCTCCCGCGCTGAATCCCCAGCAGTTTCATTTTTTTGTGCAGATGCGTTCGCTCGACCCCGAGCGACGTGGCGGTTCGAGACACGTTCCAATCGTTCTCGACCAAGCGCTTGCGGATGAAGGCGCGCTCGACCGCTTCTCGGAACTCCCGAAGCGTCATGCCTTCCGGCACGGCCGCGCCGTTGAGATCCAGCAGGGAGTCCTCGCCCACCGCCCCCTCAGCCGAGGAGCCCCGAACCTCTTCGGGGACGTCGTCCAGATCGATGTCTCCGTCCGAGAGGATCACCATCCGCTCGATCACATTGCGGAGTTCTCGAATATTGCCGGGCCAATCGTGCCTCCGTAGGGCATCGAGGGCTTCGGGGGACAGACGCTTGGGCGCGACGCCGTTGTCTGCGGCAGCCACGTCGATGAAATGCAACGCGAGCAGCGGGATGTCCTCGACGCGGTCTCGCAGCGGTGGCACGCGAATCGGCACCACGTTGAGACGGAAGAACAGGTCCTCGCGAAACTCCCCGGCCTGTACTTGTTCCTGCAGGTTACGGTGGGTCGCGGCGAGCACCCGCACGTCGACCTCGATGAGCTTGTTGCCGCCCACCCGCATGAGTTCACCGCTCTGCAGGACACGCAACACCTTGGCCTGAGCGCCCAGCGACATGTCGCCGATCTCGTCGAGGAAGATCGTGCCGCTGCTCGCGACTTCGAAGAGGCCCTTCTTCTGGGCTGTCGCGCCCGTGAACGCACCACGCTCGTGGCCGAAGAGCTCGCTCTCGATCAGCTCGCGAGGGATCGCCGCGCAGTTGACCTTCACGAACTCGGCATCCCGCCGGTCGCTCGCCTCGTGAATCGCCCGTGCGACGAGTTCTTTGCCGCTCCCGCTCTCGCCGGTGACGAGGACACGAGCTTTGGTGCTCCCGACCTTGGCGATCTGAGCCAGCATCGAAGCTACGGGCTTGGACTCGCCGATGATCTCGCCGCGGATGCGTGTCCGGAGCTTTCGGGTTTGTGCGTCGCTGGCGAACTGCCGAAGCGCGTTGCGGACGCTGACGATCACCCGGTCGCGCGCCAGCGGCTTCTCAAAAAAGTCGAACGCACCCAGACGCGTCGCTTTGACGGCATCGTCGACGGTGGCGTGGCCCGAGATGAGGATGACCGGCAGCTCCGGTGTGCCTCCAGCCGCGCCTGCGAGCTTCTCGAGCAGCTCGAGACCCGAGATGCCGGGCATCATGACGTCGGTGATGACCACCTCGATCGGCTCCGCGCTCTCGAGCGCGGCCAAGGCCTCTTCTCCCGTCGATGCCTCGAGCACGGTCGCGCCCTCCCCTTCGAGCACCATCCGAAGCGTGCGCCGAATGTTGCGCTCGTCATCGACGACGAGAATGCGTCCTGCGAGGCTCGTGTCTGTCACCAAGGTTTGGCGTACCACGGACGCGGGCTTGCCGCTGTGGCGCGCATGACGCCCGGAACGCGTGGCCTGGTCAACCGCGAATGACGGAGGCCGCGTCTGCCACTGCGACGTCGGACTTCGACCCGGTCTCGAGATGCTTCAGCGCGACCGTGCCGTCGGCGATCTCTCGCTCGCCCAGCACCGCCACCCAGGCCGCCCCGACCCCGGGGGCATCGGCGTACTGGATCTGCTTGCCGAGCTTCGTGGGCTCGGGAAAGACCTCGACCCGCAGTCCCTGACCACGCAGGGCGTGGGCCACCTCGAGGACCGCGTCCCGCTCCACGTCTCGCCAGCACACCATGACGTCGGGCCCCTGCGCGAGTTCCGGGAACATGCCGCGCTCCGCCATGACGACCAGGATGCGCTCGAGGCCGAGCGAGAGGCCAACCGCCGGAACGGTCTGTTTTCCGAACATGCCGACGAGTTCGTCATAGCGCCCTCCGCCTGCGATCGAACTGCCCAAGTCGGTGACCTGAGCCTCGAAGATCGGGCCGGTGTAGTAGCCCAGCCCCCGCGCGAGCTGCGGGGAGAAGCGGGCTTTGCCCGCGGCCGGAGTATTCTCGAGCAGCGCGAGTAGTTCCTCCAACTCGGCCAACGCCTTCTGCCCCTCCTCATCGGAGATCGAAGACTTCAGGCTCTCGATCGTGGCATCTTCCGCGATCAGACTCAGCAGCGTCTCGCCGGCCGACCGACTGACACCTCGGGCATCGAGTTCATCCAGAACCCCATCGCGGCCGATTTTGTCGAGTTTGTCGACGGCCTGGAGCGCTGTGCCTTCTTGGGACAGGTCGATGCCTGCGGTGCGGATGAGCGCCCGCAGCAAGCCTCGGTGGTTGAGGTGAAACTCGAACGCATCGAAGCCGAGCGTCGAGAGGACCTCGCACCCCGCCGCAAGCACTTCACACTCGGCGAGATTGGACGTGGTGCCCGTGATGTCCACGTCGCACTGGTAGAACTCGCGAAACCGGCCCTTGCCCGGGCGATCGGCGCGCCACACGGGCTGAATCTGGTAGCGCTTGAAGTACTTGGGCAGGTCGCCGTACTGCGCGACCACCCGTGCCAGTGGAACGGTGAGATCGTAGCGAAGGGCCTGATCGCTCAGCCGAGCCGAGGTGATCGCCTCATCCGAATCCAACACCTTCTTCAGAGAGTCTCCACGATGCAGCAGGCGGTAGATGAGCTTCTCGTCCTCACCGTACTTGCCGGTGAGGATTTCGAGATTCTCGATCGAGGGTGTCTCGAGCGGGACAAAGCCGTACCGCTCGTAGACACCGCGCACCACAGAGACCACGTAATTGCGCCGCACGAGGTCCGAGGGCAAGAAGTCGCGCATCCCACTGGGGGGCTTGGTGCTGACCTTTTTCGCCATGGCGCGGCAAGCCTGCCCCAATGCGGGCAGGATCGCCAGGGGGCCGATCGGTCAGCCGCAGATGACCTCGATGGGGCATGACACGACAGACTCGAACGTCCCCACGAGCAGCGTTTCATCCTCTAGGAGCACCTCGTAATCTCCGGTGACCGTCGCGTCCCAGCCCGCAATGTGTAGCACGACCCACTGGGCGGTCTGCGTGGTCTCCGGCGTGCCATCGGTGGAGTATTGGGCGTGTACGTACAGGCCGCTTTCCGTCGCCGTCGTCCCAAGCGCCCCAAACTCGTCGCCGACAAAGATCGTCAGCAACGGGCCGGGGTCGAACGCTCCACCGCATGCGTTGGAGGCGTAGGAACCCACGGAGATCGAAAACCCCGGTCCGTCATCCGGTCCGCATTCGGTCGACACCAGCCCCGTCGTCGGCCCCTCGACGATTCCACCGAAGACAACCGACTCGGGCACGCAGTACGAACCGCTGCAGTCGGGCAGGCTTCCGCACCCGCACGTTCCGTCAAACTCGGTGCAACTCAGATCCGAGCTCTGGCAGCCACCGTAGTCGAGTGGTCGATAGCAAAACTCTCCATCGCCGCACGCGTCACCGACCCCGCACGCAACGCGCACGCAGCCGTCTTCGTCGAACATCGAATCCAGCGCGCCGCAGTTCTCACCGCAGTCCACGGGGCCCGCGCAGCCATGCAGAGGGTTCTCACAGAAACCAACTTCGGCGACATCGAGCAGAACGCCGGAGTCGGAGGAACCGCCGGCTGTCGTTTCGGAGACTCCGCCGGTCGAGCTTGCCCCCACCGTCGTCATGCCGTTGGACGTCGAGCCCGCCGATCCAGAAGCACTCGCGGATGCGCCTGTGGTCGGGGCATCGCTGTCGCTGCCGGCCTCGCCCTCGGTTTCTCCGAACTCTCCGACGGAGCCCCGGTCGCAACCCGCGACGCTCAGAAGAAGTGCCGCACAAACGCCCAACGCTCGCCCTGTTTCGAAAGTCATGCTCTTCATTGCCCGCCGCCCTTTCCGTCCGTCACTGAACCCGTCGTTTTTTTCGGATCGCACGCCTGTCGAATCGAAGGCAGGTGATGCGAGCGGGGATGCGAACGCTCGAACGCGACCCGGCCCGTCTTCGTCTCGCCGCCGGAGCACCGCACGACGACCAGGAGCGCCTCTCGCTCTTCGGCCAGCTGCCCATGCGGGTACGACAGAGCGTGCGCGCGTAGGGAGGCCTTCGCCCCCGCCGAACGTCCTGCACTCAGCGCGACTCGGGCCTGGCGAAGGAGCTCGAGTTCACGCTGAAGTCCGTCGTCCGTCGCCGGACCCTCGGAATCCGCGGCGTGTCTTTGACCGCGCGGTGGGGGAACGGGCACCGGTGCTGGAGCATCGAGCGGCGGAGTCGGCACAACAGCTCGGGATGTAGCTGGGATCGTCTTCGCGGGAACATGAAGGTGCAGCTCGGTCTCCTCGAGAACACGATCGACCGCACTCGACACCGGACTCGGGGCTGCAACGCGGAGTTCGGCTCGGCTGTTCCAAACCCAGATCGTCGCCACCGAAGCCGCGGCGGCCGCTCCCCACGCCATCCACGCTGCGGCACGCGGAGGGGCCTCCGCTGACACTGCGCCGTCGTGCTCGACCGAAGACTCGATCCGTTCGAGCACGGCCGCATCCGGCTGATCATGGATCTCGGATTCTTCGCGGTACTGCTCCAACAGTGCGCGCGCCTCAGAACTCAACTTCCTCATCGTACTGCTCCCCCTTCCGCCCGCGCAGCGACTGCACGCTCGAACCGACGGCGAGCAAGCCGTAGCCGAGAGTAGACCGTGTTGAGTTTCCCTCCGGTGGCCGCGGCAACCTCGGGCGCGGGCAACCCCTCGACCTCGCACAGGACGAACACCGCGCGCTGATCGGGGGGCAACGTGGCCACGAAAGCCTCGACCCATTGCGCCGCTTCCCTGCGAGCGAGGACATCGTCCGGCTGCGCCTGTGGGACGGGAACCGGAGCATGGTGCTCTCGCCGAACTCGGCGGGCCCCACGGCGACGGTGATGAAGCGCCACCCGGCGAGCCACCCCGTACAACCACGAACGCATCGAGCTCCGCCCGTCGTAGTCGTCCAACCGTCGGTGAACGACGAGGAAGACGTCGTGGAGTACGTCATCGAGGCCCGCGGACAGCACGTCCATGTGGCGCAGCGACCGACGGACGAACGCGGCATGCTCGCGATACACCTCCGCAAAGGAAGGGGGCCGCGAGTCGACCACGCGCAGTGGCCTGGGCGATGGATCGCGCATTCTGGGACTTACAGCGTCGACCTTGGCATTTCCCGCCGGCCCGCGGATCCGTCACCCGCTTCGGAAAGAAAGGTCAGAGCAGAGCGTCAGATGCGCAGTTCGAGGCCGAGCCAGCCGCGCCCGAATGCCGTGTTGAGCTCGTGAAGCGGTCCAAGGTTGTCGACCACGACCATCGCGCGGTTGAGCACCAAACCGGCGGTCGCCTGCGCCGAGAGCCGCAAGCGTGGCGTGAAGTCGTACCCGACTCCGAGCGACGCAATCGCCGCTCCCCAGGGCAACGTGATCGTGCGGGCCCCCGAGAAACCAAACCCGCTGGCGTAGAGCTGCCCGACCTCGGCTCCTGCGCACAACGGCACCGACACCGTGCTCGAGGGACGGAAGACCCCACAACCGCGGCCGTCAACCGCCCAGTGGCCGAGATGCGCTCCCACCGAGGTGTTTTCAGCGGCTCGAGCATCGCGCCGAGACGTGGCCGCAACGCCGAACTCCGCGCGCCAAAGCACGCCCTCCACGGCACCGCCGAACCGCAGCTGCCCGACCACGCCGGGCAGTGCGCCACCCATGACCGCAGCGCCTGCGAACACCCGACCGGAGACGTTGGCGGCTCCGCGCCGTGGTGGAGTCTCGGGCTCGGTCTCTTGGCGACCGACCACAGTGGGGCTTGAATCCAGTTGCGGCTCGGGCTCGGGCTCGGGCTCGGGCTCGGGCTCGGGCTCGGGCTCGGGCTCGGGCTCGGGCTCGGGCTCGGGCGCCTTTTCAGCCAGCGCGGTCGCGACAATGAAGGCAACCGCATCGATGGTGACCTCGCAGCTCGGGCTCGACACGCTCCGCACAGCCAGCCCGCCCTCGGGGTCTTGGATCTCGATGTTGGCCGTATAGACAGGACCCTCCGCCTCCACGACGTCGACCTTGATGCTCCACCCCGACCCATCGACCCGGCGGGTCTCGAGCAGCCCGGCGACCCCGTCCTCGACGCTCGTGTCTGTGCAGCGTCCCTGTTGAGAAACCTGCGGCGACGCGACGAGCATGGCCACAACAACCCCGGCGACGGCCGACACGCCGCGTACCGTAGCAGCCCGCGGTACAACCCGCCGCCGCGGATCGCACCGGGTTTACGCGACCCCTATGACTGGGCGGCTCGCCACTGCGGGTGCTCCAGCAACAGCTTGTGGGACTCCTTGGTGAAGTTCGCGATCTTGGTCTCGAGCGACGCCTGCTGGGTCTTGTTGTACTTGGCCTCGGTGCTGTAGCGGACCCGCCAGTAGCTCGCCGACACCTGCGCGTAGTACGTCAGCAACTGCATCGGCACGGCCTTCTTGTTGCGATAGGCGTGAATCTTGGTCTCGGCGGTCTTCATCCCGGCCCAGTGCTCGATCGCCGCCTGCTCTGCGAGGAACAGGGCGCCACTGTGCGCGAACATCTGCAGCGCAGCAGCGTCCCCACTCGCCCGAGCGTGGTTGTGCATCGCGACGGCGACCTTGGCGAAGATCGCCGCCCGTGCTCGGCCGTGACGGATCTCGATCTCGGTCGTGGTTGCATCCCGCTTGATGCCCTCGATGAGCACACCATTGTCGGGCGCCCCATCGAGGTCGGACATCTCGTCGCTGATCTCGTCCCACGCATCCGAGACCTCTCCGGTCATCGCGTGCATCTTGGCTTCGACCGGTTGCCACATCCGCTGGAGCGCACTGGCGTCGGTGGTGATACCGGTGAGCAGCGGCTCGCTCACGGCCGTCGACTCTGAGAGCACGCTGTCGAACCGAGCGAGAATCGCCTCACGCGTGGCATCCCAACGTCCAACGAGGCTCGCCCATCCGAGGTTCACTCAAGCACCCCCATTCGTGACGCGATGCTTCGTCGAGTGCTCGGAGTCGAGTCGGTGGTTCCCCTTGGTCTCAGGCTGCATGTGCTCGTTCCAGTATGCCCCGAGCTCGGTGGGGTCCGCCCGAACTCAGCCAGACTATTGGCAGCAGATCGTGATCGGCTCGTCCCCAGAGACAGATCCCACCGCTTCGACCGATGAAGGCATGCAGTCCCCGGTCACGGCCGGCTCGTCAAACCGGACGGATGCGGGGGTGTCGAAGCAGCCGTCGAGTCCCGAGGCGCCGGCAGTCTGAGTGCCGCCGCAATCGACTTCGGAGAACAACTCGAGCGCGGCCGAGCACTCGAAGTTGTCTCCCGAAGAGCACGAGCATTCGGTGCAGTCGCGGGAGTCCGCAACGTCGTCAAACGCAGTGCGAGCGTTGGGGTAGGCCTCGGGGCACTCGTGCTCCCCGTCTTGGGCCACGCACAGCGACTGGGCAAAGCCATCGGGAATGGCGCTCGCACACAGCTCGTCCGTGCCGCACGTGTCTTGTGACAGGGCACCGCCGCACAGGACGACTTCGGTAAGGCTCGGCGCGGGGATCGTCCGGACCAACGACGGCGGGCACACTTCCGTGCCCGAGATGGGTGCGAACAACGCCGTGATGGAAGGCCCCTCGGACGTCGTGTTGTGGCAGACATCCGCATCGCCAAAGTTCTCGATGCCCAACAGGCCGGCGCAGGCGGACGTGTACTGAACCTGGAGCGAGTCACAGTCGACCTCGGGGTCGCCACACTCGCAGCCACACGATGCGTCCTCGCCGGAGATGTTCTCGGCGGCTTGAAACACGACCGCGGTGTAGGGCGCGGCGCAGCTCGGAGCGGTCTCCCCGGTGCCAAGGACGAGCGGTCCCTGCCAGCCCTCGGGAGGCGCAGCGACACATGCCTCGCAGACGCCAGATCCCGACTCCGAAGCCCCGACCGATGGATCGGTCGAGGTCGTCTGCATCCCCTCCGAGGTTGCACCACCCGTGCTCGACCCGGTCCCGCTCATCTCGACACCCGAGGGTGACTCCGGGTTGAAGCACCCCGCAAGGCCGAGAACGAAGACCACCGTCAGCTTCGAGTGCCGCACACCACGATGGTACCCCGAACCTCCGCGCGGCCGAGGAACGTCACGAGGGAAGCAAGGTACGCGCGTCGTCGAGGCTCTCCGAGGGGACGGGGATCCCAAAGGTCATCGATGGCATGAACAAGGCTCCCTTCCTCGTGATCCACAGCGTCTTCGCTGCTTCGTCGAGGTCGATCAACGCGATGCCGTTGGGCCACGCGAACACAGTGCTGCCCACTGCACACAACTTCGGCGCGAACACGACCGGCTGAGGCGTCCGACGGGTACGATCCACGAACACGACGCCGGCCAATGTGCAGGCCCAAACACCGGCCAGTGCCCAGCCGATCCCGCGTGCGGCGGGCTGAGCTTCTGCGGGTCCGGCGAGCAACACCACGAAGAGCAACGCGGGCACCAACGAGATGCCGGCCGTCCCTCCGACCAACCAAGCCCGCGCCCGGAAACGCCGTCCGCGAATGAACGCGTCCCACTGCTGCGGCTCGAGCTCCCACCGCACGACAGCCTCGCCACGACGGAGCCGCTGCAGGTCCGGCTCGATCAGCACCGCCCGCGACCGAGAGAACGCCCATGCACCTCCCATGAAGACGGTGAGCGCAATCCCCGGAATCATCAGACCCAATGCGGGCCCAGAGACAAGAAACGAGCTCACCAGCAGCGCCACCCCCACCGCACCGAGGATCGCTGTGATCCGCATGGGAGTCCGCCAGGGGCTGGGAAACCCGTTGGGGTCGCCGGACATGATCAGGACACGCGAAGTCCGACCGACAGCTTCTCGCCATCGATCTTGTCGGCGGCGTGATGCTCGGTGCCGAGGCTGTCCGGATCGGCGTGTGTTTGATGCGTCAGCGCGCTCGCCAACGTCTCCGCCTGAATCAGCTCCACCAGCGCCGCGTCCTGGGCGACGTCGGCCAGCGCGCCGTCGCACGCCAACACCAGCTCGACACTCTGGCTGACGTCGAGGTCTGCGGTCTTGCGCAGGTTCTGGACCCGACTGATGACCTCACGCGCAAGGCCTTCCAGCCGCAGCGCATCGGTGACCTCGGTGTCGACCAGGACGGTCATGCCGTCGGCGGCCTCTGCCGACTGGCCTCCTGCGACCTCGCGCTCGATCAAGATGTCCTCTGGCGAGAGCGTCTCGCCTTCGAGCTCGATCGAGCCATCGCGGACGAACGCCTGCACCTGCTCGGGGCTCAGTGCTGCAACAGCACCTGCGACGGTCTTCATGCGCTTGCCGAGCTTGCGCCCGAGCACCTTGAAGTTGGCTTTCGCCTTGAGCGTGACCAGGCCACTGTCATCCGCGACGACTTTCAGCGCCTTGATGTTGAGCTCGGAGAGCAGGTCGTCCGCATGTGTTTGCACGGCCGTGCGGACCGCCTCGTCTACGGAGGCCACAGTGAGCGTACCCAACGGACGCCGCACGCCGATCTTCTCGCGCTCGCGGATCGCCAGCCCAAGGTTGACCGCCTGACGCACCGCCGCGACTTCGACCTCGAGGGCCTGGTCGCGCAGGGAGACGTCGGCCAGTGGAAATGCGCTCAGGTGCACGCTATCCGCGGTGGACAGGCCGGGCTCAACGACGAGTCGCTGATACATCCACTCGGAGAAGAACGGCATCACCGGAGCGATCGCCGCCGAGATGGTCTGAATCACCCGGAACAACGTGCCGTAGGCCTCCGCCTTGTCGCGCTCCGCCTCGGGTCCCTCTTCTTTGGACCGCCAGTATCGCCTGCGACCGCGGCGGATGTACCAGTTGTTGAGGTCGTCGCAGATCCGGTGGAACGCGGGCACGACGTTCGACAGCGCGTAGTCGTCGTACTCCGAGACGAGGTCGGTGAGGAACGACTGCACCCGGCTGAGGATCCAGCGGTCGGCGGTGCCCTGCGGGCGGATCTCCAGGTCGGCCTTGGTCGGCGACCAGCCGTCTGCCAGTGCGTAGGTGCTGAGGAACTTGTAGGCGTTCCACAGCGGCAACACCACCGTGCGCACCGTGTCGCGAACGCCCTTCTCGGCAAAACGCATGGGCTCGGCCCGCACGACGGCGGAGTTGATCAAGTACGCCCGCAACGCATCGGCTCCGTACTTCTCCATGACCTCGGTCGGGTCGGGATAGTTCTTGAGCCGTTTGGACATCTTCTTGCCGTCCTCGGCAAGCACGAGTCCGTTGACGATCACGTTCTTGAACGCGGGCCGCTCGAAGAGCGCGGTGGCCAAGACGTGCAGCGTGTAGAACCATCCGCGGGTTTGATCGAGACCTTCGGCGATGAAGTCCGCCGGCAGGTTGTTCTCGACGTAGCCCTTCTTGACGGGGTCGAACGGGTAGTGGTTCTGGGCGTACGGCATGCTGCCGGACTCGAACCAGCAATCGAAGACCTCGGGCACCCGGCGCATGAGTCCGCCGGCCTTGCTGGCCCATGTGATGCCGTCGACGCTCTCGCGGTGCAGGTCGACGACGGAGCCCTTCTCCAGTCCCGCAAGCTCTTCGAGTTCGGCGACGGAGCCGATGCAGACCATGTCGGAGGGGTCGGTGTCGCAGCGCCAGATCGGAAGCGGCGTGCCCCAGAAGCGGTTGCGGGCCAGGTTCCAGTCGCGTGCACCACCGAGCCAGTTTCCAAACCGCTTCTTGCCGACGTGGTCGGGCACCCAGTGGATCTGCTCGTTGTACTCGACGAGGGTGTCGCGCATCTGTTCCACCTTCATGAACCAGGTGGAGAGCGCCATGTACAACAGCGGCTCCTCGGTGCGGTAGCAGTGCGGATAGGGGTGAACGTAGACGTCTTGGTCGACGACGCTGCCCCGATCCTTGAGCATCGCCATGATGCCCTTGTCTGCGTCCTTGGCGTTTTGTCCGGCGAAGTCGGGGACCGCTTGGGAGAACTTGCCCGAGAGATCGAGCGGCCGCAGCAGCGGCAGGCCTTCCTTCACACCGATCTGATAGTCGTCCTCACCAAACGCCGGGGCCTGGTGGACGATGCCCGTACCGCTGTCGGTGGTGACGTACTCCGCCCCCACGACCATGAACGCCCACCGAGATCCGTCTTCTTTGACCCGGTAGGACTCGAAGTACGGAAGCAGCGGTGCGTAGGGTCGACCCACCAGCTCGGACCCCTTGATGCGAGCGAGTTCTTTGGTCTCCCCGACTTTTCCCTTTTCCTGGTAGTCGGCAAGACGACCGGGCTCGGCGATGGCGATCTCCCCGGTCTCGACGACTTCGAACTTCACGTACTCGAGGTCGGGGTGAACTGCGAGCGCGAGGTTGCTGGGAAGCGTCCACGGCGTGGTGGTCCATGCCCACAGATACGCATCCTCGTCCTCGAGCTTGAATCGAACCGTCAGCGACGGGTCTTGCCGACGCTTGTGTCCTTCCTTGCGCGTGACGGGGTCCTTCTCTTGGGGTCCCTGCGCGACCTCGAAGTTCGACAACGGAGTGCCGAGCGCCGGCGAGACGGGTTGCACCCGGTGGCCCTCATAGATGAAGCCCTTGTCCCAGAGCTGGCGGAAGACCCACCAGACCGTCTCCATGAACGAAGCGTCCATGGTCTTGTAGTCGTTTTCGAAATCGATCCACCGCCCCATGCGCCGAACCGCGAGCTCCCACTCCTTTGTGTAGCGGAGCACGCCCGCCCGGCACGCGGCGTTGAATTTCTCGATGCCGTAGGCCTCGATGTCAGCGCTGCCGTGGATGCCGAGTTCATTTTCGACGAGGCTCTCGATCGGGAGGCCATGACAGTCCCATCCAAAGCGGCGCTCGACGGGACGGCCGCGCATCGCTTGGTACCTGGGGACAACGTCCTTGATCGTCCCCGCGAGCAGGTGACCGTAGTGAGGCAGACCCGTCGCGAAGGGCGGCCCATCGTAGAAAGCGAAGGAGGTTCGACCGTCACCGGTCGCCGCCTCGGCGCCTTGGCGTAAGCTTCGAGCTTCGACGTCGTTGGTTTGCCAGAAATGGAGAATGCTCTCCTCGAGGGCCGGGAGATCGAAGCTCGCCGGGGGCGCCTTCAGCGTGGACGTTGCTGCTTGGTCGGACATGGCTTTGCTCCGTGGCCCCGAAGAGTAGGGTATGGCGCAAACGGCCGCTATCCAGCATGTTGCGCGTCCACGCACGCCGCCTGGCCCTATCTTGTTGCGGACCCCATCCCGGCGTTATTGCTGCCCCCCAGACGCGGGTATATGCTCCGCGTCAGTCCTCGGAGAACGATATGAAGCGCTCTTTTTCCATGATGATGCTCGCCGCCGCCACGCTCACCGGAGCGGTCGGCTGTCCTTCGAACGGTGGCGACAGCAGCTCCGGCGTCTCTCAACCATTCAGAGAGAGCGAGTGGACCGTCGTGATCGATCAGCCGTTCCCTGTCTTCGCCGAAGACGGCACCACCATCAACATTGGCTCGCTTCAGATCGGCAGCGAGGGCGGCGACAACTTCCGCAACCGCGGCGATGTCATCGTCCAGTACGCGGACGTCGATCGAATCACCGTCGAGATGCGAAAGTTCACCCAAGTCGACAGCGAAGCCCTCGCAGAAGCCGACTACGACAAGCTCTCCATCTGGGGTTCCACGAGCGCGCTTCCGCCTCCTCCGTTCAACCTCGACCCCGAGGACAACTGCGTCGACCCCGAGTTCAAAGCGGACTGGCAAGACGGTTGTCAGATCGCCGTTTTCTACGAGGGACAGACTCAGGTCGACCGCTCCGGCGCCGACCTCCGCGTCACCTTGCCCAAGGAGTTCATCTTCGACCTCTTCGTGGTCACCGAGGACAACGACGCCGACTCCGACTACCAAAACCGCGGCAACGTCTGCATCGAGAACCTGCCGGGCAGCGCCGACATCAGCCTGAGCAACGGCTCGGCCTACGTCATTCTCGACGAGACCATGCCGGAGATGCCGGAGTGTCCTGAGACAGACCGTGTCGCTTGCGAAGAATCGGGCTGGAACCCGGACGGATGCGCCTGCCTCGCGCAGGGCTTCTCGTTCAGCCAGGTGAAGATCACCTCCAACGACGGCCAGGCTGCCGATGGTTGGATCGACGTCCCGGGCACCGGCGACTTCTGGGTCGGCTACAACCTCCGCAACGACGGCCAGAACACCCCGGGCGACGACGACCCAGGCGCTCTGTGCGAGGCGGTTGTCATGGACAGCGCCGGTACGGTTCGCCTCAGCGATAACACCGACCTAGGCCAGGCACCCAACAGCAACCAGGGGTCGATCAACTACCCCGGCGAGCCCGCGACCGAAGGTGCAGGCTTCAGCATCCAGATGACCTCCGACCAGTGCAGCGTCATTCTGGCCACCGAAGACCCCAGCGACTTCGAAGGCGTCGGCAACGGGCCTGAGCAGGAATCCGAAGAGCGCGGAAACCTGACGGTCTGCTCCGGCTGCATCCGCAGCTCGGGTTGTGACGCCCTCATCCCGGGCATCTGAGCCCGCATCGGCAACTCAGCCAAAGAAAGGGCCGGCATTCCGCCGGCCCCTTTTTGTTGGTTGCGTTTGCGACCGCCTCTACTACGGCTCGATGATCGCCCGCATGATCCAGTTGCCCGTCAGACCGAAGTCGCCCGACGGTGTCCACGTGCCGTCGGCAAACAGCCAGTTGCGATCGGCGAGGAGCTCTTGACCCACATCGGCCGCGATCGCAGGGAATCCTTCGTGGTCTGCCAAGCACATCGAGATCGCGAAGCTTCCTTCATCGAGGATGATGTCGTCGATCGCGAGGAGGTCGAACTCCGCGCTGTTGAATGCGGCGTTGGACGCGGTGAACTCGGCGAGAGCGGTGCCAAGCTGAGTCTGAGGGCGCAGCTCGTCGTCCACAGACCAGACGCTGACGTCGAACGCCTCCGTGGCTCCGTCCACGTCGCCGCTGATCAGAACCTGGAGTCCACGTACGCGAAGTGGGTAGTCCGTGTCCGCGGGTACGTACGTCGAGGCCCAACACTCTCCGGCCGCGAACCCACCTTGGACGGACGTCTGATCTCCGTCGCGCCACATGTCGTTCTGCAACACGACGACGCCATCGCCTCCGGTGCTGCTGCTTCCAGAGCCCTCGCCTGTAGTCTCGCCGCCGCCACCGCTCGACGACGTGGCTGCGGTGCCCGAAGAGGTGGGGGCAGCCGTCGACGAGGCCGTCTCGCCGCCGGAGGTTCCAGATCCACTCGTCGACATCGATGTCGGGGCGGTCGTTGGGCCCTGTGAAGTCCCCGAAGTGCTTCCACTCCCGGAGGTCGTCGCTGCGGAACCACCGTCGTCGCCGCATCCGACCAGGAGTCCAACCGCCAGTACACACCCGATGGGAAAGCGCCGCATGACGCCCACGGTACCGCTACTCGATGCGGTTGGGGGCGGGCCGCGGCTTCGGCCGACGCGGGATCAGACCGGCCGTGGATCCGGCAGGCCTGGTGGCAACCGCTCGACCAGTAATGCTCCCCGGATGTGGCGAACCTCGCCGGGGTAGCGATTCCTGGAGGCACCCACAACCACCACCTGCCCGCCCTGTCGTGTCGCGGCTTCGGCCGCCGCACGAGCTTGATCGATACGTGAGCGCACCACGACCATCATTGGACCTGCCAACGGAACGTCGGGCACCGGCCAATCGCAGGCGAACAAGGCGGGCGCCAAGTAACACCCCGGAGCGCCTGAGCGCGCCAAGTCGCCCCCGGCCACCAGCACCTCGACTCCAGGTTCGCGCTCCCAAGCTCGGTGGGCGTCGAGAAACGCTTCCCGCACCTCGGGCGTGACGGGACCCGCGAACGAGAACGGGTCATCGGGCGGACCCATCACGGCCCCAACCCACACCCGCTTGAGGTGCCGCAGAAACCGCTCCTCAGCATCGACGACGTACGCCCGCTTCACGCTGCGCGGGTCCGTCCCCGAGCGCCGCAGACCGGTCCGCGCCAGCACGTACGCCGCAAGTTCCCGATCCGCAGACGACTCAACGACAGCAACCCGCGGACCGGGGCGGCGGACACCGACGATCGGCCATCTGCCCGGGTCCTCCGGGTTGTCGTGGGCGACCTTGAAGGCCATCTGCGACGCTGAGGGTTCTTCCTCCCCCGCAGCCCACGGAGTCTCGGAGATGTGCAGCACCTCAGCCCCGACGGTGCTTCGCAGCACGCGAGCCAGTGGGCGAAGCAACGTGGGAACCACAGCGCAGGCGCCCTGCTCCCACTCGAGTTTCACGCGTCGACCCTGGCGCAGGTTTGTCCAAACCAACTCCAGGCTCTCCAGCGGCTGGCCCGCGCGTTCGATGATTCGAACGTTGGTGTCGCCGAGCTCGCGAAACCGTTGACCGCGGAGCCCATCGAGCCGCTGTTGCACTTGGCCGATCAGCTGCTCGCGGTCCCACGCGACCATCCGCGACTGCTCGGCCAGGTTGGCTCCGACCGCGTCCGCGTACAGCGTGAGTAAGTCGCGCAGCTCGGACCCGAGGGCTCGTGCTGCAGCAGCAATGCGTTCGGGCCTGGGCGCTCTGTCGGTCACCGCAGAGCCATGATCACCGCCGCCGATACACCCACGCCGATGGCGATGCCCGCGGCAACCGCGATGGCGACCGTCTTGCTGCGCTGGGGTGTCGGCGCGATGTCGTTGGTCTCGACCAACTCGGCCGGGGAAGCCTTCGTGGCTTCGAGGAGTTCGACATCCTGGTGACGCGGCGGAATGCGACCACCGTTCTTTTGGGAGAACTCCCCAAGCTTGTCGACCAGCTCATCGAAGGTGGGCCGAACGTCGGGGCGCCGGCTCATCATGCGACGGCAGAGATCGGACAACGGCGTGTCGAAGGCGGCCACCTCGAGCTTGAGCTGGGGCCGCTCGGACTTGAGGTGCCGACGAACGACTGCCGTGTAGTGATCGTCGTGTCCGCCTTTGCGGAACGGCGGATGCCCGCTGCACATGTGGAACAACGAGCATCCCAAGGCGTAGACGTCGGCACGCGAGTCGACCTCGTCGCCCATCGCCTGCTCGGGCGCCAGGTAATCTGGCGTTCCGACGAAGACACCGGTCGCGGTGATGGAGAGGTCTTCTTGGAGTGCTTTGGCCAGGCCAAAGTCGGTGACCTTGACCGCCCCTTGACTGGTGACGACCAGGTTCGAGGGTTTGACGTCGCGGTGGACCACGCCCGCACGCTTCGCTTCTCGCAAGCCGACGGCGGCCTGGCGAATGCCCTCCGCGGCGTCGGCGGGATGAAGCGGGCCGCGCTTCTTGAGCGCTGCACCGAGGTCCTCGCCGTCGAGGAATTCCATCGCCAAGAACGGCCGCCCCTCGTGCTCACCGATCGCGTAGATCTGCACGATGTTGGCGTGGTTCATCGCCGCCAACGACCGGCCCTCGCGGAGGAAACGGGTCTTGAACTCGGTCGATTCCCGGTGCTTTGCACCTAGGATTTTGATCGCAACTCGCCGGCCAAGGGCTGAGTCGAGGCCCTCGTAGACCTCTCCCATCGCTCCCTTGCCGAGCAGTCCGACCACTGAGAACTGGCCGATGCTTTCCGGCGGTGCCGCCATCGTACGGCCAGGGTTTATCACGGGAGCGGCGTCTACTGCCACGAAACGCATGGTGCAGATGAACAGGCGTTCCATCCCTCCGGGAGCGTGCATCGCGCAACCATTCGAGTTGGGGTCAGGCAGGTCTGTGGGAGCAGCCTCAGCCGGGGCGAACTCAGCCTCCCGGAGGCCCGCTGCCTTCGAACGCCGGGTTCTCGAACCGAGTGTGCTCACCGATGAATGACAGGTGCACGGTGCCGCAGGGGCCGTTTCGTTGCTTGCCGATGATCACCTCGGCGTCGCGCTCGATCTCCTTGCGCTTCTGCTCGTCGGTCACGTACCGGGCCTCGCGGTAGATGAACATGATGATGTCGGCATCCTGCTCAATGGCGCCGGACTCCCGAAGGTCCGAGAGCATTGGGCGGTGATCGGCCCGGCTATCCACCCCCCGGTTGAGCTGGGAGAGCGCAATGACGGGCACCTCGAGCTCCTTGGCGATGGCTTTGAGTCCCCGAGAGATCTCGGAGATCTCCTGCTCGCGGATGTCGTACTTGCCTTTGCCACCGCGGGCCAGCTGCAGGTAGTCGACCACGATCATCCCCAGCGGCTTTCGGTTGCTGCCCTCTTCGGGGGGCGGGAACAAGCTCTTGTCCTGGCGGAACCGCCGCGACCGGGCTCGAATCTCGAGGATCGTCGGCGCCGCGGAGTCGTCGATGAACAGCGGCGCCTTGTAGACCCGGTCGGCCGCGCGCACGAGTGCGGCAAATTCCTGCTCGACCAACCGACCCGCCCGTAACTTGCCAGCATCGATGCGCGCCTCGCTGCACAGGATCCGTTCGATGAGCTGGTTGGCCCCCATCTCGAGCGAGAAGAAAAGCACCGGGAACTTGGGCGGGCGCTCGGCCTCGGGCTTGGCAAGGTCTCCCTCCTGCACGATGCACGCGTGCTGGCAGAAGTTGAGCGACAAGGCCGTCTTGCCCATCGACGGGCGAGCGGCGAGAATCACCAGGTCGCCTGGCTGCATGCCGCCGGTCATCTGATCCAGCTTCTTGAACGAGGTCGGAACTCCGGTGATCGGGTTCTTGAGCTTGGCCCGCTCGGTGATCGCCTCGAAGACACCGTGGATCAGATCCTTGGCGGACTTGTAGTTGCCCTTGCGGCCCGACTGGTTGACCTCGAGCAGCTTGCGCTCGGCCCCGTCGATGTACTCACCGACATCTTCGACCTCGTTGCGCCCCTCTTCCGCGATCTCGCTGCAGGTGACCACCAGCTTCCGCACGGTCGACGCGTCGCGAATGAGCTCAGCGTGGTGAGCCACGTTGTGGCTGGTCGCGTACCGATCGGCGAGCTTGCCAAGTCCCTCGAGGCCGCCGATGAGACTGAGCTCTTCGGTCGCTCGCAGCTGGGTCTCGAGCGTGACGATGTCGACCGGTTGCCCCTTGTCGGCCAGCTTGACGACCGCCTTGTAGACGGCCTGATGCGCGGGCACGTAGAAGTCCTCTGGCGTGACGATCGAGACGACCTCGTTGAGGCTCTCGTTGCGCAGGAGGATGGCGCCGAGAACTGCGGCTTCGGCTTCCTTGTTGTGCGGCAGTGGCTTCGACATGCGGGAACCGACTACGGTAGATCCAACCCCGCGCGGGGGGGACGCAGCGGCTTGGGCAGGCGCTACGGTGGGCTGGGCACGCTCGAGGAACAGTTCCGACCCCAGCGCGAACCTGACGCTTCGACAGTCCGGGCGTGCTTCTTCGCGCGCCCAACCGACGCCCCGGTCGCCGGGTCGTTCCGCTTGCGCGAAGCGATCGGCAAACCCGAAGGCACCCAGACGCATGTCGCCCCGCGCAACGCAGTCGTGTTGAGTCTCGACCCCGCCGCGCAAGCGACCCGGCACATTCCGGCTCGGCGTCCCAACGCCGATGGTGACCCAACTCCTGCCCGTAGCCGACGAACGACTACGCGGTTTCGTGCTCTCAATCCGACGCTGCTCCGCCATATCGGCGCTCGTGCGGGGAGGATTCTCCCGGCTCGTGGGGTATCTCGACTACACTGGGCCCGTGGAGGGCCAACTCGGGAAATACGATCTTCTCGAGCGTCTTGCCGTTGGGGGCATGGCGGAGCTGTTCCTCGCAAGGTCCAAGGCCCGTCATGGGTTCCAAAAAACCCTCGTTCTGAAGCGAATCCTGCCCTCGTTTGCCGAACAGCCGGACTTCGTGCAGATGTTCCTGACGGAGGCGAAGCTCGCCGCCGGTCTTCACCACCCCAACATCGCTCAGGTTTTCGACTTTGGAGAGGACAACGGGAGCTTCTTCTTCACGATGGAGTTCGTGGCCGGACGCAATGTCCGGCAGGTGCTGCTCGCAGGCCACCAGAACAAGGTCCCGATGCCGCTGAGCTGCGCGCTGCGGATCGTCGACAATGTCGCGGCGGGGCTCCACCACGCCCACCAAACACGCGACGTCGATGGGAACCCGCTCGAAATCGTGCACCGAGACGTCTCCCCGTCGAACGTCTTGGTGACCTACGACGGGAACATCAAGCTCGTCGATTTTGGAATCGCCAAGATCGCGGCACGAGGCCCGGGGACCGTCGCCGGGTCGCTCAAGGGCAAGGTTTCGTACATGTCGCCCGAGCAGTGCCGTGGCGAGCTGGTGGACCGTCGTAGCGACATCTTCAGCCTCGGCACACTGCTGTGGGAGCTGACGACGGGGCGCAAGTTGTTCGGCCTCGATGCGCTCGGCCTCGAGCTGCTCAAGCAGGTTGAGCGCGCCGATGTCCCGGCCCCTACGGGCATCATCCCGAACTATCCGCCGGAGCTGGAGGACATCGTTCTCAAGGCGATGGCGCGCGACCGCGAGAGACGCTACGCGACCGCGCAGAAGTTCCGCGACGCGCTCGAAGAGTTCACGCTCAAGCACCAGATTCCGCTCTCTTCGTCTCGGCTGTCCGCCCACATGGAGAAGCTGTTCCCCCGGCGGAACCACGAGAGCATCTCTCTGGTCAGCTCGCTGCCGCGCGTTCCGACCGACGAAGACAGCGGCCCCTCGGTTCCTCCCCCGAAAGAACGCAGCCCGGCTGCAGTGACCGCCGAGTTGTTCGAACCCGCCGCGCCACCGGTCGCAGCGCGAACAGTGGCCGCTCCCTCGGTCCTCGTTGTCCCCGAAGAGACAAGCGAGCCCAAGACTCTGGTCGCCGATCGGGTACAGGAGCGTGATCGAACCGAGGTCTCGGGGCCCGAGCCGATATCCGCTCCGCGGGACCAGCCGAAGCGTGGCGTGCCGCCGGTGCTGTGGGCTGCCGCGGTGGCAATCCTGCTCGCGGTCGGCGGCGGGGTTTGGTGGAGCTCCACTCAGACGGACGCGGGACTCCGCAGCAGCGCAGCACAACTGGTCGCCAGCGAGACGAAGCCCGCGCCCCCGGTCGCGGACGAACCGGCGGCGGACGGACCCACGAAGGACGAACAGGAACTCGCCGTCCCCGCGTCGGAGGCTCCCGCACACATGCCTGTGATGCTTGCCGACCTCCGGAGGCTTGGCTACGTCAAACGCCACGCCTTGTTGGCGAACGAATCCGGCAAGGTCTCGGTCGAACTCCACGTCGGCTTGGACCTCGTCCAGGCAGGGGATTCGGAGTCGCCATGCCGCACGTTCTCCGACGCCCTCACAATCGTCGAGGGTAGCGAGCGACCCCGCGCATTCCTCTGGGCGATTCGCGAAGCCGAAGCGCCTACGGGGAAGACCCCGGCCTGCAAGAAACTCGGCGCCCGCTTGCAGCAACTGCGCGAGACCGTCGAGCCCGCCACGGAGCCGCCCAAGCCCGCGCACAACAACAAGAAGGGCCGGGGTCGCGGGCGCCGCAAGAGCACCCCGAGCGCGCCTCCTGTGCAACCCGAGACGCCCACCGCCAAACCGCCCGAGCCTCCGCCACCCGACAAGGGCGTCGCCACGAAGCTCGACGACGATCTGCGCGGGCTCTAGCGCGCCGCCGACCCCAATCCGACCTCAACCCGACGCCGGATTCCTCAAGGAGCGCAGCCCGAGGTATCGAAGACGCACTGGGCGTCGTCGCACGTGAGAACACCGCCTCCGAGGCCGAGGGAATCGCAAGTGAAACCCTGCAGGTCAGCGCCATCGCACTGCTCTCCGGGGCTGACGACACCATCGCCACAACCCGGCCCGTTCAAGCAGCCCGAGGTATCGAACGTGCACTCGAGGGAACACGTCAGGACGCCGCCGCCCAGACCGAGCGCACCACAGCTCAGCCCCTGTAGATCGCCCTGATCGCATTGCTCACCAGGCTGAACGAAGCCATCGCCACAATCGGGCAACGCGCCCACGCAGTCGGTCGTGTCGAACAGACAGACCTCGGAGCATGCGAGCGAACCTTCGCCGAGGCCAAGCGCCTCGCAAGAGAAGCCGAAGAGATCCACGCCATCACACTGCTCGGCGAAGTCGACCGCACCGTTGCCGCAGGTATCCGGGCCAATGCCGCTCTCCGAAGAGCCAAAGCCGCTGCTGCTCGACCCGAAGGAGGACGCAGTCGTGACGGCGACGGTCGCGGTGGGCGGTGTCGTGGGATTGGGCGGCGTGGAGGTTGTGGTCGACGGACTCGTCGTGACGGTCGACCCGCCGGTCACCGCGGCGCTGCCGTTCGAGGTCGTGGCCTGACCTTCGCTGGTGCTCGAGGCTCCAGAGTCGTCACTGGGTGGGTCGACCGCGGAATCGCACCCCGGTGTCAGTGCGAGGCCCAGGGCCGCACAGCTCGCGAGTCCGCGGAGTCGGTTCTCCACACTCCGGCCGAAGAGCCGAAATCCAACATAGCGAACCTTGCAATCATACATATCTCAACATCATCCCAGACTTCTGAACGGTGACGCAACAAGCCGATGCGGCGGCGGCGCTGCGGACAATCGCCGCTGCCCACGAAACGACCCACGCATCACACGGCCCCGCCCCAGCAATGGTTCCCGTTGATTCCCGTGCGGAGGTGTTCCCGACCCTGTGGGAACCAACGGAAAACCCCGAGGCCCTGTTGGGCACCCGGGGTCGTTCAGCACGCGAAGCCTTTGCTACGAGCCGATACCGACGACGTTCACTTGAAGCGTCGCGGAGACGTCGGCCGAGAAACGGACGACGACGTCGTGGCTGCCGGTGCTCTTGATCGGCTCGGAAAGCTGCACAATCCGGCGGTCGACCTTGATGTTCTGAGCGCTGAGCGCCTCGACGATATCCTTGTTGGACACCGAGCCGAAGAGCTTCTCGTCTTTACCAGCCTTGCGCGCGATCGAGACTTTGATGCCTTCGAGCTGCTTCGCGACCGCCTGGTACTCGTCGCGAATCTTGGACTGCTCGCGAGCGATGGCACGACGGTGGTGCTCGAGCTGGGCCACGTTGCCGCGCGTGGCCAGAAGGCCGAGGCTGCGGGGCAACAGGAAATTCCGGCCGTAGCCGGGCTTGACGGTAACGATCTCACCTGCGCGGCCGAGCTTTTCGACGTCTTGGGTGAGGATGATGGACATGTTCGCCATGAGTAGGTCTCCCTTTCTTCCTGGTCTGAATCAGCTCAGGAGGAGGTGAAGGGCAGCAGGGCGAGCATGCGCGCGCGCTTGATGGCCTTGGTGAGCGAGCGCTGTTGACGAGCGCTCAGGCCAGAGATGCGCGCGGGAATGATCTTGCCGCGGTCGGTGAGGAAGTTCTTGAGGAGCTGGGGGTTCTTGTAGTCAATGACCAGCTCTTTTTCGGAGAAGTTGAAACGGGACTTTTTGCCCTTTTCGCCGCGCTCTCCGCGATCTCCACGATCGCCTCGGTCACCACGGTCTCCGCGCTCGGAACGTTCGTATCGGTCAGACATTGATCAACCCTCTTCCTTGGTCTCGGTCTCAGCAGGTGCGGCTGCCGCTTCGGCGGCTGCGGCTGCTTCACGCTCGGCTGCTGCTGCGGCGGCTGCCTCTGCGGCAACGGCTGCTGCTGCTGCTGCGACGGCGGCTTCCTCGGCACGGCGAGCGGCTTCGGCTTCTGCGGCCTTGCGGGCGATCTCTTCGGGATCGGGTCCGGGCTCGGAGACAGCGTCGAGAAGCTCGTCGTTGATCTCGGAGGGACGCGCGCTGGGATCGACATCGTCGTCCACGCGGATCGAGTAGAACCGCATCACGCGATCGGACAACCGAAGGTTCCGCTCGAGCTCGGCCACCATGTCGGAGCCACCGAGGTAGCGCCAGTACAGGTAGATGCCTTTGCGCTGGTGAGCGACCGGGTACGCGAGGACGCGCATGCCCCAGCTGTCGATCTTGACCAGGCTTCCAGCTTGCTTCTCGGCGACGCCTTGGACGCGCTCGATCAGAGCTTTGATTTGGGGTTTGCCAGTGTCGGGACGGAGGATCGTGACCGTCTCGTACTCGCGCTGAGTGTTTTTCTGGGAGGCTACGGAGTGAACCGAGCCGACCGTTTCTTCTGATGCCATGTTTGGGCTCCCTTTCGGACTTCTGGCCCCCACCACCATGGTGAGAACAAGGAAGGGGCCGGGGTTTAGCGGATCCCCGAACGGATCGCAAGACACCACCCAGGCACCTGCGTCATTCACGCACCTCTAGCGCACCACGCAGGGCCTCCTGCCCGCTCGGGCTGGTCGCGCCCTCCCAACTCACATGGCCACGCGCGCCGATCGAGACACGCGTACAGCGGAGTTGAGTCTGCCCAAACACCGGATCCCTCGACGCGGCTACAACTCGCAGGACGCGTCGAGATCGCCCTGGTTCACGCAGGACGCGCCCGCGGCCTCACAGGAGATCGCGAAGCTCTTGCCGCCCATGCAGACCACCGCGGTGGTCTCGTCCTGGCACTGCGCGGAGCCACCGCTGTTGTTGAACGCGTTGGACTCACACTCCGCTTCGGGCACGGCGCAGCCGAAGTTGAACGACTCGCACTGAAAGTCGGGGTGCAAGAAGCTGCAGTCCGACGTCACCGTGGTGCCGTCGTGACAGGCACGGACGGACGTGCCGTCGCACAGGTCGTCTTGGCAGGCCACTTCTGGCTGGTCCGCAAAAGCTCCATCGGAGGCGCACGCCATGTCTTCGAGAGCGAGCTCTCGCGCCTCGAGCGGTGCGCCCCCGGCAGGGACATCGAGACACACCATGAAGACGTCCGTCGCGGGGTCGCACGACACCTCCGCGCCGCCCGGACAGCTGTAGCTCCCCACGTCGCCAGAGAATCCGCCGAAGAGAGCGTCCGAGGTGGGCGAGCAGGCTTCCCACTCCGCACACGAAGTCGCGTCACGAGAACACTTCGTTCTCTCCACGAGCCCCGCGGCGCGGTAGTTGTTCGGAAACAACGCGAGGTCATCCTCGGCGAGGAAGCCAAGGCAGCCATCGAGCGTCGTGTCGTTGCAAGCGGACTCCCAGGGACACGCCGCCTCCAGGTAGGCGAACAATGTGCCGTCGGCGGCCGGGGGGTCGCCGGTCTCGTCCCCCGCACTCGCATCCGAGTCACTCCCGGCTTCTGCCGACGAATCGGTGCCGGCCTCTGCTGCGGTCTCGGAATCACCGTCCGAGTCACAGCCGCACAGCAAGGCGAAGGAAAGCAGGAGCTGGCAGCGTCTCACTCGCAGTCAGTACCATTGAGTGGACCAGGCAGGACACCATTCGTCGCACGCGAAGTTGGCGACGCAGGAGGCCGCCCGCTTACGGCTCCGCGATGCCCGCCAGCGCGAGCAGCTTCTCTTGTGACGGCGGCTTCGCGTGCTCGGCCGGCGACCAGCTCATGTCGGCCTCGAGGCGGTACGCGCCCCCAAAGTCGTGCGGAGGCTTGCCGTTCCATTCCTCGGGACTGAGCATCGAGAAGTACGGGGTGCCGCCATTGTCTCGGTACAAGAAGTACGTCTCCCCCGCCCTCTTCTGGAAGCGGCACCGCGCTCGATGCAGGTCGGCGTCATCCAACGCCTGGCTCAGAACCTCGCGGGCTTGATCCTGAAGGTTGCGGATCTGCTCCGCGATGACCTCGAGCTTGGCGTTCACCACCGTACCGATCACGCGGTCGGCCTCCGCGATCTGCTTGGCGGTGTCCACAATGTCGATCGCCGGAGCCAAGCGAGAGCCGCCGTACGGCGAGAGCCGAGCCGGCACGTTCTGGTTGTCTCCCTTGAAGCGGGTGAGGTCGTCGCCCATCGCTTGCAAGACTGGCCGACGCCTCGATGTTTCGCCAGCGGTGGTCGAAGAAGTGACCCCGAGCCTGAACGAGACTGTCTAGGGCTGCCATCTGGCTGGTGTTCTCGACGACCACGAGAACGTCCAGACGCCCCTGCCACTCCGAACCGCATCCGCCGCTGCTCCCGAAGTCCCAGTTCACCGGTTCGTTGCCATCGGTGGTTGGGTCGTCACCGGAGGGACCGAGCGTGCTCCGTGTGTCTTCGGGCAGAACAATACCGGTCGTGCCATCGGCCTCCGGGGCACCAGCGCCCCCGCACGAACCGCTTGCGAGCAGCGCGAGTGGCACGCATCGCACGGAGTCCGATCGCATCCGCTCATTGTCGCATCAATCGATTCGCCGAGACCAGGCCAGCTCAGCGACAACCGGCCCGGAGGCTAGATGCACCCACGGTTGACGCATCTCAAATGCGACAGCACTGTCGTATTTGGCCGGGAGCGGTTCGCATCGTTCCCCCACTCACGGGCACGGAATCACCGCTCCCGACTCGAACCTGGGCCCGCTGGGAAGGGACACTCGGCCCTGCTCCTCCCAGGTGTAGACCCCTTGTTGGAAAGACGTCGGGGCCAGGAATCGCAGCTCGGCTGAGGACGCCACCAGGATCCGGGTCGCGCCCAACGCAGTCCGCACGAACGTGTCTTCGAGGTCAGGCACGAGCTGAGGTCCAACGCCGACGAGCAACCCGAAGCCATCGACACGTCCTCGCACGACGCCCGTGCTCCCTCCCATCACGAACACTCCGTGAGTCCCCGGCAGGAAAATCGGCTCGACGTTGGATCGGTCCTCCCAGGGACCGTTCGACCCCGACCACGATTCCGAGTTTTCGGTAGCCCCAACAACCTGACCGTCGGGGTCATCCGATATGACAACCCCGGTCGCCACCGCGGGAAGCCAGAGGAAGTCATCGACGTGTGTCACGTCGTGCGTGATCGCGACCGAGCTCTGGGGACTCAGCACGAGGTCGGCGTAGCCCAGCGGCAACAAGTTCAGCGGCGTACCGGGGAGCGCGAGCCACAGCCGGTCGGTCGTCTCGTCGACGGCCATGCGGGGGATTCCCTCCGCGGCGACCGCAAAGACATCGAGCAAGACCAGTTCGCGCTCTGCCGCGTCGAAGAGCTGAACTTCAAAGCCGGCGTCGGTCTGAGCCGTCACGAACAGGAGCCCGGAGGTCTGTGCACAAGCCAGCTCCACAGCGCCATCGACCGCCAGCCCCGGCGACTCCGGAGCCTCCAATCCCTCGACGGACTGAACCCGGCCGCTAGCATGAGACACGACAAACGCCCGAGGTCCGCATCGACGTACGGAACGCCCCAGACTCATCGGAGCAGGTTCGTGCGCGGCAAGCGGTCGATCCTCCTCGAGTTGCAACGCCCCGTCGCTATCGAACGACACGGTTCGCAGGGTGCGCTGACCGTCACCGACCACGCCGACCAAGCAGTGTCGCTCCCACTGACACACGCTGGAGCAGCCATCTCCCGAGATCGTGTTCCCGTCCTCACAAGACTCCGGATAGTCGATCCGGCTGTCGCCGCACTGGACGTCCCATCGGCATAGATTCCCATCGCACAGCGAGCCCTCGTCACAGGTGTCGCCCTCTCCACAAGGGCACCCTTCCGACCCGCGATGGCAGGAGGGCCCCGCGTCTCCCCACGCAGGTGGACCACTGCTCGAGGCCCCCGACGACGACGTCGCATCCGCCGGCTCGGTCGTGGACATGACGTCGGTGCTGGACGTGCCATCGAGCGACCCGGATTGCGGCGACGACCCGCAGCCACTCAAGAGCGCCGACGTGGTGAGCAACAGGAAAACGCGGCGCATGGGACAGACTATCAACCAAGCCTGACTACGACCCCTGGCAGCGGGGCTCGTTGTGACCGCACACGAGGCGGATGTGTACGTGCGCCCGATGTCCCGCTTCGTGGCGGATCAGCCCAGGACCACCGGGCTGCGGCCACTGGAACCACCGCCGCGCAACGTTTGGGTGCACGCCCGCTCGCAAGGCCGCAGCATGCAGGAAGGCCTGCCGGCCGAAGTCGAGGAAGAGGACTTTGACCGCGCCGGTTTCGAGGAAACTCTCCACCATCGTCCACGTCGCATCCCAATCGACGGACGAAGCGTCGACCGGGACGGTCTTGCGGTCCAACCCCTTCACCAGCAGCAAACGGATGTCGACGTCTCGACCGCTTTGGTGAGAAACATGCGGAGAGATCGGGCCACCCGAGGGCAGGCTGATGTCTCCGATCATGACTTCGGTGCGGACGTCCTTGTCGGAGCGGAGCGTGGACAATGCCGTCTGGATCGTGCGGATCGTGTGGGTCGACCCAAACGACCGACCGGGATGTCGCCGCGTGTACAAGTGCGGCCTCGGAGGAAGCGGGATGGCGCCATGGAGCTTGCCGCGCTGCGGAGTTCCGATGCTCTTGCCTCCCTCTGGAATGAGGTCTGCATTTGCGTCGGCACGGAGTCCCGAGGATCCAGGCAGGTCCAGCAGGAAGTCCTCGGCGGACTCCGCGTGTGCCATGCCCATGATCTCCAGCTCGCGGTCGGCCGGATCCCCCACGAGCCCGGCTCCTGGAGGCAGCCCGTCCGTGAGCTCGGGGGCCGCAGACTTCACGGGCTCTTCAGGCCGTTCCGCGAGCGGTGCAGGGGGAATGCCCGCAGTGGGTTGCTCCGGCTCCGGCGTCCCGCAAGCCGCCAGGAGGCAAGCCGCGAGCCACGCGCCGAATCCAGATCTCACGGGCAAAAACCTAGCAGCCTACCCGTCGGCCCGCCCAACAGAATCGCCACGGACGAGCCTGGACTGCGCGGCGCCGACGACTGCCCACCACAGCAACGTCCCCGTGCCACCCGCGGCGGCGAGCGTCCACGTCCACGCCGCCGCTGTGAAAGCCTGCGCAACCAAGGCGGCGGACATCGAGCCCCAAAGGCCGTGGCCGAGCCACCACGCCCAGCTCGGAGGGTTGCGCCGCAGCACGTGGCGCATGAGCACGGCAAGGACGGGCCCCAAGACGAGGAAATGAATGGCACCCAGGGCGACGGGGCGGATGTTGGGAAGCAACCCAAGCGCGAGGGCGGCGATCCCCAGCGAGACGCCGAGCCAGCACGCGCGGATGTGTGCGGCCAGACGCGCCGTGTAGGCAGGGGCAAGCAACAGCGCGGCGTAGGCGAGCAGCCCAACTCGGGTGGGCATGTTTGGAAGCACGCCGAGGGCGAGTGAAGCCAGCGACCCCGTGAGCAACAAGGCTGGCCATGGGCCCACCGAGACCCGAGCGCTCGCAAGGACCGACGGGACGATCACGACAAGCAGCAGCCCCGCGAGGAAGGTGGTGACGAAACCGTGGGCCAGCTCGGGATCGGTGCGAAGGTTGATCGCGACCGGGGGCACACACGCGAGCGAGAGCACCAGCCCTAGTGGCACCGCGCCCAGCGGGTCATGCCATTGCTTCATCCGCGGCAGCAGGGGCCAGGCGCTCCACACCCATCCGGCACCCACCGCAGTGCTTCCTGCGATTGCGATCGGGCCGTACCCTGCGTGGATGAAGCCCACGGTCGCCAGCACTGTGCTGAGCGCGTAGAGCACCAAGGCCCTCGCGCTCGGGGTGCGTGCACCCGCGTGTTTCCAGCCCATCCAGGCCAGCGGGAACAGCAGCCCGAAGTAGCCCAGGTGGGAATGTGCGTGGCGCAGGTCTTCAAACGGAAGGCCGAGTGCAAGCGTCCCGGCCAGCGCCCAGCGCATCCATACGCCCATGGCTACAGTCCCCAGCAACGCCAGCGCGATGGCGCTGCGAGCTCGTGCAGTGGCCAGCACCACAACACAGTGACGCAGGTGCTCACACGGGATCGCGCAGTGTCTGCGCGATCCCGGAACCGAACCGATTTTCGAACCGGGAGCCGTGCACGCTCACCTGGCCCCCGGGAGTCAGGTGCTCGGAAGCCCCTGCGCTCGCCACCCGAACATGCCGCCCTCCATCGAAGCCACCGCGCTGAAGCCGGCGGCCGCAAGAGCCTGGACCACCCGCCCGCTGCGGCCACCGGATGCGCACATCACCACGATCGGCGCGTCCCGGTCGAGCTCTCCTGCCGATGCCATGAACTGTTGCATGGGCACGTGCTCGGACTGCGCCACACGTCCGTGTTGGGTGAGTTCGGGTGCCTCCCGGATATCGAAGAGTCGGAACCGACCGACGTTGGTCCCGACCCACTGCGCCGAGACTTCGGGGAGACCGTTCGTTCGCGAGACTGCTTCGCTGAGGTTCTGCGTGTTGGTATTGCGCTCGGTTTCGACGACGTCGGTCTTACCGACAACGTCCACATTCCACGCGAGCATCCCCCCCTCGACGGAGGCGACGGTGGAGACTCCGGCGTTACGCAGCGCCTGCGCCGCGATGTTCGAGCGACGGCCGGAGCGGCACAGCAACACAACCGGAACATTCGAGTCCATGCTCTGAGCCTCCGAGAGGATCTGGAGCAGCGGCACGTTCGCCGCGTCCTCGACAGCGCCGAGCGGCCCTTGGAGCTCGTGCGGCTCGCGGACGTCGACCAGTCGAAACGACCCGATGTGGTCGGCAGCCCAACGCGCGGACACCTCTCCGTCTCCACATTGAGTCATGGCAAGTTGGAGGGCTTCCGAATCGTAGGCGGGGTCTGGCTTGGTCATCAAATTCTCCTTGTCTGAACGCTCTGAGACATGTGCATCAAGCGAGCCAAGTCGGCCTGAGCTGATTGGCCAGGAAAAGAGCCGTCGCGCCGTGCCCGGTTCGGCGCGGGGCATCGATCGTGTCGCAGCGCCGGGCGACGTGTTGCAACGAGCGAGAAACGTTGTCACTGGTGCCGGCAATTGCTGCGGGCTCGCGCATCCTCCGTCACCACGACCGTGCGCAGGTCGGCTCCCGCCCCGCAGTCGGCACAGCGCTCATCGCTCACCGGGCCAAAGCAGAGGTCACAGCGCAGGCGCCCCGGCGACCGCGAACGCTCGCTTCGCGTTTGAATGGTCGTCACCAGCGCAGGATCCAGGACGCGCTGAGCGAGCATGTCGTGCCAGCCGTCGACGAGCGCAGAAAACCGCGCAACGCCCAGCCCTCGGACGATGGGTCCGACATCCACGATGGGTCGCATCTGGGACGGGGGCTCGAAGGCCTGCAGCGACTCTCGGACACGGGCGCCTCCATAGCGCTCCAACAAGAAGCCACAGAAGGAGCCCGCGACGATGTCCACGTATCCGCTGGGCCGCTCGAGATAGTAGGTGCGTCCGCGGAGAAGTTCGTGCAGGTGCGGAGCCTGACCCAGTTCCACGAGCGCGCGGGACCAGTCGTGATAGCTGGATCCGTTGCGGGAGCGGACGTAGTTGTCACCGAGCCAGACGGGAAGTCCCTCCCAAAGCAGCGCCGGGCTCGGGGGTAGCAGCCAGTGCGTCAGTTCGTGCGCGCACAGCTGCTCGAAGTACTGCGCCACCGGCCGGCGCCCATGCGCGGACGGGTCCACGTGCATCCGGTCCCCGAGAACCTGGCTGCCCCCAACACCCACCACAAGCTCGAGGGGTCGAGCCATCGCCTGCTGTGTGGGAATCCCGAACACCTGGGTCAGCCGGCACAGGCTCGTCGCCGCAATCGCCCGGGCGGAAGCAGCATCGAGTTTGTCAGGCTGGCACTCGAAGCTGAACTCCACTGCCAATGCGTCCCACGTGGGAGCGTCGGATTCACCTGGGGCTTGTGGCGGAGGCCGTCCGGACATGCCCGGGGATCGGTGCAAGTCGCGGGCCACCACCCCTGGCGGCCTCTCGTGAATGAGCGAGCCGTTCAGTCCCGACGCGCTTCAGGGCTGAACCCAGACGGTCTTCGCGTTCACAAACTCATGGATCCCGTGCCGTCCCAGCTCCCGGCCATACCCCGAGTGCTTGATGCCCCCAAAGGGCAGCCGTGGGTCCGACCGCACGAACGCATTCACAAAACACGAGCCCGCATGAAGCTGACGTTGAGCGATGTCTTCACCGCGCCGAACGTCGCGCGTGAACACGGCCGCGCCCAACCCGAACTCGCTCGCATTGGCCAGCGCGATCGCATCGGCTTCGTTTTGCGCAACGCACAACGTGAACACCGGCCCAAACAGCTCCTCGCGAAACGCCGGCGAGTCGGCCGTGACACCAGTCAGCAGGGTGAGCGGATACCAAAAGCCCGGCTCGTCGGGGATGTGTCCACCCAACTCCAGCCGCGCCCCGCCCTCGATGCACCGTTCGACCTGAGCATGGACTTGGTCTCGCAAGTCTTCGCGCGCCATCGGGCCCAGCTGGGTCTCGGGGTCTCTCGGGTCGCCGTAGTCGATCGAGCACAGGCGCGTTCGCAGCGTCTCCGCAAACGCCTCGGCCACCGATTCCTCGACGATGATTCGCTTCGCGCCAATGCAGCTCTGGCCCCCGTTGTTCAGCCGGCTGCGCACCGATGCGTCAACCGCTTGCTCGAGGTCCGCGTCCGCGAGGACGACATAGGGGTCGCTGCCGCCCAACTCGAGCACCACCTTCTTGAGCTCGCTGCCCGCGATCGCAGCGACCGCTCGGCCCGCTCGGTCGCTGCCCGTGAGCGTGACCGCAGCGATCCTCTGGTCGCGAATGATCGCCTCCACGCGCTCGTTGGAGACGCCGAGCGTCGGAACGAGCCCCTCGGGGAGCCCGGCATCGATCAACAGCTGCTCAACGGCCAGGCCACAACCCATCACGTTGGGCGCAGGCTTGACCACGACTCCGTTGCCGGCCATGAGCGCTGGCGCCACGAACCGGAATGCCTGCCACAACGGGAAGTTCCACGGGAGGATGGCCAGCACCACTCCCAACGGTCGATACGTGATCTTCGCCTCCGCGGCCCCGTCGATGTCGACCGGTTCGTCGGCGAGAAACCCCGGCGCTTGCTCGGCGAAGAACCGACAGACCAGCGCGCACTTGTGGACCTCCGCCAGCGCCTGGGTGACGGGCTTTCCCATCTCCTCGACGATCAGCGTGGCGAGCGATTCCCGCTGCAGCTCGAGCTGTTCGGCGACCGCCAGGAGCAGGGCGCCGCGGGCCTCGAACGACTCTTCCGCCCAGGCCCTCGATGCATCGCGAACACGGGCCAGCCCAGCCTCGAGCGCGACGTCGTCGGGCTCGGGGTACGTTCGCAATGTCTCGCCAGTCGCCGGGTTGATGGACTGCATGGGTCGGCGGGATCCTGCGGCCCGGTCGCCGATCTTGCAACACCGCTCGTTCAGGTTCCTGCACCGGTCGTCGGGGCTTGGGACCGCCTATCGGTACGAGCGCGACCCGTCCCCGAGAGACCTCACACTAGAGCACATCTCATAACCTCGACGCGGTGGCTCGCGAAGGGTTTGGGGCCGGTGGCTAGGAGCGGAGCCGCCGCTGTACCGGGGTACTGCAAGGTTTCGCGACGACGCCATCGGGCCCAAAGACCAGCGAGACGTCGTGGCGAGGTTATGAGATGTGCTCTAGGAATCATGACGGCGTACGGCGCACGGGTGGCGGTGCACATCACGGTGTGGACCCGGAAGCTTCGCGCCCGCAAGATGGTGCTCGATGCCGCCTGAGCGACCGCATTCGCGCGCCCGAGCATTTCTCGGCGTGCTGGGGCTGCACTTGCTGATCGCCGGTGCCGTCGCCGCGTTCATGCTCGGCACCCAATGGACATGGAATGAACTGCTGATCACGATGACGGTCAATCTGGCCTTCTCGGTTTGCATTGGCACCCTGACATCCGTGGCCTTCGGAAGGGTGCTGCCACGGTTCGCACTCTCCGGTTGGAAGGGCGCCGTGGTCCGGACGCTGACGTTCGCGATCTCGGTCGCGGTCGGTGTCGAACTCGCGTTGTTGCTGCTTCGCGTCATGTCGCTGGAGCTCAACGGATCTCGCACGATCGTGTGGCGTTTTGCGGGGGTCGTGACGCTGGTGGTTCTGATCGTGAGCGTGGCGTTCGACCGGCTACGGGCACACGCGCGAGCGGTGGAACTACGCGAGGAACAAGCACGTCGCGAGCTGCTCGAGGCCCAGCTATCCAACTTGCGGGCTCGGCTCAACCCACACTTCCTGTTCAACAGTCTCAACACGCTCGCCGGATTGATCGAAGAGGACCCCCCTGCGGCCGTCGATGCCCTGCAGCGGCTGTGCGAGCTGCTTCGCCACGCGCTCGAGAGCACACAGGCCCGCAGAACTCCACTGCGCACCGAGCTCTCGGCACTGTCGGACTACTTGGAAATGGAGCGGCTTCGGTTCGGCGACCGACTGCGATGCACCGTGGAGATCGCTGATGAGCTGCAGGACGCGACGGTCCCCACCCTGCTCCTGCAACCGATCGTCGAAAACGCGGTCAAGTACGCAGTCGCGCCCCGACGAAGCGGTGGGTCGATTCACGTGCGCGGGTACGCCCAGGATGCTCGGCTCCACCTGGAGGTGACCGACGACGGTCCCGGCACGACCAAGAACAGCGGCACGCAACTCGGCGAAAAAACCCTGCGCGAACGCCTAGAGCTGGAGTACGGCTCGGACGCTACGGTGTCGGCGGGGCCACGCTCCGAAGGCGGATACTGTGTCGCGGTGTCGCTGCCACACGAGGAGGCCCTCCGATGAAGGTGATGATCGTGGACGACGAACCCCTGGCCCGACGCCGCCTCGAGCGGATGCTGAAGACGCTCGAAGACATCGAGGTCGTGGGAATGGCGAGCGATGGTGCACAGGCCCGCGACCGGCTCCCCTCACTCGCCCCCGATGCCGTACTGCTCGACATCGACATGCCCGAGTGCGACGGCCTCACGCTCGCCGCCACGACCAACCTTCCGGCCGTCATCTTCGTGACCGCACATCGCGAACACGCGCTCGAGGCGTTTGAGCTGGATGCGGTCGATTACCTGCTCAAGCCGGTGAGCCAAGAGCGGCTTCGGCACGCGCTCGACCGCGCGCGAAGCCGGCGTTCTGACGCTCCCGAGCGTGCCTCCCCCGCGAACCCTGACAGAAGCAGACCGCCCAGGCTCACGGCTCGGACCGGGGACACCCTGCATGTGTTCGACGCCACAAGCGTGCAGCGGCTACACGCCCGAGACAAAGTCACACTCTTCTGGGTCGATGGCGACGAGTACATCCTGGACGACTCCCTCGCCGAGATGGAACGCCGCCTGGCGGGATGGGACTTCGTGCGTGTGCACCGAGCCGAGCTGGTCAACCTGGACGCCGTCGTGTCGGTGCGTATCGGCGCCGGGGAGAGCAGCGTCAACCTCCGCGACGGGTCCCAAGTCCCCGTGAGCCGGCGGCTACTCCCGGAGCTGAAACGACGCCTTCGCGGGGACTCCTGAGTCGACGTTAGGCGTCGCGGGTGTTGGCTTCGATGCGACGCAACAGCTCGAGCATCTCCGAGGACTGGCCGCCTTCGATCTGGCGATACGGACGGCCCGGCTCATCGAGGGACTCCTGCTCCTTGCCTTCGCGTCGGTTCACCCGGTGAACCTGATCGAGGATCTTCTGCTGCAACTCTGCCGGATTCTCGAACGCCCGCATGTTCGCGCCCGACAGCGCCTCGCCGGTCATGTCGCGAACCACAACCGTTCGCATGCCCATCAGCTTCTCGAGCCAGTCGCAGGAGATCGCCACATCGCTGACCCGCTCTAGCGGGATCGACCGCGCGCGAAACCCGATGATGCCCGTGGTGACGACCACCCTGGAGTTGGTCAGCCAGTAGCGATGCTTCCTCACGTACGCCCGAACGATGAAGTACGCGAGCGGGAGTCCGAGCAATCCGAACACGGTGAAGAACATGACCAACAGCGCGGTCAGCATGAAGTAGCGCTGCAATGACGCCGGCTGGGGTCGCCCCTGCAGCAGAACCTCCTCGCCTTCCATCAAGGAGAGGCCAAACTCTTCGTCCAGAATCGCGGGGGTGGCGGGCGTGGACTTGGCAGGGAGATTCGTCATCGTTTCAAGGGAGGCTAACCGGCCCATGGCGCAAATTGTTCCGGGGCGTTTTCAGGGGAGTCCACGTTCGCGGCGCGCGTGCAGGCAGTCCGAGTCCCCCGCTTTCAGGTTCCTGCACGGATCCGGGCGATGCGCATAGACGACACACCGGACGTGCTCGCCCAACGAACCCTGCAGGGCCGCGCAGTGATCTCCCGCCATTCGCAGGTGGGGCCGCCCATCCGCGTCCCGGGAGACGTACCTGCGCTTCAGGCTAGGGTCCCGGACCAACTTGGACCGGGGATCGTCGATCTCGACGTATGCGGTGAAACCCCGGTCCACGTTGGACTGTGGATTGAAGCAGCAGGCTCCGCAGGCGCCGCAATCGAGCTCCATCCTCGCAACCATACTCGCATGGGCCGGCGCGAACGCAGCCTCCCCCTGCGCCGGCGCGGCCGTGCAGCCCGTTTCGCGGCAAAACACACCGCGCGGCGCCGCACATCGGTCCTCGGAGCAGCGGAAAAAAATGGCGCGAGCGTCCGCGTCCGCCTACCTTTGCCGCATCGACATCGCACTCCAACAAGGCTCCCGAGCCCTCGCGGAAGAGATCGCCGCGCTGATCGAGTCGCTCGACTTTGACGCTCTCGTTCCCGAGGTCGTGCACGCCCAGGTCGAGTCCCTGAGTCGCCGGCTCAAGTCGATGACCCGTCGTGCCGCGGCCGACGAAGACCTCACCGAGCTGATCGAGACGCTCAAGGCGACGCTTGCCGAGTACACGCCCGACGCCAACACGTGGGAGGCCCTCCGGTCCGACCTGACCGAGGCGTACGAAGGCCTGACCTGCATCCTGACCGCCGACGATCCGGAGAAGCCGGCCCGTCCGATCAACTACACCCGCTCGTTCTTCCACGCCGGGATGGGCGTGGTCTCGTTGGTCCTGTCGATCGCAGTGCTGCCACTGACCCAGCTCGTCTGGCTCGCGGGTGCTTTCGCCGCTTGGGGCTGGTCGGCCGAGATCGCGCGGCGTGTCTCGCCGCGCGCCAACGCAGTCCTGATGCGGGGCTTCAAACACGTCGCGCATCCTTCCGAGTGGAACCGGGTCAACTCCGCCACATGGTACACCAGCGCGCTCTTCGGACTGACCCTCACCGGGTCTCTGTCACTGATGGTCGTGCCCGTCGCCGTGCTCGCATTCGGTGATCCAGCCGCGGGTATTCTCGGCCGCAAGTTCGGCCGCACGCCGCTCGTCAACGGTCGCTCGCTCGAGGGCACAAGCGCCTTCGTCCTGGTCGGCGCCCTCGCGGGTACGTTGGCCCTGACTCTGGCCCGCCCTGAGCTCGGCCTGCTCCCGGTGGTCGTTGTTTCGTTCGTCGCCGGCCTGTGTGGAGCGCTCGCGGAGCTGTTCAGCCGCAGCATCGACGACAACCTCTCGGTCCCAGTTGCAGCGCTCGGTGGCACCTTCGTCACGCTGCAGTTGTTCGGCATCGCCCTGTAGGTCGCGGACTACAGGTCCTCCACTGGCGCCGGGGTGAAGGTCGTCTCCGGGGTCAGCTGAGACTCGTAGAGCGTCTCGACCCAAACGTCGTTGGGCGCGTCTTCGTCCGCTCCACGCCGCCAGCGGAGTTCATCGATCCGCCCTTCGAGCAGCCGCTCTTCCCACCCCTCCGTGACGATGCTGCTGTAGCCACCGATCGAGACCGTGTCGATGACGTGTTCGGCGTCCGGTTCCACACCGCCGGAAACGGCCCCTGCACCGTCGACGTAGAACCGAACCGTCGAGCCGGCATAGAGAAACGCGTAGTGGTGCCACTCATTGGCCGAAGGCACAGAGACTCCGATGCTCGATTGCGGGGAATCGTTCGACTGATCGTCATGGAGTCGGCCTTCGGCTCTCTCGTCGCTGGAACAACCCATCGCCCACTCGGCATCGAGCCAGCTCGGACCGACGGAGTCCCCTCGTGCGATGAGTGGGAATCCCAGCTGCGGGTAGGACGCGGCGTTGAGCCACCCGGACACCAGAAACGAGTCCTCGCTCGGGCTGCTCGAAAGGACAGCCTCGAGCCGGTGCTCCTCGCCGTCAAATTCGAGCGCTCCGCCGACGACCCCGGGCACCTCTCCGACAGACGCGACCACGGCCCCAACCTGTGATGCATCGGCAGACCCAGCAGCGTCTGGCGTGCTCCCTGCGTCGGTGACCTCGTCCATGTGCCAAACAGCGACGTGTCGGGACCACGGACTGGCGCTCGGAACCTCGGGCGCCGTAAACCCGAAGTACAGGAAGACCTCCGTGGGCCCATCAGCCCTCCAGACCGGAAGCTGGACCCAAGCGGCCACCTCTCCCGCCGCGGGATCGAAGACCGCAATCTCGGCCGGGATGCGCATGTCCGTCGCGACATCCACGAATGCGAGCTGCGACATGGACACCCCTTCAAGGCGCGACGGGCTGAAGCTCAGCGGCACGTAGGTGACGAAGTCCAACAACGGCTCCTCCCGTTGATGGAACACCAGAGGCATCCGGTGCGCGTACTCCGTATCCCACCAGTCGCTGGGCATCACCCCGGTATCCGAGGACGGCCCACTTACCCCAACATCTGAGGCCGGTGGCATCGTCGTCGTCGGAAGCGTACCGGAGCCCGTGACCCCAGATGCAGAGCCCGTCGGGAGCGTGGACGCACTCTCCGTCGGAGCCGTTCCAGTCGTGCCCATCGACGTGCCGGCCCCGCTCCCCTCGGCTGCGTCCCTACCGTCTTCGAACGCGGGGTTGACCCGAGCACAGCCTGGCACGAGCACCGCCACCGCAACTGCCACCCCCATCCGCATCGCCTCAAGCCTACCCCGACAGGCCGACAACGAAAAACGCCGGCCCCTTCCGGAACCGGCGTCTCGTCTCCGCCTCTACCGTGCGCCGCCACAGGAGCGACTCCAGGGAGTCGCGAGCAAGCCCGACTGGGCGTCCGCCAGAGGGTGAATCGTAGGCAGCTTTGCTGCCGAAGAGAGGGAGACCGCGAGGTCTCCCTCCCAGCTACACAAGGAACGGCGCAATGACCACGGCGACGATGGTCATCACCTTGATCAGGATGTTGAGCGCCGGACCCGCGGTGTCCTTGAACGGGTCGCCGACGGTATCGCCGATGACCGAAGCCTTGTGGCGCTCGGAGCCCTTGCCGGTGTTGACGGCGGGATCGAGGTCCTTCTTTTGGTCCTCGACCTGCTTCTTCGCGTTGTCCCAAGCGCCACCGGCGTTGGACATGAAGATGGCAAGCATGACGCCGGAGACCAGTGTACCGGCGAGTAGTCCGCCGAGTGCAGACGTGGACCACAGCCCGATGATGACGGGCGCGGTCAGAGCCAGCATGCCCGGAGCGACCATCCGCTTGAGCGATGCCTGAGTCGAGATGGCGACGCAGCGCTCGACCTCGGTGTCCTTGGCGGCCGCCATGACGTCGGCCATCTCTTCTTCGGTGAGCTCGCGGTCTTCGTCCTCAGCCGCTTTCACCTTCGCAAGCGCGGGCCGCAGGCTGGGGATCTCGCGGAACTGGCGACGGACCTCTTGGATCATCTCCATGGCCGCGTCACCCACGGCTTGCATGGCCATGGCGGAGAAGAGGAACGGCAGCATGGCACCGAGCAGAAGGCCGATGAGGACTTCGGGGTCGGTGAGCTCCATGACGGCGCCGGTCGTCGTCTGGTAGGCGGCAAACAGCGACAGCGACGCGAGTGCGGCCGAGCCGATGGCGAAGCCTTTTCCGATGGCTGCGGTGGTGTTGCCGACCGCGTCCAGGTTGTCGGTACGCTCGCGAACTTCGGGAGGAAGGCCCGCCATCTCGGCGATGCCGCCCGCGTTGTCGGAGATGGGTCCGTACGCGTCGACCGCGAGCTGAATGCCCGTGGTGGAGAGCATACCGAGCGCTGCGAGTGCCACGCCGTACACGCCGGCGAAGTGGTTCGCGCCGAAGATGGCGGCCGCGATGATGATGACCGGGATGGCCGTCGAGCGGAAGCCGACGCTGATGCCAGCGATGAGGTTGGTTGCCGGACCGGTCATCGACTGGTCGACGATGCTGTTCACCGGGGCCTTGCCCTTGGAGCAGTAGTAGCCAGTGACGATACCGATGGCGACGCCTGCAGCCAGACCGCCGGCCATGGGCACGAACAAGTCGACCGTGCTGAGCGTGAGGCCGTTGAGGGTCATGCCGCCGGAGGCAGCAGCGGAGCCGTTGAAGTAGTCGATGATGAACCAGGACAGCAGCAGCATGACGCCGGCAGCACCGAAGGAGCCTCCGTCGAGCGAGTGCTGCGGGTTGCCGCCCTCTTTGACCTTCACGAAGTAGGTGAAGATGACCGAGACGATGACGCCGATGGCCGCGATGGTCACCGGGAGCATCACCATCTCGAGACTGCCGCCACTGGCGACCGCGCCGAGAATCATCGCGCCAACGATCGAGGCCACGTAGGACTCGAAGAGGTCGGCGCCCATGCCTGCCACGTCACCAACGTTGTCACCGACGTTGTCGGCGATCGTCGCGGGGTTGAGCGGGTGGTCCTCGGGGATACCGGCTTCGACTTTTCCGACCAGGTCGGCGCCGACGTCAGCAGCCTTGGTGTAGATGCCGCCGCCAACGCGAGCGAACAGTGCGATGGACGAAGCGCCCATCGAGAAGCCTGCGAGCAGGTTGACGGTCTTGATGAGACCAGCTTGGCTGGTCATCGCATCGAACTGGCTGTTGAACAGGATGAACAAGCCACCCATGCCGAGCAGTGCCAGACCGACGACGCTCATGCCCATGACCGCACCGCCGCGGAATGCGACGGTGAGTGCGGGGGCCAGTCCTTTGCGTGCTGCGGCCGCGGTGCGCACGTTGGCGTCGGTCGCAACCTTCATGCCGAGGTAGCCGGCGAAGCCCGAGGCGACGGCGCCGGTGACGAACGCGAGTCCGATCAAGGCCGAGCCACCTTCGATGCTCAGGTTCATGGCGACCAGCAGTCCGGCCACCACAACCACGAACACGGCGAGCACCTTGTACTCGGCGGCAAGGAACGCCATGGCGCCCTTGGAAATCTGTTCGGCAATGGTCTTCATGACCGCGTTGCCGGCGTCTTGTTTAGCGATCCAGCCAGTCGTCACGAAGCTGTACGCCAGCGCGATCAGCCCGGCGATCGGGAGCAAATAGATGAGCTGTTCCATGTTCGGCGGTGTCCTTATCGAGGGGGGGTGGCTCGAAAAGCGGGCACTGCTTACCAGAATTCCGCGGGATGCGGGGATCTGCTGGGTTCGCAACCCGGCCAGTTCAGCCTCAGTCCGTGGACTGTGGCTTGGGCGCTGGCTTGGGTTCCTTCGAGCTTGTTTGGTTGATTTCGTTCATCGCGGCAGCGACCCCGTGAGTCATCACCGCAGTGGCAGCTTCGTGTGCGCGATCCACGAGATCTGCGAGATCTGCTGCCTCGTCGGCCGAGAAGTCCTTCAGGACCCAGGCCGACACATCCATGTTGCCGTGGGGGGGCCGGCCAATGCCCATCCGGACCCGCAGAAAGTCCTTTGAGCCAAGGACCGAGGCGATGTCGCGGAGGCCGTTGTGGCCCCCGTGACCGCCACCCTTCTTGATCGCCACACGCCCGATGGGGAAGTCGAGCTCGTCGTGCAGCACGATGACCCGCGAGGGCGGGACTCGATAGAACGAGCGCGCGGCCCCCACAGACCGACCGCTCACGTTCATGAAGGTTTGTGGCTTGAGGACCACACACCGACCGAAGCGGGTGCTGACGCTGGAAAACTCCCCATGGAACTTCTCCCGCCAACCGTCGGCACCGGGTGTCCCGTGCCGATCGAGCCAGCGGTCGACCGCCATGAACCCCACGTTGTGGCGATTGTGGGCGTACTTCGGGCCAGGATTGCCCAGCCCGACGAGCAGCCATGGGGCAGCGTCGGCCATCCTCGAGCCCTACGCCTCGGCGGGAGCTGCTTCTTCGCCCTCTTCGCCGGCCGGAGCCGACTTCGGCAGGTCGACGAAGCACAGACGAGCCTCTTCGGGCTCGACCAGGCGGCCGGAGGCCATCGGAACGTCCTTGATGCGAAGGGATTCTCCGGCATCGACGTCGGTGATGTCGACCAACAACTCGACCGGCACTTCGCCCGGCTTGCAGGCGATGCGGACCGTACGGCGATAGGTCGTGAGCTTGCCGCCCTTGACCACGCCCGCGGAGCGACCCTCGTAGCGGACCGGAATCTTCCGGATGACTTCGCCGTCGGCGTCGACGCGCATGAAGTCGATGTGCTCGACGTCGCGGCGAACCGGATGCACCTGCACATCGCTGACCATGGCGGTCTGCGTGGTCTCGTTGCCCCCATCCTTGATGGTGAGCGTGTACATCGTGTTCCAGCTACGCGAGGGATCGGTCGCCTTCATCAGCTCGTGCGGGCTGAGCGTGAGGGACACGTTGTCTCCGCCAGCGCCGTAGAGAATCCCGGGAACGAGACCTTCGCGGCGGATCGAGCGAGCGACGCCTTTGCCGGTCTTGGTGCGGACGGAAACGTTGATGTTGCCAAATTCGGCCATGATAATTCTTCCTTCTGATTCGGTTTTCGGGGCTCGGATAGGTGCACCAGCACGCCGCCGAGGGAACCCGGAGGCGGGAGGATGGAGGACCCCGCCGGGGAGTGTCAAATGAAGGCGCAGGTGCGACCTCACCTGAGCGATTTCGCTCACCGCGGCAACCTCAACTTCATTGTTTCCGGTGCCTTAGCGCCAGGCGCCATCCCGGTTTCCGCGGAATGGCCGCAGGAGCGTCAGCACGAGCAACCGATGAGGAACGACGGCATGGGCTCTGGGGGCGTCCCTCCGGCCGTTTCATCGGAGCAGCGACGCCCCCTCAGGGTAGGAGGCCTTGCCGGGAGCGCGACTGCAAGATCGGGATGAGCACGGAGTTCAGGATCGCCACAAAGGCGAGGAACACGGTGAGCACCACCTTGAGTCAACCCGCCGGTGCGAGTGGCAGAATCACGTGAGACGCAAAACCGGCCCCGTGTCGGACCGTCCACGTCGGGTCCCCCTCGGCCGGGTAGCGGGCGAAGTTGGCGGCGTCTGCTCCCGCCAACGCAATTCGAATGCGATGGCCAGCTTCGACGCGCGCGCTGGTGGGTCGCAACCGGAGCGTGACCTCCATCGTTTCGTCCGGGACGACAGGCTGTCCGTCGGCCGCTTCGAAACTATGCAGTGTCGGAGAGTCGGGGTCGACGGCACGATGCAGGAGCCGGAGCTGCCCCTCACTCAGGTACGTGACACTGCCATCGGGCGCGACGTCCTCGAGGTATGCGAACAACGCTCCGTCATCGTGGGTCGTCGAAAGGTGCACTGTGACCTCAGCCGCCCCCGTGATACGGGTGTCTGCGGACAGGGGTGCCCCGGTGTACGTGATCAGCTTGTTGTCTTCCTCGGCCCGGTCCGGATAGATCACGTCGCCGTCGAGCTGTGTCCACCACCGATTGGTCTGCCCAGTCGTCGCCGTGTAGTCCACAGCGTAGCTCTGGTCGGTCTGTGAAGCCGGCAACTCGTCGAGTAGCGTTCCCGTGCCGAAGAACATCGTGGTTGGCATCACGTCGGCCGGCGGCCAGCTGTCGGTGGTCCGCCAAACGCCCTCGTTCATGGTGTAGTAGCGAATCTCGCGAACATCCTGCGGAGACGCATCGCTCGCCAGATGCTGCGTAAAGAAGTCGACGATGTCGAGTTGCTGCTCTTCCTCAGTCGGCGCAACAGGAGCGTCGGGCGCGAGGTACGGGTCGGCGTCTTCATCGGCCCCGTGGTTCCACGCGCCAATGATCACGCGGTGCGAGCCATTCGACCCGGCGTAGACATTGAGCGCCGAGTCGGCCGTTCCGGCGTCGAGCCAGCTCGCCCAACCGTAGACCGCAGCGCCGCCGCGATCGAGCGCATCCAAGTCCTCGACGAACGAGATATCGGCGAACGACGCATCGCCGGCAAAGGCGTCATCGCGATAGGTCGCGGCAAGTCCCGCTTGATAGACGTCGAGATTGTTCGCGTGCCCAGCGACGGCCTCGGCCGCCAGCGCGCCTTTGGGATCCTCATCCACCCACTTGGGTCCCCGCAGGACCATCTCCACCGTCGCGCACTCTTCTTCAGGAGCAAGCGCGCAGACGTCCGCGCTGTCCAGCGCGTGGTTGAAGGCCGCCCACTCCTGTACGAAGCGGTCGTTGTAGACGCCTCCGGGCACGCCCGGAGAGTCGTAGGGGTCCGAATCGTAGAACCTCGGCACGACAGCTTTCACCCCGCTGCGTCCCGACGTCGCTAGGAACGCCGCGGTGTTTCCGTCGTAGCTGATTCCGACTGCGCCGATGTTGCCGTTCGACCACGACTGCTCCACCAGCCAGTCGACCACCTCTCCGTGGTCTTCTCGTTCGGCCTCGGTCCAGGGCCCCTGACGAGAACCGAACGACGCTCCGCTGCCGCGAGCATCCACGGTCGCGTAGGCGAAACCGTGTTCGGTGTACAGCGTGGCCTCCTGCGGAGACTCGTCGAACATCGGCAGCGCCCACTCCATCGCGCGCCAGTACCGGGTCATCCGCATCACCGTGGGAACGGCATCCCCGTCGAGCGCCGCCTCGGGCAGCCATACGTCGACGGCGATCCGAGTGCCATCCGTCATCTCGATGTATCGCGACACCCGAGACACAAGCGCCTCCCCGCCCGTCGTCGACGATGATGCCTCCCCGGTACTGCCAGAACCCGTGGAGGATGTCTCGCTGTCGGAGGTCGATCCCGACGATGACTCGGCACCGACCGTCGCGGCGTCGGTCGTCGAGCCAGGCCCGGTCGAACCGTCGCCCGTCGAGCTTTGTCCACCACCGGAGCTGGAGTCCCCGGTGCAGGCGACAAGGAGTACGAGTCCGACCATGGTGGCGTGGGATGCTTTGATCCAAGACATGGCCTGATCGTGAAGCCGCAGGGCCGCCCTGACATCGGACGCCTCATGCCAAAAAGGGGACCCCATGCGTCAGACCAATCGCTGCCGAAGCCCGCGAGGCGACAGCCCACTCCAACGACGGACAGCCCTGCGAAACGCTCGCGCCTCCGAGAAGCCCAACATCGAGGACACCGAGTCGATCGTGAGCCCGTCGTCGACGAGAAGCGTGCGACACCGTTGAAACCTCAGCTCGTCCACCAGGTCTCGGTAGTTGGTGTCATGCGACTGCAACCGCCGCTGAAGCGTTCGATGACCGGTTCCGAGCGTCCGGGCCACCTGTTCAAGCGATGGGGCGCCGCCGTGCGGAAGAGCCGCGACCACCACGCGCCGGATTTCGGCCAGCAGATCACGTTCCAGATCGAGCTTGGCGGTTTGCTCCGACGCCCGCCGCTCCAGAAATGCGTGGAGGTCAGGCTGCGCCGAGGGGAGCACGTGGTCCAGCCACGCCGCGGGAAACCGGAGCTCGTTGAACGAAGCCCCGAACCTCACATCGGCGCCAAGGATGCTGTGGAGATGGCTGAGGTTTGGCCTTGGCGAGTGCTGGAACGACACCGCCACCGGCAACCGACCCACTCCCGCCCACTCGAACGTCAGTAGGACGTACGCCGCCATGACGAACTCGGCCTTGTGGGCTGGCCAACGCGCGCTCGGGTCCGCAGGGCCATCGCGAATCACCGCAGTGTCCCCGTCGACGAAGAGAACCGTCCGGGATGTCTCGTTGAGCAGCGGGCCGTGGCGAACCGCGCACTCCAACGCCCCACGCAGTGTCGATGCCGAGCGGGCCAAGAACCCCACGACGCCGAACGTCCCCGCCTCCATCGACCGAGACGCGGCACGAGCTCCAAACTCTGGGTCCCCGGAGGCTTCTCCGCACAGATCCCACATCTTTGCGTAGGCGCCGAACGGCAACCGAGACTCGAACTGCTCGAGAATACTGGCATCGCCGCCGAGGACGTCGCGAGCCACCGTGGACGGTGCCGCTCCAGAGTCCTCATAGGCGCGAAGGACAGTATTCGCGAGAGACGACAGGACGGTTCCGGAGCTATTCATGACGAAGCTGGGCGCCCTAGCGACGCCGCGACTTCAATGTATCGACGCAACGCCGGTGCGGGTTGCGTCGCCGCGAGTGCTCGTGGCGCAGATCACCGACGCGACGCGCTTCGACTCGAGAAGCCCGATTGCCGGAGTCGTTGGCATACGAACTCGCGCACCCAGCACGCACCGCGGTCACCCCACGATGCAATCTGCAACAGGAGTGCAGGCCCGGTAGCACCCCTGCGAAGGGGGGTGTCTAAACCCTTCGGTCGCTCCCGGGTTCGCGATGCGCTGACGCAGGGGGCTCGCATGTTGACTTCCCGCAGCTCAAACACCTCCGGTTTTTTCATTCCAGGCCTGCGTCACGCGCACCGAGCACTCTTGCCCTCGCTCCTCGAGCTCCTTGACACGACGAGCCCAGGGAGGGCCCGCCCTGGCTCGAAGGCGAAGTGCACGACCCGGCCCCGGATGAGTTTTTCCGTCGCGTCGGTGCGTTCATTCGCAACATGTTTCGGTAGACGCAAGAGACGAGTTCCGATCCTCGGAAAGCCGGTCCGCCGGCTCGACTTTCAGATGAGGGAGTCGTGCCATGAGGCGCGTTCCTTCGGGCATGAAGCGTCCCCCCCGTTCAGTTCCCTCCGCACGGTGTCACCGAGGTCTCATCCGCGGTCTGGCTTTGTGTGCTGGTTTGGCGGCTCCACTCGCCGTCGCAAACGATGCCCACGCCGTCCCGCAGGTTCATCAAAACGTCGACATTTCCCGTATCTACTACCGCTACGTCTATGTCCCAGCTGGTGCGACGTACACGTGGGAGACCACCAATCTCACCAGCGGTGCGGACACCGTGCTCCACCTATGGCGCTGGGGTATCGGCGAAGTCGGCTACGACGATGACGGCGGGGCCGGTGTCGCCTCACAGGTTTCGTATACGAACAACACCGGAAGCCAACAGAGCCTAATCCTCATTGCTCGTTCGTATTCGTCGAGTTCAACCGGGTCGGCTCGACTACTCCAAAATGGAAGCACCCTGGTGAGCACAATCCCGGTGGCCGGACAACGGCTCTCCGTCGAGAACGGCGCCGGCTATGTGCACGAGACGGTGCAGGCCCCAGGCGGAGACACTGCGCCGTTCATGATGGCCCTCAACAGCTCTCGTCATCTTGTCGACCTCGACTTCACCTCAGGCGTGGGGTTGCAGGCTGCGGTCGAACACCCCAGCACCTTCTACGTTGTCGTGGGGACACCGAACAGCGGTACGGGGCGCGTGCATGTCTACAGCAACGACCCCGCAGATGCAGATGGCGATGGTCTGGGCACCGGCCTCGAGGCTGAGCTAGGCACCTGCGACAACACCACCGCCGTCGGTTGCACGAACGTTCACGACGCCGCGGACACCGACCGCGACGGCCTGCCCGACGGAATCGAGGTCTTTGGCGTCGATGGAAGCAGCCCACAGCACCTTCCCGCTTGGGGCGCTGACCCGCTCCACAAGGACGTGTTCGTCGAGCTCGACTATCACAACAACTTCTCGAGCAACCCCTTCACCGAAAGTGACGCCGTGGCAGCTGCGGCCATCTTCGCAGTGGGCGAGGCTGTCGACCTCAACAACCCCGATGGCGAGGATGGCGTCCGCCTGCACATCGACGCCGGCTCGACGCCCACGAATGCCAGCAACGAAACGTTGATCGGGAACTGGGGCGGCTCGAACTCCGTACCCAACACGGTCGCCTACGGTTCCGCGCCCGACACCTATCGCAACAGTGCTCGCGCCGGCATCTTCCACTATGGACTCATGACCAGCGGAGGCGGTGGAGGTCAAGGGTGGGCCCCCGGCGACCGCTTCACTTGGGGTGTGACGACCTGGAACCGATACGTCGGATCGTTCGTACACGAACTGGGGCACAACCTCAACCTCCACCACTACGGGCACAGCGCGTGGGGGCAGGCCAACGGCAAGCCCAACTACCTGAGCCTGATGAACTACGCGTTCGGAGGTTCGGCGTTCTCGACCGGCGAGAGCAGCGTCGTGCTCAACCCGGCCTTGGTCGACGAATCCGCAGGAATCGGTGCCGATGCGAGTCACCTCCAAGGCGGGACGTTTCAACGCCTGGTCGGTCCCAGCGAGGAGGTCGACTGGGACTTTGACGGTCTGTTCACCGGCGGCGGGTTCGCCCAACTGAAGGCTCCGGTCAGCTACGCGACGTGGTCGGGCACCTACGCCTTTGGCCAGAACGAAGAGTCGATGCACAACGAAAGCGACCTTCCTGCGACCACCCCAACGATCATTCGAGGACCGGGCGGCCGCATGTACACCTCAGTGTTGCAAAGCGCGGTCGTGTGACGGCGGTCTGATCGAGACTCAGGCGGCCCGAAGGTGTTCGAGCATCGCGTCGAGTTCCTGGCGCGCTGGCTCAGGTGCGGCGACGGTGAGGG
>Ga0316204_10001901_pt1 | contig 51998 bp, 47 predicted proteins | sample 6monrhotite_MG_2_FD_205661 | JGI IMG/M metagenome (GOLD analysis project Ga0316204, IMG submission 205661) | Microbial mat bacterial communities from mineral coupon in-situ incubated in ocean water Damariscotta River, Maine, United States -... | ecosystem: Environmental > Aquatic > Marine >... | reverse complement strand
AGCCAGAGCCAGAGCCAGAGCCAGAGCCAGAGCCAGAGCCAGAGCCAGAGCCAGAGCCAGAGCCAGAGCCAGAGCCAGAGCCAGAGCCAGAGCCAGAGCCAGAGCCAGAGCCAGAGCCAGAGCCAGTGGTTGTGCCGGAACCCGAGCCTCAGCCCGATCCTCTACCCGATCCTGTGGCACCGCCTTTCGCGGTGCCTCAGCCCGTGGATCCGGCGCCGGAGCCTGCGCCGAATGAAGTGCCAGTGGTTGACGTGCCGCCCGTTACGACGCCGCCTGTTGCTGACGCTCGTGTTGAGGCCCCTGTAGAGGCCCCGAGTGCGGCGGCCAAAAAGCCGGGCCTTTTGGGGCGGCTTATCGGGCGGCCCGAGAAAAGCACCGAGAAAAAGCTCGAGAAAAAGGCCCAGACGAAGACAGTCGTTCGGCGGGTGCTGGACGACGCCATGCTGGAGCAACTTGAGGATCTGTTGATCACGGCCGATATGGGCGTTGATACTGCTCTGCGCGTGACGGCCAATATGGCCGAGGGGCGGATCGGCAAAAAGCTGTCGGTCGACGAGATCAAGGCGCTTTTGGCGGCCGAAGTTGCGCGGATCATGGAGCCTGTGGCCAAGCCGATGCCGCTTTATTCTAAAAAGCCTCAGGTCGTTCTGGTGGTCGGGGTCAATGGTTCGGGCAAGACGACGACCATTGGCAAGCTGGCCAGTCAGTTCCGGGCGGCGGGCAAATCAGTGGTGATTGCGGCGGGCGATACGTTTCGCGCAGCCGCCGTTGAGCAATTGCAGGTCTGGGGCGAGCGGGCCGGTGTGCCGGTTCTGACCGCGCCTGAGGGGTCGGACCCTGCCAGTCTGGCCTTTGATGCGATGGTTCAGGCCGAAGCCGATGGCGCGGATCTGTTGATGATCGACACCGCGGGGCGGTTGCAGAACCGTGCCGATTTGATGGAAGAACTGGCGAAAATCGTGCGCGTGATCCGCAAGAAGGACCCAAGCGCGCCGCATAATACGCTGTTGGTTCTGGATGCGACGACGGGGCAGAACGCGCTGAACCAGGTCGATACGTTCCAGAAGCTGGCGGATGTGTCGGGCCTTGTGATGACCAAGCTGGACGGCACGGCCAAGGGCGGCGTTCTGGTGGCGCTGGCGGACCGGTTTGGTCTGCCGATCCACGCGATTGGCGTCGGCGAGCAGATCGAGGATCTGGCGCCTTTTGATCCAGAAGAGTTTGCGCAGGCGCTGACAGGTCTGGCCGATTGACCGACTGGCTGATCTCGCTGGAGGGGACGGCCGAGGGCAAGGACCTTGCACTGATGCTAGCGGTTCTGGCGGCGTTTTTGCACGCGCTTTTCGGGGCGCTGCAAAAGGGGCGGCATGATCCGTGGATGTCGCGTGGTGCGATCGATTTCAGCTATAGCGTGATGGCGGCGCCTTTTGCGCTTTTCGCGGTGCCGCCGCCTGATCCCAGCACCTATCCGATCTTTGCAATCGTCTTTGGCGTTCACATTATTTACAAGCTTTTACAGGCGTTTACCTATTCCAAGGGCGCCTATACGGTGGTCTATCCGGTGGTGCGCGGCACGGGGCCATTGTTTGCGGTGGTGGGTGCCTATTTCTTGTTTGGCGAGGTCTTTAACCTGGTTCAATGGATGGGCGTATTCGTTCTTTTGGGCGGGATTTACGGGCTGGCGGCCTATAATCTGGCGCATGAGACGGTTGATCGCGGACTTTTGAAGGCGGCTTTGGCGCTTGCGGTCCTGACAGGGTTGTTCGTTGCGCTTTATACAACGATCGATGCTTACGGAATTCGTGCCACGCCGAACCCTTTCACCTTTCTGGCGTGGTTCTTTTTTATCGACGGAATGACCTTGCCGCCGTTTGTTGCCCTGCGTTGGCTGAGGATGGCGGATCGGCCCGATCTGGGGCCGCTGATGGCGCGGGGCGTTCTGGGGGCGGTGGTCGCCTTTTTCAGCTTTGGCGCGATCATGATGGCGACGCGGCTGGACAAAGTAGGCGAGGCGGCGGTGCTGCGCGAAACCTCGACGGTTTTTGCGGCATTGATCGGCTGGCTGGTGTTGAAAGAGCGGGTCGGGCCGAGGCGCCTGATCCTGATGGCTTTAATTGCCGCCGGTGCGGTGATAGTGGAATTTGGTGCGTAAGAGGGACGGTATGAGCGAGAAAAAGATCAAGCCTTGGGTGAAACTGGGACTGGAACTGGGCCCGATCGTCCTGTTCTTTGTCGGCTATGGGCGGTTGAAAGAGCAGACCTTTAACATCGGCGGCGTCGACTATGCGGGGTTCATCGTTGCGACCGCGCTTTTCATTCCGCTTTTGGCCTTTACCACGTGGCTTTTGTACCATCTGACCGGCAGGATCTCAAAAGCGCAGATCATGACGCTGGTTCTGGTCGTGGTCTTTGGCGGGTTGACCGTCTGGTTCAATGACGAGCGGTTCTTCAAGATGAAGCCCACGATGATCTATCTTTTGTTTGGCGGGATGCTGGGCTTTGGCCTGATGCGCGGGCGCAGTTACATGCAGGTCGTGATGGAAGAGGCGATGCAACTGGATCACGAGGGATGGATGATCCTGACCAAGCGGACCTGCTTTTTCTTCCTAGGTCTGGCACTGGCCAACGAGGTCGTCTGGCGCACGATGAGCACCGATGCCTGGGTCAATTTCAAGACATTCGGGCTGACCGGTTTGGTGTTCTTGTTCTTTATGGCGCAGGGCAAATTGATCGATGCACATGCACCCAAATCGCCGAAATAGCGGCGCGGCGGTCAGGTTCTGGTCTTGAACAGCACCTCTTGCGCTTTTTTGTCTGACTGAAGGTTTCCGCGCAATTCGGCGGCCAATGCACGGCCGCGCTGAACGCCGGGGCGGGCGCTGCATTCGTCAAGCCAGCGGGCCATGTGAGGTTTGTCGTCCAGCGTTTGTTCCTGGCCCTCCCACAGCGAGGCCCAGCCCCAGATCGACATATCCGCGATCGAAAAGAAGTCGCCGGCAACATAATGGTTTGATTCAAGTTGTTTGTTCAAGACTTTGTAAAGACGCGATGTTTCCGAACGGTAGCGGTCCTTGGCATAGGGCAGATCATTGGGCGGATCCATGGCGGGGGCGTATTTCAGAAAATGGTGCGCCTGACCGGCCATCGGTCCCAGCCCGCCCATCTGCCACATCAGCCATTGCAGGACGGACAGACGTTCGCGCGGGGTTGAGCCACCGAACTGGCCGGTCTTTTCGGCCAGATACAAAAGGATCGCGCCGCTTTCGAAGATCGAGATCGGGTCGCCATCAGGGCCATCGGGGTCGGTGATGGCGGGCATCCGGTTGTTGGGGGCGATGGCCAGAAACGCGGGATCAAACTGATCGCCTTTGGCAATGTTGATCAGGTTGAGGTTATAGGGCAGGCCCATCTCTTCGAGCGCGATGCTGACCTTCCAGCCGTTGGGGGTGGGCCAGAAAAAAAGTTCGATGGGCGATGTCATGGGGGCTCTCCGTTCAGTTTGCCCCAAGATGCCAGTTTGTCAGCCAAGGGCAAGGCCCGGATGGGCCGCAGGGCTGTTGACGCGCGGCTGCAAGGGGCGTAATCGGTACCTACCGTGGCGATTTGTTCTCCGGATTGCGGGCCACGTTAAATATTCCGCTAAAGAGGTCAGGGCGATTGAACCCCCGGCGTCTTTTATCGCTTGGGGGTTTTTTGTTGCCGAAAGGACAATCAGATGACGAAAGACTGGAACACGCGGACCAAACTGGTTCATGCGGGCACGCGGCGCAGCCAATATGGCGAAGTGTCTGAGGCGATCTTTATGACGCAGGGCTTTGTCTATGAGACGGCAGAGGCCGCCGAGGCGCGTTTTATTGCGACCGGCGATGACGAGTTCATCTATGCCCGCTATGGCAACCCCACGGTGCGCATGTTCGAGGAACGAATTGCGGCACTGGAAGGGGCCGAGGATGCATTTGCAACAGCTTCGGGGATGGCGGCGGTCAACGGGGCGCTGACGGCGATGCTGAAGGCGGGCGACCATGTTGTGAGCTCGCGCGCATTGTTCGGGTCGTGCCTTTATATCCTTGAGGATGTTCTGAGCCGTTTCGGCGTGACGGTTGATTTTGTTGATGGCATGGATCTGGCAGCCTGGAAGGCGGCGATCAGGCCTGACACAAGGGCGGTCTTTTTCGAAAGCATCTCAAACCCGACGTTGGAAGTAATTGATATCAGGGGTGTTTCTGATCTGGCGCATGCTGTCGGGGCGCTGGTCGTGGTGGATAATGTCTTTGCCACGCCGATCTTTCAGCGCTCGCTGGAACTGGGTGCGGATGTGGTGATTTATTCGGCCACCAAACATATCGACGGGCAGGGGCGCGCGTTGGGCGGTGTGATCCTGGGCAGCCGTGATTTTATCCGCGGCACGGTTGAGCCTTACCTCAAACATACCGGCGGCTCGATGAGCCCGTTTACGGCTTGGATCATGCTGAAGGGCCTTGAGACGCTGGATTTGCGATGCCGGGCACAGGCGCATTCGGCGCTGGCCATTGCGCAGGCGTTGGAGGGGCATAAATCGGTCGCGGCGGTGATATATCCGTTCCTGCCGGTTCACCCGCAAAATGCGCTGGCCGAGGTGCAGATGCAAAAGGGCGGCACGGTTTTGTCGCTGGATATCAAGGGTGGGCAAACGGCGGCGTTCCGGTTTCTCAATGCGCTTGAGATCATCATCATCTCGAACAACCTTGGTGATGCGAAATCCATCGTCACGCATCCATCGACGACAACGCACCAGCGGCTGACGGCCGAGCAGCGCGCGCAACTGGGGATCAGTGACGGATTGGTGCGCATCAGTGTCGGGATCGAAGATACCGATGATCTTATTTCGGATATCATGTCGGCGCTGGAGGCGGTTTAGGGCGCAAAGCCCCCTGCGCATTTACGCCAAAAGCTGGTATGCAGGTGACAGGACCCCATATGCGGGGTCTGTGGCGCCTGAGCGTTGGGAGAGACAGATGAACATTCATTCTGGCAAGTCGGAGCAGGATCCGGATAGCAACGAAGCCCGGGAGGCATTGGCGGTACTGGAGCGGTGGGTGCTGCATGCCACCGACGAAGAGATCGCCCGGCTGAACCCGCTGATCTCGCGGTTGCGGCCGGGGCTCGAGGTGTCGAATTATCCCGCTCTGGCAAGGGCTTATCCCGAAGAATTTGAGGCGGATGCCGATTACCGGGCGTCCTTGCCTGATCTGCAGAACGGGCCGTCATCGTCGATCCGCGGTGCCAAGCGGCATATCGAACATGTGGGTATTTCAAACTTTCGCCTGCCGATCCGGTTTCACACGCGCGATGGCGGCGATCTGACGCTGGAGACCTCGGTGACGGGCACCGTCAGTCTTGAGGCGGAAAAGAAGGGCATCAATATGTCCCGGATCATGCGCACGTTTTACCGACACTCAGAGGCGACCTTTAGCTTTGATGTGATCGAGGCGGCGCTGGATGACTATAAAAGCGATCTGGACAGTTTTGACGCCCGTATCCAGATGCGGTTTTCGTTCCCGGTGAAGGTCAGCAGTCTGCGGTCCGGGCTGGAGGGGTATCAGTATTACGACATCGCGCTGGAGCTGGTTGAGACCGCCGGCGCGCGCAAGAAGATCGTGCATCTGGATTATGTCTATTCCTCGACCTGCCCTTGCTCGCTTGAGCTGAGCGAACATGCGCGCCAGTTTCGGGGGCAGCTGGCCACAGCGCATTCCCAGCGGTCGGTGGCGCGGATTTCGGTGGAAATGGATTGCGATAAGGGCTGTCTGTGGTTTGAGGATCTGATCGATATCTGCCGGGGTGCGGTGGTGACCGAGACGCAAGTGATGGTCAAACGCGAGGACGAACAGGCCTTTGCCGAGCTGAATGCGGCCAATCCGGTCTTTGTCGAGGATGCGGCGCGGTCGTTCTGTCAGGCCCTGCAGCGCGACGAGCGTATTCGCGATTTCCGAATTGTAGCAAGCCATCAGGAAAGCCTGCATTCGCATGACGCGGTGTCGGTTCTGAGCGAGGGCGAAACCTTTGCCGCCGAAAGCCTGGATCCGCGGCTGTTTGATACGCTGTACCACGTCGGGTAGGCCGCGCGCGGCATTTGCGGCCGGTTTGCAGCCCCCGCCGGGGCAGCAATGCCTTCGGCGAGGATATTTGAGCCACAAAGAAAAGCCGTTCTGGGGGGCTGCGGTCCTTGACAGTTGCCGGGCGAAAAGCCAACGCTCGCGGCCATGTTGGACATACGCCCGGTTGGATATGTTATTGGCCTTTTGGTGGCCGCATTGGGCGCGGCGATGCTTTTGCCGATGGCCTTTGATCTGTGGTGGGGAAACCCGCATTGGACGGTCTTTCTTGAAACCTCAATCATAACGACGCTGATCGGGGCGATGGTCGCGCTTGCCTGTCACGGGGGAACCGGGCGGGGATTGTCGATCCAGCAGACGTTTTTGCTGACGACACTGGTTTGGGTGGCCTTGCCGGTTTTCGGGGCTTTGCCGTTTATCTTTGGGGCGACCGAGGCGCGCATTGTGGATGCGTTTTTCGAGGCGATGTCGGGGATGACGACGACGGGTTCCACGGTGTTCAGCGGGCTGGAGACCTTGCCTGAAGGGCTGATCTTGTGGCGGTCGATGCTGCAGTGGTTTGGCGGGATCGGGATTATTGTGGTGGCGATGGTGTTTTTGCCCGAGCTGCGGGTGGGAGGGATGCAGATCTTCCGCTCGGAGGCTTTTGATACGGCGGGCAAGATCCTGCCGCGCGCGGCTGAGATCGCAAGTCAGATCGTGGTGATCTATTTTTCGCTGACCTTGAGTTGTTTTCTGGCATACATGGCCAGCGGACTTAGCGGTTACGAGGCGATCAACCATGCGCTGACGACGGTGTCGACGGGTGGATTTTCGACGTCAGATGCCTCGTTCGGGCGTCATCAGGGGGCGGCGGAATATGTGGCCTCGGTCTTTATGGTTCTGGCCAGCCTGCCGTTTGTTCGATTTGTGCAGATGCTGGGGGGTAACGCGCAGCCGCTTTTCAGGGATTCTCAGGTACGGGCATTTTTGTTGGTGGTTGCGGCGCTTGTGGCGGTCGTGGCGATTTACAGGGTGGTGGCCAATGGCGATAACCCCGAGCACGCCTTGCGCGAAGGCGTTTTCAACGTCACCTCGATCATAACGGGCACGGGGTTTGCCAGTGTTGATTATCAGCTTTGGGGCAGTTTTCCGATCGCACTTTTCTTCTTTATCGGGCTGATCGGCGGATGCGCCGGATCGACGTGTTGTTCGATCAAGATCTTTCGCTACCAGCTCCTTATCGCTTCGGTCCGGGCCCAGATCGGGCGCATTCACTCACCCAGCGGGATATTCAAGCCGCGCTATGAGGGGCGACCGGTCAGCGAAGATGTGTTGTCTTCGGTGATGTCTTTCTTCGTGTTTTTCATCGTGACGCTGGGCATTGTAGCGGTGCTTTTGGGAACCACGGGTCTGGACTTTATCACCTCTATTTCGGGGGCGGCGACGGCGCTTGCGAATGTGGGGCCGGGCCTGGGTGATACAATCGGGCCTGCGGGCAACTTCAGCAGCCTGAATGACACCGCGAAATGGATCCTTTCGGCGGCGATGCTTTTGGGACGGCTGGAGCTGATGGCGGTCTACGTCATCCTGACGCTGCATTTCTGGCGCACCTGAAGGGGCCCGGGCCACGGGCGGCGGTAAACCACCCCTTTTACCCTGAAATACCGCTGCATGAGCGCGCTTTTGTGGCGCCCGGCGTTAACGGCCTGTCGTTCCACAACGGGATCAAAGCCGGATCACAGAGGCTGGCATCGCCCACAGGCTTACCCCGAACCCGCCCGCGCCCATGTGGCCGCCCACGCTGGATAGGTGGATCACCCTTAGGCCCGACGCGGCGGCCCTGCTTTCTTCTTTGTCTAAATACTCAAATCCCGAAGAGACCGCACTCCTGCGGCCGGTCGTTTTATGGCCAGCACGAGACCAGAACGGTCATCTTATCGGCCAGATCGGTCAGGTCCTCAGGTTCCAAGGGGCCATTGCGGCGCGCGCGCTGCATTGAGACACCAGCGTCTTTGAGCGCCGCGTTCAGCGCGTCGGCGTTCAGGGCAAAGCTGACTTCATCCGGCAGTTGCCGCCCGCCCTGAGGGCTGCGTGTCAGCAGCATTCCCAGAACCGTGCCATCGGCGCTGAGAACCGGGCCGCCGGCGTCTTCGGGCAGGACATTGACCGCAAGGCGCGACAGTTCAGCCTCGCCGTTCAGGCCGCGGATGTCGGCCAGTTTGCCGAAGGTCAGCGTGGGCGCGCCCAGAATGCCGCCGTAGGAAAAGCCCGAGACGGCGATGTCGGATTTCAGGCGTGGGACGGCATCCTTGAAGATTGCGATCCCCGGCGGGGCGAGGGGCGCGAGGGGCTGAAGGATGGCCCAGCCGCGGGCCTCGTCCGCAGCAACCAGTTTAAGCGCTTCGCCGTCGCCGACGGTGATCTGGCTGCATTCCTTTACCGCATCGGCGGTGGTGACAACCGTGCCTGAGGTGTCCACGAAAAACCCGCTGCGCGTCATGCGGGGGGCACGCAGTTCAAGGCCCGCGACAAGATCGATCGCCTGATCGTCGCCCGGCTGTCGCTGGGTTTCGTCCAGAACGGCGCCGGGCAGGACGGTAAAGCTTGTGCGCATCTCACCGATGACGCGCGACATCCGCTTGTCGTCGCCTGAGGGCCAGACCAGCGTAAAGCCCTTGATTATGCCGCCGCGGCGTTCGGCGTAGGTATAGGACGAGATCACGTCGTTTTGCCCGGTCAGGGTGAAATTGTTGCGGTTCTTCTCGCGGAACCCTTCGCGGGGGACGACTTGCAATGTTTGCATGACGTCATAGAGACCCGTCAGCGTTGCCTCGCTGCCTTGTTGGCTGATCAGGATGACCTGAGGGGCGTTGTCGGCTGTGCCGGCGCCCTGATAATGCGCAAAGGGGTAATCATAACCCGAGAAGGACACCATCGCGGCGGGCATGCGAAGTGAAATACCAGCTTTGTTGTCGACCACGGTCTGCATCCCCAATTCGGCGAGGATTGAGCTGTAGTCGGTCATCAGGGCGGTGCGCTGTTTGGTCGTCAGGATGCCGGTCACGTCATAGCCTTTGGCCTGTTGGTAATCGCCCATCGCGCGGCGGGTGCCGGCGCCGAAATCACCGTCGATGGCGGCGGTGTAAAAGCCTTCCCATTCCAGCGCGCGCTGCAGTTCTTCACGCTCTGGGGCGGTCAGGGCTGCTTCGCTGGCGCGGGCCTGGCGGGGGGATTCGTCCGGTAAGGTCGTGTTGGGCAAATTTGCGGCAACGGGCGCCTCGGCGCCGGGTTCAGCTTGGGTCGATTGCGGTGCAGGTGCGGGAACGGGGGCCGCCTGGGCGCCTGCGCCGATGGGCCAGAACCTTTGGCGAAAGGCGGCGCCGTCGGCGATAAAGCTGTCGCGCGGAATGCGCCCTTGGGCGCGCAATTGAACCAGCGTGGCGTTTGCGTCGGCGTCGCTGTAGGGGCCCAGCACGATGGCGTACCACCCCGAGCCCAAGGAAAAGCCGCTGACCGATGCGAGGTCTGCGGCATAGCTACGCGCCCGGGCTTGTGCTTCTGTGAGGTTGGGCTGAGCCTCGATCTGAACCCAAAGAGGTTGCTGAGCGATGGCCGCCGCCGGGACAAGCATCCACAGCGCAACAATAAACTGACGAATAAGCAATTTCGAAACCTTTCAAACTTCCCCCTGAATGCCTTGATCCGGCATTTGCGGGCCACCCTATCAAAGCCTGAGCGGGATGCACCACCTAAAGACACAAGGTGTGATTGACCCTTCGGGAACTGTTGCCTATTGAGAACGCGCTTTATTGAGGATGCACCATGCCGCAGTCACAGGGCACGCCGCGCTCGTTTCAAGAGATCATTCTGAGGTTACAGGCCTATTGGGCGGCCAAGGGCTGTGCGGTTCTGCAGCCCTATGACATGGAGGTGGGTGCGGGCACGTTTCACCCCGCCACCACAATGCGATCGCTGGGTCAGACGCCTTGGGCGGCCGCTTATGTTCAGCCCTCGCGCCGCCCGACGGACGGGCGCTATGGCGACAGCCCGAACCGGTGGCAGCATTACTATCAGTTTCAGGTGATCATCAAACCATCGCCGCCCGATCTGCAGGCGCTTTATCTGGGGTCGCTCGAGGCGATCGGCATCGATATGGATCTGCATGACATCCGCTTTGTCGAAGACGACTGGGAAAGCCCGACGTTGGGCGCCTGGGGTTTGGGATGGGAGGTTTGGTGCGACGGTATGGAAGTGAGCCAGTTCACCTATTTCCAGCAGGTTGGCGGGCAAGACTGCAAGCCCGTCTCGGGCGAGTTGACGTACGGTCTGGAACGGCTGGCGATGTATGTTCTGGGCATGGATGACGGCAATGAAATGCCGTTCAATGACCCCGATGCGCCGATCCCGCTGAGCTATGGCGATATTTTCCGAGAGGCCGAGGCGCAATATGCGCGCTGGAACTTTGACGTGGCCGATACTGCCACATTGCTGCAGCACTTTGACGATGCCGAGGCCGAATGCGCCCGCATTCTGGAGGCGCCAGCCGAAGACCCCAAGACGGGGCGGCGGATCGTCATGGCCCTGCCTGCTTATGATCAGTGCATCAAGGCCAGCCATCTTTTCAACCTCCTGGATGCGCGCGGCGTGATTTCAGTGACCGAGCGTCAGGCCTATATCGGACGCGTGCGCGCCTTGTCCAAAGCTTGTGGTGAAGCCTTTGTTCTGACCGAAGCGGGCGGATGGGCATCGCAATGACCCGCGCCACAGTTAACATGCGGCCCCGTGGGTCGTTGATCACCCTTTTGAGGATACCCCGATGACCGGTCGAACTGCGATACTTTTGATGCTTTTGTCCGCGCTGATTGCGGGGGGCGGGATCTATTACGCTCAGGTTTATGCCTATTACACCGAGCTTGAGCCTTCGCAGGTTCAGGTCGAGCTGACGTCGATGTCCAGTGGCGCGCCCGAGGCGATTATTGCCGAAAACATCCGCGCGATTGACAGCAACAGCTCGCCCATCCGCTATCGCGCATGTTTCGAGACCACGATGAGCGAAGCGATGCTGAGCGAAACCTACGAGGCTTTCGTCAACCCTGTGCCGAACATCGCACCCGGCTGGTTTTCGTGCTTTGACGCCAATGCGATTGGCGAGACATTGGAAGAAGGGCAGGCGCTGGCTTTTCTGGGGCAGCGAAACATCCAGTACGGTGTTGACCGGGTCGTGGCGATCATGCCCGACGGGCGCGGTTTTGTCTGGCAGCAGCTGAACGAATGCGGTGACAAACTATACGATGGCTCGCCTGCCGATGCGTCCTGTCCTGACCCTGAGAGCTTTGCCAAACCTGACGCTGCGGGGTCGAACTAGATGCCCGATCTCTTGATCGAACTCTTTTCCGAGGAAATTCCGGCGCGGATGCAAAGCCGCGCGGCGGCGGATCTGAAAAAGCTGGTGACCAATGGACTGGTCGATGCGGGCCTGACCTATGCCCATGCCGGTGCGTTTTCGACGCCGCGGCGCCTGACGCTGACGATTGAGGGGCTGAGCGGCAACAGCCCCACAACGCATGAAGAGCGAAAAGGCCCGCGCACGGATGCGCCTGAAAAGGCGTTGGAGGGGTTTTTGCGCTCAACCGGTCTGAGCCGCGATGATCTGACCGCGCGGGACGACAAAAAGGGTCAGGTGTGGTTTGCGACGATCACGCGCGCGGGGCGCCCGGCGGCCGAGATTGCTGCCGAGGTGATCCAGGCCACGATCAACGATTTTCCCTGGCCCAAGTCGATGCGCTGGGGCAACGGCAGCTTGCGTTGGGTGCGGCCATTGCATTCGGTTCTGGCGATTTTGACCGATGAGGCGGGGGCCACTGTGGTGCCCTTTGAGATCCAGGGCATTGCGGCCGGTAACACGACGGAAGGCCACCGGTTCATGGCGCCGGGCGCGTTTTCTGTGACCGGGTTTGACGACTATCAGGCGCGGCTGAAACGGGCCTTTGTGATCCTTGATGCCAGCGAGCGTCAGGCGGCAATCTGGAACGATGCGACGACGCTGGCCTTTGCGCAGGGTCTGGAAGTTGTTGAAGATGCAGGGCTTTTGGCCGAGGTTGCGGGGCTGGTTGAATGGCCGGTGACCCTGATGGGCAAGATCGACGCGGCCTATCTGGACCTGCCTGCGGAGGTTTTGCAAAGCTCGATGCGCGAGCACCAGAAATTCTTTAGCGTGCGCAATCCCAAGACGGGGCGGATCGAAGGGTTTATCACCGTGGCGAACCGTGAAACGGCCGATCACGGGGCCACGATTCTGGCGGGAAACGCGCGGGTTCTGTCGGCGCGGCTGGCGGATGGCAAGTTCTTTTGGGAAAACGATTTACGCGTCGCCAAGGGCGAAAAGATGCAGCCGTGGCTGGCATCGCTGGCCAAGGTCACCTTTCATAACAAGCTGGGCAGTCAGGCCGAGCGGGTTGAACGGGTCGCAGCGCTGGCGCGCGCGTTGGCAGCGCCCGTGGGGGCCGACCCCGATCAGGCCGAGACCGCCGCACAGATTGCCAAGGCCGATCTGTCGTCCGAAATGGTGTATGAGTTTCCCGAATTGCAGGGCATCATGGGGCGCTACTATGCTTTGGAGGCAGGGTATCCGCAGGCCGTGGCGGATGCTGCGCGTGACCATTATTCACCGCTTGGCCCTTCTGATGACGTCCCCGCCCAGCCGGTTTCGGTGGCCGTGGCGCTGGCCGATAAGATCGACACGCTGACCGGGTTCTGGGCGATCGACGAAAAGCCGACCGGGTCGAAAGACCCCTTTGCGCTGCGCCGTGCCGCGCTGGGGGTTATCCGGCTGGTGCTGGAGAATGATCTGCGCCTCTTGTCGTCTGAGGTTCTGGCCAAGGCCAACCAGATTGCGGGTGCGCGCGGTGAGGCTTTTGCAGATGTGAATGACCTTCTTTCTTTCCTCCACGACCGCCTGAAAGTTTATCTGCGCGATCAGGGCATTCGCCATGATGTGATTGACGCTTGTGTGGCGATGCCGGGCAATGACGATCTGATGCTGCTGGTCAAACGGGCCGGCGCGCTGTCCGAGACGCTGAAAACCGATGACGGTGAAAACCTGATCCAGGGGTTCAAGCGGGCCAATAACATTCTGGCACAGGCCGAGGAAAAGGACGGGGTCGAATATTCCTACGGGGCGGATGTGAAGTTTGCCGAAACGGATGAAGAGCGTCGGCTTTTTGCCGCGCTCGACACCGCTGAAGGGGTGATTGATCCGGCGATGAAGGCCGAAGATTTTGCCGCCGCGATGACTGCCATGGCGGCTTTGCGCGGTCCGATCGATGCGTTTTTCGAGGCGGTTCAGATCAATGCCGAAAGCGCGATTTTGCGCCGGAACCGGTTGAACCTGCTTAGCCGTATCCGCACGGTTTGCCTGTCAGTGGCCGACCTGACCCGGCTTGAGGGGTAGGGCGCGGCGGGGCCTTTCAAGGCTTGGCCAAAGCGTCACAGTGACGTCATGAAATTGAGCCGCCCCCTTGCCCCGCATTGGCAATGGCTTATGCTGCGCTGCAATTGTCAGGAGCGCTGCGGTGCAGAAACACAAGGATATGTCCCATTTCACCGAAATCACGCCGACGGCGCCGATTTCGCTGAAGCAGCATGGCAACCGCGCAAAATGTCTTCAGCGGCTGATCCGGCTTGAACTGCCGGTCCCAAAAACGGTGGCTTTGTCGTTTGACGCGGTGCAGGACATCGCCTCGGGGCAGATCCCGGATGCGGCGCGGCTGATCGAACCTTTCGGGCAAGAACCTTTGTTGTCCGTGCGCCCGTCAAGTCAGGACCCCGACTGGGGCGGGCCGGGCACGATCCTGAACATCGGTATGAACCGCGCCACGCATGAGCGTATGGTTTCCAGCCACGGCGAGGTGGCGGCGAACGCAATATATACAAGATTTATAGAGGCTTACGCCGTTCAGATCGCCCGGCTTGACCCCGATATGTTCGAGGTCACGGATAATTCTACCGCGGCACTTGAGGCGATGCTGGCCGCATATGAGGCCGAAACCGACGAACCCTTTCCACAGGATCCAGCCCAGCAACTGGCCGAGGTTTTGCGGTCGATGGCGCGGGCCTGGGGCGGTACTTCGGCGCGGCTTTTGCGTCAGGCCAAGGGGGCGCCGCTGGACGCAGGTCTGGGTCTGGTCGTGCAAGAGATGGTTCTGGGCGTCGGGACCAGCACCTCGGAAAGCGGATCGGGGGTCATTCAGTTTGTGTCGTCCGAGACGGGCATGCCTCAGATCACCGGGCGTTATCTGACCCAGTCGCAGGGCCGCGAAGCGCTGCGCCCGGATCGCAAGGCGATATTCCTGACCAAGGATCGCCGGGGGGCCAGCCTGCAAGAGCGGTGCCCGGGGCCGTTTGCCGCCCTGCAGCGCCACGGCGCGATCTGTCGCCAGCGTCTGCGCGAAGAGATGCAGATTGAATTTACGATCGACAATGACACGTTGCATATTCTGGATGCGGTTCGCATTCAGCGGTCGTCACGCGCGGCGATCCGGATCGCGGTGTCGCTGGCCGAGGATGGGGTGATCACCCGCGACGAGGCGGTCATGCGGATCGAACCGCGGGCGCTGAACGAACTTTTGCACCCGCAGGTCGACCCGCGAGGCGCGCGCGATGTGATCGTGCGCGGCATTGGTGCCAGTCCGGGCGCGGCGCAGGGGCGGGTCGTCTTTTCGGCCATGGCAGCGCAGGCTTCGGCGTCACGCGGTGAGGCTTGTGTTCTTGTGCGGCGCGAAACCTCGCCCGAGGATATTCGCGGTATGCATGCCGCAAGCGCTGTTCTGACCGAAAGGGGCGGGATGACCAGCCATGCGGCGGTGATCGCGCGGGGGCTGGGCCTGCCTTGTGTAGTTGGGGCTTCGAATATGCGGCTGGACAGCAAGCGCAAGCTTTTGATTTCGGACAAGGGGCGCGAGTTTGGCGAGGGTGATGTCATCACCATTGACGGGACGGCGGGCGAGGCGCTGGCCGGTGCTGTTGATATGTTGGAGCCCGCGCTGGACGACACGTTTCAGGCGCTGTTGGATTGGGCCGATCAGGCGCGCGACATTGGCGTTCGGGCAAATGCAGATACGCCTGCGGATGCGCAGATGGCGCGTACATTCAAGGCCGAGGGCATTGGTCTTTGCAGGACCGAGCATATGTTTTTCGAGGATGACCGCCTGACAGTGATGCGTGAGATGATTTTTGCCGACAGCCCCGAGGATCGCCGCGCAGCGCTGGACCGGTTGTTGCCGATGCAGCGGGCCGACTTTGTCCGGCTTTTCGATATCATGGCGGGCAAGCCCGTGTGCATCCGCCTGTTTGACCCGCCCTTGCACGAGTTTCTGCCAAGTTCGCGCGATGGTCTGCGCGAGTTGGCCGAGGCCTTAAGTCTGCCATTGTCGACCGTTACCCGCCGGGTTGAGGCGCTGAGAGAGTTTAACCCGATGTTGGGTCTGCGCGGTGTGCGTCTGGGCATCACTGTGCCAGAAATCTATGACATGCAGGCGCGTGCGATTTTTGAAGCGACGGTCAAGGCCAGCAAAAAGGGCGCCCCCGTTGTGCCCGAGATCATGATCCCGCTGGTCAGTGCCCGGCGCGAAGTGGATCTGGTCAAAACGCGGGTCGACGCGGTGGCCGCAGCCGTGCGCACCGAGATGGACACCGATTTCGACTATCGCCTTGGGGTCATGGTTGAGACGCCGCGCGCGGCGCTGAGGGCGCATGAGATTGCGATGCACTCGGCGTTTCTGTCGTTTGGCACCAATGACCTGACCCAGATGACCTATGGTTTGTCGCGCGACGATGCGGGGCGCTTTATGTCGGATTATGTCAATCAGGGTGTTTACGCCGAAGACCCGTTTCACACGCTGGACATCGAGGGGGTGGGCGAGCTTTTGACGATCGGAGCCGAGCGGGGCCGGCAGGCAGATCCTGACATCGTTTTGTCGGTCTGCGGTGAACATGGGGGCAACCCAGAATCAATCGCCTTTTGCCGGGATGCGGGTTTTGACTATGTTTCCTGCTCTCCTTTCCGTGTTCCGCTGGCGCGGCTTGCTGCTGCGCAGCTGGCGATTGCCGAACGTGGAACCACGAAAAAACTAACTATAGCAATGCGTTAACTGAAATCGTGAGATTTTTCTGCGTTTTGCTGTTGCGTTCGCGTTGCGGCAAAAAGGCCGCTGGGGTGGACGATTCGGTTTTGATCGGTTATCTGGCCGGCTGAACGATCGCTTGCGTAAAGCGCGGCCTGTGCAATTCAGGCAAGCTGGACTGGGGAAGGAAGATCAATGATGGGACGGCTCGCTTTAGCGGTCTCTTTTGTGCTTTCGGCGAGTTTTGCCGGATATGCCTCTGAGAACAATGACGCCATTTCTGGCGATCTCAGCAAGCTTTTGGGCGCCGAACGCGTCGCCCTGAACGGGCTTGCCACATCAAAAATTGACGCGCTGGCCAGCCCGCGCGTCGGGCGCGTATCGACCCGTGGGTTGCGTGCGCCTCAGATCGAATATTCGCGCACCTGGCTGGCATCGCAGCCGCGCGCAAATGGCGGCAACGAATGGTCGTGCCTGACCGAAGCCCTGTATTTTGAGGCACGCGGCGAGACCGTCAAAGGTCAGTTCGCCGTGGCCGAGGTGATCCTGAACCGTGTGGACAGCCAGCGCTTTCCAAATTCGGTCTGTGGGGTCGTCAATCAGGGAACGGGGCGCAAATTTGCCTGTCAGTTCACCTATACCTGTGATGGGCGCGCTGAACGTGTGACTGAACCTGCTGCTTATGAACAGGTTGGCAAGGTTGCGCGCGCTGCAATGGCCGGCGCGCCGCGGCGCCTGACGGCGGGCGCGACGTTCTATCATACCAATGCTGTCAGCCCGCGCTGGGCGCGCAAGTTCAGACGCACCACAACCATCGGTGTGCACCGGTTCTATCGCCGTTAACTCTGGCGACCTCGCGCTTATCTGTTAGATACGGCTGACCGGGCCGCGGCAGTTGGGTGCGCAGGGGGGGTGCGATTTGACCAAGGACATTCATCTGGCGTTTGAGCATCCTGATGCTCGGGCCAAAGCGATGGCGAAGGCCGAGGCCAAGAGCCCGCCGCGCGACCGGATTTCGCTCCGCGATCACATCGTCGAGGTCGAAATCGGGGCCTTTCAGGCCGAGCGTGGGACAACCCAGCGTGTTCAATTCAACATCGTCGTCGAGGTGGCCCGACACGCCGAGCCCTTGGAAGATGATGTCGACCGCATCCTCAGCTACGACACGATCACCGAAGCGATTGCGCAAGAGCTGGCCGCTGAACGGCTGAACCTGCTTGAGACGCTGGCCGAACGTGTGGCCGACCGGATTTTGCACGCGCCTCAGGCCTACCAGGTCTTTGTGCGGGTTGAAAAACTGGACCGTGGGCCCGGCGCTTTGGGGGTCGAGATCGTGCGCAAACGCGCAGCGTCCCTGACAGAGGTCGATGATCCGGGCGAGGATGTTCCGCATCCGGTGGTGATTTATCTGCCCAACGCGGCGCTGCAGGGGCCGCAGGTTTCGGCGTTTTTGGACACGATGGCAGGGCTGGGCGCGCCGCTGATCCTTTGCGTGGGGCCGGGCGATGTGGCGGCGCCGCAATCGTTGGCACCGGCAGCGCAGCGGCGGATCGACCTGTTGGCGATTGAACAGAACGCCTGGGTTCTGGCGGGGCTGGACCGGCGCTGTGTGGTCGTCAACACCCGCACGGAACTGGATTGGGCCATGAAAAACGGACAGGTTTCGGTCTGGGCGCCGTCAAAGATGGTGCTGGATGCGGTGGATGGTCCTTCGGCGGAACCGGGCGATGCTTTGCCGCTGGTCCTTTGGTTTTCAGAGATGATGGAGGCGCAAAAGCTGATCGCCGTCGGCGAGGATGCGCCGAAGTCTGAAACATTAACGATCCAACATATGCCCCTTGAGCAGCCGTGACTTGCGGGCGGCTGGCAAAAGTTTCATAGCGCTTGCATGACAGGGTATTACCGACCACTGGCCCAAACGGATCGGGCTCGTCCGGCGCGCGCGCAAAGCGTGGCGGGGGGCTGGACCTGGTTTGACAGGCTGGAGTATCGCCAGCGTGGCAAGGCGGCCGAGATCATTGATATCGCCGATGCGCCGCGCGAGGTTGTCGAACGCATCAGCGCGCCGCGTGCGGCGGTGGCCGGGCTTTCGATGGACCGGGTGCGTCTGATGGGCATTTTGAATGTCACGCCTGACAGTTTTTCGGACGGGGGGCAGTTTATCGATCCTCAGGTGGCTGTGGCTCAAGCTATGGCGATGGTTGCGGCGGGGGCTGATATCATTGATGTGGGCGGCGAATCTACGCGCCCGGGTGCCGATTTTGTTGAGCCAAAGCAAGAGGTTGATCGCACAGCGCCGGTGATCGCTGCGGTGCGTGCGCAAAGCGATGTGGCGATTTCGGTCGACACGCGCAAAGCCTTGGTTGCGCAGGCGGCTTTGGAGGCTGGTGCGACGATGCTGAACGACGTGGCCGCGTTAAGTTTTGACGCGGATATGGCGGGGGTTGCGGCAGCGTCAGGGGCGCCGATTTGCCTGATGCATGCCCAAGGCGACCCCAAGACGATGCAGGCAAGCCCGCAGTACGAGGATGTCCTGTTGGATGTTTATGATTATCTGGCCGAGCGGGTCGAGGCGGCTGTGGCGGCGGGCATTTCGCGCGCGGCGATCATCGTTGATCCCGGCATCGGCTTTGGCAAGACGGTCCAGCATAATCTGGCGCTGATCTCGGGGGTGTCGCTTTTTCATGGACTGGGCTGCCCGGTTCTCTTGGGTGCATCGCGCAAGCGGTTTATCGGAACTCTGGGGCAGGCGCCCGGTGCCGAGGACCGAATGGCGGGATCATTGGCCGTGGCGCTGGCCGGGCTTGCGCAGGGTGTGCAGATCATTCGCGTCCATGATATGGCTGAGACGCGTCAGGCCCTGGCACTTGCCACGGCTATTTCGGAGGGATGAATATGGCTCGCAAACTCTTTGGAACCGACGGCGTTCGGGGGCGGGCAAACTCGCATCCGATGACGGCTGACCTGATCCTGAAACTGGGCGCTGCGGCGGGCCGGTATTTTCGCCGCGATGGCCTGAACGGGCACCGGGTTGTGATCGGCAAGGACACGCGCCTTTCAGGTTATATGCTGGAAAATGCGCTGACCGCGGGACTGACCATGTCGGGGATGAATGTGCTGTTGCTGGGGCCGGTGCCGACGCCAGCGGTTGGGTTTCTGACCCGGTCGATGCGTGCGGATCTGGGGATCATGATTTCGGCCAGCCATAACCCGCATCATGACAATGGCATCAAGTTTTTTGGCCCCGACGGGTTCAAACTGTCCGATGAGGCCGAGGCCGAAATCGAAGAGCTGGTCGCCGGGGAGCTAAAGCCCGTGCAGGCGCAAAATATTGGCCGGGCGCGGCGCATTGATGACGCGCGCGGGCGTTATGTTGAATATGCCAAGACCACCTTCCCGCATCGTGGCGGGCTTAAAGGGCTGAAGGTTGTGGTCGATTGCGCCAATGGCGCAGCTTACCGTGCAGCACCCGAAGTTTTGTGGGAACTGGGCGCCGAAGTGATCCCTGTGGGTGTCACCCCAGATGGTTTCAACATCAACGAAGGCTGCGGGTCGACCGACACCACCACCGCTGCCGAGGCGGTTTGCCTGCATGGCGCGGATATCGGCCTCTGCCTGGATGGCGATGCCGACCGTCTGATCGTGCTGGATGAAACCGGAACACCAGCAGACGGCGACCAGTTGATGGCGCTTTTCGCGCGGCGCTGGGCCGAGCAGGGCAAGCTGAACGGGCACACATTGGTGGCGACGGTGATGTCGAACCTCGGGCTTGAACGGTATCTGGAAAGTCAGGCGATTGCGCTGCACCGGACGGCCGTCGGCGACCGCTATGTCGTCGAAGAGATGCGGGCGCGCGGTTTCAATCTGGGCGGCGAGCAATCGGGCCATATCGTGATGACGGATTACGCCACCACGGGCGACGGTCTGATTGCAGGGCTTCAGATTTTGGCGGAAATGGTGCGCACGGATAAACCGGCCAGCGCGCTTTTGAAGAGTTTTGAACCGGTGCCGCAGCTTTTGAAGAACGTCCGCTATGGCGCGGGCAAAGAACCTTTGACCGCCGCTCCGGTGAAATCCGCGATTGCCGAGGCCGAAGGGCGCCTGAACGGGTCGGGGCGCCTTTTGATCCGCACCTCGGGAACAGAGCCGCTGGTGCGGGTGATGGCCGAATGCGAAGACCCCGACCTTTTGGTCGAGGTCGTCGACAGTGTGGTGGCTGCGGTTGAAACCGCCGCCTGAGGCGCGATCCTAGACCTGAAAGGTGACGCCGTTGAGGTCCAGAACAATGGTGTCGGATTTGGCGTTTCCATAGACTTTGCCAACGCGGCGCCCGCGTTTCTTGATCGTCGCAACCGACGGTATTCCTTTGATTTTTTGTGGTCGGGTGCTGACACTGCGGCGGATCGAGGCGGCCTTGCCACCTGCCGTGCCCGGCCCGATTGCCAGTTTTAGGCTGCGCCGTTTTGGCAGGCCCGTGGGCAGCACAAAAAGCGTTCGGTTGATCAGATAGATCAGTCCGATCACAGCCATAGCGGCAATCAGTGACGGAAGGCGCCGCGACGAGTTAAGGCTATTTTCAAGCGTGATCGTCTGTTTGCGTTTCAATGACAGAAGAAAGGCAAAGGCGGCCATTATAAACACGATCTGCAATATGATCACCAGGTTGTTGCCGGACCGGATCGTCAGCAAACCGCGCAGGGTGTTGTACTCAACCTCGTTGCCGCCGCCTTCGTCGTTGGCCAGGCTTGCGTTAGGCCCCAGAACCAGAGGAGCGGCGATGCCGCCCAGAACCAATGCGTTAGAAAACTCGCGCCGTTTCATAAAAGTCTCCCCCAAAAAATGTTGCAATATCTGGGTAACCTAGCAGAAATTGAGCGATTTCGGAACTCAGGGGCGCCTGAAAAGGCGTCTCAGCGCGCCCCACTGGCTGAGGGCGACGCCCGACAGGATCATGGCGAGGGCCAGAAAAAGGTTTGGGTTCAATGGCTCACCAAGGAAAATTGTCCCCATCAGTACCGACCAGATCGGGACCTGATAATTGGTGAGGGACATGAAGGTGGGCCCTGCTGTGCGGATCACCAGAACCCGCAAAAGGTTGGCGCCTGCGGTCGGAATCAGGCCAAGGATGGCGATCAGTATCAGGGTGCGGTTGTCGGGCAGGGGCGGCGTGCCCTCAACCATCAGGGCCACGACGATCACGATGACCGCACCGATGATCAGCGTCACCGCCGACAGGCCGATGGGATCCACAGGCGGCAAGCGGCGCATCAGAACCGAGCTGAGCGCATAGCAGGATGCCGCACCCAGAAGCGCAAGTCGCCCCGCGCCCTCGCCCGCGGTGCCGGTTGAAGAAAAAGCGCCCGGTCCGATCAGGATCACAACGCCGATGAACCCGATCAGAAAACCCAAGGATTTGCGTTTCGTTAGTGCGTCCCCCGGCACCATGAAATGGGCCAGCGGCAGGACCATCAACGCCACGGCGGCCATTGAAACCCCGGCAAAGCCCGAGGTGACAAACTGCTGGCCCCAACTGATGGCCATGAAGGGAACGGCCGAGCTAAGCGCGCCGACAATGCCAAGCGTCGCCCATGGAAAGGCGGGGCCGGGTGCGAAAAGGCGTCGGCCTTTGACCTGCCAGATCGCGGTGGTCAGAAGGGCGGCAAATGTGATGCGTCCGGCGGCCAGCCAAAAGGGTGTGATCCCCTTCAGCGCCACCTCGATGACCATAAAGGTCGACCCCCAGATCAGACCAAGTGCCGCCACCATCAGCCAGCTGTGGCCGGTCGGGGATGACTGTTGCATTGGGGAAATATCCTGAATGAAAACCCCGCCCGAAGTGATCTTGGGGCGGGGTGGTCTTTGTCAGATCACGGGCCTAGTTTTTGGCCTGATCCACCAGCTTGCCGGCAGAAATCCACGGCATCATGTCGCGCAGTTTCTTACCCACTTCTTCGATCTGGTGGGCGTCATTGCGGCGGCGTGTGCCCTTAAAGAAGGGCTGGCCAACCTGATTTTCCTGCATGAAATCACGTACGAACGCGCCGGTCTGAATGTCGTTCAGAATGCCTTTCATCCGTGCCTTGGTCTCATCATAAGGCAGGACGCGCGGGCCGCTGACATATTCGCCATATTCGGCTGTGTTCGAGATCGAATAGTTCATGTTGGCGATGCCGCCTTCATAGATCAGATCGACGATCAGTTTGACCTCGTGCAGACACTCGAAATAGGCCATCTCGGGGGCATAGCCCGCCTCGACCAATGTCTCAAACCCCATGCGGATCAGCTCGACCACGCCACCGCAAAGCACGGCCTGTTCACCAAAGAGGTCGGTCTCGCACTCTTCCTTAAAGTTCGTCTCAATCACGCCAGAGCGCCCGCCGCCGATGGCCGAGCAATAGCTGAGGCCAATTTCAAGTGCCTTGCCGCTGGCGTCGCGATCAACGGCCACCAGACAGGGCACGCCGCCGCCTTTGACATATTCGCCGCGCACGGTATGACCGGGGCCCTTGGGCGCCATCATGATCACGTCGATGCCTTCTTTGGGCTCGATCAGGCCAAAGTGGACGTTCAGACCATGCGCAAATGCAATGGCCGACCCTTCGCGGATATTGTCATGCACGTATTTCTTGTACGTCTCGGCCTGCAATTCGTCGGGCATGGTGAACATCATCACGTCACACCAGGCAGCAGCTTCGGCAATGCCCATAACCTTCAGGCCTTCGCCTTCGGCTTTCTTGGCGCTGGGCGATCCCTCGCGCAGGGCCACAACCAGGTTCTTTGCGCCACTGTCACGCAGGTTTAGCGCGTGGGCGTGACCTTGGCTGCCATAGCCGAGGATGGCCACTTTTTTGTCTTTGATCAGGTTGATGTCGCAATCGCGATCATAATAAACGCGCATTTTGGCGCTCCCTCTTGTCATGTTTTCCGCCCCGCACTCTAGCGATCTATGCGAAATTTACGTTGCATTTTTTGACTGTTTCAGTTGTTTGTGCGAAATATCATTCTCCGAAGTCTTTGTGGTTGAAATATCCATGCTCGACGATACCGACCGGCGCATCCTTCGCCATTTTCAGAGCGACCCGACGCTGTCCACGGCCGGGTTGGCCGAACGCACGGGGCTGACCGCGGCCACCTGTTGGCGGCGGCTTGAAAAGCTGGCCGACCGGGGCATTCTGCGTGGCCAGCATGCGGTGATAGACTGGCGCCAGTTGGGGTATACGGTCGAGGTGTCGTTGCGTTTTACGCTTGATAAGACGAACCCGCGGGCCTTTGACCAGTTTCTGGCGGCGGCGCGCGAGGTGCCTGAGGTGATTGAAATCCACACGTTTCTGGGGCGCGTTGATCTGCGTCTTTCGGTAATTGCGCGTGATATGGCACATTACAAAGAGATCTACCGCGACCGTATCCTGACATTGCCGCATATCGCCGATATCGAGGCATTGATGCATGTTGCCACGCTCAAAGCGAACGAGGCTTTGCCGCTATGACTGAACTTGATGCAATTGACCGACGCATCCTGCGCGCCTTGTCGCGCGATGCCACGCTAAGCGCGGGCGAGTTGGGGCGCCGGTTAGAGCTTAGCCAGCCCGCGACATGGCGGCGCATTCGGCGTCTGACCGAAGCGGGGGTTATCGCCGGGCGGCGGCTGGATCTGGACCGCGAAAAGCTGGGCTTTGGGGTGACGGTTTTTCTGGGGGTGAAACTGGCCACCAAGGGCCGTGTCAGCCTTGACGACTTTGAACGCGCGGTCACAGCGATCCCCGAGGTGCAGACCGTTCAGCATGTTTTGGGCATGTATGACTACCGCCTGCGGGTCACTGCCCGCGATATTGCCGATTTTGAAAGGGTGCTGCGCCGCCGCATCATGACCCTGCCGGGGGTTGGTGATGTCGAGGCGAATGTACTTTTGTCTGAAGAGCGTTGCAGCGGCCCGATCTGACGCGGATCGGAAACTCAAGGCTGGCAGAATGCACGCTTTGGCGCAATTGGCGGCGTTTGTTCGCCCCGGTATGCAAAGATAGACTTTGCCACGCAGGGGCGCTGCGGTTAGGCAGGTCAAAACAGGAGGTTTCCCCCAATGACCGCACTTTTGGACAATGTCGATCCCGATGGGCTTTTGGAATATTCGGTCGTCTTTACCGACCGCTCGCTAAATCACATGTCGATGCAGTTTCGTCAGGTGATGCTGGACATCAGCGAAATGCTCAAAAGCGTTTATAACGCACATGCTGTTGCGCTTGTCCCCGGTGGGGGCACCTATGCGATGGAGGCGGTCGCGCGTCAGTTTGCAACCGGGCAAAAGGCTTTGGTTGTGCGCAACGGTTGGTTTTCATACCGCTGGAGCCAGATTTTCGAAGCCGAAGACATGACGTCCGAGACGACCGTTATGAAGGCGCGGCGTGCCTCAAACGCCCCGGCTTCGCCTTTCGCGCCTGCGCCCATCGACGAGGTCGTGGCCCGCATTCACGCCGAAAAACCCGGCGTCGTTTTTGCGCCGCATGTTGAAACCTCGGCGGGCGTGATCCTGCCCAACGCTTATATCCAAGCGATGGCCGAGGCTGCGCATGAGGTTGGCGCGCTGATGGTTCTGGATTGTATCGCCTCGGGCTGTGCTTGGGTTGATATGGATCAGACGGGCGTTGATGTATTGATTTCGGCGCCGCAAAAAGGCTGGTCGGCGTCGCCTTCGGCGGGGCTGGTGATGCTTTCGGAGCGTGCCGAGGCGCGGCTGGCAGAGACGAAATCAACCAGCTTTTCACTGGATCTGGCCAAATGGCGGTCAATCATGCAGGCCTATGAAGGGGGCGGGCACGCCTATCACGCGACCATGCCGACGGATGCGCTGAAGTCGTTTCGCGACACGATGCTGGAAACCAAGGACTATGGTTTTGACAAGTTGCGCGATGCGCAGTGGGAGCTGGGCAACCGGGTTCGCGCGGCTCTTCAGGGGCACGGGCTGACGTTGGTGGCGGCGGATGGTTTTGGCGCGCCGGGAGTTGTTGTGGCCTATACGGACGATCCTGAAATTCAGAACGGGTTGAAATTTGCCCAGTTGGGCCTTCAGATCGCGGCGGGCGTTCCGCTGCAATGTGATGAGCCGGATGATTTCCGCACGTTCCGCATTGGTCTTTTTGGTCTCGACAAGCTTTACGATGTCGAGGCCGCTGCGGGTCGACTGGAAGAAGCATTGGAGCATGTGCTTTAGGCGCCGCTTAAACACCCAGACCTTTTCGCATCAGACGGTGACGCAGGGGCGTGACCTTTGTCAGAACCTTTAACGCTTCGGCGCGCAGATCGCGCGTCGCAGCACCCGGTGTCATCGAGGCGCGGTTCAGCGCGCTGACACCGGCCACGCGCAGGCGCGCATCTGCGTGGCGTTCGCGACCATAGGCATCAAGGCTGGCGCGGGTGCCCAGCCCGCCCTGTTGGCTGACCCTTGTCAGGCATTCGATGTCTGCAAGGCTCATATTCAATCCCTGTGCGCCGATCGGGGGCACGACATGGGCGGCCTCGGCGATGAGAGCGGTGCGTTCGGCTGAAAAACGGTCGGCGATCTGGGAAATGATCGGCCAGATGCTGCGCTCGCTGATCAGGGTCAGGGGACCAAGGACATGGGCGGAACGGGCGGTCATTTCCGCCTCGAACGCGGCTTTTTCCAATTTGGACAGGCGCAGAGCCTGGGCCCCGCGTTCCATCCAGACCACTGCCGAGGCCGGTTTGCCATCGCGGTCGGGAAGCGGCACCAACGTGAAAGGGCCGCCGGTCATGTGCACTTCGGTCGAGACGTTGTTGTGCGCCACCGGGTGGCTGACCGAAAAGGCCAGCGCCTTTTGACCGAAACGGTGAGTTGACGTACCGATCCCCAAAGCTTCGCGGACCGGCGAGGCGCGACCGTCTGCGGCGATCAAAAGCGCCGCTGTCAGGCGTGTGCCATCGCTTAGGGTGACGCGAACCTCGCGTTCACGGGTCAGGACATCGCGCGTTGCGAGGCCGGGTTTCAGGTCAACATTTTCAAGTTTTTCAAGGTGTTGGATTGTAGCGCTCAGGATCTGAGCGTTCGGGACGTTCCAGCCAAAGGGCTGGTCCGAGATTTCCGCGGCGTCAAAGTCACTGGTAACACAAGGCGCGGCTTCGGGGCTGCCTATGTTCCCGCCTGCGTCAACGATGCGCATCACCTGAAGCGGCATGGCGTGCGGCGCCAGAAGGGGCCACAGGCCGGCGGTTTCCAGAACCCTGCGGGCGGGTTGCAGAAAGGCGGTCGAGCGCAGATCGCGCGCGGCTTTGGCGGGGTCAAAGGCAGGTGCAGGATCGACCAGGGTGACGGTGTAGCCCTCGGCGCCAAAGGCTGCCGCGGCGATCAGACCTGCAATGCCGCCGCCCGAGATCACGATGTCAGAATGCTGGATTGTCATGCAATTGACTTAGGGGTTTGGGGGGCTTGCGAAAAGGCGCTGCCGAGCAGCTGCGACAGAAAGCCCGAAAGGTCGCTGGTCTGGTGGTGCAGATGCGGCTGGGGTGGATGGCCGGGGCCAACAAGGATGGTGCGCATGCCCATATTGTGTGGGACGGCCAGATTTCGGGGGTCATCTTCGAACATGGCGGCGGACCGGGGATCGACCTTGGTCAGGTCAAGGAAATGATCATAAGCGGCGCTTTCCGGCTTGGGTATAAAGCGCACTTCCTCGACGCCAAAGACGTCGGCGAAAACATCGTTCAGCCCGCGGGCGGTCAGAACTTTGCGCGCATAGGCGCGGTCGCCATTGGTAAAGACGATCTTGCGGCCGGGAAGCGCGTCGATGTGGCCGGCCAGTTCGGGATCGGGGGTCAGCTCATCGAATGAAATGTCGTGCACTTCGTTCAGGAACGCGACCGGATCGATGCCGTGATTGACCATCAGCCCCTTTAGCGTCGTGCCGTAGTCGGCCCAATAGCTGGCGCGCAATGCATTCGCCTGGGCACCCGTCATCCCCAGTTCGCGGGCGACAAAGGTGGCCATGCGCACTTCGATCTGATCAAAGAGACGCGCCTGGGGCGGGTAGAGGGTGTTATCGAGATCAAAGATCCAGTTTCGCACGTGATTGAGGTCTTGGGTCATGACCAGACGCTACTGTGGTGGGGCTGGTGTGGCAATGGTGGGTCTAAACGCTTGAACCCATTGCCACAGGAGGGGTAGTTTGCGGCACCAACCAAGCGGGTGCGCCCGCGCAAAAGGGGCGCAATGATGCAGAAAGACGCTTACTCCCTCATCCTCGAGGCGATTGATGTCGGGGTCTTCCGGCCTGGTGACCGGCTGGTGGAAAGTGAGCTGGCCGAACGGTTTGGCATGTCCCGCACGCCCATTCGCGAGGCTTTGCAGCGGCTTGAGACGCAGTCACTTTTGACCCGCGACGGGCGCAGCCTGATTGTGGCCTCGCTGGACTATAACCAGATGGCCGAGCTTTATATCGTGCGCGCCGAGCTTGAAGGGCTGGCGGCGCGCCTGGCGGCCAATCATGCCACCCCCGAAGAGGTGCGCGTGTTGCGCCAGATGGTGACCGAGGACCGCGCGCTTTTGGGCGATCCTTCGGCTTTGTCGCGGGCCAACAGGCGGTTTCACAAACAGATCCATCTGGCCTCGCACAACCGGTTTCTGGTTCAGCAGCTGGACCTTGTGCACCGATCAATGGCGTTGATGGCCGAGACATCGCTTGCCATCGTAGGTCGGGGCGAGGTGGCGTTGGCCGAGCATGAAACAATTGTGGCCGCGATTGAGAAACACGACGGGGCGGCGGCGGATGCCGCTTTGCGCACCCATATCTCGGTGGCGTTTGAGACGCGCCTGAAGGCGGATGCGGCCAGTTACAGCGACTGATCGCCACGCTTTTTGGCGCGCGCCAGAGCGGGGCGTTCCATGGCGGGAAAAATCCCATGGGCGGTCTTGTCCCAATAGTAGGGACGCGTCGCCATTTCCCACAGGCCCTTGTAGGAGGCCAGGACGCCAAGAGGGTAGTAAACCATCAGTGTGGGCACCCATTTTCGAAGCCAACGGTGGTCAGCCCCACGCAAGGCATAAAACCCCACGGCAATGCCAAGTAACTCTGTTGAAAAGAAAAACACCGCCAGCGTGATCATCAGAGATTGCGGGACCTGACCATCCAGCGGATGGGGCAGCCCGAAAAGCATCAACCAGAATGACCAGAGCACCGGGGCCAGAATGAACTGTGACAGGGCGCCCAGAAAGATGATCTGAAAGCCCAGAAACTTCCACGCTCCAAGGTCACGCCACAGGGTGCGGGGCGCGCGCATGTGCACGACCCAGGTCATTGCATAGCCTTTAAGCCAGCGTGAGCGTTGTTTGATCCACGGCACGGTTCGACAGTTGGCTTCCTCATGGGTGACGGTGGGGAGGATTTCGGTGCGATAGCCACGGCGCGCGATGCGGATGCCCAGATCGGCGTCTTCGGTGACGTTATGGGCGTCCCAAGCGCCCAGTTCTTCGAGGACCGAGCGGCGGAAGAACACTGTGGTGCCGCCCAGTGGTACGGCAAATCCCAAACGTTCGACCCCGCGCAGAACGACGCGGAACCAGCTTGCGTATTCAACCGTAAAGCAGCGCGACAACCAGTTGGTGGGCGCGTTGTAGAAATCAAGGATGCCTTGCAGACAGGCGACTTCGGGGCCGGCCTGATGGAACCGTTCGACCACTTTGTGGATCTGATCGAAGGCGGGGGCATCTTCGGCGTCATAGATGCCGATAATCGAGCCGCGGCAAAAATCCAAAGCGTAATTCAGGGCGCGCGGCTTGGTCTTGATCGTGCCGCGGGGCACGGCAATGGTGCGAAACCAGACCGGAAGATTGGTGCTTTCGATGGTGGCGCGGGTGACAAGGTCGTCCGCCTCGACCACCAGACAGATCTCTAACAGCTCGCGCGGGTAGTCCAGAAGGCGCAGCCGCTCGACCAGATGCGCGGCCAGATTTTCTTCTTTGTAGAGGGCCACAAGGATCGACACTTTTGGCAGTTTCGAGGCCACGGCCTTGAGCGGCGGAAACTCGGGCTGATTTTTCAGCGCCCTTTCTTCGCGCACGACATGCCAGGTGGCGGCGACCTTCATGGCGGCGGTCAGAAACAGGGTCAGGACCGCCCAGCTGCACAGGATGGTAAAGGCCAGCGCGGGGCTGGCGATGGCGCAGGCGATGATCAGGGCGGCGGCCGTCAGCATGATCAGGCGCGGCGCGCTGGTGTTCCAGTTGCGGCAACTGATATCGGCGTCGACGCGGGTTTCAGCCTGTTCAACCAGCTTGGCGGAGCGGACTTGTGTGACCGCAGCTTCGATGCTTTTTTCATCGGTGATGGTCATGTGGCAATTGGCAAACCCGTGTGGATCGACCTGGAACATCCTGGCCAGTACCTCGGGGCGCGAGGTGGCGATCAATGTGCTGGCACCCGCGCGGCGGTAGGGGATGAACCCGGCCTTGAGGCAGAGGTCGGCGCCAAACGTGTCGATCAGCCGCGCGTCGGGGACGAGGTTGGCAAGATCGGCCGTCGTGGTGTTCCACTCTTGGGCCGTGGCTTCGGCGATGTCTTGGGCTGTGACCATCTGACGGGTCAAAAGGATGTCGCGCAGATCGGCGTCTTCGCCTGCGGCGAGATTTTCAACCATCTCCAGGTCATCGGCGGTCATCAGTCCGCGATCGATCAGGATTTCCGGCATCGTCCGGCGGTGGCGTAAGCGGCCAATTGCGGGGGCGTCAACCTGGGGTACGAGGCGAAGAACTTGTGCTGGCATAATGCAACTTCATAGAGTGAGCGTTAATACACCCTGAAGTTGAGTTAGTTAATGGCAGGTTAAACTTTAACGTTTAAGCCGATGATTTCTCGTGGATTGTTGCCATTTCCGAAACAAAACGTTCGAAAAGGTAATAACTGTCCTGCGGGCCGGGACTGGCTTCGGGGTGGTACTGAACCGAAAAGACCGGGCGGTCGGCCATGCGGATACCGCAGTTCGAGCCATCAAAGAGCGAAACATGGGTTTCGACGACACCCTTTGGAAGCGTCTGACTGTCGACGGTAAAGCCGTGATTCATCGAAGTGATTTCCACCTTGCCGGTTTCAAGGTCCTTGACCGGGTGGTTGGCCCCGTGATGACCGTGGTTCATCTTGACCGTTTTGGCGCCCAGTGTCAGCGCAAGCATCTGGTGGCCAAGACAAATTCCGAAGATCGGCAAATCCGTGGTGTCGAGGATCGTGCGGATCATTGGGACCGAATAGGCGCCTGTTGCGGCTGGATCGCCGGGACCGTTGGACAGGAAAATGCCATCGGGATTATGGGCCAGAACCTCTTGGGCCGTGGCGGTTGCCGGAAGGACAGTCACGTCGCAACCCGCCGAGGCGAGGCAGCGCAGAATATTGCGCTTGGCGCCATAGTCGAGGGCGACAACCTTGAAACCCGGTTTTGTTCGATTTGTGTAACCCTGGGGCCATGCCCACCGCTGTTCATTCCATTGATAGGACTGCGCGCAGGTCACTTCGCGGGCCAGATCAAGGCCTTCGAGGCCGCTGAAGGCGCGGGCGCGGGCGACCAGATCTTCGATGTCAAAATTGCCGTCGGGATCATGGGCCAGGGCTGCGTGCGGGGCGCCCTGTTGCCGGATCGCGCGGGTCAGGCGGCGCGTGTCAATGCCGCCGATACCGATGCGGCCGCGCTGGCGCAGCCATTCAGTCAGTTCCTGCGTCGCGCGCCAGTTCGATGGTTCCGTCGGGTCCCATTTGACAACCATGCCTTGGGCCACCGGTTCGGCGCTTTCGTCATCTTCGGCGGTGACGCCGGTATTGCCGATATGCGGGAAGGTGAAAGTCACGATCTGACCGGCATAAGAGGGGTCGGTCATGATCTCTTGATAGCCGGTCATTGCGGTATTGAAACACAGTTCGGCCACCTGGGTGCCGGTGGCGCCGAACCCCTGTCCGTAAAAAACCGTTCCATCAGCCAAAGCCATGCAAGCGGTTGGTTTTTCGGTGATTTCCCGGACGGACATAGGCGCGACTCCCTTGGCCAAACTTGCCGGAAACTATGGGGTCTGGAGCGTTGGGTCAAGGGCAGCAGAGCAGGATCGGCCCATTTTAGGAAACGGTTTCATTTCAGGCGGTTAGGGGTTTTTCAAGCTGTTGTCATGGCGCGCTGCATTGGTTATTGTAGGAACCTCGGACTTATGGGGATGAGACTTCCGATGGATATGAAGCAACGGGTTTCTACAGCCCTGAAAGACGCGATGAAGGCCAAAGACGTTATCCGGCTTTCGACGCTGCGGCTAATCAATGCCGCGATCAAGGACAAGGATATCGCCCTTCGTGGAGAAGGCGCGGAAGTGACTGTCAGTGATGACGAAGTCCTTCAGATTCTTAGCAAAATGGTCAAGCAACGGCAGGAAAGCGCGCGCGCCTATGACGAGGGCGGGCGGTTTGATCTGGCCGAGCGTGAGCGTTCCGAGATTTCGGTGATCGAAGGGTTTTTGCCGCGCAAACTAAGCGAGGATGAGACCGCATCGGCCATCAATGATGCGATCAGCGACACAGGTGCCGCTTCGATCCGCGATATGGGCAAGGTTATGGCCGAGCTTAAAGGCAAATACACCGGCCAGATGGACTTTGGTCAGGTTGGCCCGAAAGTGCGCCAGCAACTGGGCTAGGTGCCTCAGGGTCGGGATTTGAGCGGGCGCAATGCGCGTTCAAGTTCGCCCATCAGATCATGCCGCTCATCGGCGCCCAGAAAGGCGCCGATTTCAACCAGTCGCGGCCCCCCTTCAAGTGTCAGATAGTTCTCGACCGGCCCGCCTTTGGGCAGGCAGGTGACGCGCACCCAATAGGGGTTCGCGCTCCAACTGCGTGTCTCGCCGCCCGGTGCGTGATGCGACAGGGTGATCTTGTCATCGGTCAGGGTCAGCTCTTCGAGGATTTGACGGTCGCGGTTGTTGCGCTGAAGCGCCCACCAGATCGCGCCGACAGCGGCCAGAAGAAAGGGCAGGAGGGCCCAGAAGACAAAGGTGCCAAGCACGGCCAGAAGCGGCAGCAGAAAAAAGCTGGCCGTGACGGATATGAAGATCACAAAGCCCCGCGGCGGCAAGGACCGGTAGGGCCAGAGCGTCAGGCGTTGGATGTCGGTGTCGTTGGACCATTGGTAGGGCATGGGGGCGATTTTAGGCCGTTGAGTGCGAAGGGAAAAGCGACAGGTGGACGCGGGTGCGGGGCAATTGGGGCAATTCATGCTCTGCAAAAGAAAAGGCCCCGACGAAATCGGGGCCTTTTGTAATTGAGACTAAATCCAACCGGGATCTAGTGGGCGTGACCCTTGTCCCAGTCTTCCTGCTTTGGCAGGATTTCGAACGTATGCTCTGGTGGGGGCGACGGCAGCGTCCACTCCAGCGTATCTGCATATTCGTTCCATGGGTTGTTTTCGGTCACGCGCTTGCCCCAGCGCAGCGTGTAAAAGATTACGCCGATGAAGAAGACAAACGAAGCGAACGAAAGGAACGCACCCAGGCTAGAGACGTAGTTCCACTGGGCAAATGCCTCAGGGTAGTCGATGTAGCGGCGTGGCATGCCCTGACGGCCCAGGAAGTGCTGGGGGAAGAAGGTCACGTTTGCGCCGATGAACATTGCCCAGAAGTGCAGCTTGGCAGCCCACTCAGGGTACATGCGGCCCGACATCTTGGGCAGGTAGAAGTAGATACCTGCGAAGATGGCGAAAACAGCACCCAGCGACATCACATAGTGGAAGTGCGCAATCACATAGTAAGTCTCGTGATAGGCGCGGTCGATGCCAGCCTGGCTGAGAACAATACCGGTGACGCCGCCCACGGTGAAGAGGAAGAGGAAGCCAAAGGCCCAGAGCATCGGTGCCTTAAGTTCGACCGAGCCCTGCCACATCGTTGCGATCCACGAGAAGACCTTGATGCCTGTCGGCACCGCGATCACCATAGTGGCCAGCATGAAGTAGCTCTGCTGACGCAGTGAAAGGCCAACGGTGTACATGTGGTGCGCCCAGACGACAAAACCCAGACCACCGATCGCGATCAGCGCCCAAACCATTGGCAGGTAGCCAAAGATGGGTTTGCGGCTGAAGGTTGCGATGACGTGGCTGATGATACCGAAACCAGGCAGGATGATGATGTAGACTTCGGGGTGACCGAAAAACCACAAGATGTGCTGGTAAAGGACCGGATCGCCGCCGCCTGCGGGGTTAAAGAAGGTCGTTCCGAAGTTGCGGTCTGTCAGCAACATCGTGATCGCACCTGCCAGAACCGGGAGGCTGAGAAGAATCAGCCATGCGGTGACAAAGATCGACCATGAAAACAGCGGCACCTTGAACAGGGTCATGCCGGGGGCACGCATGTTCAGGAAGGTTGTGATCATGTTGATCGCGCCCAGGATCGACGAGGCACCCGAGAGGTGAACCGCAAAGATCGCAAGGTCCATCGCCATGCCGCCTTCGTTGACCGAAAGAGGCGGGTAGAGGACCCAGCCGACGCCAACGCCGGTCTGGCCTGCATCACTTGGTGCAAAGACCGAGATGACGGCAAGCGAGGTGCCTGCAACGTAAAGCCAGTAGGACAGGTTGTTCATCCGTGGGAACGCCATGTCCGGCGCACCGATCTGCAACGGCATGAAATAGTTGCCGAAACCACCGAAAAGCGCGGGAATCACGACGAAGAACATCATCAGGATGCCATGGCCGGTGATCAGCACGTTCCAGAGGTGCCCGTTGGGCGTACATACGTCAGCGGCTGTTGCGGCCGTGATGCGTGCGCCTTCCATGCACATGTATTGAACGCCGGGGTTCATCAGCTCCATCCGCATGTAGACGGTGAAGAGAACTGAAAGGAAGCCTACGGCGCCCCCGGTGAATAGGTAAAGAATGCCAATGTCTTTGTGGTTCGTCGACATGAACCAGCGGGTAAAGAACCCACGCTGGTCGTGATCGTCGTGGCCATGAACGGCTGCGTCCGCCATGCGAGTGCCTCCTGAGGTTTCGCTTATCTTGTTGACGCCGGCCAGACGACCGACGGTATTGCAAAGGGTTCTAGAGTGCGCGCTGCCAGAGGGCAATCACTCAAAGCGCCCAAGCGGCGGGATAAAATGCCTCACCCCCCCCAGTTTTTCCGCTAGGGAGTGGGGTCTTGCACCCAAAAGGCGCAATTCCTAGCTTAGGTCTGAGGGTTTCGCGCCTGCAGACGATGACATTGGTCGTGTCTTTGGCCACATCGGTGCTAGATGTGAGTCGATGATCAATTTCGGGCATTAATTTGGGGCATCAGGTCCTGGGGGGCTTTATGAGTAACGATCCTTATGCGGCACTTGGGCTTAAGAAAACCGCAACGGCAGATGAGATCAAGAAGGCCTATCGCAAGATCGCCCGTGACAGCCATCCCGATCTGAACCCCGAGGACAAGGAAGCCGAGGCCCGGTTCAAGGCGGCGGCGGCGGCTTATGATTTTCTGAAAGACGCCGAGCAACGGGCGCGATTTGATCGCGGCGAGATTGACGCCACGGGCGCCGAGACGCGACAGCGCCAGTATTACCGCGATTATGCCGAAGCGCCCGGCAACCCTTACCGGTCACACGGGCAGGCCGAGGAATTTGCCGATGCCTCGGACATTTTTGCCGAGTTCATGCGTCAGCAGGGACGGGCGCAGGGACGGGCGCAGGGGCAGGGGTTCAGTCAGGGTCAGGGCCATCCAGGCGGTGGCCAGCAGCATTTTCGCGCGCGCGGCTCGGATCACCGCTATACGCTGGAAGTGCCGTTTCTTGACGCGGCCAATGGCGGCAAGACGCGCATAACGCTGCCGGATGGGGCAGCACTTGAGGTCAGCATTCCCAAAGGGTCGGCGGATGGCCAGACGATCCGTCTGCGCGGCAAGGGCGAGCCGGGGTTCGGTGGCGGCACTTCGGGCGATGCTCTGATCACGCTCACGGTTGCTGCACACCCGGTTTTCCGGCGCGAGGGCAATGACATCCTGATCACCCTGCCGATCACGCTGGATGAGGCGGTTCTGGGCGGCAAGGTTGACGCGCCAACAATTGACGGGACGGTCAAGCTGACCATCCCCAAGGGCGCCAGCAGCGGTCAGGTATTGCGGATGCGCGGGCGCGGCGTGGGATTGGCGGGCGGCAAGGCTGCGGGGGACCAGAAGGTCGAGCTGCGCATTGTGATGCCTGAACACATTGACGATGGTTTGGCCGAGTTCATCGAAAGCTGGCGGCGCGACCATTCTTATGATCCACGAAAGGGGATGAAGCGATGAGCAGGCAATTTTCAGAAGCCGAAGCGATTTCGTCAGTTACCCGGCTGACCCGTGGGCGGCTGACATCCTTTTTGCGGGCACAGGTGGTGATCCCGGTTCATACCGAAGATGGCCCGATGTACAGACAGATCGATCTGGTCCGGATGGAGTTGTTGTGCGAGCTGACCGAAGAGTTTGAACTGAACGATGATGCGTTGACGGTTGTGATGTCACTGGTCGATCAGCTGCACGGTGTGCGCGCCGAACTTAGGGCGGTACTGGATGCCGTAGCGGCGGAACCTGCCGAGGTTTGCGACCGGATCTGTGATGCTGCGGGGCGCCAGCGCAGGGACGGCTGAGGTTTCGTGCGCTAAGCCGCGTTGTCCCAAGTGATCAGGCTGACATCGTCCTTGCCAAAGCTGCGGGTGCGGCGGGTGTCTGGAAAAACCTCACGCAGATTGCGCGCCCACCAGCGCGGCGGGCGCACTGTGCAATGGGCGTTTTCGCCATTGGGAAGGATTTCATCGGCGCGGCGGCACGAGATGTTGAAATAGGCATTGGGAGAGATTGCGCGGATCGTGGCGATCACCTCTGCCACGTTTTCCGCGGGGATGTGCTCCATCACGTCGGTGCAAAGCACAAGGTCGACCTGTTTGACCGGCATTGTCGCAAATTCAGGGATCGCGGGGTCGTAACGATAGGGCGTCGCATCGTGGATCTTGGCCAGCCAGTCGACAAGCCGCGAGCGGCCACAGCCGAAATCGAGGATCGTTTTGACCGGTGGCAGGTCATAGATATGACGCTGAACCACGCCGATCAGGATTTCCGATGACCGGCCATAGGTCTTGTTGGAATGGATCTGACGGTATTGGTCGATCAGTTCTGCTTCGCGGTCGGGGTTGCCCATTATCGCCTCGTCCTTTGTTTGGCCGCGATCCCTAAGGTGCGGTTGTGGCAGGGATATGGCACAAGGCGCCGGATTATTCGCCGCCCATATGCGCAGCAAAGGTTTTGCGCAGGGAAAGGTCAACATCCGTAAGGGTGACCGGCAGGCCCAGATCAACCAGGCTAGTGACGCCATGCTCGGCAATTCCGCAAGGCACGATGCCGTCAAAATGCGACAGATCAGGCTCGACGTTGATCGAGATGCCGTGAAAGCTGACCCATTTTCTGAGGCGGATGCCGATGGCCGCGATCTTTTCCTCGCAAGGCGCGCCCGAGATTGTGGGCGGTTTGTCGGGGCGTTGGACCCAGACGCCGACGCGGCCTTCGCGCCGTTCGCCGCGTATGTTGAATTCGCCCAAAGTGGCAATGACCCAGTCTTCCAGTGCGGCTACAAAGCGGCGCACGTCGCGGCCGCGTTTTGAGACATCCAGCATCACGTAAGCCACGCGCTGGCCGGGCCCGTGATAGGTGTATTGCCCGCCGCGGCGCGCCTCAAAGACGTCGAAACGATCGGGGTCGGTCAGGTCCTGAGGCCGCGCAGAGGTGCCGGCGGTGTAAAGCGGCGGATGTTCAAGCAGCCAGATCGCCTCGGGCTGGGTGCCGGCGCGGATCGCCTCTACGCGTTCCTCCATCCGGTTCAGCGCGTCGGGATATTGCACCAGAGTTTTTGATGTAATCCATTCAACCATGATCGTTCTGTGGCCCCAACCGCCGCGATTGTCAAAGCCTCAGAGCGCGATTGCCGCTGGTGCCGCATGCGTGCGGTGGCGACTTGTGCGGGGGCACGCGGCATTGCCAGAGGCGCACGATTTTTTGTGCTTCACATTGGGGCGACCTTTGGCTAAACCGCCCCGAGTTATCTGATCACGCGCGGTCGTGGCGGAATTGGTAGACGCGCAGCGTTGAGGTCGCTGTGAGGTAACACTCGTGGGGGTTCGAGTCCCCCCGACCGCACCAGATCCTTTCAGGCTTGCCGCCGGGCGCCTGACTTGTTTTTGAAAATTGCGACGATTTGCACCCTGCTTACGCGCAGGCGCGGGCCATTTCGCAGATCACGTCAAACGCGCGGTCAACGTCGGTTTCCAGCGTGTCGAACTGACCGACCTGAAACCGGATCACCAGGTGATCGTTGATCCGTGTCTGGGTAAGATAAATGCGCCCGTCGTCGTTGATCTGCTGGACCAGTGCCAGATTGGTGGCGTCCGGGTCGGCGTCGCCTTTGGGCGTGTAGCGAAAGGTGAAAAGCGACAGGACCGGATCGGTGACAACCTCAAAATCCGGTTGGTCGGCCAGTCTGGTGGCCAGTTTGGCCGACCAGTTGACGTGATTGCGAATGCGGGTGCGCAGACCTTCCAGCCCGTAAGTGCGGATCAGGAACCAAAGTTTCAGCGCGCGAAACCGGCGGCCCAGTGGCACGGACCATTCGGAGTAATTGATCACGCCGTCCTGGCCGTGGGTCTTGAGGTACTCAGGCTGAATGGCCAAGGTTTTGACCAGACTTTCGGCATCGCGTATGAAATGGGCCGAGCAATCGAACTGGGCGCCCATCCATTTATGCGGGTTGAAAACCACTGAATCGGCGCGCTGAACGCCGGCCCAGAGGTCGCGATATTCGGGACAGATCATCGCCGCCCCGGCCCATGCGGCGTCGACATGGGTGAAAAGGCTGTGCTTTTCGGCCACATCCATCACGGCGGCAATGTCATCGCAGGCGCCGCTGCTGGTGCCGCCGGTGCAGGCGATGATGCCTGCGGGCAGAAACCCTGCGGTTTTGTCAGCCTCGACAGCGGCGGCAAGGCGGGCGGGGTCGATGCTGCGCAAAGGGCCGGTGGTTGGGATGCGCACAAGGTTGGCCTGACCGATGCCCGAAACCCAGATCGCCCGATCAACGGATGTGTGCACCTCAGCCGAGCAATAGATGCGCAGGCGCGGCGCGGCGCTTAAACCTTGGGCATTGCCCTGCCAATTGAGGGCGCGTTCGCGCATTGTAAGGACCGCCGCAAGCGTCGCCGACGAGGCGCTGTCCTGAATGACGCCGGTGAAGGTGCCGGGCAGGCCGATCGCCTGGCGCAGCCAGTCCATCATCTTTGTCTCAACCTCGGTTGCGGCGGGCGAGGTTTGCCACAGCATGCATTGCGGTGCGATGGCGCTGACCAGAAATTCGGCCAGTACCGAGGGCGGCGTGGTATTGGCCGGGAAATAGGCGAAAAAGCGGGGGTGCTGCCAATGGGTGATCCCGGGCATGATGATCGCCTCGAAATCTTCAAGGATCTTGTCCATACCTTCGCCCGTCTCGGGCGGCGCGAGGGGCAGGGCGGCGGCGATCTGACCCGGTTTGGTCTGGGCGCGCACCGGGCGGTCGCGCAGGGTTGCGTGATAGCTGGCAGCCCAGTCCGCTATTTTGCGGCCCCATTTGGGGAATTCGTCCCAGTGCATTGTAGCCTTTCCCGCCGGGGGCCTCGGGGCCCCGGAAACTGGGTGCATTCTTGGCCCAGAACGGGCGGGGGAGCAAACGGGTAGTTTTGACATTTTCGGTCGGGCGTGGGTTGACCTGACCTGCAATGACCCACAGGGTTTGCCTTGGCGCGCGAAGGCAGGGCCGTTTGCTGGATCAAACTGAGGCGGGGCGGGGTGATGGGTTACCGGATAGACGGGCTGCAATATGCGAACTGGTCCGAGAAGGTGTTCCGCCAGATGCGTCAGGGCGGTCTGAACGCGGTGCATGTCACGATCGCCTATCACGAAAATTTCCGCGAAACGGTTTTGAATATCGAAGCGTGGAACCGCTGGTTTGAACGCCATGACGACCTGATTTTCCACGGCCAATGGGCCAGCGATCTGGAAGTTGCGCGCGAAACCGGGCGCACGGCGATATTTTTCGGGTTCCAGAACCCATCGCCGATTGAGGACGACATCGGGCTGGTTGAGGTTCTGCACAAGCTGGGCGCGCGGTTTATGCAGCTGAGTTACAACAATCAGTCGCTGCTTGCGACGGGATGCTATGAGGCCGAAGACCCCGGCATTACCCGCATGGGTCGTCAGGTGATTGCGGAGATGAACCGGGTCGGAATGGTGGTTGATATGAGCCATTCCGCCGATCGCTCGACCCTGGAGGCGATCGAGATTTCAAGCCGCCCCATCGCCATTACGCACGCCAATCCGCACCGCTGGGCGCCGGCGTTGCGCAACAAGAAAGACGAGGTGATCCGCGCGCTGGCCCAAAGCGGCGGGATGCTGGGGTTCTCACTTTATCCGCATCACCTGAAGGGTAAATCGGACTGCACACTAGAGAGTTTTTGCCGCATGATCGCGGATATGGCCGAGATGGTGGGCCCCCAGCATCTGGGGATCGGGTCGGACCTTTGTCAGGATCAGCCAGACAGCGTGGTGAATTGGATGCGCACGGGGCGCTGGACCAAAGAGATAGACTATGGTGAAGGGTCGGCCGCGGCGCCGGGGTTTCCGCCGATGCCAGGCTGGTTCAAGGACAACCGCGACTTTGGCAACCTTGAGGCGGGGCTGGAGCAGGTCGGGTTCTCGCAAGCCGAGGTTGACGGGATTTTGGGCATGAACTGGCACCGGTTTTTTGCCCAAAGCTTTGGTCCTGCGGGGTAGCGTGTGATGGCGCCTTTTGGTGATCGCCGTGCCCCGCCGCCCAGGCCACCGCAGATGGTGATGCGTCTGGCGCGCATGGGGTCGGCGCATCAGACGCGGCTTTCGTTCATGCGGGTACTTTTGCGACGGCTCAAGCGCGAAAGCTGGACCTTTGAACAGGCAAGGTTTGAGATCAGTGCCGGGGGCGTGGGCCGCGCGGTTTACGTGGCCCACGGGCCCGCGCATAGCTATTCGCTGGTCGCGTTTGCGCATGATTTGCCGGATGCGCAACGTTCGGACCGGGTGATTGCCGAGGCTTGGGATGCCACTTTTGCCCTGTTTGACGGGGTGCCGGATGAGGCGGATCTGGAACGGCTTGAGCGCAACGTGCCCCTGCAAGAGGCAGGTCGCATCACCGAGCGCGAGTTATGCCTGTCGCGCGCCAACCGTTCGGGGCGACTTTTTGCGCATGTGGTCGACAGCCTGGCCGAGGGTCGCCAGCCGGACGCAAAAATGGTCGCTGATGTCGGTTATCTGATGCGCACCACGGCCGTTTACGGGTCGGGCAAGTTTGGGGCGGCCGACCGCGAGGTGATCGCCGACCGGCCCGAGTTTGCAGCGCCCTTTCAGGCCGAAATGTTGACTGTCTATCTGATCCGGGCTTTCGTGATGGATCTGGTTGAACATCTGGCCGCCAGCCGCGCGCCAGATCTGGCGGTGCCGCTGGACCCTGATTTGCGGCGCAGCTTTTCGATCGGCAATTCGACGGGCCTGGGAATGGCGCCATTTCTGGTTAACCATCCGGTTTTGCTGAACAATTGGATCGCGGCGCGCGAAGAAGCGGTGGCGCGTGTTTGTGCGCTTGAAACCGCATCCCCTGTCGAAGTTCAGGCGTTCAATGCCGTTCTGGGCCGCGCTGCGGCAAATGCGGCGCTTTGGAAATCTGAACATGGTTTGCAGTTGGAAAAGCTGGCCGATCTGCGGGCGGATCTGGCCGCGTTGAGGTCCCATGTTGCGTCAAGCGATCTGGGTGCGGACCGGCCTTGGATGCGGCTGATTGAATGGGGGCAGGTGCATCTTGGTCTTGAAGGGCAAGAGCAACTGATCGCCCTGATCCTTGAGCCATATGGTGATCTGGTTGATGATCTGGCGGATGCGATGAGCGCGGACGAAGACACTGCATTTGCAATCGACGGACGGATGCCTGTCGAAACGCTGCGGCGCTGTCTGGATGACCACTATGACTGGGCGCTGGGCATTGACTGGACCGCTGACGCGGCCAATGCACGGGCTTGGTATGTGTCCGAAGAAAAGCTGGAACCGCGGCTGGGCCAAAGGTTTGACGAGCCGATCTCGGAGTTTGAGCAGCCGCTTTCGCCGGGGCGCGACGCCGCCCGGCTGGCCGTTGCTTTGCGCGGCTGGGCGCCGCAGGCTTTGGTCGCCGAGTTTCTGCTGGCCTTGCCAGAACATCGCCACATCGTGCGGCGCGTTCAGATCGCGACCAAATTTCCCTATGCTGAAATTCGTGACAATACGATCGACGCGGGCATGCTGCCGATCGATATGCTGCGCTGTAAGCTGGCGTTCTTTGGGGCGGGGCGGTTTGACCCGCGTTCGGACCGGTGGGTGCGCATAAACATGTACGCAGGCGCGCCTTTTCCGCATGAACTGGCCGGGTTTGAGGACGAGGCCTGGGCTTATGGGGTGCGCTTATGAGCCTGTCTCTGAACGAGCTTGAAAGCCTGGCGCGCAAGGCAGCGCGCGGGGCGGGATATGACTGGGGCCTGGCAGAAGAGGCCGGGCGTGCGGTGCGCTGGCTGGCCTGTCACAGGGTGGCAGGGGCCGAGGCTTTGTGCCTGGTTCTGGCCGCGCGCCAAGAGGGTCGGCTTTGTATGCCGGTCATAGATAATCTGCGCGGCGGGGCGTCGGCGTGGGGCGCTTTGGTGCTTTGCCCAATTGCGCTGGGTGCCGCGATTTGTGATTTCGGCGTTCTGCCCGATCAGGTTGATTTTGGCCGCGTTGCCGTGCCGCTTTTGCTGGTGCCTGCGGTTTCGGCCTTTGCCGCGAGGTCAGGGCAGGCGGTGCAGTTGTCAGCGGGTGGACTGAGCTATTGGTGCGACGCAGATGGCGCGTCTTTGGCCGCGGCTAACCCGATTTTACCCGACGCGGATGTTACCCTGAAAATCCGACCAGGCCCCGCGCGCACGGGTGGTCAGCCGGGCCATTCCCGCGCCGTCGTCGCGGCAGGGGTGCTGGGCCAGTTGACCGATTTTGCCCACCGTACTTATGCGCCCGCAACACAAGCCTCACGCGCCGGTGCAGGTGCAAGTGGCAGCAGCGACGCCGATTAAGCGCAGGCCTTGCGGATCGCGGCCATGTTTTCACCGTAAGGCGCAGGGTTCTGGACGCTGCCACCGCGGAAAACGGCGGACCCGGCCACCAGAACATCCGCGCCAGCGCCCGCCACAAGGGGGGCGGTCGTGGGGTCTACGCCGCCGTCGATTTCGATGTGAATTTCGCGATCGCCGATCATCTGGCGCAGCGTGCGGGTTTTGGCGACACCTTCGTGAATGAATTTTTGCCCGCCAAATCCGGGGTTTACGGTCATCACACAAACCAGATCGATCATATCCAGCAAAGGCTCAACCACATTTGCAGGCGTGCCGGGGTTCAGTGCCATACCGGCCTTGGCGCCTGTTGCGCGGATCGCCTGAAGGGTGCGGTGAATATGGGGGCCAGCTTCGACGTGGGCGGTTATGAAATCGGCGCCCGCCTTGGCAAAAGCTTCGATGTAAGGGTCGACCGGGGCGATCATCAGGTGCACATCCATCACCGTTTTGACATGCGGGCGGATCGCGGCACAGGTCGTGGGGCCAAAGGTGATGTTGGGCACAAAATGCCCGTCCATCACATCGACATGGATCCAGTCGGCGCCCTGCGCTTCGACGGCGTCAATTTCAGCGCCGAAATTGGCAAAGTCCGAGGCCAGTATGGACGGGGCAATCTTGAGCGAGCGGTCAAACGACATGTTCGATGTCCTTTCAGGAAGAGGCGGTGTCAGAAAGAGGCGGTGTTAGACAGCGGCGGTGTCAGGAAGAGGCCGCAAGAGCGGTGACGATCGGGCCGAAATCGGCGGCCTTGAGCGAAGCGCCACCCACAAGCGCGCCGTCGACATCGGCGACCTGAAAAATCTCGGCGGCATTGGTCGCTTTGACGGACCCGCCGTAAAGCAGTGAGATTTCAGCCCCTTGCGCATGGGCGCTGGACAGCTGGCCGCGGATAAAGGCGTGGACCCTGGCTATTTCGTCGACCGTCGGGGTCAGGCCGGTGCCAATGGCCCAGATCGGTTCATAGGCGACGATCGTGTTTTCCGGCGTGGCACCCTGGGGCACGGAGCCGGCCAGTTGCGCGGCGATAACCTGAAGCGTATCGCCGGCGCGGTACTGGGCTTCGCTTTCGCCGATGCAAAGGATCGCGGTCAGCCCCGCGCGCCAGACGGCGCCGGTTTTGGCGGCGACATCTGCGTCGCTTTCGTTGTGGTCCTGACGGCGTTCGGAATGGCCGGTGATAATGTGCGTAGCGCCCGCGTCAGCCAGCATTTCGGCCGAAAGGTCACCGGTGTGCGCGCCCGAGATGCCCGCGTGGCAATCCTGAGCGCCGATATCGATGCCAAGCCCGCAAGCGCGCGAAATCAGGCTGGAGGGCGGGCAGATCAACGTGGCGACATCCGCGGCGGTGGCAATAGGTGCAAGTGCTTGCAGTTCGGCCAGATCGGCAGCGGTTCCGTTCATCTTCCAGTTTCCGGCGGCGATTTTCTTGGGCATTGCGTCTCTCTTTTGCTGCGTCAATTCGGCGGGTCTAGCCCAGCAGGGCGAGCCAGACCCAGACTGTCAGGATCGAGGCGGATGTTCCAATGAGAACCGCCGATGCGGCGACGCGCCGCGCCCGGCCGTACATGTTGGCAAAGATGTAAGCGTTGATACCGGGGGCCATTGAAGAGGTCAGAACCGCCGATCGAAAGGCGCCCTGAGGCAGTGAAAGCGCGCTGCCCATGAGCCAGACAATGCTCGGGTGAAGAATCAAGGAAACCGCGCAAACATATATAATCGTTCGCAAATCACCCTCAGGGCGATAGCGCACCAGTACGCCGCCCAAGGCAAAGATTGCCGCAGGCAGTGCCGCGCGGACCATCAGGTCAAGGGCATCGGTGACAACGCCCGGCAACTGGATGCCGGTCAGGTTGACGACAAAGCCCAGCGTTATGCCAAGGATCAGTGCATTGCGGAACATCGCGCGCAGAACCGAGCGCGCGGTGGTTGCGAATCCCTTGCCCCGGGCGCGCACAATCTCCATCGAAGTGATGCCAAGGCCGTAGCAAAAGGGTGAATGGATCGCGACGATTGCGTAGTTTGGGTTCAGGGCGTCGGGGCCATAGGCACGCTCGGTAATTGCCAGTCCCAGAAGGACCGAGTTGGCGAAAAGGCAGGCAAAGCCAATGACGACGCTGTCCTCCCACGGGCGTTTGAAGATATAGCGCGCGCCAAAAAGGCCTGCGGCGAAGGCGGTGGCCGAGCCGGTGTAGTAGCTGATCAGCAGGGCCGGATCGAAATTGTGCGACAGGTCCAGTTTCGAGATTGCGCTGAACAAAAGCGCCGGAATGGCGAAGTTTTGGGTGAATTTCATCAGCCCGTCTACGTGGGCGTCCGAGAAATAGCCCTTCCAGACGGCCAGATAGCCAAATCCGATGACCAGAAAGACCGGAAGAACAACGTCAATCAGGGCCTGCATGGTGGGACCTGCTTGCGCGGGTGGATCGGGAGCCTCCGGCGGGGATATTTCGGGAGATATGAAGAGTGCAGGTGCATCTAGTCTGACAGGCGCAACTGCATGCCGTCGAAGGCAGGGGTGATGTGATCGGGCGTCTCGGCGTCGAGGGTTTGGTAGTCGAGATCAATGTGCATATTGGTGAGAACGGCGCGGGCGGGTTTGGCGCGTTCGATCCAATCCAGAGTGTTGGAAAGATGCGAGTGGGTTGGGTGCGGCTTGCGGCGCAGGGCATCCACGATCCAGATTTCAAGGTTTTGCAGTGCGTCCCATGCGGCGGGGTAAATTTCGGCCACGTCGGGCATATAGGCCAGCCCCGCGATGCGAAAGCCAAGGGCATCGATTGCGCCGTGGCCGATCTTGATCGGGGTCAGGGTGATCGTGCCGCCGGGGCCGTCAATTTCGACGTTCCCCTTTATGGTGCGCATATCAAGGATCGGTGGATAGGCCGAGCCCTGAGGTTGGACAAAAGCATAACCAAAGCGCGACATCAGCGCGTCCTGGGTGGCGCCGTCGGCCCAGACCGGCAGGCGGTGACGCATGTTGAACACGATCATGCGAAGATCGTCGATGCCATGCACGTGATCGGCGTGGGAATGGGTGTAAACCACGGCGTCCAGCTGGCCGATGTCGGCGGCCAAAAGTTGGGCGCGCAGGTCGGGGGAGGTGTCGATCAGGACGCGCGTTATAGCGCCTTTGTCGTGGCGTTCGATCAAAAGCGAGCAACGTTGGCGTCGGTTCTTGGGGTTGCCCGGATCGCAGTCACCCCAGTACCCGCCAAGGCGCGGCACGCCGCCCGAGGAGCCGCAGCCAAGGATGGTGAAGACCAGTTCGGCCATCAGGAGACGGCCGAAAAGCTGGCTGCTTTGGCAAAGAGGCGGTCGAAATTTTCGGTCGTTTGGCGGGCGAATTCTGGGTAGCTGAGGCCAAACACCTCGGCGCCTTTTTGCGCGGTATGGGCGGTGAAGGCAGGCTCGTTTCTTTTTCCGCGATGGGGAGGCGGAGCCAGATAGGGGCTGTCGGTTTCGACAAGGATACGGTCGATCGGGGCTGCGGCAAAGATATCGCGCAACTCGTGGCTTTTGGGGAAGGCGGCGATGCCGGACATCGAAAGATAGAAGTCCAGATCAAGTGCAGCGCGGGCAAGTGCGGGGCCTGAGGAAAAACAGTGCATTACGCAGCAATAGGCGCCTTTGCGATGTTCGTCTGTCAGGATCTGGATCATGTCGTCGTCGGCGGCGCGGGCGTGGATGATCAGGGGCAGGCCGGTCTGGCGCGCGGCTTCTATATGGATGCGCAGGCTTTGTTGTTGGATTTCAGCGCTTTCAGCGGTGTAGTGGTAATCAAGGCCGGTTTCACCGATGCCCACGAATTTGGGGTGCTTGGCGAGGTCCAGAAGCTGTTTAAGTTCGGCCATCGGTTCGGTGGCAGCACTCATCGGGTGGGTGCCGGCGGCGAAGAAGACGGGCTGGTATTTTTCGGCGAGGGCCTGCACCTGCGGCACCTGTTGCAGGCGGGTGCAGATCGTAACCATCCGGGCGACGCCAGCCTGCGCTGCGCGTTCGATCAGGGCGTCATGTTCGCCGTCGAAATCGGGAAAATCCAAGTGACAGTGGCTGTCGACGATCTGGGGGGTCTGTGTCATGCCTTGGGCTCTGCCTTGAAAAATCAGGTCAGACCGAGCGAAGTTTGCCTGCGGTTTCGTCGATCCTGAGAACCATATCAAGGATGAGCGAAGAAGGGTCAAGGTTCACGGCCCGTCCGTGGCGCGCTTTGGCCCCCAGCGATTGCTGAAGATCGGCCCAGACACGGGCGGCGGCGGGCGTTGGCGACAGGCGTGCAAGAAGGGCCGCTTCGCCGGGGGCTGCTTCGGGTGGGGCGGCGCCGGTGGCGCCCAGTCGGGCCGCGCGGGCCAGAAAGATATCAATCAGGCCAAGGAGTTGTGCAAAGAGATCCTCTTTGCCGCGCCCTGCGACGCGATCGGCCATGGCAATGGCGGCGCTGCGGTCAAGGCCGGGGGTATTGCCGATGAGCCGGATCAGATCAGCGTAAACCTTGAGCCCGTCGAGCGTGATCAGGCGCAGCGCCTCGCCGACCGAGCCGCCGGCCAGTTGCGCCATGCCAATCGGGTTTTCCGGCGGCTCAATCCCCGCCGCGGTCAGGGCGGTGGTCAGGTCCTGCGGGGCCAGAGGCGCGCAGCGCAAGGCGCGACAACGCGAACGGATCGTCGGCAAAAGCCGCGAGGGTTGATGCGAGATCAGCAGGATCGTCGATTGCGCGGGCGGCTCTTCGAGCAGTTTTAGCAGGGCGTTGGCCGCATTTGCGTTCATCTCATCGGCGGCGTCGACGATCACCACGCGGTGACCGCCATCGGCGGCAGAGAGCGAAAAGAAGGATTTGAGCCGGCGCGCGTCATCAACCTTGATGTCGGCGGCGAAACGCTGTGCCTTTTCGTCGTACGTGCGGCGCAGAAGAAAGAGCCCGGGTTCGGCGCCTGCCAGCATCCTGCGCGCGACCGGGTGATCTTGGGGGATGTCCAGCGTCAGGGGTTTGGGCAGCGCTTCGCCGAACAAGCCCCCGTCATCCGGGGCGGGCGTGGCCAGCAAAAAGCGTGCAATGCGCCAGGCAAGGGTTGCCTTGCCGATGCCGCGCGGGCCGGTGATCATCCATGCATGGTGCATGCGCCCACCAGTCCAGGCGTCCAGAAAGCTGGCCTCGGCTGCGGATTGCCCGATCAGGGCGGTGGTCATGCGCGGGTGTGGGGCACCGGGGGCGCGATCGGCCTCGGGTAGCGGATCGTCGGTCATTGCAAGTGACCAATGGCGACGGCCAGCACTTTGTTCGCGATCTCGTCGGGGTGGCCGTTGCCGTCGATGATGACGGTGCGGTCGGGAAAATCCTGGGCCAGCGTCAGAAAACCGGCGCGCAGTATTTTCTGAAACTCAAGGCCCAGATCCTCGAACCGGTCTTCGCCGGATTTGCGGGCCAGACCACGTTGCAGGGCCTGTGCCGGATCCATGTCGATAATAAAGGTCAGGTCCGGTTCCTTGCCGATGATCGCGCGGTGCAGCCGGTCAACGACGGCGCGCAGATCGCCGCGTGCGGCGCCCTGATAGACGCGGGTGCTATCGGCGTAACGGTCCGAGACGACGATCTTGCCTGCCTCAAGAGCAGGGCCTATCGTCTTTTCAAGGTGGTCGCGCCGGGCGGCCGTGAACAACAGGATTTCGGTTTCGCCGGACCAGCGCGCGGGGTCGCCTTCGACCAGCAGGCGGCGGATTTCTTCGGCGCCGGTTGATCCGCCGGGTTCACGCGTCAGGACGACATCGTGGCCTTGCGCGCGCAAGGCCTGGGCCAGAAGGTGCGCCTGTGTTGACTTGCCCGAGCCGTCTATGCCCTCGAATGTGATGAACGTACCCATTTCGGCCCCATGTTCGGCAGCGTTTAGTTGGCCGCTGCGGCCTGGCTGGAAAATTCACGGATCAGAACGCGCACGGCTGTGCGGATGCGGGGCAGAAATCCGCCGCGCGAGATGTCCTGTTGGGCCACAAGCGGAATGGATTTCGGTGCCAGCCCGGCAATGTTGATGTTCAGCGTTGCAACTTCGTCGCCCGCCTTTACCGGTGCCTCGATCGGGGTCTGATAGACGACTTCGGCCGAGATGTTCTTTTGCACCGTGGCAGGAACCAAAAGCGAAATATCCTTTTGCGGCACGACGCTTACGCGTTCAAGGTTGCCCATCCAGACTGGAATATCGGCGATCGCCGTGTCTTTGGTGACGACTGTTTTTTCGGTGAACTGGCGAAAGGTCCAGTTGACGATCCGCTCGCCTTCTTCGGCGCGGGCGTTTTCGCTTTGCAGGCCACTGATCACGAAAACAACGCGGCGCGCGCCTTGGGTGGCTGATCCCACAAGGCCATAGCCAGCCTCTTGGGTGTGGCCGGTTTTCAGCCCGTCAGCGCCGATGCCGAGGTTCAGTAAGGGATTGCGGTTCTTTTGCACGATGCCGTCCCAGGTGAATTCCTTTTCGGCAAAATAGCCATAGTATTCCGGGAATTCGGTGATGATACGTTTGGCCAGAAAGCCCAGATCACGCATGCTCATCCGTTGGTTGGGATCGGGCCAGCCCGAGGCATTGGCGAATGTCGAGTTGGACATCCCCAAAGCCTTGGCCCGGTCGTTCATCAGCCGCGCAAATGCGTCTTCGGTTCCGGCCAGACCTTCGGCGACAACAACACAGGCGTCATTGCCCGATTGCACGACGATGCCCTGGATCAGGTTTTCAACCGTCACCCGGCTGCCTTCGCGCAGGAACATTTTTGAGCCGCCCATTTTGGAGGCCTTGGCCGAGACGCCAAATTCGGTGCTGAGCGTCACGCGCCCGTCGCGCAGGGCTTCAAAGAGGATGTTGACGGTCATCAGTTTGGACATTGAGGCCGGGGGCAAAGGCGTGTCGGCGTTCTTTTCCATCAGAACCGTATCGGTCGTCAGATCCAGAACATATGCGGCCGAGGCGCGTGTGTCGAACTGCGCCTGCAGGGGCAGGGCGCTGATCGCAAGTGCAGAGATCGCAAACAAAAGGCGTGCAAGCATGGTGCTGGGTCCTTGGTCGTTCAGTTGCCTGATCGTCACAAAATCAGTTTGTCACAAAATAGGCGTCAGCAAAGCCGGCACCTTTCACGTTTCCGAGAAGGCTGGCTCTTTCGGCGGTGGATGTGGCCGGTCCAACCAATACCCGCCAGAATGACTTGCCGCTGCTGGTGCCCTGTTTGACCACAGGAATTATCCCGGTTTTGCGCAGGTTTGCCGCCGTTCGGTCAGCATTCCCTTTGATGTTGTAGATGCCGATCTGAATGAAGGGCTTGGCCAGTCCGGCCGATCTGGTCGGAGCGGATTGGGGTGTCGAGCTTTGAACCGGCTTTGGCTGCGCCTTGGCCGTTGGGAGGCGCGGGGCGGCGCTGGGATTGGGGGCGGTGGTGGATGCTGCGGGCTTGGCCTTTGCATCGACTTTATCCAAAGCGGCGGCGGCCGAGGCAATCGGGTCCAGCTTTTTGGTTTTGATCTCTTCAGGTGCGGCAAGTGGGACGGTTTCGTCCTTGACCGCGGGATCGGCAACTTCTTCGCGGCGCAGTGCCGTGACGTTCAGTTTGCCGGGCTGACCTGCCAGCATGTTCAGCGCGACAGCTGCGTCCGAAGACATCTGAAAGCGCGGGCCGGGTGTTGGGTTTTCACGGCGGAACAAGGCGCCGATGACGAACTTGCCGTTCGCCTCGTTGCGAATGATCACGCGCTCGGGTTCGTTGACATCGGGGTGGGCCACCCAGACGCCGCCCAGTGACGGGCGGCCATCCCAAAGGCCCGCATCGGTCGCCTGAAAGGCTTCGGGGGCTTCGACGTCGCGTTCAACCAGTTTGACGTTGGCCGCAGCGTTGGTCGTTGCACCCGGTTGATCGGCTGATTTCTTGAGAAACGGGAAAGGCGCGCCTTCGGTGCAGCCTGAAAGAACCAGGGCCCCGCCAAGTGCAAAGGCCAGTCGCCAACGGTTCTGTGTGGTCATCGTCTGCCCCTTTTCGATGCGCGGGTCATTTTGATCCGCGACTTCTTGCCCTTTGCAGGCCTATTTCACCGCTCTGCTGTGCTCCAGCAGGGCCACTTTAGCGCTGATATCCGCCTATTGAAAGGCTGCATGGCCGGGTCGGCGAATTTCGGCTTTCACATAACCGCGACATAACTGCTTTCAGAATCGGATTTATGCGGTTAGGCGTCTTGGCGGCTCGGAGAAGTGGCAGAGTGGTCGAATGCACCGGTCTTGAAAACCGGCGTGCGTGAAAGCGTACCGTGGGTTCGAATCCCACCTTCTCCGCCACTTGCCCCTATTGCGAACCAGTAAAACCGCCCTCACGGGCGCGGATTTTTCCGTTTCATCAAAAGGGTTTGCGGGAACTGACCGAGCCTCTTAGATGCGCCGCCAGGCTTTAGTTTGGCTCAGAATGCCCCCGAGGCTTAGTTTGGACAAACTTGACCCTTCCGATCCGGTCGATTTTTTCGTTACCTTTCGGTAGCCCGCCGGCTATCTCCGCCAAAACCTAAACGCGTGCGCCGAACGATATCGACCACATTACTGACAGAACACGCGGCAGGCGCGTCGCTCGGGATGTCAGCGTAGGTTGGCGTACTGCTGAGGTGCGTTCGCACTTAATTCGCCCACGGAAGCAGGCTTGCGTTGAGATGATGACAAGTCTTGTTGCGCGAGCCGTCGCGGCCTTGCTTCAGGCGTTTGCCTCTCGCCGGTGCCGAAAAAAGGCCTGACGGCAGGCGCCGGTTTGAGAGAGTGGCCGCAGGTCCGGGTAGTTCGGTCACTTGGGGTCATGTTGTGATGTTAACATGTCTAAATGTGGCCAGCCTCGCCCTGCTTCGCCAACACTTTTGATCAAACCCGCCTAATCGTCTGGGTGCTCACCTTGAAATAACTGGCGATCTCTAGCAGCGGGTGGCGTTCTTCGTCGCGCATGCGGATGACCTCGGACTTCTGATCGGGTGAGAGGGCAGGGGGGGCCACCGATGCGGCCACGCTTGCGAACGGCGGCTAAACCCTCAAGGGTACGCTCTGTGATTTGGCAGCGCTCAAATGAGAGATGGGCGTGACGACATGGAAGATCAGCTCGCCAGCCAGCGTTGTTGTGTCGATATCCTCGGCCAAGGATCGGCAAACCTGCACCGCGTTTTTTGATGGCTTCCACGATGTCGAGAAAATCGCGCAAGGAACGGGCAAGGTGGTCATATTTCGTCACCACCACCACGTCACCGTGATGGAGCTGATCGAGCATCTTGCCCAGCTCTGGCCGCTTGGCCTTCGCACCGCTCACGGTTTCAGGGAACGCACGCTCTGCGCCGGCCTCGTCCGAGGCGTCATGCTGAGCGTTCAAGCTCTGGTCACTTGTCGATACGCGGGCATCGCCAATTATCATGCTGCATGATTTCAAAAACCTTCCAAAACTCCAAATGGTTTGTCGCGGGTTTTTGTAATAGATAAGCCCTTGATCATTCTCGCTCTGCACTTGCCCCCAACCTTGGACCATCTGGGTCTAGATATTTCCGGCTTTCGTCAGATTGGTGGGCTGGTATCACCGTCTGATTTTACGAGCATTATCGGAGATTTATTTCCGATCGCGCTGTGGG
>Ga0316204_10001898_pt1 | contig 52066 bp, 46 predicted proteins | sample 6monrhotite_MG_2_FD_205661 | JGI IMG/M metagenome (GOLD analysis project Ga0316204, IMG submission 205661) | Microbial mat bacterial communities from mineral coupon in-situ incubated in ocean water Damariscotta River, Maine, United States -... | ecosystem: Environmental > Aquatic > Marine >... | reverse complement strand
TTTAGTTCCAATATGCTTGTGCTTTGGGCTGTGGGAAGCCAGAAGGCGAGTAGGGCGAGTATTTCGTGTACTGGACGACGAGTTCGGCGGGCGGCGTTGTTGGCGCAAGCGATGAGGGCGCGCGCCCTGTCTTTTGCGTACAGTAAAAAGTGGAATTGCCAGTCGGATAGTTCATGGCAAGTGACGCGAAAACGGTGGCGTTTGACGCAAATGAAACTGGGGTGCAGCTGTGCGGCTTCGCTTGCTTCATCGCCGTCCAGCCATGGCTGGAAATCGCTTAATGGGTAGTTGCTTATCAGCATTCGGGTGGATGCAGGAAGAAAGACTTCAAGGTTTCCTCCGAGCAGCAGGTCGTGGGGGTCAGCGATTTGGGGCGTTATGCCTTCGAGACCTGTTGCCCGTAATGAGGCGGCAATGGCCTGCTCGATCAAAGCTAGGTCTAGCGGGAAACGGAGCTTTCCGTTGCCCGCCGCTTTGGCGGATGAACTCTGGGAACGCCTGAGAAACTGGGCGTAGCCGCTGCCTAGGTCATACAGGGAAAAGCTTTGTGAGGGATGGTTGCTTAGATAAGCGCGGGCAAAAAACTCAAATAGCTGTTCTCCTAGTAAGCGTTGCAAGGCTGGGTAGTCCGCCTTTAAACAGGCGAACAGTCGCAACCAATATCCTTGTGCATAAATGTCTAAACGTTTGTGCGCAGAGATACCAGCTGGCGCGAGAATAATGTCATCTATTCCCCATCCATACGTGTTTTGGGCGAGAGCTAAACCTTCCGGCAATCCTCTAGGCGCAGCAATCGCTGTCATCATCCAACTTTGGGTGAGGGCGAGATTGGGTGTGGACATATTAGAATCAGTAAGCTGAGATGACATGTTCTGCTTCGGCAAAATGATTGAGTTGGAAGTCTATGGGAGTGGAAAACGGTGGCTGCTGTCCATCGTATATTTTAGGCGCAGCAGCGGCGGTCTGAGGTAATTCGCCGCTGGACATCAAATGCCGTGCTTTGTCTAGCTCTGCCAGTAAGTCGGGATAATCGGGGATTTGGGCATCCCATTCGAGCAGGGTTGAGACCCCTCCGGTCAATTTTTGGGCGAGCGCGTAAAGCTCCCAAACTCGCGCCGGAACTGGTGCATCGTGGGTATCTATCAGGTATTCGCCGCAGTGAGTCGGGCCCGCCAGATGAATCTGTACCACTTGTTCATGGGGTAGGGAACGTATGTAATGTTCGGGGTCGAACCGATGGTTGTGGGCGCTGACGTAAACGTTGTTAACGTCGAGCAAAATACCGCATTTGGTTGCTTCCGCCAAGCGGGAAATAAATTCCCATTCGGGCATGGAAGATGAACGAAACTGAACATAACTGCTGGGATTTTCTATCACCAGTGGGCGTTCCAAAAAATCCTGTACCTCGCGCACCCGTTGCGTGACATGTTGCAACGCTTCCTCATTTAGTGGCAAGGGAAGTAGGTCGTGGGAATTATGGCTACCGAGTCCCGTCCAGCACAAATGATCTGAAATCCAAATGGCATTGACGCGCTTGGCAAGTGTTTTTAATTTGTCGAGATAATCGCGGTTAAAAGAATGTGTGCTGCCTATCGACAGCGACACGCCATGCATCACGATGGGAACTTCGCCAGCGAGTCGATCAACGACCTGACTGGTGTAGCCCGCATGATCCATGAAATTTTCGGAAATGATTTCGAACCAATCCACACGCGGCCCCCCAGACAATATGTCCGGGAGGTGTTGTGTGCGAAGTCCGACCCCAAATCCAAGATTGGGCAAGCCCAACCTTGCTTGCTTGAGCGCTTGCTTTACAGACATATCTAAGTTCAGGTCGAAGGAGGAAGAGCGATGCGCAACGCGGTGGGCTTGGGCTTGTCGCCGGGGTCCTTTTGGTTTTTCTTCATGACCGTCGAATAAGCGTCCCAAGCAATGTCATACACTGAGTCGCCTAGCTTGAATGGCATTTCCCCAAACGCCACTGACGGTTCTACAGTTACATTCTCAAGAACCATGGTGCCGGTTTCAGGATAGAGCTGCGAGGCGGAAATAGGCACGGCGCAACCGCCGAATGCTCCACATATGTTGTCGTTAGGCGCGGTGTATTTTTTACCAGTGCTTGGATTTCCGCATAAATTACCCGCATGCAACTTCACGTCTGAGACCCGCATAGCTCCGCAACCACCACCACCTTGTGTGGACTGGACAAAGCCGCAACCGCCCTGCGCCTTGCAAGAGTTAGAACCTCGGCAAGTGTGATAAACCTCCATGGCGGCACACGTTGAGCCAGGCTTTTGATAATCCATAGCCTGACAGGCATGATAAAGAACGTCATTATCTGGTTTGCCTATGCCCTTAGAAAAGTCAGGTGCCTCACCAAACACTGCCCAGTAGAAAGACATGCGGTCACCTGAACCGGCCATTGAGGGGTAGGGGAAGCTGATTTTAGGATCGCCCCATGATTGGGTGAGAACGCGATTGATGCCTTCGATTGCGCCAACCGCCACCTTGCTGAGCTCCGCCTTACTTGAAGTCTTCAGTTCATTGAGAGCTTTGGCGACATCTTGCGGGCTAGGAATATTTTTGGGAGCAGTTGCCGGATCATAGTCCGCGTTTGTCAGGTTTGATACTTCCCAGCGCTTGCCAGCGGCAAACCATTGCGACCAGGTCAAGAAATCCGGTAGTTTGATAAGTTCATTCAAGCTACTAAAGCGCGCCCAGTGATCGAAGCTATCACCTGCAGTGCGGGCGTAGCCGTCGCTTGAACCTCCGGTTGCCTCACCGTTGGCATCATACGAGGGGTAGTCTTGTTGAAGTGCTAAGCTGTCGGGCTGGAATTGCGCTTGCACATAGTTGGTTTCGGCATTGAGCGCAGAACTGGAATTCCTGATCTTGAAATGATTAGTGATCTCACCTATCAGTTTACCGATTCCTCCCTCGCCCTGGTCGCAAATACCTGCGACTATCTTGATCGCCTCAACTCCCGCAGTCCGTACGGCTTGGCTCATGATCTTGCCCGGCATTTTCGGATATTCCGGAGCATGGTTAGTGGATTGTTCGTTGAAGAGATCGCGTTGCTTGCTTATGTCGGCGGGCTTGAACATTTTTTCCCACAGATTTTGCCCATCGCTGTACTCCATGCTCAGATAGCTCAACAGACAGTAGTACATCCAGCCGATAGTGCCGAACATGGGCAGGTCGGCCTCCGTATTTTTCGCCGTCCAATTGGCGAAAGGGATGCTAGGGAAATATTTTGCCAGAGCCTCCGGCTTGATGTTTTTGAGCGCGAGGTCATGGGGCTGCTCTATAGCCATGAAGAGCTTAATCTGCTCGCTGTTTAATTCATCTAAGGTTACCTTTACCATAGCAGTGTTGACTGTGTCCTTCAAGTCAATGATATGGGGAATAACGGAATTGTCTTTGCCGTAGCAGCTCCACCCATTTTCTGTGTTTTCCAGCAATGTGCCATCAAAGAATTTGGGTGTCACGCCCAGCACTACCGTAAGATTAGCCGCCAGCTGCAAGTGCAGCATTTCTTGGATGAACACGCTAAAGATGGTGTTGTAAGCTTGCTGGTTGGTAGTGAGGTTTAGTCGGGCGGCGGTGGACATTCCTGGCCAAGTGCGGCCTTTGTAATAGCCTGTACCTTTGGAGTTGATCTCGTGCGTTCCCTGTAGCGAACTCATCGAACATAGATAGAGGGGAATCGTGAACATTTCAACATTGGTAGCACCCTGGCCTAGCGCAGCGACAGCCGCAATGTCTGCATCCAAATTTGACAATTCACGCTTGGTTATCGGCGTAAATTTTGTTGGCAAGACACCTTTTTGAGAAGCGTTAGTCATATAAAATTCTTTCTAATAAGTTGTTGGAGTTACTGAATTACAACTGCTTTTGATTGCGGCATTACCGTGCAAGTGCATTTGCTTCGGCAATCTTTGCCCCCATGAGTAAGCAGCCCTTAGCGGAGTGGCAATTTCCCTTGCTTTTGCAGGAAGGAACTTGGGAGCCGTTCTCGGGTACTTTTGCTTGAAACGACTTAATCATTCCCTTCTGGAACACCAAAGCCATGGAGGACCCGCCGTAGCTAAAATAGCCCAACTCATCTCCCTTTTTCACCAAGTAACCGACTTTAATTTCGTTATCAATGACGATGGAAGAAATTTCCGTAATGCCGATGGGAATGACTGCTACCTTGCCGCAAATCTCATTCTCGATGATGATTAAACCTCGCGTGTTTACTGTAGCCTCATACCCTTGCGACTCTGTACCCGCCGACAGGTCCAAGCCTTCGGAAAGCAACTCACTGAAAGTGAGTCCCTGAATCACGCGAACTTCCACGATTTTGCCGCTGATCGGCGCATGCCAGCGGTGATAGTCCGAGCCGTCAAGGAAGGACTGCATGACATCCCCGCCAACAAAATCGTCCGTGTGTGGGCTTTTATCCAGCATGTCTACCAGCGAGTAATCCTGCCCTTTCGCCCAAAACTCAGCGCACTTTTCCACCTTGTGGGCAATGCGGTAGACCGTGCCGTCATTTGCCGAAACAATGGCACACTCATCCTGAGGGTCGGCGATAGGACGCAGCTCTGGCTTGATATGGCGGTGGAAAAAATCGTTGTAAGAAGTGAAACCCCAGTAGGGCATGTCATCTTTATTTTTGTAGTTAGCACATTGAGCTAGGCAAAAGGCAGTTTGAGCATCTGGCGACAGCCAGCCTGTCGTGGCTGGAATTGTTCCCGTCGGGTTCAGTACATTTCTAGAAGCTTCGGAGTCTAAGTAAGCACACCAAGCTTTCAGGACACCGGTCAATAAGACATTGAATTTCTCAAGGCGAAAAAGGTTGGCTCCCGAAGCGGTGTACATGAAAAAGACAAACAGCTTGGACAGGGGAAAGTGTGCTGTGCTGGGGAGGTAGTCTGGCGCACGTTGGGCTACATAATTGATGCAAATCAGCCACTCGTTAATGTTTTTAAAAACGAACCATTCCAACTTCGCCTCCCTGAGCATTTGGCTTGCATACATGCGCGCCATGTTGTTGCCTTGGTTGCAGCTGAGATAGTCTGAAAACGCTTTAACGGAAGGCTGAAATTCCTCTCTTGCAGCCAACGCTTTGTTTAAGGTTTCTTTTTGCCATTCAATAATCGCCAGCGCTTGTGCTATATCTTCCCCGCTTAAATTGCTTTGCCTTGATGCGCTGGCAATACGCATGATTTTTAAAATATCTATCATTTGAATCCTCCTTGGTTAAAAACGGGATTAGCTTTGCATTGTTGCTATGTAGAAACTCAACGTGGCGTAAATTTTATATTCACATTGAGGAGACGCTCAGTCTGTGGGAAAGGCGCGAAGACGCAGCAAAAAGTCTTGCGCTCGTTTCATACTTCCACCTTGCCTAGTCATAACTTCGATGAAGTAGACCATAAATTAATAGCTTCTATAACTATCTACCCTGATAGGTAATAGCACTAAATGAGAGAGCGTTCGTGGAAATAGGAAATCAATCCAAATCTATGGGGCTGACGTGAATGGTGCTCGCTGAAACAAATTTCGCCCATTTGTCACCATTTCTGCACCGGTTTGCTAGCTTGGCTTAGCGCAGTGGAGCGTGTGTTGTTGGGGCTTTAGCTTTATAACCACGGCCTACTCCTTGCGGGTGTAACCCAACAATTTGCCTTGTTTTATCAGCGTTTCCTTAGAATCTTGGGATATATGCAATTTTGGGCAATGCCCGCACCGCATCTTGATGCCTGCGGCAGCCCTACTTGATATGGCCCAGTATATTTAGCACAGGCTTATCTCCAGAGGATGGATTATGGTGTTCGTATCATTTTACCCCGGGTAATTATGATGATCCGCAGAATACCCCCAGCCGTGAAACCGTACATGGGAAAGATGTAGCCGCTTTTTTACCGAATTTTCAAAAACGAGATACAAACCAAGGAAGGGCTGAATTAAGCAAGTATTCAGAACCAGACTATTTGAATGATCTTAAGTATGGCAATTTGTTAAATCGACCTCAAAGCGCGCTATCCCGGCAGATCATCGTGGATGCGATACGCTGCGCAACAGATGATGACCGCCTAGAGTCTATTCTTGCTTATGCAATTGGTGGGCAACATTCTTAAAAATAAAGACAATCTGCAGTGCTTTAAATTGATCTTGTTGGGAGTCAGAGCGCATGTAGTTGCAGATACTTGGGCGCATCAGGATTTCTGCGGAATCAGTAATGTGCTGAATACTTATTGGGACGTAAATTATGATCCTTCTTCATGGGATCCGTCGCGTATGGGATATGGTCGGCAATCAATAGATTATGATGACGGCACCACATCTGGTTGGACAAATATTGTGCTTTCTGCTACATATAAACTTAGCAATCCAAATTTTGAAGCGGCTCCTAATGCTACTTTTTATTTAGGTCATGGCTGGATGGGGCATCTTCCTGATTTTGGTTTTACAAAATTTCGTTATATACCTTGCTGGGCTGACCCTAGCAAGGGTGCAATTGAATGTAACAATCCTCAAGAATATCAATCAGCTTGGCTCGAGTTGGTGAGTTTGTTTACTCAGGCAAAGGGAAACGATCATTTAACATTAGCTCAATTCCAAAATGATTTAAGTACCGCATCACAAGCAATACAGAGTTCTTGTGATTTAGACGGTGACGTTACGGAGAGGACTACTTCAGCGAATGCTTGGCAAAAATTATTCGGCGATCTTCCTTCAACTAACATAAATGTTGATTCCGAACCCGATGCAAATGCCGTGTTAGATGGAATGATTGAAATGACCACTCATGCTGACCGCTATGGCACAGACTATGTAAATGTAAACAGTGAGTTGTATTTATTTCAAATTGCTGCAGACTACTATTTTCACTTTGTGAAAGACTATTTGAAACGTCATGGCATATATCGATTTACAGGGCCTTGGTCGCAACAAACGAGTGCATTGTCACCTGATGTGTCAAGCTTATTTGCATAAACTAAATGTGTGTGGCGGGGTTACCCATTAGGGCAATTGTGCGAGGTGCGATGGTCTGCGGAACGAGGCGAGAGGGTCTGGCTTGCGCTATTACTTTATCTGTCTGATTTTTAAACGACTAAGCGTTCAACCAGTCCCCGCCTTCACTCCCTTAAACGATATAGAGGCCCCTACACTTTATACACCGCAACAGAGCTTCGTAATTGTGATGCAAGCGTATCCAGCTCGACTGTTGTTTGATTATTCTGAGATGACGCATTGTTATTGCTTTCCGTCATTTGAGCTATTTGTTCAATATTGACTGCAATTTGACGAATTGCGGCATCTTGTTCTGCCAGAGCATCAGCAATGCTCTGTACGTCATCAGATACTTCAATATCATCTTCATCAATCTGTTGGAGCGCATGAGATGTTTTATTTACCAGCTCCAAGCTCATCCCCGCATGTAAATTGGCCTCCTGCATTGAAATCACAGTGCCGCCAATTTCATCTTGAATTGACTGAATTAATGTTGCAATTTCACCTGTTGCTATCCCTGTCCGTTCTGCCAGTTTTCTTACTTCGTCTGCCACTACAGCAAAACCACGGCCTTGTTCGCCTGCTCTGGCAGCTTCAATAGCCGCATTTAAAGCCAGCAAGTTGGTTTGATCTGCAATATCTTTGATCACTTGCACAATGTTTCCAATTTTTTGAGAGCTTTCATTCAAGTGTTGGACACTGTCGCCTGATTCCCGAATTAACTTTGCAACGCCATCCATTTTGCCGACGGTTTCTTGCATAATATTCCCAGCATTTTTGCTATCTTTTCTGGCTTGAAGCACCAAGTCGGCAGCGGTCTTAGCCTTTGCTGAAGTCTCACTAATGCTCACCGAAGATTCTTCGACCGCTGCCGCAACCGATTCTGCGGCAGTCGATTGCACCAGAGAGTTATTCGTTACTTCATTGCTTGATAATGCTAGTGAATGTGCTGCTGAGGTAATTTGATCGCTAGATTGCTTTGCCTCTAAAATAATGTTGCGAAACTTGCTGGTCAAATGATTCAGCGCGTTACCGGCTCTAATAACTTCTGCCGCGCCATGCTCAGGTACTTTGCCTGAAAAATCATTTTCTGAAATAGACCGTTCCGCAAATTTCACCATCTCTTGCAATGGCGTACTGATACCTCTTGCCACTCGGAATGAAACAATTATTGTCAGCACAATGCCAAGCAAACAAATCGCAATAGCGGAAATGAGTTGGGTGCGGCTATTTTGCAGAAGCTGGAGTGATGCTGATTGGATATGATCAACAATGACCCTCTCAGTTTGATATAGACCTTCAATCTTGCCGGTGATTGTCTTGAACCAAACTGTTGGCTCAACCTCATAGTCGCCCTCGGTCGCCTTGCTAATCAAAATACTTCTATAACGATCCACCTCTTGGCTGGCTTTTCCTGCCATTACAGTTTTTAGCGAGGCTTTCTCATCAACGCCCGCTATGCTTTTAAAGTCTTTCAGGTAAGCGTCTTGCTTGTTAAATTTGCTTAGAATGGTTTGATACAGCGACGGTTCAATTTTGTTTAAAGTGAAAGCAGTGGTAACTAGAGCACGCTCTTGCCCCGCATTTTCTTTGGCGCGCATAAAACTTAAATAGGCGATCATTTTTTGTGAGACAGCGGCATCTCGGTTGAACTCAATACCAATCGCGATGGTTTTGAGAAGAGATGCAATAGTGCCCGAATAAAACTTAATCTCATTCGAGACTGAGAGCTCTTGTTTGCTAGTACGTTGACGGATATCATTTATTTCATTGATGCGGCTCTGTGCATCATCGATAGCTTTAATCAATGCGGGCAAAAAATTATTATCCATCGCGGATACGTGAGCTTTAAAGTCATTAATCTGCACATCTGTTTGCTTACGCATGCCGGGTAATATATCAGCGAATTTCACGCCTTTGGACTGTAAAAAACCTGCCGTCGCTCCACGCTCCACCTGTAAAGTGTGCACCAAATTTCCCGCGCTCACGGCAATACTCATAAGCTGATTAGTTTGTAAGCTATTTGAATAGCTATTAAACGATTGTGTAATCAGAATTCCGGCAAGAATCGCAAGTGAAATTAATGGAATTATGACAAGAAGAATCAGACGATTCGCAATAGTTGGAGAGCGCATTGGAGTTCCTTTATTTTTAGTATAGTTTTATTTTTGTGAATTTGTAGTAAGTATGTAGTGGCCGTCCCGTCAATAATATATCGGACCCATACCGCATTACTTTAGAAAAATGTAGGTTTTATCGCCTTATTCGTTCTATGTCGAAGCCGGAGCGTTATTTAAGCAAAGTGCTAGATACCTGTCTTCTCCGGAGGATCAATCGCTTGCTAGCTTGCTAACCCCTGCTCGAGAACATGCAGTTCAAGACGGGGCAGATTTCAGGGGGATACCCAAAACTCTTTGCTTTTGAGCGCTATCTTTAACGTCTGGCTTTGCAGTTCCCCTACTGTTTGGTTCGCAATGTTGTTGCGCATCGCGCAACAGGCTATTATCCCGACATGAAGATTTCTATCGCTGTAGGTGCTCTTAGTAAGCACATTCGACAAACATTAATTAATACTGTAAATCAATAATGGCGGCTTTTCGATACGAGGCTCTAGATGCTACTGGGCGCGATTCGCGCGGGGTGATGGAGGCAGATACCTTGCGTCAGGCACGCGCAAATTTACGCGAGTCCGGTTTGACGGTCATCGCTGTTCATGCTGTGTCGCAAGATACTTTACAAGCAGGGGCGGGGGCAAGTTGGCGGGAACGCTTTCGTTCGGGTATTTCCAGTACGCAATTGAGCTTAATTACACGTCAACTTGCTACGCTGTTGGCGGCAGGGCTGACTTTAGAGCAGGCGCTTAATGCGCTTATTGAGCAAAGCGAAAGTGAAACGGTAGGTCAAGTGCTAGCTGGAGTGCGCAGTGAGATATTGTCTGGTCATACCTTGGCGCAAGCGATGGCAAAATATACCAACGTATTTCCCGACATCTACCGTGCTTTGGTCAAAGCGGGCGAGGCATCTGGCGAGCTGGGGCAGGTGATGTCGAGACTGGCGGACTACACCGAATCGCGTCAAGCTTTACAGCAAAAAGTGGGCTTGGCATTTGTGTATCCGGCTATTGTTACTTTGGTGGCTTTGCTGGTGGTGACGGGTTTGTTGATGTATGTCGTGCCCCAGGTGGTGGGGGTGTTTCAGCAATCGCACCAAACCTTACCTTTGTTGACAAAGTTGTTGATTGGTTTGAGCGCTGGCTTGCAAGCGACTTGGCCTTATTTATTAGGTTTAATCGTAGCAGTGGTTTTCACCGCACGCATGGTGTTGCAGCGTGAAGAGATTCGCTATCAATGGCATCTACGTTTGTTACGACTGCCTGTGATTGGACGTTTGGTGCGTGGCGTAAACGCAGCTCGCATGGCTAGCACGCTGGCAATCTTGTCCGGCAGCGGTGTTCCCTTACTTGTTTCATTACAAGCGGCATCTGGTGTATTACAAAACTTACCTATGAAGCGAGCTTTGGAAGATGCGGCTAGAAAAGTGCGAGAAGGGGTTGAATTAAGCCGCGCATTGGCGGTATCTAAACTATTTCCCCCCATCCTGATTCATCTCATTGCCAGTGGCGAAACCAGTGGCAAATTAGACTCAATGTTGGAGCGCGCTGCGATTCAACAAGAGCAAGAGGTCGGCAATTACACCTCGGTATTAACCGCCTTGCTTGAGCCAGTGCTGATCCTAACGATGGGTGTGGTTGTATTGCTCATCGTGCTGGCGATTTTGATGCCAATTATTGATATGAATCAGATGGTGCGCTAGGGGAGGCTTGCAGCGTAGCACTTTGTTCCCGTAATAATTGAGATATTTCGGCTGTTGCGGATGGGCTAGGGCCGGATACTTTCAGCTGTACCCAGTCGGTGGCTTCTCCAGCACCCCAAGATCCCACAGAAGCCAAAACGAATACCAGAATGCTGCGCGTCATCCCTTTTGGGATATCTTGATTTTCCAAGTAGCGATGGATATACCATACCCCTACAAAAAACACGATGGTGGAAATGACTAGATTCCACATTGAAGGTAAATCAAACATTATCGGCTCCTTGCGTTATATGCCTCGCGGCGTTGTCTAGCATTATATAAAATGTTGGTACGCTCTTGTTTATCAGCATTACTCCAGTGTGTGATTTCTAGCAGCGTGCGAAAGCACCCTAGACAAATATCATTCTCATTCAGGCAGCAATTTCGCACACAGGGAGACTGTGCGATATTGTCGATATGGGCTTGCACCAGAGTATTTTTGTGAAGCATATATCCTCCTTTTTTAACAAACTAAGGAAAGGCGGATGAATCTTTTTTGTCGCACCCGCGAAGGCGGGAGGCCAGTTAAATCAATTCACTGGATTCCCGCCTTCGCGGGAATGACGAATAAATCAGTGCCCCCGCAAGTTAACCACATATAAAGTTTCAGGTGTTAAGGCGCAATCGAAATATTTGGATCTAAATTAGAAGTGTAACTTTTGTAAGTGAAATGAGTATGCCTATGACGCATTCACTTTGCTTGATTTCATATAATTCTTAATCGAAGAGGAGTCATTAAGCTAAAAGCCGTAGTTTCAGTTACAGATTTTCGAGTTGTTGCCTGCGGCAACATCCCTGCGAAAAGCTAATTCGCAGATTAACGCAGATTTTTTAGCGTTTACAAATGTGTGTATTTGCGCTCTAAGGAGGATTCAGTAGCTCAGCTTTATTTTTTGTTCAATCGGAGAAAATCTGTGATATCTGCGGATAACACTTTTTCTAAGTTGATACGCCGCAACACTTCTTGTATTTTCGCCCGCTGCCGCAAATACAAGGCGCGTTGCGACTTATTTTAAGTGTTCCAAGATCAGTGGGTTTGCCGTTGCTACGTTCTGCCGCAGCACGGCGCTGCGGAGCCCAAAATTTATATATCCAGACAACGCTTGCGGGGATAGGTTTGGATAGATCTTCGCGTTGAACAGATGTTTTGGTGAGTTCTTCCTCTTCTGGGCTGACCTCGGCTGATCCGAGCAAACGAATTGGCTGTAATGCGACAGGCCCATGTTTAGATTCAAATAAAGTCCCCCAGCTATCTTGCTGCATATTGATACCAGTCATGTATCCGTGTGCCCACATTTCTCCGTCAATATATTCATGCTCATCGTCTTCATAGACATTGAGGTCAAATACAGGCTCGAAGTGATCTGGGTCTTGATCTAGACTCCAGATAATTGCATTCAGATGGCGTTTTATTAGTCCAATGATTCTGTCTGCTTGTGCATTGCTATCAAAGCTGGGCGTATCTTCATCTATTGGCCCCCACACTCTGGGCAACCACTCACTAGACTTTAGCATTTGCGGACTAGACGCAATCGCTGTTAGATAGCCATCAAGACAATCCAACATCATTACCTCATTTGAAGTGGCATCTGACATTAAAAAACTGTCGAGCTCATCCATCTCTGTATCGGATAGGGCAGGCATTGCTTCCACAATATCTAAATCTTGATTCGGCATGTTCTCTACTGCCCTTCTTGAACGCTTGGGTATCTCGCTTTAAGCGCGCTATAAAGTTCATCGCGAACAGTTGCCGAAGTTAAATCAACAATCTCTAACACCTCTACCAAGTGTTCGTTGTCCTCGCGCCCATCCCAAGTCTTTATGTACGTTCCTGTTTTGTAGCCATGATCTTGGCGGAATATGTTGAGCACATTCTTGCCGACGTACTGTCTAAATAAGTCGTTCCATTCCATATCGCAGTCACGCAGCAGCGATTCAAACAGCGCAAAACTTGATCGCTTGGCTGCTGCTAGACCGACCAACAGATCGAGCTTCTCCAATAAGCTTAATTGTGCGAGTACATAGTATTGATTATCGAATTGGACTGATTTTTTATTCAAGAAAAGTTCAGTCAGCATTTCTTTTTTTGCTAGTGAAATATTGCCATGCTTGAGTTGAATTGCTGCAGACAGAATGAAATGCCATATATCGACTAGCTCCATTTTTAACTGCGCGAGGTCACAGTCCTGCTTCTTCCACCACTTCCAGCCGTGATGTTCTATTGCTTCGACACCTTCCACTTGAATCGCGCGGTGCCAATTATTGTTGGCCGCAACCCATTCTGGGTTGACTCTGCTGTTCATCGCATCCTGCAATTCGAGCATAGAGTGGAGTTGTGTTTCAGTAATTGTCATCATGAGAGCCTATTGTTAAGAGCGCTGCATTTTACAGCAGCGCCTAAAAATTATCGTTTTAATTGGCACAGTACTGGCAAAAAGGCTTCTCAAAAGTTGCTTAGGGAAATGTTGGTTAACTCGTTATACCTGTGAAGACGGGACTTCAGTGCTTTGATTTAACTTGGCTCCCGCCTTTGCGGGAAAAATAAAATCGAATAAATCAGTGCTTCCTTAGATAGGCGGATTCTAGGATGAAGTGCAATTTTGAGTAACGCTGGTTGGTGGGTGAGATGCGGTAGCATCGATGCCCTTTGACCGGCAAGTCGAAATTACACAGATGAACTACACACACCTCACCCAAGAAGAACGATACCAGATTTACGCTTTAAAGAATGCAGGACACAAGCAGTACGAAATCGCAGAAGTATTAGAACGAAGCAAGTCAACAATCAGCAGGGAGTTTGCGCGCAATCGTGGTGGCCGAGGCTATAGGCCCAAGCAAGCGCAATGGTTATCAGAAGAGCGACGTGCGATGAATGCATGCAGGATAGATGATGCGACATGGTAATTCGTTCAGGACAGGTTGTTGGCGCAATGGAGTCCAGCGCAAATCAGCGGGCACGTCGCCATTAGTCCAGAGACGCGGTATCAGTGCATCTATGCTGACAAGCGAGCAAGCGGTTTATTGTGGAAGCAGCTACGTTGCCAGAAGAAACACCGGAAGCGTTATGGCAAAGCAGAACGGCGTGGCACCATACCCAATAGACTGCCCATCGAAGACCGACCAGCTATCGTTGAAACACGCAGCCGGATCGGTGACTGGGAAGCGGATACCATGATTGGCAAGAACCACCGCCAAGCCATCGTGAGCATTGTGGAACGGAAGTCCGGTTTCACGTTGATACGCAAGGTTGAGCGCAAAACAGCCGCCGCTGTCAGTCAGGCAATGATTGGACTGTTGAAGCCACACCAGAAGAAGGTGCACACGATCACTTCAGACAACGGCAAGGAGTTCGCCGGACACGAAGAAATCGTCGCCAAGCTGAAGTTGACTTCTACTTCGCCCATCCCTATGCATCATGGGAGCGCGGGACGAACGAGAATACGAATAGATTGATACGACAGTATTTTCCAAAAAACAGGGACTTCACTACGATCACACAGCAGGAGATTGATAAGGCGATGGAACGATTAAACAACCGGCCCAGAAAGAGACTTGGATACAAAATATCTACTTCAAATCAGGCGTTGCACTTCAAATTTGAACCCGCGACCATATTTAGCCGTTCCATAACTAACTTTGATTTTATATTTTGCGGTGACATAAAGGAAACTACCTCGTCTAACTGCAAAGTTTCAAATGCGTACTTTAATGCAGCATTAGTCGCTTCAGTAGCATACCCTTTTCCCCAGTACTTTTTAGATAATCGCCAGCCTATTTCAGTGCAGGGAGTAAATGGTAAATCTGCTTCTGGTTTGTGCAAACCAACAAAACCTATAAATTGTTTATTTGATTTTAATTCAACAGTCCAAACCCCCCATCCTCTTTTTGCAATAAGAGCTTCAAGCTTTTTAGCAAATGAATTACTTTCTTCTTCATTTAGTATGCTTGGATAATGCGCCATAACCTCTGGGTCTTCATTTATTTTAGCAAACAGCACGTGATCACTGGGTTGCCATTGGCGGAGTGAAAGGCGCTTAGTTTGCAGCTCTGAAACTTTAACCATATTGATTGCTATCACTTGCCTTATAACGTAAAGCCGAGGGGCTGCACGCTTTTGCGCAGTCCCTCTCGAACGCAGGGTTGGAGCGCTTACTCCACTTTTACTTCAATGGCTTTAGACTTTGTCTCAGTAGTTTTTGGAATCTGGAGGTTCAGCATACCATCCTTGAACGTGGCCTTGACCTTGGTTTCATCAGCATTGCCAGGCAATGTAAAACTACGGAAAAAGCTTCCGTAGTGCCGCTCGACTCGATGGAATTGTTTCCCTTTTTCTTCCTTCGCCTGCTTTTTTTCCCCTTGGATGGTAAGAACCCCGTTGTCCACGCTGACTTTAACATCTTCTTTTTTAACGTCGGGTATCTCCGCCTTAACTACGAACTCATTATCCGTCTCACTGATGTCAATACGGGGTGACCAATCACACGTTTTGATCAGTTCCTGACCCCGGCTAGAAGGCCAGCTCATTGCTCTCGTATAGCGGTCAAACATATCTTCGATTTCACGCAGTGGTTCCCATTTAATAAGTGCCATGATAGTGCTCCTTAATTGCGGGACTTGTTAACCCTAGTGGATGGCCCGCTTTCCAAACACTAGGGATTTTCATTCTAGCGTTCCAATGTTAATTAGGTTGTTTTTATTCATTCATATTATTTTTAATCTTCAGGTAATGCTTCAAACTCTTTTCTTTTACTTTCAAACTATTCGTTCATTGTGTCGAGGTGCTCTTTGTCTTGTTTTTGAAACCTTTCCATGCCGTGTGTTTTGCTAAGCTCTACGGTTTTTTCAAATGTATTAGCGTGAAATTCTTTGTCGCATGCGCCACCTGGTTGCTCGCAACTCATTGTTCTCATGTGTTTATCATTTTTATGATTTAATAAGCCTAACGTCGCAAATCACCGGCGGTAAAAAGCAGGGCGACGAAGGAGTGGCGCATTTTTCCGTCCGAGTGCATTTGCCTTGTTATTCCTTCTCATGACATTGGCTGCCTGATAATTGTTTTCCACTTCTCCGGGGTTGCGCGCCTAATATCACTCAAATAGATTTCATGGTGCTTTCCAGTTCTTTGGCTCCCACTTTCTTCAATGAAGGAATGTACTTTTGCTACAGTTGAGCCTTCTTCCGAAAATGGGCCAATATGCATTATTTGTGCAACCTTTCCTTCCTCAAATGATTCAAATCTTACAAGTGGCAAAGATGCTGGATTTTTCTTTGTTCTTACCTGTTCGATTGCTTTATGAACCATTTCCTTTGTAACAAGTTCTGGTTGCATAATCATAAGCGTCCATTTCCAACCATTTTTGTTTTCTACGCTGAATGATGACATATCCTCTGCCCACCACAATCCTTCTAGTGGCAACATCCCATAATCTATTCCTATTTCTCCCCTTTTAATCATGAATTTCAATGTATAGGAAAGTGGATACAAAACATCAATAGCATCTTGGAATCGTTGGGATGTATTTGGATCTCCTTCACCGTCGATCATGAGGTAGTTAAATTGTGGCACTTCGACAATATCAACTTTCTTGGCTGATGGTTTGTATAGGTGCTTGAGTTTTTTCTTGAAGTCTATCTTCTTCATCAATCGTTCTCTTTTGAGGTATAACGTTAAGTAGGCACTATATCCTGTGCCGTTAAAGTGTGGAGTTCGGCTTGTTTTCAACTTCAACCCCCTGTTTATTTTTTGAAGCTCTCAAAAACAAAACGATGCGATGCATAACGAGACTACACCGCTTTCCCTAAAACTGCCAAAATTGTTCGATCTAGTCCGCGATAAGTTGTGGGTGAAGCATTACAGTATTCGCACAGAGCAGACTTAATACGGGCTGGATTAAACGCTATATTTCCTTTTATACCAACAGTTTGCTGGCTTGGGTTGGCGCAGCATAAGCCAATAATGCGGATGCCCAATGAACATCGCCTCTTAACCGTGTGGCTAAGAGGCGATTGTGCGGGCGGCGCTGACTTATTCGTCGATCCAGAGAAAGCCAGAATTCTGTTGAATAAGTACGCTGGATCTCCGCTTTCGCGGAGATGACGAATTCTAGACAGCCTGTCTATAAACAAGCTGTCAGCTTAACCAAATCTACCCGTAATATAGTCTTCAGTTTCTTTACGTTTCGGATTGGTGAAAACTGAGCTGGTGTCGCCAAATTCGATTAAGTCACCTAGGTACATATAGGCGGTGAAGTCTGATACGCGTGCCGCTTGTTGCATGTTGTGGGTAACGATAACGATGGTGAAGTCTTTCTTCAATTCGTCGACTAGTTTTTCGATGTGGGCGGTGGAAATTGGGTCCAGCGCTGAGGTGGGCTCGTCGAGTAACAGGACTTGTGGTTTAACAGCGATGGCGCGAGCAATGCATAGACGCTGTTGCTGTCCACCTGATAAGCCTGTGCCACTTTGCTTGAGTTTGTCTTTTACTTCTGTCCACAGCGCGGCTTTTTTGAGTGCCCATTCCACGCGTTCTGCCATGTCGTGGCTGCTTAGGTTTTCGTAAAGTTTTACACCAAACGCGATGTTGTCATAGATAGACATAGGGAAGGGCGTAGGCTTTTGGAAAACCATACCGATCTTGGCGCGTAACATGTTTAAGTCTTGATTTTTGTCCAGCAGGTTTTCTCCATCAAGGAGGATCTCACCTTCGGCTCTTTGCTTTGGATACAACTGGTACATACGGTTGAATGTGCGCAATAGTGTTGATTTTCCACAACCAGAAGGGCCGATGAAAGCTGTAACCATTTTTTCCGGTATGGTTAGGTTGATGTCTTTAAGTGCGCGCTCTGTGCCGTAGAAAAAATTAAGATTTTTTACGATCAGCTTGGGCGTGGTTGTCTGTTCTGCATTCATCTGCTTGTATCCTTAATGGGTGTTTGCTTTTTGGCGGAATAGCACGCGCGCAACGATGTTGAGGGTGAGCACACTGAAGGTAATCAGAAGTGCGCCTGCCCAGGCGAGGCTGCGCCAGTCGTCGTATGGACTCATGGCAAATTGGAAAATAACCACCGGTAGGTTGGCCATGGCTTCGTTCATGTTGTTACTGAAGAACTGGTTGTTTAGCGCGGTAAATAGTAACGGTGCAGTTTCGCCGCTGATGCGTGCGATGGCAAGCAGGATGCCGGTTAGTATTCCAGCGCGAGCGGCACGTAATGTGACGAAGCTAATCACTTTCCATTGCGGTGTGCCGAGTGCGGCAGCCGCTTCTCTCAGGCTGTTAGGGATGAGGCGGAGCATGTTTTCAGTTGTACGTATAACAACGGGGATGACGATGATGGCAAGTGCAAAAGTACCACCCCAGCCTGCAAAGTGTCCGATTTTTACTATATAGACTTCGTACACGAACAAACCGATGACGATGGAAGGCGCGGACAGCAAAATGTCGTTAATAAAACGTGTCACAGGAGAGAGCCAGCCACGATGTCCATATTCAGCTAGGTAAGTGCCAGCCAATATTCCGATTGGTGTGCCGATGAATGTTGCAAACGTGGTCATGAGTAAACTACCCCAGATGGCATTGCTTAAGCCGCCTTGGCTGCCGGGAGGAGGGGTGCTCTCGGTGAACATGCTCCAATTGATGCCAGGTAAGCCTTGAACTAGTAGTGTCCAGAGTATCCATGTCAGCCAGAACAAGCCAAAGCCCATGGCGAGTACCGAAATGGTTAGGCTGAGTCCGTTGATAAAGCGTCGTCTTGCATAGAGGTTAAACATATTAAGCACCACGCCCTTCTTGTTTAGACAGCCTGTACAGCATAAAGCGGGCTAGCGATAGCACTACAAAGGTTATGAAGAAGAGGATTAGGCCTAGTTCGATTAAAGCAGAGGTATATAACTCGCCTACAGCCTCATTAAATTCATTTGCCAGCGCAGAAGAGATGCTGTTGCCCGGTTGGAGTAATGATGCGCTGAGTCTATGGGCATTACCTATGACAAACGTGACGGCCATAGTTTCACCCAGTGCGCGTCCTAGTCCCAGCATAATGCCACCGACTACGCCGATTTTGGTGTAAGGCAATACGACTCGGTACATGACTTCCCAGGTGGTTGCTCCTAGTCCATATGCGGATTCTTTGAGAAGTGAAGGTACAACGTCGAACACATCACGCATGACCGATGCAATAAAGGGGATGACCATAATGGCAAGGATAATTCCCGCTGCCAGTACGCTAATACCCATATTGGGGCCGCTAAAGAAAGGCGCTATAAGCGGCGTTTGTCCAAGGGTATTGTTAATCCAAGGTTCGACATGCTCAGCAAATAGCGGAACGAATATGAACAGTCCCCACATGCCATAGATGATGCTGGGAATGCCCGCTAGCAATTCAATAGCGACACCCAGTGGTCGGCGCATCCATTGTGGCGAAAGTTCTGTCAGAAATAGGGCAATTCCGAAGCTTACCGGTATCGCGATGACCAGCGCAATTAGCGAGGTGACCAGTGTGCCTACAATGGGAACTAATGCACCGAATTGATCTGTAACTGGATTCCATTGATCGCTAGTGATAAATCCCCAGCCGAAGGCATCTAAGGATGGGGAGCTCCCATGCACCAGTGAGGTAAGGATTCCGAATAGCAAAACGAGTACTGCTATTGCAGAAAGTCGAGTAATGCTGCGAAACAGAATATCGAATATGTTTTGCCGCTTTAAGCGGCTGTCAAGAGATAATGTCGTCATAGTTTTTTGTGTCAGTCATTCGAATTTTGGGAATTAATCTTTCATTCTTGAAAATTCAATTTCCAAAATTCGAGGGAGTCAAAACTCCCTCGAATTGTACTAGAGGGTATGCCAGATGTATTTGGCAGTCCTTAAGCTAAGCGTGTTACCACACTGATTTTCCGTGCGTATCTTTGATTTGTGATGTCCAAGCAGCACGAATCATTTTTACGACGCTTGCTGGCAATGGCACATAGTCCAAGTCAGATGCCATCTTGTCGCCGTTGCTGTATGACCAGTCAAAGAACTTCAATACTTCTTTAGCGGTAGCTGCATTAGCTTGAGTTTTGTGCATCAAGATGAATGTTGCACCAGTGATAGGCCAGCTCATTTTTCCTGGCTGATTAGTCAGGATTTGATAGAAGCCCTCTTCAGCTTTCCATTTTGCATTTGCAGCAGCTGCTTTGAAGTTAACAGCTTTAGGGCTAACAAATTGACCATCGTGGTTTTTCAGCAACACATAGGTCATTTTGTTTTGAAGAGCATAAGCATATTCAACATAACCGATAGAGTTTTTAACGCTCTTTACGTTGGATGCAACACCTTCGTTACCTTTGCCACCCATGCCTACAGGCCATTGCACAGCAGAAGATGCACCTACTGAACGAAGCCATTCAGAGCTTACTTGCGACAGATATGTTGTGTAGATGAATGTAGTGCCTGAACCATCAGCACGGTGAACAACATTGATGCCAGTGTTAGGCAGTGAAACACCTTTGTTTGTTGCAGCGATTTCAGCATCATTCCACTTGCTGATCTTGCCTAGGTAGATGTCAGCCAATGTTTTGCCTGTCAGTCTGAGTTGACCAGGAGCAATTCCTTCCACATTGATAACGGGAACTACACCGCCGATAACGGTAGGGAACTGAGTTAAACCAGCCATGCCCAATTTGTTAGGGTTTAGAGGAGCATCGCTGGCGCCGAAGTTAACAGTCTTTGCTGTGATTTGCTTAATGCCACCACCAGAACCAATTGACTGGTAGTTAAGTTTAACGCCTGTGTGTGCGTTGTAAGCTTCAGCCCATTTTGTATAAACAGGGTAAGGAAAGCTTGCACCTGCACCAGTGATTGTCGTTGCAAAAGCTGTGCTGGCAGTAAATAGTGTTGCAGCCAGACCGATTCCGCCGAGAAGTCGATTCATTTTATTCATGTGCTCTCCAAATGTAATGTTATGTTGCATATCTGTGCTTGCTTGCCGATAAACAGCGACCCGAATCATATATAAGGCTTGTTACACAATTATTACATGTGAAAAAATGCATTTCCGTTGATCAAGCTTGATCGCTTGTGATGAGGTTGCTCATGTATATTAAGTCGATGTCTGAGATTGACCGTGAAGCTTTTCGCAGGTAGGATTCGCGCCTTTCGAGCTCGCGGGGAAATAATCGGATGCGTCGCAAATTAGTTATCGGTAATTGGAAAATGTATGGTCGCTTGGCTTCTAATAAAGCCTTGCTTGATGGCGTTCTCACTGGTGTGCGTTCACTTGAAGGGGCGGATTATGCGGTATGCGTACCCTATCCCTATCTTGCACAAGCCCAGTCTATATTGCAGGGCAGCAATGTTGCATGGGGTGCGCAGAATTTAAGCCAGAATGAAGAAGGCGCATTTACTGGGGCGGTGGCGCCTGGAATGCTGGTGGATTTTGGTTGTCGCTATGCGATTATTGGTCATTCAGAACGGCGCGGATTGTTTCACGAAAGCAATACGAGTGCTTCAGCCAAGTTTGACGCAGCTCAAAAAGCGGGATTGACACCAGTGTTTTGTGTGGGCGAAACTTTGGCTGAACGTGAATCTGGGGTGACTGAGCAAGTAGTCGCTACGCAGTTGGATGCGGTATTGGCGCATGCAGGTGCAGCGGGTTTGGCGAATGCGGTAGTGGCTTATGAACCAGTTTGGGCTATTGGCACAGGTAAGACCGCTTCGCCTGAGCAGGCGCAGGCTGTGCATGCCTTTATTCGGCAAAGAGTTGCACAACAGGATAGTCAGGTGGCACAAGCCTTGTGTATACTCTATGGCGGTAGCGTAAAAGCTGCTAATGCAGCTGAGCTATTTGCCATGGCAGATATAGATGGCGGGCTGATCGGTGGGGCCTCTTTGGTGGCAGATGACTTTGTAGCAATTTGTCGTGCGGCACAAATCTAGATTTGATTTGCCGGATTTAATGAATTTTTGGAGTGTTTGAGTGGAAACGATAGTTTGGATTGTTCATGTGATAACGGCGATTGTGTTGGTTGGCTTGGTGCTGATCCAGCATGGTAAAGGTGCTGATATGGGCGCTGCTTTTGGTACCGGCTCGGCAGGTGGTGTGTTCGGCTCGGCGGGTTCAGCAAACTTTTTAAGCAGAAGTACTGCGGTTGCTGCAACCATGTTCTTTGCAACAAGTCTTTCGCTAACTTATATATCAGCGCACCCAGTCCAAGAGCAAGGCGTGATGGATAAGATTGGCGCTGAGAGTGCGGCACAAAAAGCTGCGCCGGCTCCTGTTGAAGTTGATCTGCCAGGTTCGAAGTCAAAAGAAATACCAAGATAAAAATAATAATGCGGAGTTGGCGGAATTGGTAGACGCGTAGCCTTGAGGTGGCTATGTCCGTAAGGACGTGAGGGTTCGAGTCCCTTGCCCCGCACCAAACATAAAGTCAAAGTATTAACTTTGCTAGGATAAAATCAAGAGGCGTGTGGTTCTGTAGTGGAGGGCTGCATGCGGGGGAGATCTGAATGTTGGAAAATTATTTTCCTGTCCTGCTATTTATTGGCGTTGGACTGTTAGTAGGTGTTGCCCCTTTAGTTCTGGGCCGATTCGCTGCGCCTCATCGCCCTGATGATGCAAAACTCTCGCCATACGAATGTGGTTTCGAGGCTTTTGAGGATGCGCGTATGAAATTTGACGTGCGTTATTATCTTGTGGCTATCTTGTTTATTCTGTTCGATCTTGAGATTGCCTTTTTGTTTCCATGGGCAGTTGTGCTTAAAGAAATTGGCACATTCGGTTTTGTTTCCATGTTGGTTTTCTTGTCCATTCTTGTCGTGGGCTTTATCTATGAGTGGATGAAAGGAGCGTTGGAATGGGAATAGAAGGCGTTCTGGAGAAGGGGTTTGTAACTACCTCCCTAGATACTGTTATCAATTACACGCGTACGGGTTCGCTATGGCCGATGACGTTTGGCTTGGCTTGCTGCGCGGTGGAGATGATGCATGTGGCATTGCCACGTTATGATTTGGATCGTTTCGGTGCAGGTGCATTTCGCCCAAGCCCGCGACAGTCTGATTTGATGATCGTGGCGGGTACGTTATGCAATAAGATGGCACCTGCGCTGCGCAAAGTCTTTGACCAGATGGCTGAGCCTCGCTACGTAATATCTATGGGTTCTTGTGCTAATGGCGGCGGTTATTACCATTACTCATACTCTGTTGTGCGCGGTTGTGATCGTATTGTGCCGGTTGATATATATGTTCCGGGTTGCCCTCCGACGGCGGAAGCTTTGCTGTACGGCGTGATCCAGTTGCAAAACAAGATCAAACGAACCAGCACTATTGCGCGTTAGGATAAATATGCTTGATGATTTGAAAAAACTGCGCGAAGGTTTGAACGATGTGTTCGCAGACAAGGTTGTCAGTTTGGAAAACCGACTCGGTGAGTTGACTCTGGTAATTGCAGCGGATGATATGCAAGACGTATTTACACGTTTGCGCGACGATGCTGCATTCCGTTTTGAGCAGTTGATCGACCTCTGTGGAATGGATTATTCAACTTATGGTAGTGATATTTCTGAGGATGGTCGTTACTTAATAGATGAGGCGGTTGTAAATCCTTATAAGCAACGTTTTGGTGTTGTATATCATTTGCTTTCAGTTGAGCGCAACATTCGTTTGCGTGTGACAGTGATGGCTCAGGACGATATTAGTCCTATGCTGAATTCGGTGATTGATGTTTGGCCGTCTGCGAGCTGGTTTGAGCGCGAAGCTTTTGATATGTTCGGCATTATTTTCTTGGGACACCCTGATTTACGTCGTATATTGACCGATTATGGATTTGTCGGAAATCCATTCCGCAAGGATTTCCCTTTATCTGGTCATGTTGAAATGCACTACGATGCAGAACAAAAACGTGTTGTCTATGTACCTGTTAGCGTTGAGCCTCGCGAAGTGACACCGCGTGTTATTCGTGAAGAAAACTACAGTCGCCACTAAGATGCGCATGAGGAAATCGTAATGGCTGAAATTAAAAACTACACCATGAACTTTGGGCCGCAGCATCCGGCAGCACACGGCGTTTTGCGCCTAGTGTTAGAGCTGGATGGCGAAGTCGTTGAACGTGCCGATCCGCATATCGGTTTGTTGCATCGCGGTACTGAAAAACTCGCTGAACATAAAACCTATTTGCAGTCCGTACCGTATATGGATCGTTTGGATTATGTATCCATGATGTGTAATGAGCATGCGTATGTGATGGCGATTGAAAAAATGGCCGGTATTGAAGTGCCGCTACGCGCACAGTACATCCGTGTCATGTTTGATGAAATTACCCGTATTTTGAATCATTTGTTGTGGCTGGGCGCTTCAGGCATTGACCTAGGTGCGATGACAATGTTCTTTTACACCTTCCGTGAACGTGAAGATTTGTTTGATGTGTACGAGGCTGTTTCAGGTGCGCGTATGCATGCGGCTTATTATCGTCCGGGTGGTGTATATCGTGATTTGCCGGATAGTATGCCTCGGTACGAGCCGTCCAAAATTCACAATGTAACCGCAGTAAAGCGTATGAACGAGAATCGTCAGGGATCTTTATTGGATTTCTTGGAAGATTTTTGCAATCGTTTTCCTGCCTGTGTGGACGAATACGAAACCCTGTTAACGGATAACCGTATTTGGAAGCAGCGCACCGTTGGTATTGGCATTGTGTCACCGGAACGCGCTTTGGCGATGGGCTTTACTGGTCCTATGTTGCGCGGTTCAGGTGTGGCTTGGGATTTGCGTAAAAAGCAACCTTATGCAGCATACGATCGTATGGATTTCGACATTCCAGTGGGTGTTGAAGGCGACTGTTATGACCGATATTTGGTTAGGGTTGAGGAAATGCGTCAATCAAACCGGATTATCAAGCAATGTATCGAGTGGTTGCGTAAAAATCTTGGCCCAGTGATTACTGAGAATCACAAATTTGCTCCTTCTAAGCGTGAAAACATGAAGCAGGGCATGGAAGACTTGATTCACCACTTCAAGCTTTTCACTGAAGGCTTTCATGTGCCTAAGGGTGAAGCATATGCGGCAGTAGAGCATCCCAAGGGTGAGTTCGGTATTTATATGGTTTCGGATGGGGCGAATAAGCCTTACCGTATGAAGATTCGTGCGCCGGGTTATCCGCATCTTGCGGCATTGAACGAGATGACGCGCGGCCACATGCTTGCTGATGTGGTGGCGATCATCGGTACACAAGATATCGTTTTTGGAGAGATAGACCGCTGATGTTATCCGATCAAATTCAAACACAAATTAATCGCGAGCTGCAAAAGTACCCCGCCGATCAAAGACAGTCTGCCGTCATGGCCGCATTGCGTTTTGTTCAGGATGAAAAGGGCTGGATCAGCACTGAAGATATGGCAGATGTCGCTGTCTATATTGGTATGCCACAGATGGCGGTATACGAAGTGGCGACTTTTTACCATATGTACAACCTCAAGCCGATGGGGGAGTACACCTTAACTGTATGTACCAATCTTTCCTGCCAGTTGAGTGGTTGCAATGAAACTTTGTTGCATTTGAAAAATAAGCTAGGGATTGGTTTGGGCGAAATCACCCCAGACGGTAAGTTTGGTTTGCGTGAAGGTGAATGTATGGGAGCCTGCGTTGATGCGCCATTGCTCACCATTAACAATAAAAAAATGTGCGGACGTTTGAATTCAGAGAAAATCGATCAGATTTTGTCCGAATTAGAAGGAGGGCAGGCATGAGCGCGAACCTAATTTTGACGACTGCGGCAGACGGCCTAGCTGACTTAGATAACTATATCAAGGCGGGTGGTTACCAAGCTTTGCGCAAGGTGCTAAGCACCAAGATGTCGCAAGACGCAATTATTGCCGAAGTTAAGGCATCTGGCCTGCGTGGTCGTGGTGGTGCGGGTTTTCCTACAGGCTTGAAGTGGAGTTTCATGCCGCGTAACTATGACGGTGTCAAATATCTGGTGTGTAACTCAGACGAAGGTGAGCCAGGTACTTGCAAGGATCGCGATATCTTGCGTTACAACCCTCACTTACTGATTGAAGGTATGGCGATTGCGGCTTATGCGATTGGCGCTCAGGCTGGTTATAACTATATCCATGGCGAAATTTTTGAAGCTTACGAAGTAATGGAAGCTGCCTGCGAAACAGCGCGCAAAGCAGGATATTTGGGCAAGAACGTACTGGGTTTTGATTTTGAGTTTGATTTGTTCAATCATATGGGCTATGGCGCGTATGTATGTGGTGAAGAGACTGCATTGCTCGAATCCATTGAGGGCAAAAAAGGTCAGCCGCGCTTTAAGCCACCGTTTCCAGCAAGTTATGGTTTGTACGGTAAGCCTACCACTATCAACAACACCGAGACCTTGGCGAGTATTCCTTGGATCATCAGCAACGGTGGTAAGAAATTTGCCGACCTTGGCGTGCCCAACAGTGGCGGTATCAAGCTGTTCTCGGTATCTGGGCATGTGAATAATCCGGGTAACTTTGAGATACCAATGGGTACGCCGTTTAAAACGCTGCTTGAAATGGCGGGCGGCGTTCGTGGTGGCAACAAGTTGAAGGCGGTGATTCCCGGCGGTTCGTCAATGCCGGTGCTGCCTGCTGACATTATGATGGAAGTCAATATGGATTTTGATTCCATCCAGAAGGCAGGTTCCTATCTTGGATCCGGCGCTGTTATCGTGATGGATGAGACTACTTGTATGGTCAAAGCGCTAGAGCGCTTGGCGTATTTCTACTTTGAAGAGTCTTGTGGTCAGTGTACGCCATGTCGTGAAGGTACGGGATGGTTGTATCGCATTGTTCACCGTATAGAACATGGTGACGGTAAGCCGGAAGACTTGGATTTGCTGCTGGATCTGTGCGAAAACATTGCTGGGCGTACCATTTGCGCTTTAGGTGATGCTGCTGCTTGGCCAGTACAGGGTTTCCTCAAGCATTACCGCAAGGAATTTGAATACCACATCGAGCACAAGCGTTGCTTGGTGTAAGGCAGACGGATAGGTGAGTAATGATTAATATTGAAATCGACGGCAAGCGTATCGAAACTGAAGCTGGTTTGACTGTGATTGAAGTTGCACAAAATGCAGGCTTCTCAATCCCTCATTTTTGCTATCACAAAAAATTATCTATCGCGGGTAATTGCCGCATGTGCTTGGTGCAAGTTGAAAAAGCACCTAAGCCTTTGCCTGCCTGCGCGACACCTGCTACAGAAGGTATGAAAGTATTTACCAAGTCTGAGCAAGCGATAAAAGCCCAAAAAGGGGTGATGGAGTTTCTGCTGGTAAACCATCCGCTGGATTGTCCAATCTGCGATCAAGGTGGCGAATGCACGCTGCAAGATATTTCAGTTGGATATGGTGCTGGAAAATCTCGCTACCAAGAAGAAAAGCGCGTGGTATTGGGTAAAGATATCGGGCCTTTAGTTTCAGCTGAAGAAATGAGCAGATGTATTAACTGCACCCGCTGTGTTCGTTTTGGAAAAGAAATTGGTGGACAGATGGAATTAGGGCAGGCATTCCGAGGTGAGCATGCCGAGATCCTATCTTTCGTATCCGGCGCTGTGAATTCGGAATTGTCTGGCAATATGATTGACTTGTGCCCAGTCGGCGCACTCACCAGCAAGCCGTTTCGTTATAAAGCGCGTAGTTGGGAGTTGTCGCGTCGCCGCTCAGTGAGTGCGCATGATAGTTTGGGTAGCAATCTTGCTGTGCAAACTAAGAACAATCGTGTGCTGCGAGTGCTGCCTATTGAAAATGAAGATATCAATGAATGCTGGTTGTCCGACAAGGATCGCTTTGCCTACGAAGGCTTGAATTCTCCTGAGCGTTTGACTAAGCCGATGATTAAGCAGGACGGCAAATGGCAGGAAGTGGAGTGGCAAACGGCTCTGGAATATTCAGCTAATGGCTTACGCCAAATTGCTAACGGTGCAGGTGCTGAGCAGATTGCGGCTTTGGCGACAGGAAATTCCACGCTGGAAGAGTTATACCTTCTGCAAAAACTAATGCGCGGCATTGGCAGCGAGAATGTGGATTTCCGTTTGCGCCAAACTGATTTCGCTGATGGCAAACAAGAAGGTACGCCTTGGCTGGGTATGTCTCTAGCTGATATTAGTCGTGCTGATAGCATATTGGTCGTAGGTAGCTTCTTGCGTAAAGATCACCCGCTGTTTGCCGCACGCATTCGTCAAGCAGTGACAAAAGGTGCGCAGCTAAATGTTATTCATTCTGTTGACGATGATTTGCTGATGAATGTCGAAAACAAAGTCATTGTCGCTCCAGATGCCTTGGTCGCAGCCTTGGAGCAAGTTGTACAAGCATTGGATGGTAAAGCCGCAAGCGTGAGCGAGCAAGCTGCTTCAATTGCTAGGAGTTTGTCTTGCGGTGGATGTGTCGCCGTATTGCTGGGTAATTTTGCACAACAGCATCCACAGGCAAGACAGTTGCAAGCACTTGCACAAAAAATTTCTGTGGCAGCCAAAGGTGAATTTGGATTTATCGGCGAAGCCGCTAATAGCGTAGGTGGATATTTGGCGCAAGCCACACCGGGAGCTAAGGGCTTGAATGCTGACACTATGTTGGAATCACCTCGCAAAGCCTATGTGTTGCTAAACGTAGAAGCAGAACTAGATTGCGCTAATCCACAACAAGCATTGTCAGCGTTGAGGTCGGCTGATTTAGTTATTGCTATGTCGGCCTATAAGCATCAGGCAGCGGGTTATGCTGATGTCATGCTGCCGATTGCGCCGTTCACCGAGACTTCAGGGACTTTCGCGAGTTGTGAAGGTCGTGTGCAAAGCTTCAAAGGCGCTGTCAAGCCATTGGGTGAAGCGCGTCCAGCCTGGAAGGTGTTGCGCGTATTGGCTAATCTGATGAACGTGAATGGTTTTGATTACGATACTTCGGAAGAGGTTCGAGACGAAGCACTTAAGGGCTTGGATGTTGCTGCTAAATTGAGCAATGTGATCAGCGATGTGAATATGCAAGCAGCGCCAGATACTTCAGGCTTGCAGCGTGTGAGTGAAGTGCCGATTTACTCGACAGATTCCATCGTGCGTCGTTCTGCACCTTTGCAAGCCACTGCTGATGCCGCTACCCCTCAGGTTTATATGCACAGCGAGGAGCTTAGCAAGGTCGGTGTGCAATCAGGGGAGCCGCTTAAAGTAAGTCAAGGTCAGGGGGGTGTTATTTTGAATGCGCTTGCTGATGATAAATTGCCTATGGGCGTTGTGCGAGTGGCAGCAGGCCATAGCGCAACAGCAGCCTTGGGCGCGATGTTCGGATCAATTTCGGTGGAGCGTGCATGATGGAAGCTCAAGTCCTGCAATTATTACAAGGTTTGCTAGGCATGTTCGGCTTGTGGAAGCCGGTGTGGAACTTGCTCGAGCCAGTTTGGCCCGTGTTGTGGACCTTGGTGAAAATAGTTGCCATCGTCGCGCCAATCATGGTCAGCGTTGCCTATCTTACCTTCGTTGAGCGTAAAGTCTTGGGTTATATGCAAGACCGTATCGGCCCTAACCGTGTGGGTTATTTCGGATTGCTGCAGCCACTGGCTGACGGTATCAAGTTGATGATGAAAGAAATTATCATTCCGACTGGTTCCAATAAGTTTTTGTTTGTCGCCGCACCTGTGTTGGCTTTAATGCCAGCTTTGGCAGCTTGGGCTGTTGTGCCCTTCGCTGATGGTTTAGTTTTAGCCAATGTTAATGCTGGTTTGCTATATATATTGGCGATGACATCCTTAGGCGTATACGGCATCATCATTGCCGGATGGGCATCTAACTCAAAGTATGCATTTCTGGGGGCGATTCGTTCTGCGGCGCAAATTGTTTCATATGAACTGGCAATGGGGTTTGCGCTGGTGTGTGTGCTGCTGGCTGCACAGAGTATGAATTTGGTTGATATCGTGCGCGGTCAACAAAACGGTTACGGCATGCTGGGATGGTATTTCATACCATTGTTTCCCATGTTTGTGGTGTACTTCATCGCGGGTGTGGCTGAGACAAACCGTGCACCTTTCGACTTGGCTGAAGATGAATCGGTTATCGTGGCTGGTTTCCATACGGAATACTCCGGTATGGGCTTTGCGTTGTTCTTTTTGGCGGAATACGCCAACATGATACTTATTGCGGCATTGACTTCGGTCTTCTTTCTGGGTGGGTGGTTGTCACCGATTGACGCGGCACCGTTCAATCAGATTCCAGGACTATTTTGGATGTTGGGCAAAATGTCATTCATCCTCTTCTTGTTCTTATGGTTGCGCGCGACGTTCCCTCGTTACCGTTATGATCAACTGATGCGCTTGGGGTGGAAAATATTCATTCCGCTTACACTGATTTGGGTTGTGGTTGTCGCAACTTGGATGCAGACAAGTCTTTGGTTGTGGTGATAAAAAATGAATAAAATTCTACATTTATTGAAAAGCTTCTTATTGATTGAACTGCTGAAAGGTCTGGCAGTTACAGGTAAGCATTTGTTCACCCGTAAAATTACGGTGCAGTACCCAGACGAAAAAACTCCTCAGAGTTTTCGTTTTCGTGGATTACACGCGCAACGTCGTTACGCCAATGGTGAGGAACGTTGCATTGCTTGTAAATTGTGCGAAGCAGTCTGTCCGGCACTGGCAATTAAGATCGAAGTGGCAGAGCGTGACGATGGTTCGCGTCGCACCACACAATACGATATTGATCTGACCAAATGTATCTTCTGCGGTTTCTGCGAAGAGTCATGTCCGGTAGATGCCATCGTAGAGACTCGTGTGTTTGAATATCACGGTGAGAAACGCGGTGATTTGTATTACACCAAGCCGATGTTGTTGGCAGTAGGTGATAAACATGAAGCGCAGATAGCAAAAGATCGTGCAGACGACGCTAAGTACAGATAAGTAGTGCAATGGGAAACGTGAAATGTGAAATGTTTAGCTCGGTTGAGCGTGCCTTACGCAGAGCCAGGCTTACATCACTTTTCATTTTTAACGTTTCACCAAAAGTTTTAGGGATGATTCTATGAATATCGAAACAATAGTTTTTTATATGTTCGCCGCACTGAGCATATTTTCTGCGCTGCGGGTGATTACGGCTCGCAATCCGGTGCATGCGGCATTGTTCTTGGTACTGGCTTTTTTCAGCATGGCTGGAATATGGATGTTGCTGGAGGCTGAGTTCTTGGCGATTGTGCTGGTACTGGTCTATGTGGGTGCGGTGATGGTGTTGTTCCTGTTCGTGGTGATGATGTTGGATGTTGATTTGGTTCAGCTGCGCGAAGGTTTTTGGCGCTGGTTCCCTGTAGGCGCATTACTTGCGATAGTGATGGTGGGTGAAATGATTTGGGTGCTGGCGGGTCGGCAGACGGCTGAGACAGGCGCAAAAATAGCCAAGCATGCTGCGGATTACAGTAATACTAAAGAACTGGGACGTTTGATCTATACCGACTACGTTTATCCGTTTGAATTGGCGGCGGTGTTGTTGTTGGTGGCGATTGTTGCTGCGATTGCATTGACCTTGCGTCAACGCCGCACAGCGAAGAGGCAAGATCCTAGTAAGCAGGTGCAGGTAAAGCGTGAAGATCGGGTACGTTTGATCTCGATGCCTCCATCCCCCAAAGTGTCTATACAATCAGATGCTGAAACCGATCAAGTGAAGCATTAAAGAATTCTAGGGGAAGTTATGTTGAGCTTAAGTCTGTCTCATTACTTGGTACTAAGTGCGCTGTTGTTCTCCATCAGTGTGGTGGGGATATTTCTGAACCGCAAAAATATTATCGTGCTGCTGATGGCGATTGAATTAATGCTGTTGTCGGTGAATACCAACTTCGTTGCATTCTCCCACTACATGAATGATGTGTCTGGGCAGATATTTGTATTTTTTATACTGACAGTCGCTGCAGCAGAAGCTGCAATCGGTCTGGCTATTTTGATAGTGTTGTTCCGTAATTTGAACACCATTAACGTTGACGATATTGGCAGTCTGAAAGGCTAAGCGCGCAATGAGTAATATGCAAAATCTCTATCTGCTGGTTCCATTGGCACCCTTGCTCGGCGCGATTGCGGCGGGTTTATTCGGTAATGTGTTAGGCCGTACTTGGTCGCATCGTATAACGATTGCACTGATTGCGGTGTCATTCGCAGCTTCAATTGCGATTTTCAGAGATGTGCTTGCAGGGCATCAATATAACGGCACCGTATACAAATGGATGAGTTCTGGTGATACCAGTTTTGAAATTGGCTTTCTGATTGACCGCTTGACGGTGATGATGATGTTGGTTGTCACCTTCGTCTCGTTGATGGTGCATATCTATACCATCGGTTATATGAAAGAAGATCCTGGCTATCAGCGCTTTTTCAGCTACATCTCGCTATTTACCTTCTCTATGTTGATGTTGGTGATGGCTAACAACTTCTTGCAACTGTTTTTTGGTTGGGAAGCGGTGGGCTTGGTTTCATATCTGTTGATCGGCTTTTGGTATACCCGCGAGACGGCAATTTATGCCAACCTTAAAGCCTTTCTTGTTAACCGTGTAGGTGATTTTGGATTTTTGCTAGGCATTGCCCTGGTGTTAATGGTGTTCGGTACTTTGGATTACGCAGCGGTGTTTGCTAATGCAGGGCGTTATGTAAACGACTTTGCACCTATTGCCGGTGTGTCTTGGAATCTGATTACCGCCATCTGTATCCTGTTATTTATCGGTGCGATGGGCAAGAGTGCACAGTTTCCGTTACACGTTTGGCTGCCAGACTCAATGGAAGGTCCGACCCCAATTTCGGCATTGATTCACGCTGCAACCATGGTTACCGCTGGTATCTTCATGGTGGCGCGTATGTCACCCTTGTTTGAACTGTCTGAAACAGCATTGTCATTCGTTATGATTATCGGCGCGATCACAGCGCTGTTTATGGGATTTTTGGGCATTATCCAGAATGACATTAAACGTGTTATCGCTTATTCTACACTGTCGCAACTTGGCTATATGACTGTTGCACTGGGTGCGTCGGCTTATTCAGCAGCCGTGTTCCACCTGATGACACATGCCTTCTTCAAGGCATTACTGTTCTTGGGGGCAGGTTCGGTCATTATTGCAATGCATCACGATCAGGATATGCGTAAGATGGGTGGTCTGCGTAAGTACATGCCAATCACTTGGATCACTTCATTAATCGGTTCTTTAGCTTTGATTGGTACGCCGTTTTTCTCAGGCTTCTACTCTAAAGACAGCATTATTGAGGCGGTGAAGTTTTCACATTTGCCAGGATCTGGAATTGCTTACGTAGCTGTGTTAGCTGGAGTGTTTGTAACCGCATTCTATTCATTCCGTATGTATTTCCTTGTCTTCCATGGAGAAGAGCGGTTTGGCAAGGCTCACCATCATGATGAGCATGATGCGCACGCCGATGAACATCACGGCCTAGCTCCCGGTGAAAAGCCGCATGAATCATCTTGGGTGGTTACGCTTCCCCTGATTTTACTCGCCATACCATCGGTGTTGATTGGCTTCTTCGCTATTGAGCCTATGCTGTTCGGTAATTATTTCCTAGATGCGATTTATGTGGGTGAGCACCATCAAGTGCTGAGAGAGTTGCATGAAGAGTTTCATGGCGCTGTTGCAATGGCCTTGCATGCTTTTACTTCTTTGCCTTTTGCGCTTGCATTGGCAGGTGTTGCCTCGTCATGGTTCTTCTATATGAAGCGTCCTGATATTCCTGAGGCACTCAAACAGCGCTTTTCAGGTATTTATACGCTGCTTGATAATAAATACTACTTTGACCGCTTCAATGATTGGTTCTTTGCCGGTGGTGCACGTGGTGCAAGTCGTTTCCTGTGGAAATTCGGTGATGTGCAATTGATCGACGGATTGATGGTGAACGGTACGGCTAAATTGGTGGGACGCTTCTCCGACATATTACGCAATTTGCAGACAGGTTATGTTTACCACTATGCTTTTGCGATGATTATTGGCGTGTTCGTATTGTTGACTGTTCGAACTTGGTTTGACTAAAGTCGCCGCAGAATATTGAAGGAATAAAGCATGATTTTTGGATTTCATTTGTTAAGCATCGCCATTTGGCTCCCCATTGTCTTTGGTGTGCTGGTATTAGCGACGGGCAATGATCGTAATGCTAATTTGGCTCGCAGCATTGCGTTGCTGGGAGCTGTACTTGGTTTCCTAGTAACGATTCCGCTATTTACGGGCTTCGATAAGATGACCAGTGCTATGCAGTTCGTGGAAATGAGGCACTGGATACCGCGTTTCAACATCCATTATCATTTGGGCGTGGACGGCATTTCAGTGTTGTTCATCTTGCTGAATAGCTTTTTTACACCGCTGGTGGTGATTGCCGGATGGAAAGTAATCGAGAAGCGTGTTGCGCAATACATGGCGGCATTTTTGATTATGTCCGGCTTGGTTAATGGTGTATTCGCATCGCTTGATGCGGTTCTGTTCTACGTATTCTGGGAGGCAATGCTGATTCCCATGTTCGTTATTATCGGCGTATGGGGCGGGCCTAATCGTGTTTATGCTGCGATTAAATTCTTCCTTTACACCTTGCTCGGCTCGCTGTTGATGCTGGTTGCTTTGTTGTATCTTTACAATAAATCTGGCGGTAGTTTTGAAATTCTAGATTACCACAGCATGTCGATTCCAATGACGGCGCAGATTTTGGTATTCATCGCCTTCTTTATGGCCTTCTCGGTCAAGGTGCCGATGTTCCCAGTGCATACTTGGTTGCCAGATGCTCACGTGGAAGCTCCTACGGGTGGTTCGGTCGTGTTGGCTGCAATTATGTTGAAAGTGGGTGCCTACGGATTTGTGCGCTTCTCAATGCCTATTGCCCCAGATGCCAGTCATTCCTTGGCAGGGATAATGATCACGCTGTCGTTAATCGCAGTTGTTTATATCGGTTTAGTTGCTTTGACTCAGTCTGATATGAAAAAGTTGGTGGCTTACTCTTCTATCTCGCACATGGGTTTTGTAACCCTCGGCTTCTTTATCTTTAATGCCTATGGCATGGAAGGAGCGCTGTTGCAAATGATCTCGCACGGCTTTATTGCGGGTGCTATGTTCCTATGTATCGGTGTCTTGTATGACCGAGTACATTCGCGTCAGATTGTTGATTACGGTGGTGTAGCCAATAAAATGCCAGTATTTGCAGCCTTCTTTATGCTGTTCGCCATGGCAAATAGTGGTTTGCCGGGTACTAGTGGTTTTGTGGGTGAGTTCATGGTTATTATGGGCGCGGTTAAAGCTAATTTTTGGTATGCCTTCCTTGCGGCAAGTACTTTGGTGTTTGGCGCGGCTTACACCCTGTGGATGTACAAGCGAGTTATTTTTGGCACAGTTGCCAATGACAATGTCGCGCACCTGCATGACATCGGTGGGCGCGAAAAATTAATATTCATCATTTTGGCAGCCTGTGTGTTGGGTGTGGGTATGTATCCTCTGCCATTCAGTGAAATATTACATACGTCGGTGAATGATTTACTAGTTCACCTTGCCCGTTCAAAATTATAAGTTGTCGCTAACTTCAGTCATTAGCAATTGAGGAAAATATGAGTTTCTTGTCCACCCTGTTTCCCGCCTACGCAGAAATTTTTCTGTTGGTGATGGTGAGTGTGATTTTGATCGCGGATTTGTTTACATCCGGTAAAAATAAAACTATCACCTATTTGCTGGTGCAATTCACCTTGCTCGGTTGCTCCTTGATTACTGTTGCAACGCATCAGGAAGGTATCGCGCACCTGTTCCACAATATGTTTGTGGACGACTTGATGTCGGACGTGTTGAAACTGCTGAGTTACATGGCTATTTCAATGATGCTGGTTTATTCACGCAGCTATTTGTTGGCACGAGGTCTTTTTTCCGGCGAATTTTTGGCTCTAGTTTTGTTTGCTTTGCTCGGCATGATGGTGATGATCTCTGCCAGCCATTTCATCAGCCTGTATATGGGTTTGGAATTGCTATCGCTGAGCCTGTATGCAATTGTTGCTTTGCAGCGTGACTCAGCTACTGCAACGGAAGCCGCGATGAAATATTTCATTCTTGGCGCATTAGCTTCGGGTTTGCTTTTGTACGGAATGTCCATGCTATACGGGGCGACCGGTAGCCTGAATGTGAATGAAATCTCTGCCGCAATCACCAATGGCGTAGACAACAAGGCCTTGCTGGTATTTGGATTGGTATTCGTCGTGGCAGGCTTGGCGTTTAAATTGGGCGCAGTCCCTTTCCATATGTGGGTTCCAGATGTGTATCACGGTGCACCAACCGCGATGACCATGTTGATTGGTACGGCACCCAAGTTGGCTGCATTTGCCTTCGTGATGCGAATCTTAGTAGAAGGCTTGCAGCCTTTGATGATTCACTGGTCAGGGATGTTGGTAATATTGGCTGTGTTGTCGATGGCGCTGGGTAATATCAGCGCGATTGCACAGATCAATTTGAAACGTATGTTTGCTTACTCAACGATTGCCCATATGGGTTTCTTGCTAGTGGGCATCTTGAGCGGCACAGTTGAGGGCTATGGCTCAGCCATGTTCTATGCCGTAGTCTACGTCATCATGAGTCTCGGCGGTTTCGGCATGATTATGCTGATGTCACGCGAAGGATTTGAAGCGGATAAACTGGATGATTTCAAGGGCTTGAATCAACGTAGCCCATGGCTTGCGTTTATGATGTTGCTGTTGATGTTCTCGATGGCAGGTATTCCACCTACAGTGGGCTTTTATGCTAAGTTTGCCGTGTTGAATGCTGCTGTGCAGGCTGGGCACATCCCATTAGTCATCATGGCGGTATTGTTCTCACTGATTGGTGCGTTCTACTACCTGCGTATTATTAAACTGATGTATTTCGACGCTCCTGAAAGTCATGAGCGTATCTATATTCAACCTGATAGCAGCTTACTCATCTCCATCAATGGACTGGGCGTGTTAGCATTGGGTATTTTGCCGGGTAATTTGATGTCTATTTGCGCCGTTTCTATACAGCAATCCTTGCTGCTGCATTAATCTCTTATGCGGGGTGTGTTCTGCACCCCGCTGCTAGCCTCTAGCACTTCATCCTAGCAAAACTACTATTCGTAGATTACCTCCAAAAGGTTTTTTTGCCTTATGGGTGCACAGATTTTCGCCGATTAAACAATGAGTAACATTAAGCTACTGAACCGTCATAAGGTGCGAATGCACACGTCGCAAGCGCATAAAAATCTGCGTTAATCTGCGAAATCCGTGAATTAGCTGCTGCTTTTAAATTTATATAATTTTATTAACGAGATTTGAATGGTTTTTTTGTGGGCATTGACTTAGGGGATCAGCTATCTACAGATCCACGTACACTTTGTTAAATTTATGTTAATTTGACTTGTGTTGTTGAATTCCATATTCTTCACAAGGTTTTACTCTGTAATAGTTGATGTTGCGTGTTGCTGCTTTGCTTGCAGATAGCTAATCTGATTAAAAAATCAGATAGTGTTGAGGGGGAGAAAGTGAATCTTCGTAAAAAAAGAACTGTGTTTGTGGTCGTTTCAATGTCGGTGATGATTGTGCTGTTCAGCGTGGTCTCATTAATATCTTTCCGTTATTTCAGTTTGAATACCGTACGCAGCCAGTCGCGCATGGCTGCAGAGATGGTACGCGTGGCGTTGACTGAGGAGATGGAGAAGGGCTTGATCAGCGAACGGGCTGATCTAATAGCCCGCTTCAATCGAGTGCCCGGCTTGGAAGATGTTCATGTGGTGCGCGGTCAACCGGTAATCGATCAGTTCGGTCCAGGGCAAGAAAGTGAAAAGCCGAAAAGTCCTCAGGAGCACGAGGTGCTTAAAACTGGGCGCACGGCAGAGGATTTGAGCAATATTAGCAGCGATATTTTCAAGGTGACTATCCCCTTTATTGCTAGCCGTTTTAATGATATCAACTGTATGAATTGTCATCATGTACCTGAAGGTACGGTCAATGGAGCAGTAACGCTGACTTTCTCACTGGAACGCGAACGTGATGCGGCGCTGATGGCGATACTGCCTATCATGCTGTTGATGGTGTTTTTTGGTTTGGTCATTGCCTATTACCTTAAGCGCTTACTTGATCCTATGGTAATGACCGCTACTGAGGTGCAAATGGTGCTTGGTCAAGCCAAGGAGGGAGATTTCTCACATCGTGTAGTAGTGCGTGGTAATGATGAGGTGGGGGAAATTGCGATTAACACCAATGCCTTTATTGAGGCGCTGGAAAATAGTATTGGAGCGATAAGTAAAAAAATTGAAGCGATCAGTTCTGGTTCTCGTAGCGGCGGTCAGCCAAAGCGCGATCTGCTGACCCATACCCTGCATGTGGTTGACGACATGGTTAACGCTGCTCGCTTTAAGCAGGAAATCGAAGAAGATTTCGATCTGAACGAAGTCTATCAGCGCATTCGCCGAATTTTGCATGATCGTTTTGGACTGAAACGGTTTTGCCTATATGAGATTGAAAAGGCGTCGGGCAAGATGCACCAGATTTATGCTGAGGGCATGCCAAATGATCGTGATATGTGGTGTGATGCTACCATCATGATCGATTCTGACCACTGTCGCGCAAAGCGCACTGCGCACAGTCTATGCTCTTGCAAAACACCCAATATTTGTGCCTCCTACCGTCCAGAACGTGAAGATGATTTTCACTTGTGTATTCCCTTGATGCTCTCTGATCACATTGGTAATGTATTGCAGGTGATCGTTGAAGCAGATCAGGAGGATAAGATTCCAGAAATGCAATCTGCGATTACCGCACATATGGCGGTAGCTACTCCCGTGATTGAGTCTAAGCGCTTGATGCAGTCGCTCAAGGAATCAACATTGCGCGACCCCATGACTGGTTTGTATAACAGACGCTTTCTAGAGGAATTCACCAGCAACCTAACGGCTAGTGTTGTACGCCGTAAGAGTACGCTCGGCATCTTGATGCTGGATGTGGACTGGTTTAAGAAAGTGAATGATGAGCATGGACATGATATTGGGGATCATGTGTTGAAATCACTCTCAGAAATTATTGTGCGCGAGGTGCGTGAATCTGACATCGTGGTGCGCTATGGAGGCGAAGAATTTATCGCCTTGCTACCGGATACGACTGAAGAAGGAATGATGCAAACGGCTGAACGTATTCGTATTAGCATGGCGGGGAGTGCGGTTCAAACATCGCATGGCCCCTTAAAGAAGACTATCTCTATTGGTATGTCGACCTTCCCTAATGATGCCGATGGTTTCTGGCAGTGCGTTAAATATTCTGACATCGCTTTGTATGCGGCGAAAGAGCAGGGACGCAATAAGGTGTTACGCTTTGTCAAAGATATGTGGAAAGAGGAGGGCGAAGAGTATTAGTGTGTCGCCTGTTGTAGTCTCCACGCTGGCCTGTTGTGTAACTCACTGAGTTTACAGGCCAGCTTCTGGTGGATGGGTAACTGACTCCTTATCTACTTAATATTATCGCAATGATTAGCGCCAATATGCATGAAACACCTTTCCAGAACAGTACGGGATTGCGTTCCAGTAGGGGTGCACGGGTGCGACTCAGAAACGCTTGATTTGGGTGCCGTAGGTCGAATAAAAACTCGGATAGCTCTTCGTAACGACGATAGGGGTTGGGGTGTAATGCCTTTTTAAGTGCTTCGTCTATCCACGCTGGAATCTCTCTGTCATCATCAAGTACAGAGTCGTAGACTAATTTCCTTTGTGCAGATTTTGTTCTTGATTTGGCAACCTGAGCGCCATAAGGCAGTCTAGACGCCAGCATTTGGTAAGTGATTACCGCCAAAGAGAACATATCTGAGCGAGTGCTGCCGGCTTCCCCTAGAAAATATTCCGGTGCGCTGTATTGTGCTGTGCCAAGGATATTGTTTCGCTCTAAGGGGGAGGCGATTTCCATAATGCCTGCGACGCTGCTGGAGCCAAAATCTATGATCTTCACGGTGCCTGCGTTATCAATCATGATGTTTTGCGGTCTTAGATCCTGATGGAGCATTTCCATGCGGTGAAACGCTTGCAAGCCTTTAGCTATTTGCTCAACGATTCCACGAACGGTTTCTACGTCTGGCTTGGGATGGTCAATCATCCACTGGCTTAAGGTCTGGCCCTCAATATATTCGGTGACGATATACAGAAAGTTACGCTGACGTGTCTGTGAACACGGCTTGAGCACATGCGCACTGTTGATACGCCGCGCGATCCACTCTTCCATCAGAAAGCGTTCAAGGTAGGCGGGGTCGCCACGTAGGTCAATTGATGGCGTTTTGATGATAACTTGCGTGTTGCTTTCTAAATCCACTGCTAGATACACATGGCTGCGACTGCTGGCGTGTACTTCTCTGACGATTTGGTAACCATCAAATAGGCTTCTCGCTTCAAAAATAGGTGGAAAGGGGAGTTCAGTTAATTGCTGATAAATTTCATCCGCATCCTGTATAGGTAATGTATCAACTCGGATAATTTGCGCAGTGAGATTATCTGTACTGCCTTGTGTATATGCTTCGTTCACAAGTGCTAGCGCTGCTTTTTCTAGGTCATCCTCGCGCATGGTTTTGATGATGAAATTAGTATTGGTATATTCATATACACCATCTGTCGCCAGCAAAAAAATATCGCCTTTTTTCAAGGCTAGGGATTGATAATCAATATCAAGCTGTGCTTGAATGCCTAAAGCTCGACTTAGATAACTTTTTTCATCCGTGAGCCAGTGGCGATGATCGCTGGTCAATTGTTCTAAGGTGTCGTCACGCAAGCGGTAGACACGTGAATCACCCACATGCAGAATATGCGCAGTTGTCGATTTGATAACGATTGCACTTAAGGTGCATACATAGCCTTTGTCTTTATTGTAACGATGCTCGCTTTGCTGGGACTGTGAATGCAACCAAGAGTTGGTAGCAATTAATACCCGCTGTGCCGATTTTTTTACTGACCACGCTTCTGAGGTGCAAAAATAATCGCTTAAAAAGCTTTTAACCGCAGTCTCACTGGCAATATGGCTGACTTCGCTGCTGCTGATGCCGTCCGCTAGCGCAATGGCGATTCCTTTTGAAGTTAGCAGCGGTTCTTTCGGTATATAAACTCCGTGAAAATCCTGATTGCATTCTTTGCGACCTTTGTCGGAATGCTGGCCTATAGATAGTTTTAATTTACTGGACATATTTGCGTAAAAACGAGATTTAAGACTACTGTCTTAAGTTGCTCAATAACTTTTGTAAGGTAAAAATTTGCCGCTCATCACGATTTTGACACGGTCTCCTTTTGGATCAGCTTCGCGTTGCAAATCCATGCTAAAGTCGATGGCGCTCATAATGCCATCGCCAAACTCTTCGTGGATTAAGGCCTTAAAGGTTGTGCCATAGACATTGATTAGCTCGTAGAAACGGTAGATCAGCGGGTCAGTCGGGATGGCTGTAGGCAGAGAGCCTTTGTATGGCACGACTTGAAGTTGTTCTACAGCTTCAGCGGGTAAATTTAACATGCTGCCAACCTTGTCCGCTTGTTCAGCAGAGAGCGTCATCTGTCCTAGTAGCGCGGCTGTTGTCCACTCCTTGCTTAGCCCAACGGCTTCAGCTAGTTGCGTCCAGCTGAGTTGTTTATGTAGCTTTTGGGTAATGATTAATTCGGTAACTTCGTTGCGAGTCATCGTGATTCCTTTCTTAATTAAAAATGGATTGTTAAAAGACTTAAAAGCTTTGCCACAGAGACACAGAGGCACAGAGAAAGTCAAAAGCCTAGATGAGATCTAGCTGGCTCATCATTGATGGGCTCTCATACTGAGATGGAGCTTTTTACTCTGTGCCTCTGTGGTTTACAGAGGTCTTTAAGTTAAATCAGTTTAATTAAAGCTACGCTTAGCTCCTGTTTTAATGTGTGTGCTGTACAAGGTCAGGCCAGTAAATGCTAAGCCACCGACCAGATTGCCTAGCGCAGTAGGAATTTCGTTCCAGACTAGATAATCCATCACCGAGAAATTGCCACCCATAATCATGGCAGAGGGGAATAAGAACATATTGACTACTGAGTGCTCAAAGCCCATCGCAAAGAACAGCATGATTGGCATCCACATGGCGATCACTTTACCGCTTACCGAGGTGGAAATCATTGCGCCAACTACGCCTAAAGAAACCATCCAGTTACACAACATACCTCGTATGAAGAGCGTCAACATCCCCGCAGCACCATATTTCTCATATCCAAGCGTACGTGCTTCGCCAATATGGGCAATTTTAGTTCCTACCGCATTGGGTTCGATAGAAAAACCAAAGGTGAAGATTACTGCCATCATCACCGCTACAGTCAATGCTCCTGCAAAGTTGCCTGTAAAAACCAATCCCCAGTTTCTTAGCACACCGCCGATGGTGACGCCTGGGCGTTTATCAATTAATGCAAGTGGGGCTAAAACGAAAACCCCTGTGAGTAGATCGAAGCCCATCAAATACAACATGGAGAAACCAACAGGGAACAGAATTGCGCCAATCAAGGGTGAACCAGTTTGAACGGCGACAGTGATAGCAAATACTGCCGCCAATGCTAAAATCGCACCAGCCATATACGATCGAATTAATGTGTCTCTGGTAGACATAAATATTTTGGATTCGCCTGCATCCACCATCTTGGTAACAAATTCTGAAGGGACTAAATATGACATATGCTTTCCTCTCTAAAACTAAATATAAACAGTGGATCACTTAAGAGCTATCTCTTATGCGTGCCAGTATTTATGCAAAATCCATGCCAGTTACTGATATTTTGTTTAACATGCTGATGTGTTTAATTATTTTTGTTTTCATGGCTTGTTGAAGTATTTGGTATGGATGATGTGCACCATTTTGGAGTTGCACGCAGGTAGGATGTATTGAATTGGTGCAGGTATTTTTACACCTGATATGGTGCGTTAAAATAGGTGATTTGTTAGAGCTTGGATTCAACTCTTAAGTGTAATTTTATGTAAGTCAATTTAGGAATCAAGCTCCGTTCTGTAGTGGTCAAGCAATAACGAATACCTCGATAACTTGTTTTGTTGCAATCTGTTTTTCGTACACTATTGGTGCTAAGTTTCCCAAAGTGAAGTGCCGTCGTGTGCCGTTATAAAATTCCACAATGTACTCCTTATTATGTCTTGGCTTGCCTCCATCGGGTTTGCATGTTCCCGTGTGCTACACCCGTTCCATCTTTAAGCTCAAGAAGAAGTGCTCCATCACCGCATTAGCCCAACAATTACCTTTGCGACTTATGCTGTAAATTAAGGTATGCGTTTCTATTGGGCCACTCCAAAGATCACCTCATGAAGCATTATTCGGGGTGAAAATGCATTACACCAAACAACCATTAGCTGTTGTACTTCAGAGTTAAATCCACCCCATAATTAAGCACAGATTGTGAATTCCCGTTATCATCACAGACTATGAAAACTACTGATTCTCTGCGTCGCTTTATTTTTGAACATGCGCCTATTCGCGGCGAGTTGGTGCGTCTTGACAAAACTTGGTTGAGCGTTTTAGCTCGGCACGACTACCCTGTAGTGTTGCGCGACTTGATGGGCGAGCTGGCCGCTGCTGCTGCGCTACTGGCTGCCACGCTTAAGCTGGATGGCTCTTTGGTGTTGCAAATACACGGTAAAGGGGCGGTGAAGCTTCTTGTGGTGGAGTGCACGGGTAATATGGAGGTACGCGCTACGGCGAAGTGGGAAGGCGAGTTGGTGCACGCTTCATTGAAAGAGTTAGTGGGTGATGGCCGTTTTGTGATTACGCTTGATCCTAAAGATGGTAGTCAGGCTTATCAGGGCATTGTCGAGTTGGAAGGAGATAGTGTTGCTGAAATCTTACAAAACTATATGACGCGCTCTGAACAATTGGATACGCGTTTGTGGCTAACAGCAGATGGACAATGTGCGGCAGGATTGCTGTTACAAAAAATGCCCGACCAAAATGACGATGATGATGAGCCATGGGAGAACGCAACGCTAATTGCCGAGACTGTTAAGTCAGATGAATTGCTGACTTTACCCGCTGAAGAATTGATTCATCGTTTGTATCACGAAGATGATATTCGTTTATTTGAGGCGCAGCAGATGGTGTTCCGTTGCTCTTGTTCGCGAGCTAATGTGTCTCGTATGCTAAAGATGCTCGGGCGTGAAGAGGTGGATGACATATTGCAAGAGCGTGGTGAAATTGAAATTTTCTGCGAATTTTGCAATGAGCGATATGCATTCGATGCGATTGATGCGGAAGCGGCGTTTATAGAGGCGGCGTTGAATAACAGCAGCACAATGCGTCACTGATTGGAGAGAAGAATGAAATACAACATGCTTGGAAAAAGTGGTTTGCAAGTCTCAGAGATCGCGCTTGGCACAATGACTTTCGGTGAACAAAACACGCAGGCGCAAGCAAGTGAACAACTTGACTATGCTTTTGCGCAGGGCGTGAACTTTATTGACGCAGCAGAGATGTATCCTGTACCCGGTAAGGCCGAGACGCAAGGCCGTACTGAGGAATACATCGGCCATTGGCTTAAAACTCAAGCCCGCGACAAGGTGGTGATTGCTACTAAAGTGGCGGGTCCAGCACGAGGCTTTGGCTGGATACGAGGCGGGCCTACAGCATTGGATCGCGACAATATGGTTGCGGCACTGGATGCTAGTCTCAAGCGTTTGAATACCGACTATATAGACCTGTATCAGCTGCATTGGCCAGATCGTAACGTCCCCATGTTCGGCAAGATCGACTACGAGCCCAGCTTGGAAAAGCTGACTGTATCTATCGAAGAGCAACTTACGGTACTTGGTGAATTTGTACGCGCAGGAAAAATTCGTCATATCGGCGTTAGTAATGAAACGCCTTGGGGTGTGGCGGAGTTTATAAAAGTGGCAGAACGTTTAAATTTGCAGCGAATCGTCTCTATACAAAATGCCTACAACTTAATGAGCCGTACTTTCGAGATCGGTCTGCATGAGATGTGTCATCGTGAACAAGTCAGCTTGCTAGCCTATAGTCCTTTGGCATTCGGTTTGCTGTCGGGGAAATATGTGAATGATTCGCAAGCAGGCGGACGTATGACGTTATATCCTGCATTCGGCCAACGTTATCAGAAGCCTAATGTGCTTGCTGCAGTGGCCGAGTATGCCCGACTTGCGCAAGCTTACGGAATGTCTCCCGCTGCGCTAGCCTTGGCATTTGTTCGTAGTCGTTCCTTTGTATGCAGCACTATCATCGGGGCTACTAGCATGGTGCAGCTTGAGGAAAACTTGCGCGCTGTGGAACTGAGCGCCGAAATTTTCGTAGAGATTGAAGCGATACACATGCGGTATTTCAACCCCGCGCCATGAAGGTGTTTCTAACTATCTTTGTTGATAAAAACAGTTTGAGTCGGGTAGGCGAAGTCAATTTTCTGCTTTTCAAATGCTTCATAAATGCCTAAATTAATAGCCTGATGCCTATCCATATAGATGTTGTAGTTTGAACTTGTGACGTAATAGACGAAGTCGAAATTCAAACTGAAGTCGCCATAAGAAGCAAAATGACCCCGGTCAAAAGTTGTGCCTTCTTGTGCTTCAATGATGTCTTTTACTATTTGAGGAATGATTTTTAGTTTGTTTGAAGGGGTTTGATAAGTGACCCCCAAACTAAATAACACCCTGCGTTGCTCCATTTTTTTATAGTTGTGCACGCGTGCATTGGTCAGATCTGTATTTGAAAAAACCAGTAGCTCCCCTCCAAGGGCGCGTAAACGGGTAGTTTTTATCCCGACATGTTCCACGACGCCTAATTTGCTGTCGACCATGATGAAATCACCGATTTCAAAAGGCTTGTCGAAGAAGATGACGAAGTAACTGAATAAGTCTCCTAAAACGGCCTGAGCTGCTAAAGCAACTGCAATACCGCCAATTCCCAAACCTGCTACGACAGCAGAAATTTTTACACCGAGATTATCTAAAAGGAAAACTAAAGCCAGCAGCCAGATAATGATGTTTATCAGTCCGCTCATTCCTTTGAGTTGTTTTTGTGCGCTGGACGATTCGCTCGCACTGGATAAATGGGAGTGGAGTGCATAATTAATCGCAGCGGTCAGTGCGCGGACAATAAGTGCCGTAATTAGAACCATTGCCGCGATTTGTAAGTAACGCCCAAAGGCTGCTGACAGCTTGAGCGTGTGTAATGAAAGGTAGAGCGCGCCGAAATATAGGACAGGTAGGAGTGCTTTTTCTAGGGTGCTTACAAGTAAATCATCCAGTTGAGTTTCCGTTGAGTCAGCATGTTTTTTAAGTCTACTTACAACATGTTTTTTGAATATATAAGCAACCATTAGTCCAGTGATAAATATCGCTAGAGACGTTAGGTAGCTGAATATGGTATTGCCAAATAGGGAGAAGTTAAGTGCTTCTTGCATGTCGTGTGATTTCTCCTGAAGTTAGTAATTGGAGTCTTTAAGGAAAGATTGGGATTCTATGCGAAATTGGTGGTCTCTGGCGTGCAATAAGGCGCAGGTGATCGTGTGTATTTAGCAAATTCCTGATGGCTGACCGTAGCACAAAACAAAAAGGCCCGACTAAACGTCAGGCCACCTCCAGTTGTCAATCGAGGTTAATCTGTAAGTAGTGCTCTAATTTAGCGATTACCTGCTGAAAAAATTATAAGTGACAGAACGATGAACGGTGACATAACAAAGAGCAGTGGAAAATAGACCATGGTATTCGCCTCCAATAACAGATTTAAGGGAATTTACGTGTGCCACAACTGTTTATTTCGACTTCGTTAGCGAACCAATAGTCAGCTTCGGCTTAGGGTGGGCTGGTAGTGCGGCGCACAAATAGTGTCACCTGTTATCTGAGATGGCAAGAAAAATCTTGAATATCAAATATTTGTGAGATGTTAAAGGTTGAAATGCGCGTGTTAAAGACTTGAGTGTTGAATAGTGACTAAACTGCCCCTAGTCTCTGCTTAGGGATCACTGTGCTGATGATCGCTGCTAGTGCAACGCTAACAAATTGCGAGCTGTGATAAGAGCATAAACTCGCAAATACAGCTGTGCTGCGGAACGCGTTTGAGTTCATTAATTATGTGATAGTCGCTATATCAGCTTCTGAAACAAGTGCTTTCCTGTTAATATCGCGCCCCCTGTTAATTCTTCGATATAGTGCGGCGATGGGTATGTTGCCATGCTGCCTGCTTTCAATATTCAATGAGTAATCCGACACTACAAGCAGTAAAGGGTATGAACGATATATTGCCGGAGGAGGCGCAACTGTGGTTGTGGTTTGAGGACACTGTGCGCGAATGGCTTGAATCCTATGGTTATCGCAATATTCGCATGCCTTTGTTAGAACCAACCGCGCTGTTTAAACGCGCGATAGGCGAAGTTACCGATATTGTCGAAAAGGAAATGTATAGTTTTGAAGATAGCCTTAATGGCGATCAACTTACTTTGCGTCCCGAGGGCACGGCTTCCTGTGTGCGAGCGATTTTGCAGCATAATTTGCTATATAACGCACCGCAACGTTTGTATTACGCTGGACAAATGTTTCGTCACGAGCGTCCACAAAAAGGCCGCTATCGCCAATTTCACCAATTTGGTATTGAAGCGCTAGGCTTTGCTGGCCCAGACATTGATGCAGAGCAAATTTTGATGTGCGCGCGTTTGTGGAAGAAATTAGGCATAAACGATGTCGCTTTGCAGATTAATACACTGGGCGATAGCGCCTCGCGTCAGCGGCATCGTGAAAATTTGATCGTCTATTTTGAGCAGCATAAAGATGTATTAGATGCGGATGCTTTGCGCCGTTTGTATAGCAATCCCTTGCGTATATTGGATACCAAAAATCCTGCCATGCAAGAATTGGTAAGTGCTGCACCAAAATTGATGGATGAGTTGGATGCAGAAGCCATTGCACATTTTGAAGCGGTACAAGATATTCTCAAACAGCACGGTGTCGCATTTGAAATCAATCCGCGTTTGGTGCGTGGCTTGGACTATTACAATCGTACCGTGTTTGAATGGGTTACTACGCGTCTTGGTGCGCAAGGCACTATTTGTGCCGGAGGTCGCTATGATGGATTGGTGGAGCAAATCGGCGGCAAACCAGCGCCAGCATGTGGCTTTGCCATGGGTGTCGAAAGATTGCTAGCACTCTTGCAAGAGAATGGCATGCAGAACCCATCTCCGCCTTTAGACGTTTATCTGGTACACCAGGGCGAACTAGCATTTAAAATGGCAAGTGTAGTGGCTGAGCAATTGCGTGATGATGGTTTGAAAGTCGTGTTGCATTGCGGCGGCGGTAGTTTTAAATCGCAAATGAAAAAAGCAGATGGCAGCAGTGCGATGTATGCGGTCATTATCGGAGATGATGAGGCGCAAGCAGGACAAGTAACATTGAAGCCGCTACGTGGTGGCGAACAAGCGCGTGTAGTGGCGCAAGATTTGCCGCAAAAGATTCGTGAACTCAACTTGATTAGAGGATAAAAGATGTCGACGCTTGATTTACAAGAACAGGAACAGATAGAAGCGCTTAAGGGCTGGTGGAAAGAAAACAGCAAGTGGCTAGCGGGTGCGATTTTACTTGCTTCGCTTGGCTATGCTGGCATGCAATATTGGAAGAGTCACCAAGCTCAACAGGCGGGCGAAGCCGCCAAGCTGTATGCCGAGGTGGAAAAACAGACCATGAGTAACGACCCCAAGCGTGTAAATGATGCTGTGGCCGCGTTAGTGGATACATTTGGAAGCAGTGCATATGCACCGCGTGCGCAACTGCTGGCTGTGCAAGTAAATATGCAGGCAAAAGATATTGCACGTGCCCAGACTCAATTGCGTTGGGTCATTGAGCATGCCACAGAGGCTGGGCTGCAAGATGTTGCTCGTTTGAAATTAGCTAGTATTTTGCTTGATGAGAAAAAATACGACGAGGCGCTAAAGCAATTAGATGGCAAGCATTCTGAATCTTTTGCAGGTTTGTATGCTGATGTAAAAGGTGATGTGTTAAGTGCGCAAGGTAAGATAGAAGAAGCAAAGACTGCTTATTCGCAAGCACTCGACAATGTCGAAGCTAAGGGCACATATCGCAGTTTGGTGCAATTGAAGCTGGATGGTCTTGGAGGCGAACAATGAAATTGCTTGTCGGTATTGTGGCACTGTTAGCGGTATTGTTGTCGGGGTGTTCCAGCGACAAGATGAGCGTCAATCCTGCAAAGTTACAGAACTTCAATTCCACTGTGAGTTTCGATGTGCGCTGGAGGCAAAATGTGGGCAAGATGGGGAACAATGTATTGCTTCCCGCGCTTACTGAGAATTTTGTTTTTGCGGCTAATAGCAAGGGCGAGATTCAAGGCTTCGATAGAAAAAGCGGAAAGCAATTATGGCGAGTTGATACCGATGCGCCGATTTCAGGTGGCGTTGGTGCGGCTGATGGTTTGGTGTTGGTGGGCGGCTTGAAGGGTGATGTGTTTGCTTATCAAGAGCGCTCGGGTGAATTGCTATGGAAGAGCAAAGTGTCAAGTGAGGTGCTTAGCGCTCCTTCTGTGGCGGAAGGCGTGGTTGTCGTGCGTACTGGTGATGGGCGAATAACTGGATTGGATAGCAAGTCAGGTAAGCAACTATGGCTGTATGAGCGTGCAACGCCTTCCTTGGTTGCGCGTAGCAATGCGGGTGTTTCAATACACAGAGGCATTATCTATGTAGGTTTTCCAGCGGGTAAATTGGCGGCGATAGGTTTGCATAATGGCGTTAGCGTTTGGGAATCCTCTGTTTCGCAACCACGAGGCAATACTGAATTGGAGCGCGTTAGCGACATTACCAGCTTGCCTTTTGTGGATGACGGTCAAGTATGTGCCATCGCATTTCAGGGGCGTTTGTCTTGTTTTGATGCTGATCAAGGTGGCGCATTATGGAATCGTGATATTTCCAGTGATAAAGGTTTGACCATGCTGCGTAAATACCTCTTCCTGACGGATACGGATGGAACAGTCATGGCGCTGGACAAGCTTAGCGGAAGTTCTTATTGGAAAAATTCACAATTGTCTTTGCGCAAAACGACGGCACCATTGGCGTTCGGCAAGTATTTAGTAGTGGCAGACTATGAAGGTTATTTGCACGTATTGAGTCGCGATGATGGCAGTTTCCTGGCACGCTTTGCTACGGATGGTAGCGCGATACGCTCAGCCCCCGTGCCAACAGATGATGGATTCTTGGTGCAAACTAAAGACGGTGATTTGTATTCTCTTGCTATTCACTAGAGAGATACTAGATCTCAAAAACGTGTGCATTGGCACATAAGTTAGATAAGCAAACTAAAAACCCTCACCACAGAGACACAGAGAAATTCAAAACACCAAAGCTAAGTGAATAGCTTGCTTCTGTGTTCACAGTGGTGAGAAAGTTTTTCGATAATGTATATGTTTAGTGAACGAGATTATCGAAATCGGCATGAAATGGGAAATATCTGGAGATATACCCATGGTATATAAATTAAATTTAAAGTGAACTTATTATGTTACCCACACTGGTTTTAGTTGGACGCCCCAATGTGGGTAAATCCACCTTGTTTAATCGACTCACACGTAGTCGTGATGCCCTCGTTGCTGATCAGCCGGGATTGACACGAGATCGACATTACGGGCGTGGGCGGATAGGGGAGCGCCCATTTTTAGTTGTGGATACAGGGGGCTTAGAACCCGTTGCAAAAGAAGGCATTCTCCACGAAATGGCGAGGCAAACGCGTCAGGCAATTGACGAAGCAGACATGGTGATGTTTTTGGTCGATGGCCGCGCTGGACTTACGCCGCAGGATCGTATTATTGCTACCCAGTTACGCAAAACCGGACGTCCCTTGTTTTTGTTGGTAAACAAGGCAGAGGGGATGCAAAGAACACGAGTTACCAACGAGTTTTTTGAACTAGGGCTGGGCGAGCCGATCCCGATTTCTTCCGCGCATGGCGATAATGTCACAGAGATGATCGAACTGGCATTAGAAGAGTTGCCAGTACGCGAAGATGAAGTGGAAGAAAAATCTAAACACCCGAAACTCGCAATCGTCGGTCGCCCCAACGTAGGAAAATCTACTCTGGTGAATGCCATTCTTGGCGAAGATCGCGTGATTGCCTTCGATCAGCCCGGTACTACGCGCGACAGCATCTATATTGACTTTGAGCGTGGCGGCAACCCCTATACCATCATTGACACAGCGGGAATACGCCGTCGTGGCAAGATCGACGAAGCCGTAGAAAAATTCTCTGTGGTGAAAACACTGCAAGCGATTGAAGATGCCAATGTCGTGGTTCTAGTTGTAGATGCACGCGACCAGATTACTGAACAAGACGCGCACTTGGCTGACTTTGTGCTGGAAGCAGGGCGAGCCTTGGTATTAGCCGTGAATAAGTGGGACGGCCTAGGTGAATACAAACGTGATACAGCTAAGCGCGATATTGACCGCAAACTGCATTTTTTGAGTTTTGCCAAGCATCACTTCATCTCGGCATTGGAAGGGATGGGAGTGGATATGTTGCTGAAATCGGTCAATGAAGCCTATGCCGCAGCTATGACCAAAATGGCCACGCCACAACTCACTCGTGTGCTGTTGGCGGCGGTGGAAAAGCAGCAGCCACCTCGCGGCACGCAGTTTCGACCTAAGATGCGTTATGCTCATCAGGGCGGTAGCAATCCACCACTCATTATTGTCCACGGTAGCGCGCTGGATAAAGTACCGGCTAGTTATAGTCGCTATCTTGAGCGGTGTTTCTGCGATGCATTCAAGCTACAAGGCACACCGCTACGTATTGAATTTAAAGCTGGAAAAAATCCTTTTGCGGACAAAAAGCCGCGAGCGCTCACCGAAAGCGAGCAACGCTCAGCTCACCGCGCACGTATTCGTGGACGTAAAAAATACGGCTAAATCTTTTATGTTGGAGCGAGCTTGCTCTCACTGTGCGCGCTAAAGCTGTGTACCTAGCGCTAGGCATTCGGCTGGATGGTGAGAAAGAATTGCTGGGCATCTGGATCGCCCAGACCGAAGGCGCGAAATTCTGATGAAGCTACTAGCCATTCTACTAAGCCAGCAAGCTGGCAAGTGGCTGGTTGCAGGTAGTAACTGAACTAAAAAACCGTGGCGTACAGGACATCTTTATCGCCTGTGTTGATGGTCTGAAAGGCTTCCCCGAAGCCATCGCAGCGGTGTTTCCAAAGACCACCGTACAACTGTGTATCGTACATATGGTGCGTCACAGTTTGAACTACGTGAGCTGGAAACTGC
>Ga0316204_10001897_pt1 | contig 52122 bp, 52 predicted proteins | sample 6monrhotite_MG_2_FD_205661 | JGI IMG/M metagenome (GOLD analysis project Ga0316204, IMG submission 205661) | Microbial mat bacterial communities from mineral coupon in-situ incubated in ocean water Damariscotta River, Maine, United States -... | ecosystem: Environmental > Aquatic > Marine >... | reverse complement strand
AGTGCTTCGGTAGTTAAATAAGCTTGAGTATAGTTTTGCTCGTATCCCTACCGTTAATTTTTTGTTGATCTGCTTATTAGCACCAAAATGATATACCGTCAAAAGATCTCCGGTAGTGTTAATATCAGCAAAATCGAATTCATAATCTATATAATCTCTATTTCCTTCCCATCCCAGAATCGCCAAGTCGCGTGGGAAATAGGCTATAAAATCTAACTCTTGATAGATACCCCCTGAAAAGTACATTTCATTTTGAGCACGCCACCCAAAGTTGATAATTTCCAACTGTTGCGTCGCTGTAAAGAAGTCGGTGTTTTTAAGTTCAAATATCTTACGGGTAATCTTATCATTAATATCTCCGCCAGTATTTCCGAAAATATCAAAAACGGTCACTCCAGAAGATCCTCCGTTAAGGTGTATCTGAGAGAAGAACGGGATTCCATAATGGGCCTTAGTACTTACTCTTCCACCCGGATTTAATAATAGCGACTGCGGAATTTCCTCCATCCCATAGAGCACTTGCTTATTTTGAGCAAATGTGATCGATAGCCCCATGGCTACGAAACAAAAAACAATTACATTCTTCATAGTAATTATTATTCCCTATCTGTTATTTCTAAATAATACGTGGTTTTGGACTGCAAATTCAACACCCCTAGAAGATCTGCATCGGAAGATGGAATGGTTACAGAGACAACCACCCTGTTGGCCATAGTCAATTGTGTAATAGCCTCTCCCTCAACATTTTCAATAAACTCCGTTACAACGGGCACATCAACACTGCCCATAGCCACTGGCGTTTGTGTGACATAGGTAGTATCGCTCTCCTCGCTTAAAAACTGAAAATCGACCACAAAATCGCGCGGAATACTATTCGTAAATCTAAATAAGAATTCTGCCCTCAACAGGCTTTCCTGAATAGTTGTATCGTCCAGAAAACGTATTTCTGTGGTATCTCGCAGGGTAAGAATCTCATTGTTGGTTTCGTCATCAAAAAATTCTCCCGCTTCAAGATCAAAAAAGATAAGATTGAGCTCCACAATGGGTGTTGCCACCACCTCTTGGTCAAAATCTGTGTCTTTAACACAGGACGCCGCTAAAATGCATGCGCAGAGGGTTATAAAGGGTAATATTAGGTTTGTCTTCATGGTTTGGGGACCTTTTCCTAGACTAACGCTTCTTTTTAAGAAAATATTATGATTAGAGGTAGTTTTTAATTTCAATAATGTGATCTACCACTTTATATCCTTCCGCCACAGACTCTTTCCTGTAATTATAAAATAAGGTATCCATACCCACAGCTTCAGCACCTAAAATATCGGCCTCAAAGGTGTCGCCAATCATGATACTGCTCGATGGTTTGCTCGCGGCTTGTTCTAACGCTGTATGAAATATAATGGGGTTTGGTTTTTTTACTCCCGCCGTTTCCGAAGTCATAATAATATCAAAGTAATCTCTAATACCACTATTGGCCATTTTTAAATGCTGAACCTCCTCAAAACCATTGGTAATGATATGCATACGATAAGTGCCTCTAAGATGTTCAAGCACTTCCAAAGCGCCATCAAAAAGGTGGTTATCCTTGGGCAGTTCTTCGATATAGGCTTCAGACAACCGATCAATTTTTGAAAGCGGGTATGAAACTCCCAGCTTTGCAAAAGAATCATTAAACCGTCCTCTTCGTAGTTCTTCTTGAGTAACCCGTTCTTCTCGATACAACTTCCAATAATTGAAATTAATAGGTTCGTAGGCTTTAATGAACTCTTCAAACGAAGCATCAATGCCTTCCTGTCGAAAAATCCTTTGAAAAGCTAGGGCCGAATTTCGATCAAAATCCCATAAGGTATGATCTAGATCAAAGAAGATATCTGTAATATCAGGACGCTTCATACGATTGTAATTTTTCTGAAAAAATACGTTTCAAAAGTTCGTTATTAGGTGTACGTTCTGCAAAATCTGTATTGCTGAATGCCAATGAGAACATTCCATGCACTTGTTGCACTGCGCTTAGTAAGTTTTCAATTTCAGCCTCAATTTCGGAGGCCTTTTGCGCATCAAAAGCCGCGGTTGTTCCCGCCATAGGATGAATAATTAATGGCGTTTTAATCTCATAATCCAGATCGTAGAACAAAAAAGGCGTACACGTACCGGCTCTAAAACCAAGGGTATTTTCGTAGACCATCGTAAAATCTCTTTCTATTTCGAGTTCTACTAAGTTCCGATAGATATGTGGGAGATTTACGCTGTATTGCGCATTCATCGTGCTCAAAAGTCCTCTGTTTGTAATCTCTTCCATACGTCCTTTTTCTTTCTTAAGCTGCTCATAATGCGTACGTGCGGGATATGAAAAAACAAGGCCAATCTCTCTATAATCACTCACATACTTCACCAATAACTTAAACTTGTTACGCTGGGTGTTGACGTTGTCTTCAAAAGAAACAGCCTCTCCCAACATAAAGAACACAGATAGTTTTGTACTACTCTTTTTCACCACATCAATAATCCACTCAAAGGTATTGTAGGGGTCTTTTCGCAGTGTCAATAACACCTTGCTCCTTCTAAACATATTTCGGATTCTAAATTTTCCAAAATCCCTCATATACCCAATCATAGACCTAAAAACACCTCTATGTTTATACACAAAAGGCACACGTGTCTCTAGTACATTGTGTACGGACATTTTTTGCTTCGGAAAATCAAGCTGCGGAAAACTTTCTGAAAGGATATATTTAAAGTTATAGGCCCAAAGATCAACCACTGGCTGTGTTAAAAAGTCTTCTTTGTGCCCAATACTTTCTGAAACCGGATACCTTCCCAATGCATCTTTTACATGCGGAAGGTACTCTTCATAGCGAGATAATAAATAAAAGGCCGCCGAAAAAATATCAAAGGGCACAGCACTTTTTTCTCCTACCGAAAAGAAACATTTGGTTTCGCCCCAAGGCTTAACAAGTACATCAAAGCTTTCAAAACCTTGTTGGGATAACAGACCATGACTTTGGATGAATAATTCATTTCCCATGGGCTGCTTACCATACGAAAGCTTGGCGCCACTATGTGCAATAAACTCTTCAATAACCGAAGTGAAGCCCACCTTAATCCCTAAAATACGGGTGCAAACATGCTTAAAAGTATAGGTAATCCTGGGTGTGATTTTTTGTGTATATACTAACAGCATGGAAGTTATAACATGTTTGAATCTGCAAAGCTAAAGTACGCTTTTTCAGTAATTATAAGGTGATCCAAGACCTTTATGTCGAGGCTATCTCCTGCTATTTTTAATTTTTTGGTAAGATGAATATCCTGTTTGCTAGGTGTTAGGGCTCCTGAGGGATGATTATGTGCCAGAATCACCGCCACAGCTCCCAATTGCAAGGCATTCTTAAAGACCAGCCGCACATCTACCAAGGTACCAGTAATACCTCCCTTACTTAATTGCGTAGACTGCAGTATTTTGTGGGAATTGTTTAAATACAAGATCCAGAACTCCTCATGGGGCAACTCGCCAATAATAGGTTGCATAAAATTGAATACGGAAGCACTGGAACCTATTTTGTGTTTGTCTAGGGCGTTCTCAGCACGTCTTCTTCTGCCTAGCTCTAGGGCGGCTAAAATAGTGATGGCCTTCGCTTCTCCAATTGGTTATGTTGCCCATTTGGAAACCCGTGCATCTACGCTTCTCTCTTCCTAAACCAGAGGACTATCCGTACGAGGTTACTAACCTTGCGGAAGCTATAAAGAAGAAGCGTATGGATTTAAAACTCTCAAAGGTTGAACTCGCACAAATCCTAAATGTAACTCCGCAGTCGATAGGATTCTATGAACATGAAAGAAAAAAACCATTATTGTATATATTAAAGAGAATACTGGATTGGTTAGAGTACGTTCCGCCCTTAGGAGTTGATGAAACCACTTTAGGAGGGCAGCTGTTTATTTACCGAATTCAGAATGGGTATCGTCAAAAAGATATTTCAAATGCGTTAAAAATGGATAGATGGGCGATAACGAAAATTGAGAATGATGAAGAAGTAAAACCGATGTACATTGAAAAAGTTAGAAGGCTCTTGGAAGTTGAGAACAAGACTAAAAGAGGGATGATGAGATTATCTATTTTAGGCACTTAAAGAATCGCATTTTATCACCGAGTTCAGTTTAAAAACCAAATACGAATCGTGCGAATAAGTATCTTTGGGTTGAGATTGTAAGGTTGTTTTGAAAATCGTTGAAAGTGTCATTAACCATCTTCCATTGGGTCATGTTAAAAAATTAGGAAAAGAAACAAATAACCGCTGAGAAAGAGTTAATATGATAACGATATAGACAAAATTTAAATATTTAACTTTATACCAACGTTGTCTACAATTCTCCACCCGTCAGAATAAAATGCTAAGTTTGTAGCTAGAGATAGCTTAAAAATATGAAAGAACCACTTACAATATTTATTTCATACACTTGGGAAAACGAAATCCACAAAAAATGGGTTTTAAACTTAGCAAATTACCTTATTGAAAAAGGTGGCTTGAATGTTATTTTAGATCAATATGAATTGACTGCAGGAGGCGATATGAATCACTTCATGGAGAATGGTCTCGAAACTGCCGATAGAGTTTTAATAATATTGACTGAAAAATATAAAGAAAAAGCTGATAGAAGAGAGGGCGGCACAGGATTTGAATACTCCATGATTTCCCAAAACTTGTTCGAATTACAAGCGGGGAATAATAAGTTTATACCGATTTTGAGAAGTGGTAGTTTAAAAACAAGCGCACCGACTTACTTGAAAACTAAAATCTATCATCCGATGATAGATGATAGTAATTATGAAATCGATGCCTTTGAGTTACTTAGAATTATTCATGAAAGGCCAAAGTTAATAAAGCCAGAAATAGGAACAACACCAGATTTTGATAGTGTTGAAATAGATCCAATTATCGCAATAGCTAACGACTTAAGTGATAAAGATAGACTCAATAAGGAATTGAACCAGCTAATAGAGTCTGGGGAAGGCGTTGAACAAGCAAGAAAACAGGTCTGGAAACTTTTTGAAACACTTGAAAAAAAAGCCTTTGATTATTCGGAAAAAACAGAGTTCAAGTTCCGAGCTCAAAAGGATAGTCAACTTAGAAATGTTATTATCAGCAGTAATGGGCATTCCGTTGCACTAAATTGGAAACAAGTATTTAGTAACAGTACAAGAAATTCGGTTTTAACAGTCTCTACCTGGCTAGGTAATTTAGTTTTAAACAATTATACAAGTATGTATTTTCCTGGAGAGGAACCAAAACAAGTCTCTCGAACGGATTATTCGGTTGATTTTAACGAAGAAAAAGAAGTAATTTGGAGAAAAAACGCGGAACTCACGGATTCTACGGAAGATATTGTGAAAATTGTTTTTACCTATTTAATCAAGGCTATTCAAAAAGACAAAGAGAAAAATTTTCGAAAATAACTGTAAACAACAAAGTATATAGCACATTGCCAAAATTTGGCTAACGTTAAACCGTCTCCTACTAATAAACCTCAGTTACGACTGAATAATATAAAACTATAAATATGGCAACGTGCCATATACAATACCGCTGTAAGTAATAATATGAACCTCGAAGAACTATTCACAAAATATTGGAGTCAAGTAACGTTGTTGCTACTTGGAATCGGTTATTTAATTAAACGCTTATTAGATATTAAAGCTCGAAAAAAAGAAATAAATCATAACTTATTTCAGCAAAACAAAATTGATGCGCTTGGTCGCTTTTTTTCAATTTATTCAAAAGCTTCCCAAATGTGGGATCATCTATCAGTTTTTGAAATTTTAGAAAATAAGATAGCAGCAAAAGAAATAGATAAAATTATTTTCCCTCACTTAAATAATCTTGAACAATCAGTGTTTGAATTAAAACTTTATTTTGATGATGATGATCATAAACTTTTTGAAAATGTTAGTCTAAATATGTTATTAATAAACTCAAAATTGTGTCAATTATGGATGAATTTTGATGAGGGTTATACTATAATTCAAAAATCAAATGATTTTGGAGGTTTTAGAGGGAAAGTCTTAAGAGAAAATAGAACCATAATTAATGAATTATCTACCAAGGTTAGGTTATCTTTTAAATAATTTACTGCTTACAACACCGTGTATAGTTAATTGCTAGAGTGCCTATCTGTCAATCGGAAAATTCGGAGAATTTTCTTCAGGTTCGCCCCCTTTTGCTATCTTATTTGTTAAACGCAACTAACCATACACAAACCGTTGTGCACCATAATGGTGTGATGTCTGGATTCTCTTGTTGCTTTTCTCTTATTCAATCATTAAAAATGGCCTCTAGTTAAAACTATTATATCGCAATGAGTGCGCGGTCATTTTTTTGGAATTTCTGCAAAACTATAGGCCTAATCAGGAAATGGTGCACAACAATGTTTATAATTCATAGCGTAGTTGGTTTTAACAATACAATTCCATAATTTTAAACCTCTCCCCAAAATAAAACTTAAAACTGATTTGTTGCATAGCATCAAATCATACACTAACCGTTGGGCGTCATTAGAAATACCTATATAAATGATTAAGTCGGAGCAAGAATTGTCTACAATTATTAAAGAGTTTCCAAAAAAAATTCCTGAGACAAGCCTGTTACTTTTTCGTGGCCAAACTAACAAGTATGATAAAATTAGATCTGGAAGGGCCCGACCAGATGCTTTTATAATTCCTGAAATAGAAAACGGTTGGAACACGATTGTAAACCGAATTTCAACAAACACTTCTAACAACAAAAAATACAATCAAGCTATACTTCAGCATTATGGATTTCCTACATTTTATTTAGATCTCACAAGTAACCCTCTTACAGCCGCATGGTTTGCATGCAATGAATTCACTCCATTAAAACCAACTATGTGGATTGGTAACACTTTCAGGTACCATGATGACACAACATACACACAAATTGAAGAAGGGATAGGTTATGTCTATATCTTGGAAATTCCAAATTATTATACAATGATTCAAGATGACGAATTGTTTGACATTACTAAAGAAACTAGATTCGATAGACCTCAAAAACAAGGCGCTTATCTAATGCTTGATCAACCACCAAGACTACCTAATCCAAATGATTTTGTAAAGGAAATCATAGAAATCGATAGAAAACAATTTCGATCAAGTAAAGGAATTAAAGAATTATTTCCTCACCCAAACTCAGATAAAGGATACGCAGATTTATTAGATGTCCCGTTTGTTCAATTTCCTTCGTTTTATATGAACGACAAAAAGGAAGAAAAGGAAACTGAAATTGATTTAGACAAATATTTTGTAGTGGGTAGAAGGGCTATTAAAATTCCCTTCTATGTTGAAGATAAAGACGATTTGTTTGAGTTCAATCCGAAATGGAAAGACACAACAATCTTTGAACCCTCACCATTTCGACTGTGGAAAACTGAACAGTTTAATTTAGAAGAAATACATGAAGGACAGAAAAGTATTTTTGGTGAAACAACTAAAATAACTCTATCTCCTTTAGCTCTTCATAAGTTGTTGACCGAAGGAAAAGAAATAGAATTAGAGTGGCCAAGAGTAAATTCAAATAGTATTTTTTTTACAAAATCAGTTTTAGATCATGACAAAGTAATTAATCATACTCCTCCTTATTTTGGGATATGGCTGCATAGAGATAACGACCTAATTCTAGAAATGCATTTGGTATCTGATGAAAAAGACGAAATGTTCATTCAACTTGGACACGCATATACATTGAATGCTGGAAAACTTGAATATGTAAAAATTAAGAATGAATGTGATTGCGGCAAACCCGAAGATCATTTCGAATTAATTGAATCTTTACTAAAAATCCACGGTTTAATCGAAAAAGAAGAAGTTGCACTAGTTCAACATGCTTTTTTCATTGATAAATGGTATGTATTAATATAAAAAAAAACGAACGCCCAACACGGTGTATAGGACATATCCTTCGGGATACGCAACATACACAAACCATTATGCCAAATAGTATGAACAAGACTAACAATAAAGACTTTTTAAAAATAACTAACAACTATAATAGCGGGATACAGTAAAGAAGACCGTTACCACACATTTGAGAAAAAACTTATGATATTAGAGAAAGAATGGGATTTATTCAAAAAAGATATTGAAGAGTATATTCTAAAAGCACAAAGTTTAATTTTAGATTATAGTAGAAGTAAGACCCAAGAGCAGTACAATGAATTTGAAGAAAAGTTCAAAGAACTCAAAGGTCAAGTAGTAGAATATTTAACTAATTCATTCGATGATGAAAATAGCAGTTATGCGAATAGCATTAAGTATTCTAATTCTAACAGATATTCAATTGGAAATCAACAAAAGCATATTTCTGAATTAGTTCAAAAGAAAACAGAAGACTGTTCTTCTTTATATAAAAACCTCGAATATTATTTAAGAATTTTGGCTATTTCAGACGCTGTAGTTAGACACGATGAAATTGATTTAGAAGAAAGAAGAAAATTCGATACAGATGATAAACTTGAACTAATTTTAGAGAAGCTTAATCAACTTTATGATGACTCGTATTATCCGATTTCTACAATTATGGAAGGAAACGGAATTGTATTAGGAAGATATGATGAGGAGAGAGAACTTGCTAAAGCACTTGAGAATAGGGGCTACATTCGGTGTATGAAGGCAAGAATAATAACGGCTCAAATCACCTTGGATGGAAGAAGATATATTGAGAAAAAACTTAAAAAAGAAGTTACTGATTATAGTAAAATAAACAATTCCCAAGAAGAACTAAATAACAAGATTGACGAAATATTGGAAATTTTAAAAGCCCAAAATTTTGGCCAAGAAGTTCTGTTTAATGAACTTGAAGAATTAAAGGAATTATATGGAACTTTAGGTAAAAAGAATTGGGGGCAAGTTTTAAAAGGTAAACTTATTGACTTGGGACTTGCACAAGTAATCAATAAGGATGTAATGGAACAAATATTTACAGAATTGACAGACCAGGTTTTACGTCTGAAATAAAACGTGTGGTAACACCGCATAAAATAAATCGTTAGTGCAAACTTACTTACAAAAACTCTCTTGGATTTTCTATTCAGGTTATATTTGCTCAATTTGGCACTTAAACCGCGCAACTAATTATATACAAACACGTTAGGGAAAATAGAAAAACATAAATAAATGAAGAAAAAACACTAGACGGTTTATTGACAATTAATGAAATTGGGGAAAATAGGGTTTAACGTAAATTTATTCGAGATTTTTAGAAGAATTAAAAGAAAGCTGAGATAACTGTATATAAAAAATGCACAAGATTTGACTATCTTTGAGTTTCCCCTACTTTTAATAGCAAACAATTACGGCTGAATGATTTACGCACTCAAGAATCGCACTTTTCATATACAATACCGTTACCCACAATACGATGGACATAGACAAATTTTTGAAAAAACTATCTGAATTACAAAGAATTCAAATTCCCTCTCAAATAGCTATAAATAAAGCTATGGATCGAATTAATTCTCAAATTCCCTCTCAAGTAGCCATAAGCAAAGCTATGGATCGAATTAATTCTCAATTACCTCCTACACAGAAAATCATAGATGATTATCAAAAGTATTATCACCCTATTACTTTAGCTCTACCTTCTAACTATCAAACTGATATTCAAAAAATTTCGCCAGAGATTAGTCTAATTTCCAAAATGCTAAAATCTACAATTCCAGATTTATCAGCATATCAATATAATCTTGAAGATTTTCAAGAAGAGTCAGATGTTGAAGAAAAAATTGAACTTATAGACAATACTAAACTTCTTCTTAAAAACATATACTCTCAAAATAAATTGCTTGATATAGTAGACCCACGAGAATTTGAGAAAATAGTTGCGGAACTATTATATTTTAAAGGATATGAAGTTCATTTAACTAAACGTACTCGAGATGGCGGATATGATGTACTTGCATTGACAAAAATTGGAGGAATTCCTTTTAAGATTTTAGCCGAATGTAAACGTCACAAAAGGACAATCGGAATTGATATTATCCGAAGTTTTTGCGATGTCGTAAATTATGAAAAAGCTAACAAAGGACTAATTTTCACCACGTCATATTTTTCTCAACCAGCAATTAATCGTCAAGCAGAAATGGGAACAATTTTAGATTTAAAAAACAGAGATGACTTAATTGAATGGATAATTCAATATAATAATTGTTAAATGTACTGTGGCCAACAACGTATATAAAAATGTTCAAGATTTTGCTATCTTTGAGTTCTCCCCTTTATTTTTGATTGCATTGGGCCTCCCCTTAATTTATTTTGCTGCCACAGAATTTCGCCAGACATTATTGTGTCGTTCTGATTTTAATAGCTTCGGTAATGGTAATTCATAAAGGCAAGTAATATAAATACTCTTTTGCTTTCAAGGCTATTGGCGAAACCCATATATTTTATGAAAGAAATATCAATTAAGAATATTTTAAATGAGGTCTATTTTGATGATGTACAGGGTGCAGTTCAAAAATTGGAGTTGTATGAATTTTATGATGTTTTAGAAAAAAAAATTAAAAATTATTTATAAAAAATTAGAGTCAAAAGAAATTTCAAATATTGAAATTCTAGCGACTTCGTTTTTGCAGACCATAAACACAAAACTTATTGCAATAATTAGTGATGAGGACAGATATTTCTTTAAATATTTAATTTCCGAAATAAGTCATTCTTTGATAAGAAAATATTTTGGTATTGAGGGTGTAACCTATGTAAATTTAGAGCGGTTAGATGATGCGTTGAAATCAATTTGTGAAATCGAAGGTTATGATTATGACGATTTAGAAAAGCTTCTGAAATTGAAACACACCATTTCTTTGTTAAAAGCTCAAAGTGATCACATTATAAAAACAACTGTTATCCATTATGACTGGCTTTTGGAACAATCAAGTTTAGATTCTCTTGCAGGTGATTTGAAATCTGAAAAGATGATATCCTCGGTAACAGAGTTTAAAAGCCTTTTCACATCTTCTCCAATAGAAGTGAAAATAAATGGAATATATAAAGAATATATTCTCATTCTTTTTGACACTCTGAATGAATTTGGCATTATAAAAGCGAGAGGACGAAAAGGACATTTTGTTCCTTTAATCAGAAAGACTGTTGACTTTGATAATAAAATTTTATTTAAAAGAAAACCAAATCAAATTAAATACACGATTAAAAAGAATACTGAAAAGTACCGCATTCTTAGGAATAAGGCGGAAAAGAGAATAAGGGCGATTCGTTAATAGGTTTACAATAAGTTGACAATGATCATTGTCAACTTATTCATTGGCACATTTCCTCTGATTTATTTCTAGATTTGAGTAAAAGAATTAATTATGGATGTAAGAAGTTTTGTTATTCAGAATCAGCTAAAACCGGCTGATGCAGTGGTTTTAAGGAAAAAGTTTATGGGAATGTTTTCCCATTATGTGATTTATTTGGGAACAAGACACGGAGAACCAGTGTTTGTTGCGAATTTCTTTAAGGGTGTGAGTATTATTTCAAATAATGAAATTAATAAACAGTTAGTGGTATATCAACCTGAAAAAGTGGATAGATTCCCAGGGAATGTTTATCAAAGAAGAAATGCCATTGAAAGAGCATGGTCGAAGATCGGACAAAAGCCGTATGGTTTAATTTCCAATAATTGTGAGCATTATAAAAATTGGGTACATTATGGGAGAGAAATTAGTGAACAGGTAAGCAATGTTGGCAAAGGCACAATGGTAATTGGAGGTGCAATGGCTTTAGGAGGTGTTTTATCTTCAAATAGTAAGATGCGCAATTGGGGTATTGGAATTTTAATTATAGGAGCTATTCTTAACAGCCTTGCAGAAAGAAAGGAGCAAAGTTGATTAGATTTCAATTGTCTTTGTAAGGAAAGTGTTTTTGTTGGTAAGACATCTTATATAACCATAATAAATTGAAAATTAATTGAAATCTATGTTTAAGAAAAAAATCGCATTTAAGCGATTCTTAATCCGTAAAATAATAATGAGTAACACCAAGAGCCACGGCATCAAATATCCCCATGGTATAGGGTTCAGATTTATAAAATAGCCGTTTCGGCCTAAGGTATTGTTTAAGTTCATCAATGCTCTCTACAATCGCCTCTGAAATCTCATGCTTGTTACGAGCGTTAAACTGTTTAAAGGTAAAGCGGATTTGAGCACGCGAATAACGTACAACGTCTATTCCTTTAAACTTTGCTTCCTTACTAATCTGGTCAATGAGTTTTTGAACCCGCTTAGATTTTCTAGATTGTTTGCCCCTATAGTCTTCGAGCACGACAAGGTTGGGTTTAAAGAACTCTAGATACTCCTTTATGCGCTTAAGTAAGGTTGTGTTTGATATTGGCCGTATGGTAACTACTTGGCAGTCTTTTACGGTTATGGCATTTTCCATAAGAGCATAGCCAAAGCCTTGAGGGTTTGGATAGAGTGCTAAAATTGTTTTTTCTCCCCTCTTGACCGACTTATTCATGTTCTTCTCGTTGTAAACGACTTATAACATTGGAGAAATATTTAATTCTCAATGAGGCCTTAGGCGGCCTCTCTCCCTTTAATTGTGCAATCAACAAGTTGCTCCTTACTATTAACTGTTCTTTGATCTTTGAATACCCTTGATGAAGCAGGTGTGCCACACTGGTATCAAAAAGGACGCTGTAGGTAAGCAATATGTCTGGTGTTGGATCTCGATGTCCTTTCTCATAGCGAGAGAGGTTACCTGTATTCATATTAAGTAAATACGCTACATCTCGTAGCAGTACCGAAGATCGCTTGCGATACATGCGTAAAAAGTTTGATTTAATTTTCATATTGAATTATATGCGGTGAGGGTTACTGATTCACCGCTTTAATGATTTTATGTGATATAGGATTTGTTTATAGCAGTCAAAAAATTGTCCATATGGACAATTTTTTTCGCGGTAACTTACTTTTTTGTGGACAATCTGGGGATTACATGACGACTTGAAGAAAAGAGAGTGTGTTGTTGTAGAAACAACAACACACTACTATCCCAAACCTCATGTATCCCATACGCACAATCATGTCGTTACGGGGATTTGTTTTGTATCATTATCTGTTCGTAGCGCTGGGCATCACTCAATCGGCCAATCACATCTTTTGGGGGCATAGCTTCTCTTAGTTTTGTATCAGTTAGTTTTGTTATGTGTACTTTATACATAGACTCCTGTGAACTTTTTACCTTGGTATAGAGTAAACATCGGTAAAAAGTACGCACGGTTCCCTTTCGTTTACCTGGAGTGTTTAATACTTCACCTTGCTTATTTGTAGCTTCAATGAGTTTCAATGCAATAAGAGTATGGAGTGCTTTTGAGATTGTTTTATTTGAAAGCCCTGTTTTCTTCTGAAATTGTTTGTTACTAATCCAATCCTGATACTTTCGCTTTTTAGTTTTGTGATTGTACCAACCAATGGTCTGGCGAATAATGGTTAACAGAACCAGTACCTCACTTGGCTTGAGCCTAGGCATATATGTATCAAAAACCGCATTGGCTACTTGAGTTGTTTCTTGATAGTTCACACGTCAAGGATAAATGACTTTTGCTTGAACAGATAGATGTCATTTTGTTGCCTTGGTAGTGACAGAAAAATACCTGCTATACCCAGACTCTCGTTAGTATAAACTTCTGATTATGGCACTTGTAATACCAACTAATTTAACCAACGAACAAATTGTAGAGTTTAAAATGTTATATAAGAAGCATTTTAATATCGAAATGACCGATGAAGAAGCCCGCAGGGAGGGTGTTCAGTTTTTGCAATTCATGACCACTATTATTGATAACAATGAGGCGTTTTTTGATTGATGAGTTTGATTGCCGTGTTATACTGCTTACGCTAGGTTAAAAAATATTAAGATTAAGCCAAAAAGAGGCAACGGATGATTTTAACCTAGCAGTTTTAATCTTATAAATCCGTTGTCTCTTTTTGAAAATATAATGACTACTACAAAATACTTTCTCTATGCACGAAAAAGTAGTGAAGGAGAAGACAGACAGATAACTTCTATCGAAGACCAAATATCAGAGTGCCGAAAAGTTGCTGAAAATTTAAACATTGAAATTGTTGATGTTATTTCAGAATCCAAGTCAGCAAAAGAACCCAATAGAAAAGGGTTCAATGACATGCTTGAGCGAATTAAAAATGGAGAAGCACAGGGCATTTTGTGTTGGAAGCTTAATCGCCTTGCTCGTAACTCTATTGACGGAGGTAACATAATTTGGCTTTTGCAAAACAATATCATCAAGCATATCCAAACCCACGGGAGGGATTATAAGCCTATTGACAATGTAATTATGATGTACGTGGAGTTTGGGATGAGTAACCAATATGTCAATGATTTGTCTGTGGATGTAAAGAGAGGAACCAGAAAAAAAGCCGAGCGCGGGTGGTACCCTATTACAACACTCCCATTAGGATATATACATAATCCTGAAAGAAAGCGCCAGAGCGGAGTTGATGAAATTATTCCCGATCCCAAAACCTTTCCTATCGTCAAAAAATTATGGCAATTGCTATTAACAGGACTATACTCAATTGCCGATATAAAACGAGAGGGCGATGCTATGGGTCTAGTAAACCGAAAGGGGAGCTTTTACTCCATGAGTAGTTACCACTACATTTTTTCAAACGAGTTTTACTGTGGGCATTTTTACTGGAATGATACGGAAGGTAATAAAGTGAAATACTCAGGAAAGCACAAATCAATGGTTTCACGATTAGAATTTCTAGAAGTACAAGAAGTGTACCGAAAAAATAGGAGAGCCACTCGAAAGAAAAAATATACCTTTCCATACAGAGGGCTTATCAGTTGTGGTGAGTGTAATGGTTTTGTAACTGCAGAACACAAATTACAGGCGATATGTACGGGTTGTAAACACAAGTTTTCGATAAAGACAAAAACCTTTTGCCCTAAGTGTAAAACAAAGGTGAATGATATGGACAATCCCTCTATCATTGATAAGACTTACTACCATTGCACCAAGAAGAAGCATAAGGATTGTTCCCAAGGATCAATTACACAAACTTCCATTAATGAGTTTGTAATGGAACATTTGAATAATATTAATATTCATAAAGATTTCTTTGATTTTGCTGTTAAGGGGTTGAAAGCACTTAATGAGATTGATAGCAAAAAAGATGATAAGATTATCACCCAACTAAAGAAGCGTAAAACGGAACTCACTAAACGAGTAGAACAATTAATACGCATGAGAGCCGATGGTGAGATAACAGCAGAGCAACTGCAAGGAATGCAAACCGCTAACAATGAAGCAATACAAGAACTCGAATTAAAAATACTATCGCTTCATCACAAAAAAGCTAATTGGTTTAACGTAGCCAAAGAAGGGCTAAATTTTGCTCTTACCTGCCTTAAACAGTTCAAAAAAGATGATGATTTTATTAAAAAAGACGTTACTTCAAAACTAGGGTCGAACCTAACATTAGAGGGCAAATCACTGCATTTTAAAATACTTAAACCGCATTGGGCCATTACAGAATGTTCGGCGAAATACACCCTTGAAAAAGGTAAGTTAGAACGTGAAATTCCTATTGAAAAACAAAGGGATTATGACCATTTTGACACCCTGTTTCCAATCTTGCTGGCAGAGCTGGAACTTATACGAACTTACCAAAACGACAACTTAGTGCCTACTACTCATGCATAGAGAGAAAGAGAACTCGCCTCAATTCGGAGGTGGGTTCTTGCATTTTTGTGGATTGAACTTACCAGACTGTTATTCTCTGGTTGATGTAGTAATTTTATAAGCGTAAACATATTTGGTTGCCCCATCACCCCCTCCAGGTCCTCCACTGAAGCCAAGTCCCAAAAGATACTGTTCGGTATCTCGAGCGTTGGTTTCATTATTGGCATCTTTATAAATCCACCAACCATTATCTTCGCTAACACTATGGTCAGTAAACAACCTGTCCCTAGGGTTAGAAGCAATCCCACAATACCAAGAGGAGTAACTGCCTCCTTCTTTTCCAAAATATTCGAGAATATCTTTTACAATTTGTGCATCAATCATATTACAATTTACAAAATGAAAATAGGATATCCAATTGTAAAAGGGTGAAACTTAATCTGGAGTAGGTTTTCAATTTAGGATACCAGAAATAGGAACATCAATTCTATCCATTGCAACACAAATACCATCTTTTATTATATAACACTCCACAAAGTGCTTACCGTAGAAACTAGAACGTTCAGTTCTTGTTTCTGTTCCATTGTCATCCAATATTTCACCTCTAACCCCTTTTGTTTTAGCTTTTACCCCACAATTTCTTACCTTCCATTTAACTGAATATGGCCTTGGCACTGCATTCTGTTGAATGAAAAAAAATAAACTATGATTCCTTTTAAGAATATATAGGTTTCGCAATAAGGTTTCTCTAAAACCATCTTGTTTTACTCTACAATTAATTTTAAGATTGTATCGAACATTAACGGGGTATTGTTCTTGAATAAATTGTTCGTAAGGACTATAATCTATGGCGTTAGGGTTTCGTAATGCAACCGCAGTACTGGATATGCTTGGTAACAAGCTACCTTTGTTAAAAACTTTTGAAACTGTATTTTTCCCTAAACTTAAATCTAAACTTTCTCGTAAGTCTTTGAGGTTGGTTTTTTCCAATAGAGTTTCAAAATCCATTCGTGCTCTATCCAGCCAAGAATAGAAATTTTCTCTTCTCTGTGGGTATTCAACCCACTTGTCAGCAAAATTTTCGCGGGAATCAACTGGGTTTTCAATCTTATCATTACCAAGTTCATCTTTGGTTATATACGAATCCATATCCTTCAAAATGCTTATTAATGCATCATATAAATTGTTTTGATTGCGATAGGCTCTGGCGCTTAATGTTGTAATTATTATTGAAATAGGCTTGTCTTCATCTTCTCCAAAAAGGATGTCTCTGTGTCTTTTGAGTATTTGAATTGCTCTTTGAAGGGGAGTTTTTACTCGATAAAAAGGTACTTCGTCAATTTGAACCCCCTTAAGACCCGCGTATATTTCAAGTCGTTCATTCAATACCACTTTCATTTGATTTTTAAACCAAGCTGTATATCCCTTGGGGTTACTCTTAGGCCAGTCATAAGAATAATTACCATAATTAGGCCTTTTATTGTCGGTAATACTAATTGCCGTGTCAAAATAGTTGTGAGAAAGATTTAGATTCCGAAGGTAGTTAGCTGATTCAGTATCGGGAATCGCAGGAAGGACGTCCAAATGGAATTTTGATTCTTCGCTATATTTGAGTGTCCAGCTCCTCCTATTTTCAGGTCGCAATTTTTCTCTATATTGAGGTTGCTTCAATCTATCACCTATTACATTTTTTAACTTTTTTTGGGTAAAATCCAAATGAGTTGCGTTAAGCAGACAAACCAAATCAATATCATACTCCTCTCCCTCTAGGATTGGTCTTACTACGGTACCAAGACGAAAGGAGCCTTGGGGAAATATCTCAGGATTATGCTCGGATAGTACTGGACAATTGCCAAGAAATTTTCCTACGGCCTTATAATGACCTTCGGCTTCTTCATATTGGTATTGAGTTATGTCCAATACATCAGCAATCTCCCTTAGAAGTTTATCTAGGCTATTTTTGTTTAATGTTTTAACTTCCATAGTATTAATTTTTTATGCGGATGGTTTCAACAAAACCACCTAGGGACGAGTTTTGATCATATATAATAAGTGGTAAATCAGCTTTTGGATACCATACTCGCCCAAATTCAATCGCGGTGCTTGGAAGCATTGCAGGAAAAACATGGATGCTCTTGTCTTCTCCGTGTCGAGATTTGATATCATCGAGTACTTTTCTGCAAACCGTTCTGAATTGTGATAAATGATTCCGATACTTAATGAAATCACTATTTGGTTCTTTAAGGGTGATTTTCCAAACGGAACAATTCTGGCCTAGCACAGAATGTACCCGCTCGTTATTAATTCTTGCGCTCAATGAAAAAACAAGAGCAACATTCTTAGAACTGATTTTAGGCTCCTCAATAACGAAATAATCATCTATGCCAAAGCCATCGTTCCATACCCACGTTTTAGGTTCTTTTTGTGGATTATACACTTCCACATTTGCAAGATTATATAAAAGAGTTCCAAATTTAATCAGCAGTGGCTGTGGCGCTATACCAAAAACACAATAATTTTGAATATCGCTTGATTCTTTTAGTGGGGTTACTTTTTGATGAAATTTATTTTCAAGGTTTGTAGCTTCAATTTCCCAATACGATTCTTGCTTATCAGTAAATGAACTATTGACTAAACCAAGTTCAATTCCTCTAATGTTTGACGGGTAGTATTCAGGAGAAAGAGCCGTACATACGTCTTTGTATACTAAAGAAGAACTGTGATTGCCAATATTGGCACCGTATAGAATTACGTGAGATTCTTTTTGTTTTGAAATATCGGTAATTCTCGTCATTCTATTTTCATGCTCTTTTTTCATTTTCAACAATCTTTCTGGGGGATGTTCCTTAACTTGCTTTTTATCAACAAGCCTATGATGTTCATCACAGAGGAGCATCAAATTGTCGATATCATCTTTCAGTTTTTCGGAAAGTTTTTTATCTCCTCTAGGACCATTTTCTCTATCCGCAATAATGTGGGCTATGTATGAGGTGTTAAATTCCGCTTTTGTAAGTTGATCAAGATATAACTGCTTGTTACACCCCTCATATTGACATCGTCCAGCGGACTTTCCCCAAAGAATGAACCTTGTTTCTTGTTTTATATACGATACCGACATAAGTTATATTTTAACAAACTGACATCAAAAGAGTATCCAAACTCTGAAATGTTAACAAAACCATAAGATTGTTTATAACCTGCTGTGAGTCAATGACGTTATGTCAGAAATGCTCTTCATTATGTCAGGTTTCATAATTCGTCGTCAAAACCTCAACTTTCCGCTTCCTTTTAGGTGTTTTTGAATTACTCGCCGTAAGTGGTTTATCCAACTTCTTTTGGTGCCATCCATATTTTTTAACGTAGACATCAAGCAATTCCGAATCATACGTTGTCATGAGAAATTTGCCGTCAATGTGAGCCAAGGTTTCAAGAAGTTCTTTGAAGTCTTGACGGGTATACCCTTTGTAATGTCCTTGGTCTGCTCCCACATAAGGAGGGTCAATAAAATGGAAGGTGTTCTTGGTGTCTCTGGATTGAATTACTTTAACAGCATCGTTGTTTTCAATTTGGGTATGTTCAAGGCGTTGTGCCAGTTCTTTGGTAAAGCGAAGCTTTTTGTTATGAAACGAACGTGCTTTGCGGGAACCTCTGTCATACGACCAACTACCAATAATTCCTGAAAACCCTTGATTGGTGAGTACCCAGAAAGCCCAGGCTTTTTGTAGGTCGTTGAATAGGTGTGGTACGGTGTACATGTTTAAAGCGACTTTGTACGTTGCTCTGCTGTAGAGTGTGCCGTCTATTTTCTTTTTAAGGGCTTTAAAGTGGATTTTAAGAGCCATATAGAAATTACAGACAAAGTTGTTGGTATCGTTAATGATTTCACTTTGTGACGGTTCTTTGGCAAAGTATACGGCTCCACCGCCCATAAATGGCTCGGTATATATCTTGTGGTCTGGGATTAAGGGTAATAGTTCATTTATTAATGAGAGTTTTCCTCCGTAGTAGACGATTGGGGTGCGCATGGTAGTTGTTCAGTTATACTAATAATATTCTTAGTATAAGCTTTTACAAAGACCACAATAGCAATCACAATATTGCCAACCTAAACAATTAATCTCAAATTAATTCCGTACAATAATTATTCATTCGAACCTTCATCAGTGGCAGGCTCACTTGGAGGAGGTGGAGGTGGAGGAGTATATTCAAAATCAGGAACATCCCCTTTTATTAACGGTTCAGATTGAGGAGCGTCATTACCCTTATTTGGGGAGTTTTTGTCATTTTTATCAGCCATGATTATTAATTTTAGTAGTTAACATTGATGTCTATTCCGTAATTATTCTTTAGATATATTTTCATTTTAACGTTCGACTTTTTCTTAATATTTCCATCTATTTTAAATAACGTGTCATCATTAAAATTGAAAATCTCCGCGATTTCCTTTTGATAGAGATAGTACATATCAACCGCTTCTTCTTCGGTTATTTTTTTATTCTGAAGTTTATACCACAATCGCTCAAATTCAATATTGAGAACTTCAATTTTTAGAGTTTTTTTATTTATTTCTTTCACATATTTATAATATGGGAAATATGGTTTTATAACCGTAAGAACTTGAGAAACAGCAATTATTGCTCCCCACACTAAAGGGCTTTGATCCCAAATGGCCCAAGCTGCAATACTTCCAGAAGAGGCGATTGCTAAAAAAATATTAATGTTTCTATCCCATTTCTGAAATTTGACAACTAAAAATCTTAAACAATACCCCTTGTATCTTAGATTACATAATTCCGCCCAAATTTGATTCCCCATTATTACTTAAAATAAAAAACTCCCGTCCAGCTCTTTTTGAAAGAACTGGAATAGGGAGAAGCAATAAAGTTACTGAAATTTTAACAAAATTCTCGCAACTAATGTCATAAATCTATAGTTGCCCTTCATCAGCAAATGAATAGTAAAATTCACTCGTGATAATGATATGATCTAATACATTTATATCAAAGAGTTTGGTAATGGATTCTATCTTCTTTGTTATTTTCTTGTCTGAACATGATGGCTTTAATGTTCCACTTGGGTGATTATGACAGAGTATAATACTTGTGGAATTGGACATAAGAGCTAGGTGAAGTATTTCTTTGGTGTTGACAAAGACCCCAGTGGTGTTTCCTCTGGCTATTTCAGAGCACCCTAAGACACGATTACTGTTATTAAGGAGTATGACCCAGAAATGCTCTTTATAATCTAGGGTGTCCATATCTATAATATTTTTCATCAGGCTATAAACATCTTCTGAATTTGAAATATGTGGCATGTCATCAAACAACGGTCTTTTGTACACAATACCTACTTCATGCATACTGGTTCTAGATAATATTTTTTTGTTTTTCATGGTTATTCTGTTTAAAGTTCATTTGCAAGCAGTATGAACCTTTATCCCATGAGAAAGTAGCAGTCAGTTTCTTGCCACAACATCGGTGTATGGAATGGTAATAGCAGAAAACGGTTTGCTTGGTATACCGTCAATCATAAGGCGGAGATAGATATGGTAATTAGGAAGGTTCACGTAGTCGCCCACCTCGATCAAGGGGTGGCGGTCTTTGTAGAGTTCCTTTTGCATATAGGATGCATCTACCGCTCCCAAGCGAAAACAGATAATGGTACCAACGTTTCCAATAACCGCATTACGGATATCAATTTCTAATTGGTGAAAGTACTGGTGTGCCATGGTTAAGATTACCTTCATTTTTCTAATTTCTGAAAGGAGGTTAACAAGTGTCGGTGTGGTGTAATTCTGAAACTCATCCAAATAAATATGAAACGGTACTCGCTTATCTTCAGGTGTATCAATTCGACTAAAGGAGGCAGAAGTTAATGAGGTGAGCAGAAGTGAGCCGAGAATATGGGCAATGTCCGACCCAATGACACCTTTGCTTAAATTCACGAGTAATATTTTTTTCTCATCCATAATTTTTCGAAGTGAAATATTGTTTTTGTTTTCAACCAGAACTCGTTTAATGGCAGGATGCACCAAAAAGGCACCTACTTTGTTTAAAAGCGGTACAATGTCAGCTTTACCGTATTTGACAAATTCTTTTTCCCAGAATTGTTTTACATCATTGTTTACAATGTTTTTCACACATTCTTTGCGATATACTTCATCATGAATAATTCGGGGAATATCAGAAAAATTGGCTTTTGGTTGGTCAAGGAGGGTAAGGAGAATGTATCGTAATATATGCTCAAGGCGAACACCCCATGCACCGCTCCATAGCTTTTGAAAAGTTTCTAAAATACCACTGGCGACAAGGGATCTTTTTTCATACGACACTCGTTTTAATGGATTATATCCAAGGGAAAGATTGGGGTTAGGAATATCTAAATACACCACATCTTTTTTTCGATGGTTTGGTAGGTGCTTTATTACCGTATTGATTAAATCACCATGAACATCAAAAACACAAATGCCTCTATTGTGTTGTAAATCTTGTAAAATTTGGGTGATAAGAAGATTGGTTTTTCCTGAACCTGTTTTACCCAAGACGTAGGTGTGATAGGCCCGGTCTTCTTGCTGTATGCCAAAAATCCTTCGGTCATGGCGAAAGTTGGTTTTGGCAAAGTAGGTGATGTTGGGGTTTCTGTTCTTCATACCCTAAAGTATGAATGACAGAAAATGTGAAACTAGCAGTCAAAATACACAAGCCCCATTAGTGGAACTTGTGTATTAGTTAATTGGGGATATGTTACATTTTAAAAAGGTTTCCTTCATCAGCAAGTTATACCACTAAGGGTTGAACGAGACCAATGAGTTTCCACGAACCGTTTTTTTCCTTGTGATAGAATTTGATGGTTCTTCCTTGTTGCGGATAATCTTCTGCCATAATGCAATAGTGCATATCAGAGGTAAATATGGGTTTAGAAAGCCTCAATCGCCATTCCTCTGGCCTCAAGTGGGTAAACTCACTATCCTTTTCAGTCAGTACAACGGTAATGTTCTGTGAATTTATTTTTTGAGGGTCAAATTTCATTGTTGAAGTAACCTGCGATTGTAAAAAAGCCAAATCTTTGGTATTCAAAACCTCTTTGAGGTTTCTTCTCACAACACTATCACCAACCGCTTCAATAATATAATCATCTTTAAAAAGAAACTCGGAAGACAAATAGTTTACCGATGTTTCCACTAAACTCCCATTGTCATCTATGTGGGAATTCATACCTAGGTGCCAATTGCTCATACTCTCACTATATAAATAGGTCGGCCGCTCATCATAAAGATTCTCAAAATAAAAATGTAAGAAGTCATACACCTCATTTTCATTGACCACATGGCCTTGATTTTCTTTTGACTGACATGACATCAATCCAATGAGGATAAAAATTCCGATACTTAATTTATATGTTAGTTGCATGGCTGTTCTCCTTTTGGTGAATGGTCTCCATTTGTTGTGTTGGTTTCTTCTGCAAGTAATCGCTCTTCGATTCGTATTTTCCGTTGCTGAGAAAGTGCGTTGTACGCGGCTGTACCTTGCAACCCTGCCCACGATAAATCTTCACAAAATGCATAGTCCACGTTATATCCTTTTGAAGTTGCGTACTCAAGAAGAGTATTAGCCATCGCAGGAATCATATTATTGGCAATGAAAGAATTATGTTGGGATGCATTTGGCCCTAACAAAGCGGTCAACTGTTCGTTGAGTAGTGTGTTGAAATCATATCCATCAAAAGCAGGACTGTTATACAAATCAGGGTTTTCTGCTTGGGTATAGACCACCATAAAGGCATGTAGCATTTCATGCATCATCACTTGGGCGTAGAGGAGATCTGTGGCATTCTCCATTTTAACTTGGTTTAGGCGACTAATAGTATTAATACCTGAAAGTTCATTTTGGGTATTACCATGTGCTCCTGTTGGAAAAAATGCTTGATCTGAGGTTTGATAAAGATTCCAGTTATAGCTGAAATGTTCATTATCTCCATTGGTAAAAGCATCCAAAACATTCGCTAAACCATTTTCAACAGTTCCAGCTTGCAGGTCTCCTACCACATCTTGGAGACATTCAGGAAGTGTGTCTATATTGATTCGTTCATTAATAAAATAGCTATGAACGGCTTTTGTCCAGTCTAAATCAGTAATGTCATTGGTGGCTAAAAAGTTTGAAACACCTTGGGCAAAATCAAAATTTTCAGGATGTTCAGGATCATGAATCCAATTCAATTGATCTGTTGTTAAATTTGGCTCTATCAGACCATTTAATTGCATAACGAGCATGAGGTCAAAATCAATACCATCATTACCGTTTTGGTTTGTTGAATCATTAGGATCAGGTAAACAGTTACATTCAATATCCCAACCGAATTCACAATCATTTTGTCCTGCACAATCATCAGGACATTCTGATGAACGCAAAAAATCCTTGGTCAATTCACCTTCACTTGAACGTATCCCAATATTGATAACAATAGTACAAACAGGATGTGTACATACACCGTCACCACCACTACCATGCGTGGTATGACAAGTGCACGGTTCACAATCAATAGTAATATCTATATTATTACCTCCCGTTCCTCCACCAGTACCCGTTCCGGTGCCTGTTCCTGTGCCTGTACCAGAACTTCCACCGCCTCCGCCACCATTATTATTGGTGCCATCGCCATCTGGAGGACAAGGGTCAATAACTTCACGCGTGGTATCAGTACCATTTTCATAGCTCTGTCTACCAACATATTCCCCTTGGTCATTGTATACAATAATATCACCCGAGTAGGTTCCCCAGTCTGGATGAAATTCTTGTGATAGCAACCAGCTCGTTGTAGGACGATACTTTACAAAATAACTGTATAATCCATCGCTTGTTTCTTTTACAACAAGATTGACCGAGGAAAGATCATTGTCGCTTCCATCGGGTTCCATTTTGAAGGTATAATTTGACAAGTCATATTCATTGGTTACTTCAATAACATCATCGGTAAGCACCGTGCCAACATTCAGGTCGGCTTCTCTCGTTCCAGAGACTCCTTGCAAGGTAAAGAAAAAGTCGCCTTTTGATTTTGATTCTATAAAGTTAATAATGTGCGGTATATCATCGACACTTACTCGCTTCGATGTAAAATGAGTAGGTTCATTAATACTTTGTGAGTCAGTTGAGTTGTCGTCTTCGTTGCAGTTAGAAAATGCAAGAACAAAAATTGATAGTAAAGTTCCCCATTTCAGGAACCTCGTTAGGTGTACCATGCTGTTGTGGTTTTAAAAATTATACAATGGTTTCAAAGGGGAGTTTTCAAATATATCAATAAAAATGATAGGTTAGATTGGAAAATAATTAAGGGATAGTTTGGTGAGTAAAATGTATATTTTAACGAGTTTGTTACTTCGTTGTTACTCTTTGGTCTTATTTCGATTACTCTTGCTTCATATTCCATCCGGTATCATACCGGACAAAGGTTGCTTCTTCTTCAAAATCTGCCAACTCGCAAGTATTGTAATTAGGAATCTTGATTTTATAAAACGGGGTTTCCTCCAATGAATATGCAAACTTGACTATAGCGGTGTTAGCTTCGTCATTGTGAGAAATTCCAATTACCTCGGTGACTTGTGCTTTTGTTGTATGATAGAGATTTGTGCCTCTTTGAAGATACCTGTTCTTACACTCCTCTGTTGGTTTCCATGATATTTCAGTAAAGTATCGGCTATATCCAGCAACATCTTTATATGTAATATGGGCAAGTCCGAGTGTCTCTAAGTAAAGAAAAACCTTCTCAGTCTCGAGGTAATTATTTTCGTTACTATTGTTAATTTTCCCTCTTACTGTTCCAAAGCAATCATTCTTATACTCACTTTGTAAAATGACAAGGGCCTCTTCATTGGTGAGCTTTGGATTTCCACAGGAAGACAGTAAGGAAAGAGATAATAGCGTAATGGTCGTGATAACAAGTCTCATAGAGCAGTTGGTTTTTGATGATTAATCATTTTTAGACTTTTTCTTTTTCGTCCTTTCTTTCTTGGTATCGAACCCTTCAATTGAAAATAGATGGGCATTAGTGCTTTCTTCTTCTCCCACAAAAAAGGCGTAATGTCCAGATTCAAGATTAGTCACCGTGACCAGGTATGACGCTTCGCCATATTTTGTTGCCTTGTAAGAGATAAAATCAATATCACCCGAACTCACCTCACCAGAGGTCGCACTCGCTGTGGAAATTTCGGCAACCCTGTTTCTCCCTTTCTTATAGAATCGAACAAGTTGAATAAAGTTCCTTGGATTCTTCCGATTACTTCCATGATTGTATACAAAGTGAAGAATGGAGTCGTGTGGTATGACCGTTGTTGATTGGGTTCCTCTCACCGATACTGTTTGCTTGACCTTTCCAATGCCTGTAAGTTGCATACCAATGGAGGCCTTTGTTTTAACCGATGCGGTTTGAAACTCTAGGGCTTGTGTTTCTCCGTTAGGGTTTGCGTAAATGATTTCGCCTTCAAAATCAGGTTCGGCTACAGAGATTTCTTGAGAGAAAGAAATAGAGGAGGTGAGAAATAGCGATACGATAAATACTAAGTGTTTCATGAGGTATACTGTTTAATGGTCTGTAAATCAATTAGAGTGTTTATAGACAGTTATCTGAATCTCAAATATATAGATAAAAACAAATAACACGACAAAATTGTCGTGTTATTTTTCGCTTTTTACTTCTAATTTTCAGAATTACCCATCGGCACATGGAATTATGGGAAAACCAGAGGTAGAACAGTTTATTAAAAAAATAGGAAAGAGGATTCGTGAATTACGTCTTGAAAAGAATATGAGTCAGCTTGATCTTGCCATAAAATCAGGTGTTGATGAACGTCAAATTCAACGCCTTGAAAATGTCGAAACTTCTCCAACTTTAAAAACTTTACTGAAGGTTATCAATGGACTTGATATGGATTTCCCAACCTTTTTTACCTTTCCTAAATAAATTTTTGTCTTTTTTATTTATCAGCAAACTGGATTACCACTATCTGGAATACATATCGTAGGTGGCAAAGAATATGGGTGCCCATAAAAAAGAGGATTCATATAAACGGGTTTTGTAAACTTCTCTATAAGAAAAAATGTTGCACCGATAATCACTAACGCAAATATGACTTTTTTTGTTTTTGAGTATCTTTTTTTAAAATGCATTAAGAAAAAATAAGGGAGTGAAAGGATGAGGTAGGGAATCAAAACAATCAAAACATCTATATATTTTACATTGTCAAATAATCCATGTAACCATGCAGTAGTTGGCAGTAATATAGTATAGATTAAAAGTATCGAAGTGAACTTATTGAGAACCTTTTTCTTGCCTAATTTTTTGATTTGGCTCATTAAGATATGATACTATAACTTACAAAATAATCAACTCGTTATCATTAGTTTTTTTAGAACAAGTGTTTCATCAGCTAAATATAATTTAACTAAATACAACCCATTAGTTAGATATGGAATTGATAATAGACTCGAAGGAGAGACTTGTTCAAAAACTTTTTCTCCTGAGACGCTAAATATTTCTATCCTAGTAATTTCAATCTCACTAATATTTTTAATTCCCATCACTCTGTCACCAACTGGATTTGGAATAATACTTATCAGTTCATTTTTATTAGTAATTACTTTTTCAAATAAGCTGTTTGATTCCTCATTGACGCCTTGTTCATTTTCATTCGTAATAAACTCAAATTCTGCTGAATAGTTCTTTGCTAAACGCAAACATAAAAATATATCACCATCAGTCGCGGTAATAATTTCATCTTTTTTTAACATCTTGATCGTTGTACTGAGTGATTCACCCGTTTCTTCATCAATGTATGAATCGATCCATTCGTAAATATTTTTGTATAAGGATGTATGAAGATGTGGATATTGGGTTCCAGAACCGCCAACCTGTCCAATTCTTTGATATTTGTTTATTGTGTCTCCAAGTTCTAACGTATCATCAATCTCTTTTAAATGAGCAAACCTAAGAGCCATAGTCTTATCATCTATAGATTGTATTACAATTTGTTTACCATAATTGGCGTCATAATTAGACCCACAATTGTTTGAAATGTAGTTCGGTTTAATTGCCATGATTATTCCATCAATTGGAGAATGAATCTCTCTACCACATGAAGACATAGGACTTTTTTTATGATACCAATCTTGAGAAAAATTATCCATACAGGTATGAGCGATACTCGCCCTTTGTTCCCAGTTACTTAATCCATCTTCTGAAGTAAACTCGATTTGAGAGACACCATCATTGATATATCCCTCATTCATATAATAATTAATTGGTTGAACACTGAAAGAGTCACTAACAATTATGATTTCATTTCCATATACAACGGTATTCAATTTGACTAAAAATTCAGTAGGTTCCGATACAGAAGGAAGTAACCAAAAGTCACCTCCCTTGGCATCTCTTTCGAAATAACCATCGGAAATCCAAGTATCACCCTCATCTGTTGAATATGATATGTCAAATTGTTGATTTGGAGGTAATATAATGTCTGATTTTACTTGAAGGCGTAATTTTCTCCTCTCAATATAAAAATCTCCTCCCTGAGGATAGGTTAATGATAAACTTGGAATTTGTGTTGTACAACTCCCATCAATAATATTTTGAATGGTTGGATTGTAGCTATTTCCACTGACATCAAAGGTTCCAGTAAATCCATTATTATTAAACATTGTCAAAAACCCACAGAAACTTACCAAGGAGGTGTTTTCTTTAACTTCTATGAGGTTACCTGTCGTGAATAACATACTTGATAATCCGTCTAAATTGGTAAGGCTGTTGTTATTTTTAATAATTATATCTCTTTGAGAGGGTTGAAGGGAGCCAGCGCTCATTTCCGTAACATTGATGAGACCATTTATATCCTCTAGGTTTTCATTTCCTTGAATGTTTAAAACACCTATATTCGTTAGTCCTTGTAAGCCATTCAAATTTGGTAGTGAATAATTGTTTTGAATGTATAAAAAGACCGTACTGTTGATATTATTGAGTCCTACAAGGCTATTTAAGCTGTCATTGGCTGTAATAATGACATTCTGTCCAATATATGTCAGATTTTGAAATCCATTAAGGCTTGTTAAATTAGCATTGCCGTGAATATAAAGATTTAAACTTATATGAGAAAGACTATTAAGACCCGCAAGGCTTACTAGATTTTGATTGTCTTGAATGATAAATTGTTGTCCAATAGATTGTAGATTCTCTAAGCCTTCAAGGTTTTCGATACTATCATTATTTACAACTACGAAGTAAAAACCAATATTCGTCAGAGATCCAAGACCGATCAAACTTCCCAAGGCGGGGTTATGTTGCACGGATAACTGACTCCCTATTGAAGCGATTTGCAGGTCATTTATAGTAACAAGATTTGAGTGTCCATTAATCCAAAAGCTACCATTTATCTGGGAAATATTTTGTAGTCCATTTAAATTAATAAGAGCATCATTATTTACAATTTTCACATTTCCGCTAACAACACCTTCAATGGAAGACAACCCGGAAAGAGAGGACAAGGATGGATTGTTTTGTATTTCTATATTGCCGGTAATTAAAATGGGTGAAGCAAGAATCCCATTTACATTTATTAATGCACCATTATTCTTGATTTCAATAGATTGAACTCCAGAAATATTGGAGAGGCCACTTACATTCGAGAGAATAGGGTTATTATTAATTCTAAGACTACTAAATGAAATTAAGTTGCTAAAAAAATCCAGATTGGTAATATTGAAATTGTTTTCAAACAGTAGTTCGCTGGCAATTACCGTTAAACTACTCAGCCCTGAAAGGTCGGTAATATTGCTGCCTCCGTTTATTATCAAAAATCCGTTTATCTGGTCGTAGTTTTCAGAGACAAAGGCATCAACTTCTACCTGTGTTGTCAAGGTTACATTACCTTCAAAAGTGTTTTGAGCCTCTAACTTATCAGGTGTTAGCACAAAACATACTATCATTATAAGAATATATATCTTTTTCATAATCTTAAAGTTTAGATTGATTATTAATTATGAGCTAAAATGATATATATCCTTCTAATAATAAATTAAGAATGAGAATGTGACCATTTCCTATGAAAATATGACTTACTTCACATTCAGGTAAAGCAATTCTAGTCGCTTCTTAACCTCTGATTTGTAGTTTTTAGAGATTGAATAAATCGTATCACGTACTTTGAGGCGAGAGCCGTTTATCGCTCCATCAAGCATTTCATTACTAACGTTAACAATAAAATCTTCACTCGTCTGAACAAAGTATTTCGGTAACTTTCCGTATAGTTTTCTCAAAGAAATTGGCAAATAATAGGGTTCTTTGTCCCACGTTTCAAAACGAGTATAATTAGGCTTTAACTTGATAAAACATTGTTTTCCACGTTCTTTTGTTTTTTTCTCATCAACTTCTGAGCTATTAGTGGTGAAAAAAGCAATATCTGTGAACTTTACAGGTACATTTGAAATATCACTTTTACCTTTGTCTTTTGTATTATTTATATAATCTACAAAGCCAATAATTGCGTCTTTGAGAATTGAGGTTGGGTTATTTTCATTGCGTGCGAGTACCGTTTGTATGGCTCGCAAGACTTCTTTAATATTTAGGTGAGGTTTGGTCTTTACGACATACTGTTCATGTTGTGTCGCCAGGCCTTTATAGAACGTTTCGCTGTCATCATAATCAGTAACATATATAAAAGGAATATGGTATTCCAACGATAAAAGTTCTCCTAACTCAATACCTGTTTGTTCACCTTGAAGGTCAATATCCAATAATACAATATCTGGCCGTTTGGCATTAATTTTGGCAATAGCCCTTTTCACACTTGGCGTGAATTCATCAACCGAGTAATTTTCATCAGTAAGGAACATTTTAAATCGCTTATAAATGATTGATTTATCTTCTACTACGAGTATGTGAGCTTTAGGTTTCATTAATTTGAAGTTTTCGGTAAAGTTATATTCATGGTGACGCCATTATCTCCCTTAAGACTGAATTTACCCCCATACTCATCAGTCAATAATTGAATAATATCAATTCCAAAAGAATCAAGGTTTTCAATATCCAAATTTATAGGAAGCCCTTTTCCATTATCACTTAACTCCAAATGGTATACGCCCTTATCACTTCGTAGAGATATTATTATATTCCCGTTCGCAATATCATCAAAAGCGTGTTTAAAGGAATTAGTAACGAACTCATTTACAATTAGCCCTATTGGGAAAGAGGCATCAACTTCAAGGACTTCGTTATCATCAATTTTGTGATTGATTGAAATATTAGGCATAGAAAAAATATTTTGGACATTTTGCAACAATGCATTTATGTATGTTTTGGCATTTAAGGAGGTAGCATCTTCTTTTTGAAATAGTTGTTTATGCACCTCAAACATACTGGCTATGCGATTTTGTAACTCATTGAGTTTTTCTTGATAGACTGGATTTGGGAATTTGGACTTAGCCAGATTGATAAAAACATCAATAAAAGCTAGATTATTTTTCAAGCGATGATGTAATTCCTTTTGTAATTTCTCCACCAGATGTTTCTGTTTTTCAATTTCGTCTTTTTGCTCTGTTATAGTCTGTTTTGCTTTCTTCTCTGAAATGTACCGTCGGTATACTAAAAGCGAGGCTATTGCAACGAGTAACAGTCCCATTGCAAAAAGCCATTTTTGTTTACTCTCTTTTTCTGCTATCAGTTCTTGCTCTTTCGTTGCTTTTTGCTGTTCTACTAATTCTTTTTCCTTTTTTTCCGTTTGATATTTAGTGTTAATGGATGCAACTATCTGAGTTTGTTCATTTGAGATTATAGAATCAAGAACCTCTTTGCCTTCCAGATAATTAAGATAAGCTAGTTTATATTGTCCTTTCCTATCATACAATTTGGATAATAATATTTTTATATCTGCACCATCCAATCTAAACTTATGTTGATTACAAATTATTAAAGCTTCCTGTAAACGCGTTTCGGCCGATGTAAACCTTCCTTCTTTTAATTCAATTTCTCCCAAACCCGAAATCGAACGAGCTTCTTCAGCAGATTGATTCATCTTTTTTGCCAACAAGTACGATTTTGTCAAATAAGCTTTTGCGGAATCAAGTTGGTTTAGTTTAATAAAGTTCCTACCAATATTACCTATTGCAACGGTCTTGTTATGCTCATTCAGAACCTTATCATAATTGATTACGGCATTTTTATAATATGAAATGGCTGTTTGATAATCTTTCTCACTTTCATTGTATAGCTTGCCTAAGTTGACATATTGATCCGCTAAGCCAGAATAATCTTCAAGTTCTTTAAGATCATTTATTGCTTTTTCAATGTAATTTTTCGCTTCATCATATTGCATCAATTCCAGATAAGTTACTCCAATAAGAGAATTGCAATAAGATATATATCTTTGGTTATTAATTATTTCCGCATGACGATTCGCCGCGAGTATGTATTCAATTACCTTTTCCGAATTATTTTTAATGCTTTCTGAAATACCTAAATTGTAATAATTAAAAAAAAGCTGTTTATGACTTTTTATTTTTTGATTAATAGTCAAAGCCTTAAAATAATAATATTGACTTGAATCAATTTTGCCTTTATTAATGAAAACTGCGCCGAGATTACCGTATACAATTGCTAAATTGCTATCACTGCCCAACTGTTCATATATTCTTAGGGCGCGTTTATAATGAATCTGTGTTGTATCATAGCTTCCTTTTCTAAAGTAATACCTGCCCATGGCATTATGAGCATGTCCAGAATATATAGTACTATTAATTTTTTCAGCCATAAGAAACATTGAGTCTACAAGAACTTTATAAGACTCCATATCTATATAGTAGGTTTCTATCGCGATTTTTTCAATTAAGTTAAACCGTGTAGTATCGCTAACTTCCTTTCTTAGCTCAATTCTTAAACTATCAATTTTTGATTGTTGAGCCGAAAGCTCAAATGAAATGCATAGCAGTATCGCTAGCAATAATTTTCTCCCCATAATTGCTATAATTTATTACTTAAAGATATGGCTTAAAGTTCTGTAAATCAACAGGAAAAACCCTTAAATTTTTATTCAATATTCTCATTCATTGTGATAAGTATTTCATCCAAAACACACCCATTATCATTTTAATTTCGTCCATGAGAGAAATACGACTAGGTTTAGCGTAAACCAAAACCAAAAATTATGAATGAAATCCTACGTTATCTAATGATATTCATAGTATACTTTATGTATTTTCTATTACTCATCATTGTCTTTAAATTAATATTTCAAGGCGTGGTTAAAACGGCTCACTCCAATTGGAGTACTTTACTTGATGGTTGTAACTATTCCAGCCAAGAATTTTACCGACGCTTGAAAGAAGAATTACAATCCCAGGGCATCAAAAATGTTCAAGCCTACACCGTTTCATTACGGGAAGGCGGTTTGTTATCCTCAAGCCGACTATACTTGCGTTTAGAATGGAAAGAATATCAATATGATATTTGTGCCTCTCCCTTTGGCAAAGGCTTCTTTATTTCATGGTGGCTATTGTATAATCATTCACTATGGAAAATCCTTATTGCCAAAATACCGTATGTTGGCAAATGGCTAGATCGAATGTGGTTCCCAATGACCTATTACAAAGTAGATATCGCGTCAATGTTTATGACCTACTGTCAATCATCCGTCCTCAAGGTGATCGATGATATTAGCAAGGAAAAAGGGATGCGTTCGCTTTCTGAAGATCAGCGAAAACCAATGTTAAAAGACATGTTTAAACGCTAATGGACTTAAGCGCTGGTGAAAAAGCAACGCTAAATTTCTATAGGTGGGAATACAGAGGACGTGGTTACTATCACTTTGATGAGCAGGTAGGTATTGAACCGCCCTACGTTCCATTTCGTTTTAAAAGCTATATTGATACACCGCCTATTGACGATGGCAAAGTTCCCTCGCTCTTTCAGACAATAGCACAATTAATAGAAGGTACACCAAAGAAAACCGAGACACCCAAGGAGTCAACACTCATACCAAACCCTATACCACCCCTCTGTAAGCGTATAGGGTTTTCTCTTTCCTTTGGCAGAAATGAAGAGATATCATCAATCATTGCTACCGAATTTCTCAACATGCTCTCTAGCACGGACGCTCCTATTACTTTTGAAATATTTGGTACACATGAACAAATACAGGTGCAAATAGTAAGTGATACAACCGATGGAACGCGAATTCATTCACTCTTACAAGCTTATTTCCCAACGGCAATTATTCAAGAGCGAAACATTGGTGATTTTGATTTTGGTTTTGATTTCGGGCAACAAGTCGCCATTTGTGACTTTGGTTTGTCCGAAGAATTTATACGACCCATTCAAACACCACAATCATTTAGCATTGATCCTTTAACTTCAATCATTGCTTCACTCGACCATCTACAATCTGGCGATATGGCACTTGTGCAAATTATTTTCAAAGGAGTCACGGCTCCCTGGGCAAAAGATATTATTTATTCGGTTTCTGATGGACAAGGAGGTTCATTTTTCAGTGATGCTCCCGAAATGTTGAAATGCGCAGAGGAGAAAGTTTCTTCCCCGCTCTTTAGTTGTGTTTTGCGTATTGCTACCCAAAGCAACTCAGAAGAACGAAGTCAATACCTTGCAACTGAATTAGCGCGGAACATTGGCTCCGTATCCTCTTCGGGATATAACAGGCTTATACCCCTTTCAAATGAGGGCTATGAATACAGCGACCATTTGTACAATGTACATCAAAGAACTACCAATCGTTTAGGAATGATCCTCAATAGTCAAGAGTTAGTATCATTTGTTCACTATCCGAATAAGAGTGTTGTTTCGGAAAAACTCCATCCTCAAAAGAACAAAACAAAATCACTTCCCAAAGAATGCATTAATCAAAAGTATATCCTTGGTATTAATGAACATAACGGGACAATACATACAGCTTCAATAAATGACGAAACGTTTGGAAAACATATTGTCATAGGAGGTTCAACGGGTACGGGAAAAACTCATTTGTTAAAGCAATTTATTGGACAAGACCTTGAATTAGAAAATACGGCTTTTGTTATTGATGCTCATGGTGATTTAGTACAAGATATTCTGCTGACCATACCTGACAACAAAAAAGATAAAATCGTTTTCATTAACATCGCAGACGAAGATTTTTCCTTTGGTTTCAATATCTTCTCGGCTAATAGTGATGCTGAAAAAACCGTGCTTGCGTCAGACTTGGCAAGTGCCTTTGCTGATACATGGATATCAACGGGTGATAGAATTCAATCAGTACTTCAGAAAACACTAGGAACCCTTATCTATTCTGGTAAAGAGGCCTCTCTTTTGGATATGAAACGCTTTTTGTTGGAGGAGAAATTCAGAAATGAATTTTTATCCCTCCTTGATGATCCTGTGTTGCTCTATTATTGGCACAATGAATTTCCCTTGGTTCGCAGAAATGAACTCTCACCCCTTATGCTCCGCATAGATGCTTTTATGCAAACGAGATTGTTACGAAACATTTTTGCCCAAGCACGAGGGATAGATTTTAACGCTCTAGTTGAGGGCAAGAAACTTGTTCTCTTTCAATTATCTGTTGGATTGATTGGCCTTGAAAATTCAAAATTTCTGGCAAAGCTACTTATTGCAAAGATTAATCAAATCGCCTTTGCTCGTCAATCGTTGGTCCGGGAACAACGACACCCCATACACTTATATATTGATGAGGCGAACCATTACGCCAACACCTCTGCCATTGAACAAATATTGAGTGGAGCGAGGAAGTATAACCTATCGTTAGTTTTAGTCCTACAACACTTAGAACAAGTCAATACTAATATCCTCAATTCAATACTAACCAATACGGCTACACAAATATTTTTCAGGCAATCTGAAAAAGATGGAAAACGGATTGCTCCAAGTTTTTCATTTTTTGAACCACTGGACTTTATGGAATTAGACGTAGGCGAGGCACTCGTGCGGGTGAATAAGCGAAGTAATGATTTTAGTCTTACTACAAAACCACTTGTAAACGATATTCCCGAAAATGAAGCCCAAAGTACTAGAGAATATATTATTGATAATTCTCGAAAAAAGTATGCTCAAACGAAGGAACAAATACAGAGATTGCTTGATTCATTGTTACCCAAGTTTTCAAAAAAAGGGACGACACCAGAAAGGCCAATAGAAAAACTAAAAAGAGAACCGGAAAGTAACATACCACAAAGGGTTGATCCCCTAAAAGAGGAAGAAACTAGGCTAATTGATACAGGTTTGCCTCTTGAACAACAAAAGCAAGAATATCTCGAACAACGAAAAGAGCGAGAAGAAGTTAGACGACATCGCTACTTACAAAATCTAATACAACAATTAGCACAACAACGAGGCTTTAAAACAACTATTGAAAAACAGACAAATAATGGAGGGCGTATAGATGTTGTACTTGAACACAATACTATCCACATTGCCATAGAGGTTGCCATCACCAACTCGATTGATTACGAGGTAAAGAATGTTCAGAAATGCGTCAATGATGGCTATACAACTATTTGGCTTGTCTCAGATATTAAGGTACATCTCAAGAACATCAAAAAACGAGTAGAAAAAGAGGACCACCCCGACACGAATATTCTCTTTATTCAAAGCGATACTATTATTCAACATTTAGATTCTGTCCTTGGTTCAACAAACCAAGAAACCAAAAGAACTAAAGGGTATCGAGTTACAACAAGCTTCAAAGATGATGCATCCCTCTCTACTGAAAGTAAACAACATGAAATTACGGATATGATACTCCGTTCGATACAAAAAAAAAGAAAAAATAGATGATCTATTTACCAAAACTTTAGGTAAATCGCCTTTGATAGGTATGTTTTCATCTATACTTTTATATCTATAAATCAGATAGTTATGGCTAAAAAACATGTTGGTATATGGGTGCGTGTAAGCACAGAAGACCAAAAACAAGGAGAATCCCCACTGCACCATGAGGAACGAGGAAGAATGTATGCGAAAATTCAAAATTATGAAGTAAAAGAGGTTTACAACTTGGCGGGCGTTTCGGGAAAAACGGTGAAAGACCATCCCGAAGCAAGGCGAATGCTCTACGATATCAAACGTGGACACATCACAGGGCTTATCTTCTCAAAGATTGCTCGCTTTGCTCGTAATACCCGTGAACTTCTGGACTTTGCAGACTTCTTTAAACAGCACAACGCAAGCCTTATTTCCCTTGAAGAATCCTTTGACACCGCAACGCCGGCAGGACGATTGTTTTTTACCTTCATTTCTGCCATTGCTGAATGGGAACGAGAAGAAATTGTAAGCCGTATTAATTCATCGATTACGGTACGAGCTAAAATGGGTAAACGTCTTGGAGGTAAAGTACCTTTTGGTTATGATTGGGACGGTCACACCCTCGTCCTTCATCCCGAAGAATCTATCATACGTAAACTCATCTTTACGCTCTTTCTCCAAGAGAAGCGAAAAAAGACGGTTGCCAAGATACTCAATGAGCGAGGCTATCGAACGCGGGGAGACAAGAAGTTCTATGACACCAATGTGAAACGGTGGCTAAGAGACCCTTTGTCAAAAGGACTCAGACGTAGCAACTTTACCCGTAAAGTAATGATTGATGGTAAAGAACAAGTTGAATACAAAGATGAGAGTGATTGGTTCTTTCATGAAGCCCCTGCCATTGTTTCACCAGAAATTTGGAAGCAGGCAAATGACATCCTTGATGAGCAGGAGAAAAGTAAAACAAAACCACTGAACAGAAAGACCCACATCTTTACCCGATACATCTATTGTGGATGTGAATCTCGTATGAGCGTCCATTCCAACAACACTCACTATCGTTGCACCAAAAAAGGATGCAACAACAAGATCAAGCGTGAACTTATAGAACAGATTTACAAAGAACAATTACTAAACTATGTTCAAGACAAAGACAAAATCACGGACTACCTAAAACTTTCTGATACAACTTTAAGTGATAAAGAGAAACTACTGGAAACACGAAAGAAGAAGAAAGAAAGTCTTACCGAACGCATTGAAAAAGTCATTGAACTACATATACAAGGTCAGATAGAAACAGAAGCATTTCATCAATACCATGATGAACCATATAATCAGCTAAAAGCGATTGAAATGGAGATACTCACCCTAGAAGCTGAGATAAAAGCACTATTAATACAACATGATTCAGTTCAAGTAGTAATGAATGAAGCAACCAATTTGTATACAAATTGGGATGCTTTTGAACAAACTCAACAGCGAAGACTTGTTGAGATGATAACAGAACGTATCACCATTGGAACCGATGATACCATTGATATTAAGCTTTTCCGCTTAATGCCAGAAAAGCATTTTTTGGAATCCGAAACAAATGGGCAACATAACCAATGCCCTTAAAAGTAGTGAGGTCTTGGATAGTGAGCTTCCCCAACTCATTTAGGTTATTTTGCACCGAAGCCAAGATACGCTGACTCAGCACCACAGCGCTTTCTTCCCGATTGCCCGACCCAATTAGGATGGCAATAAGCTCTGCATCACTTAGGGCCACATGGCCTTTATTAATTAATTTTTCACGCGGACGGTCATTTTCATTCCAATCCTTGATACTGAATGGGGTTCCTGTGTGTTTCAAATTGAAAGATGTTTTGAAATGTTACAGGCGGGAATAGGGTATAAAGATATAAAATGATTTTAGAAAGGATTGTAGGGCATGCTTTTGAAAAGTGCGCCAGAAGGATTTTTTTATTGTTTTAGCTTTTTTAGTTTTTCAATTGTAAAATCTTGTTCAGGATTTAATTTCAAGGCTTTCTCATACCATTCAATAGCTTTCCCTTTATTCTTCATAGCCAAATAAGCATCTCCAACACTATCATAGAAACCAGATTCTTCTGGATTTAGTTCTATATTGAATAAAAAAATGTCCAAAGCTTCTTTGTTTTTATTCCTGTCCAGAAGCCAATAACCTAGATTATCCAAATATCCAAAGTCATATTGATTTTCATTCTTTTTCTTTAAGTTATGATACAGCTTTTTGGCGCTTTCTATTCCTTCTGATAGTATCACATGCTTAAGTTCAAAGTCTATTTGTTTTTTCCAATCTGTGGTCGTTTCGAAAACTATTTCTTTAACTAGATGCACTGCTGCCTTGGAGCTTTTGAAATAATCATTATTACCCATCATTACTATAGCTGACTTTTTTGTCGGAATAATCATAAAGAAAGTTCTATACCCTTCATCACCTCCACTGTGATAATAAACTGGCTCTCCTTCAATTTCGCTATGAAACCAGCCTAAGCAAATACTTCGACTTTTATTGATTTTCTTCGTAGACGTTGTTAGCAAATCATAGGCTTGCTTGTTAAAAACAATATTTTCTTCAAAAACACCCTGGTTTAAATATAGCATTCCCATATGTAACATGTCCTCCACATTTGAATGTAAAGTAGAACTTGGAGCGTGAATTCTATTGTAAGGGTATACATCAATAACGTCCATTTGTAATTCACCATTCATGTGATGGGGTTTAGTAGCCAAATGATCAGGTACATCGGGCTTATAAAATGTGGAATGGGTCATTTTAGAGGGTTCAAAAATATATTTTTTCATATAGTTTTCGAAGCTCATTCCGGAAACTTTAGAAATAACATCCGCTAGTATATCATAGGCAGCATTGCTATAGTTAAATTCTGTTCCAGGTTCAAAATCAAGTGAGTCCTTAGAAAAGCTGAGAGTGTATCTCTCAGCTGCATTTTCATCATATTGTGGATTATCCCATTCGTAATCTTCGACATCAGGAATGCCAGAACTATGATTCAATATTTGCTGTATGGAAATGGATTTATATCTATTATCAGCCATTTTAAAATATGGGAGATATTCTATCAATTTTTTATTCAAATTTATTTCACCTTTTTCAACCAGTTGCACTATAGCAGTTGCCACGAAGGGTTTAGAAACGGAAGCCATATGAAATAATGACTTGGTTGTTAATTGTTTTTGAGTAATAACATCCTGTACTCCCATTGCATTTGAATAATAGATTTCTCCGTTCTTAATTACACCGACTGCTAATCCAGGAATGTCAAAAGTTTCTTTAATTGAAAGAACTATGGAATCAATTTCCGTCTTAGACTTTATGGGATTGCTAGTTTGAGCATTTAATAACAAAGGAAAAATTAATACTAAATAGAATAATCTTGGTGCTATCATTTTTGTTTTTTATAAAGATAACATCGGGCCAAACTTGTTACAGTCAATTTCTGATTAAGTTGATGCCAACGTTAATATAGAATCACCTATTTAAACTATGCTTATACCTGTATCCTATCGATTGTGAAGTTAGGTTTAGGATTTGTACGAGCCATCCGCTTATTTTTTTGTTTTTTTATTTTCAGGAGCCAACGAGAAGAATGGAATAAGAAAAATTTGTTTCGTAAAAACAGGTTGATTAACCGGTTTTGTAGGCTGGATAACTCTATGTGTAATTAACACCTACGTTTCGTGTAACGGGTACATTCAGAAAATGAAGAGAAGAAATAAATACGTAACTTTATTCAAACCTTAGTACCAACCAATTCAAAATCAAATGAAAGTAACAGCCGAAAAAAATGAAAAGGTTGCCAATATGATATTTGCATCCATATATCCTCTTTACCTGAATAGATTGGAGAAAAATGGAAGAACAAAAGAAGAACTCAATCAAGTAATTACATGGTTCACAGGTTTTGATCAAAATACTTTACAAGCATTTATTGATGAAAAAGCGACCTTTGGAACATTTTTTCAAAAAGCTAACATACATCCAAACGCACACATGATTAAAGGCGTGGTTTGTGGTTATCGCATTGAAGAAATAGAGGATGAATTTGAATTGTATAAACAATGTAGACAAATGGAAAAACTGATTGATGAGCTAGCGAGAGGCCGAAAAATGGAGAAAATTTTACGTGAAGAAAAAAAGTAGAAACTCATACTAACAAAACCGAAACTGCATTACCCCCCGCGTCAAGACTGTTGTGGGAACAATCTACCGTTTAGCCAAAACGTTGTACACTATCGAAGAAAACGTTACTAAATGAAAAACAGAGCGTAATTGAGTGTTCCTCTAAGGAAGACTGTTTTTAACAGTACGTTAACCCATATACAAAGAGAATGATTGTAATATGTATCGGCAATAGTTAAAAAAGTTCAAGCTATGAAAAAAGCATATTTCATTTTAACACTTGTATTCTCGCTATTATTAAGTGCTTGCAATACGAACAACCAGAAAGCAGAAGAGAGTAATTCATCAACTACAGAAAACCCCTATTTTGGGCAAAAACCTCCAGGTTTACATCCCGAAGTTTTCGCACCTGGTGTTGTTTCAGTCAATGGCAGATTTGAAGGTGCTATTTCGTTTTCTCCAGATTTAGAAGAAATGTATTTTGGAGCTAACAATGAAAAGGAAGAAACAGCTATCTATTTCTCAAAACTCAAAGGGAATAAATGGACTCCCATTAAAAGAGCAAATTTTACCAATGGGAGAAAAAAGGAAGAAATGCATCCCTTCATCAGCCCAGATGGAAAAAGGATTTATTTCACAGCTTTGGACTCCAGTTTTGCGGATGAGAAAATTTGGTACGTGGACCGTTTAGAGGATTCCTGGAGTGATGCAATACAACTTGATTCACCTCTAAATGATGACCTAGTTTTTTACCCTAATCAACCGAAAAACGGAGGCCTCTATTATTTCAATTTATCAAAAATGAAAACGTATTATGCACCTAACAAAAATGATGAATTTCCCGAAGTACGAGAAGTTGAACTTGAATTTGGTCATCACGCGTTCATTTCTCCATCTGAAGATTATGTATTAGTGACTGCTCGAAACAATGAAGATGAAAATAGAAAAGACAACGACATTTATGTTTATTTCAAGAAGCAAGACGGAACGTGGACAAAACCAATTAATCTGGGTATTGCGATAAATTCTAATTTTGATGAAAAAGGCCCGAGTATTACCCCGGATGGCAAATATTTATTTTTTGGCAGAAGCGAAAGAGATATAGAGCCTGGGCTATCAAATTTATATTGGGTAAGTACTGAAGTTATTCATAAAGTAAGACCCGTTGAACTCTAAGAAGTAACAACAAATTTAACGTGCATAATTTTGATACCGATTGTACAAACGTTTGGTATAACATGTACAATTCATTGCGTCTGATTTTCCTTTCGAAAAACCCTTACGGCTCAATAATGCGTTTATGTTTATTTGCTATCTTAGTTTAAACGCAACGAAACCATACACGAAGACCTTAACAACAAGGCAAGACCAACATTGAGGACATTAAAAAACATATTGATTATTCTATTGCTTCTGATTTCTTGCAAATCAAATAAGGAGGACTCTAATTTGGCTCAATCTGAAACTTACAAACGAATTAGCGGTAAAAATACTTGGGGATTTGTAAATCAAAACGGAGACACAATAATTCCTCTTAACAGAATTAAATTCTTAAACCCCATTGATGATGAAAATATGATATTTGCCCAATTGAAAAATGGTAAATATGGATTTATAAATATTCATCAAGACACTTTGATTAGTTTTAAATATGATGGTATGGGAGTTTTTGGTCAAGGACAACTTGCACCTGCCAGTTTAAATGGGAAGTATGGGTATATAAATCGTAAAGGAGAGGTTAAAATACCTTTTCAATATGAAAATAAAAGTTATTTCTATAATTCTGGTTTAGCAATCGTTAAAAAAGAGGGAAAGTTTGGCTTCATAAATATGAATGGGGAAGAAATAATACCGATTGAATTTGAAACTGTAGACCAATCAATGTACGACACAATAGTTACTGTTTCAAAAAATTCGAAATGGGCTTTTTATTCAAAAAAAGGAATAAGAAAAACTGATTTTAAATATGATGAAATTGTTAAGACTTACATTAAAGTTGACGAAAGAACGAAAAACACATTATTTGGGAATGGTCTAGTTTTAGTTAAAGCCGAAAATAAAACAGCATATCTAAATTCTGATTTACAAGAGATTGTCCCATTTGGAACTTATGAAATAACTAAACCCTTCTTAAATAATCTAGGGATTATCGCCAAAAATGGGAAGTATGGAATTATCGATACTCTTGGCAGAGTCGTTTTACCATTAAAATATGATTTTATCGAACATCCTTCAGAATATTCAAACGAATCTGAGCTTTTTGCCGTCCATAATGGTAAAGACATTCAACTTTTAGACAAAAGAGCGAACCCAATTACCGAATTTAACATAAAAGAACTTGAATGGGATCGTTATAAAACTAATGAATCATACCAAAGATATTTTGTGTTAACTAATAGTTCTGGCATGGCAGGAACAGTTTCAGACAAAGGAGTAACAGAAATACCTTTCGATTATCAAAAAATTGAACCTTTTGATGGAAGGTCAGTTACATTTGCTAAACGAGATGGAAAATTTGGATTAATAAATTATTTAGGTCAAGTTCAATATCCTTTCGAATTTGAGGAAGTTATTTCTGGTAGTTATTCTGATTATTTCATTGCAACTAAATCGGGCAATTATGGTATGATAGATAAAAATGGTAAGCAAATACTTTCATTCTCATATGAAACTATCACACCAACTTTTTACGGTGAAAACGAAAGCTTTATCGTTAAAAAAAATGGGCTATTTGGAATAATTGACGCTTCAGAAAAAATTATAATACCTATTGAATATGAAGAGATATCCAATTGGGTTGAATACGCACCAAAAGAACATTTTATAACTAAAAATAAAAAAAAGGGATTAATAAGTAGAGATGGCATCATAGTTATTCCGCCAGAATACGACGAAATTTTAGTTGATAATTCTACACTAATTAAAGTAGAGAAAAATGGTCTATTCGGAACGTTAAATTGGAAAAACGAAATAATTCACCCAATCGAATATGAGCAAATATTATGGGAATGGCCATATTTAACTAATAAAGAATTAGATACAGTCTATTTAAAAAAGAGTGGAAAATACATTTCAACAAATACAAAAGGAGAAGTATTGGAACAAAACGTTAGTGAAAAGCTGATTTATAAAAAATTCGAATATATATTAAACCAGCGATGAATCCAAGTTGATAACAACGTATAACACATTGTCAAAATTTGGTTAACTTTAATCGCTCCCTTACAAATAAACCTAAGTTACTACTGAATAATATAAAAGTATGGCAACCCGCTATAAAGAATACCCTTGGATACCATTTAAACAAACAATAATGAAAATAAAACAAATTGGATTTTTACTAATAATACTCTTTTTATCTACAAAAAATTTCGCTCAATCTGACATTGAAAACTTTGTCAAAGAAGGAATTGAGTATCACGACAAAGGAGACTATGAAAAAGCCATTGAAACCTATGAAAAAGCGTTAACATTAGACCCCAACGCTACACTTATAAATTATGAAATTGCTTTAAGCTATTTTTCAAAAGGTGATTACAAAGAAGCGATAAGATTTTCAGATGTAGTGCTTAAACAAAATAAGGATTACATGCTTCAAGCTTATATGACCAAAGGTTCAGCTTTGGATATGCTTGGCGAAACCAAAGAATCGATTAAGTTATTTGAAAAAGCAATTAAGAAAACGGAAGGTCATTACTTACTCTATTATAATTTAGGTTTGAATTATTATAAAATAGACAATTTAGATAATGCTGAAAAAAACGTAATAAAAGCCATTGAGCTTAACCCTAATCATTCTAGTAGTCACTTAATGTTAGCAAATATACATAGCCTAAAAGGTAATTCTGTTCAAACACTATTAGCTATACATTACTTTCTGTTTTTAGAACCTAGTAGCCAAAGATCACGCGAAGCTTATTCTATGCTTCAAAAAAACTTTGGAGGAAATGTATCTGAAGATGGGAACAAACCCAATACTATTAATATTTTACTTTCGCCAAACAGTGATAGTCAATTTGGAGCAGCAGAGTTAATGGTCTCATTGCTTGCAGCTTCTAAATCATTGGAAGAAAATGATGGAAAAACAGATGATGAAATGTTTGTTGAAAACACTGAGAAATTTTTCAAAATTCTTGGTGAACTGAAAAAGAAAAAAGACAATGACATATGGTGGACTTTTTACACTACTTTTTATTATGACCTAGCAAAAAGCCAACACTTAGAAACATATTGTAAATACATAACACAAAGTCGTAGTGAAAACTCAAAAAAATGGCTTTCAGAAAACGAAGGTAAGCTCAATGAATTTGACAAATGGCTGAGAGAAAACTAAAAAACGGTATGCAAAAATGGATTTCGGACACTGAAATGACATGGAGGCATTAGAAAAAAAGCAACAGCTAACAACATATATAGTTAGCAAACATGCGTAAAAAAAGATAGAATGGGAGGAGGAGGAAGTATTCAGGGAATGAATAACAGTCTGAACAATAATAAAAAATTGCTCAGAAAAAAGAGCCTTTTTAAAAAGGAAAGGTCATTCCTAAATTTAAAACGTGCGTATTTTAAGGCTGCTGAAGGTGAAATCAATGTTCGAAATGCTACCAAAGAACAACTAGCCGCTATCCGTAAAAAAGTTTTGAATCAGAGGCGCAGAGAAAATCGGATATTAACTGCAATTGCGTCCTCCGTAATATTACTAACCAGCTTTTTGTTATATCCCCATATCAGCGCGGCCGTAAAAAACCCGCCAAGTACAAATAATGCCGAGCAGGTGCATTCTGCCCAGGATACTGAAGATTTTAATTTCTATATTTCAGAAGGAGACAAATACCTGAAACAAAGTAAATGGCATAATGCTGTTTTTCAATATAAGAAGGCCGTAGAACTGTTTCCATCGGAATATGATGGCATGTACAGACTAGCATACGCGCAAGTCTATAGATGCCGAAATACGGGCGTTAATTGCATTAGCGGTAGAGAATTAGTTGACAAATTACTCAAATCGTATCCCGATAAGAAGGAACTAATTGATTTGAAAATAGTCTTAGAATTTGAGGAATAATAAAAACCCGCTACGTTTCATATACAAGACCCTTGTAATGCATTTGAACCAATGAAAATCATAGTACTATTCACGCTAGCCTTTTTAGCAACTTGTCTGAATTTACAGGACAGGTCTAATTACTTAGTTGGAAAATGGAAATGCTATCACAGAGAGCTGGAAGATGGCACAACCACAAGTACGGATTTGCTTAGCAGAGAGGAATTTGAATACTCCTGTAACGAATTGGTAATAGAACTAAAATCCGATTTAACTGGCTGGGAATCCGCCAACGGATTGAAGTTTAAATACCAAAGAAATGATTCGATTCTGAATTTGGGATATCGCGATTATATTATTGAAAAATTGACAAAAACCGAACTCGTAATTAGAGATTATGATTCTGACAGATCTAATATTTCCAATTTTAGACAGAAATTTGAAAAAATAGAGTAACGGGAAATTAAAACGCATTTCAACGTCATATATAAAAGGTTTCAGTGTTTAGTGCTTTACCAAAATTAGTTTCAACTTTGGTATTTAGAGAAAGAAGTGTTTAGAATATATTTTATATGGAATTAGCAATAGCTATACTAGTAATTCAGGCAATTTTAATTTATTTCTGGAATAAAAAAATTAAATTTTACAAAGATCGAACTGGTAAAAAGAAGATACTTGGAGAATTTGTAAAATATGACGTAGCAACTGTAAATGTTCAGAGAAATGAAAACAGTACTTCTAGATATCCTTTTGTGAAAATTAATCAAAGTACAGATGAGGACAGAATTTTCAAGTTAAACTACAGAAATATTTTAGCGAAAGAATTTCAACCGGGAGAAAAAGTGGAGCTTTTTTGGTCCTATAATGAACTATTATATTGGAACGCCTATGATGTAGGTCTTATGAAATATTTTCCAAAAAGTTGGTTCTTTTAACTAATTACCCGTTCTTTCTATACTTAGAAAATTCTCTGGCACACTGTTCAACAAACGCGTGGGTCGGACTTATTCTGAAAGGTTAAGCTGCCATGAAATACCATATTTATCTTCACACCACCCGAATTTTATACCAAAGCCGTAATCTCCCGAATCGTAGTTATCTAAAGGGATCATTACCTGGCCTCCATTTGAAGAAAGTTCTTCGAATAAAGTCTGTATCTCATCTTCAGAGTCGCATTCAACAAACAGTGATACCCCTGGTGTAAATGACCATGCGTGATTATAATTACTTTCAGAAACCCTGTACTCGGTACCATTTAATGTAAATACTCCATATTTAATAAGTTCTGGTGTTCCTCCCGCCTCACCTTCCGAATATTTTACGATGCTTTTAATTTTAGAATTTGGAAAGATAGACGTGTAAAAATCTATTGCTTCTTGCCCCTTTCCGCATTGATCTCCTACAAATGTTAGAAATGTTGTTGTTTTCATTTTTTTGAAATTTGAGTTCAAACCCAAAAGTATTAATTAGAGATTTAATTTACTTCTCTAAAATTGCTATTATTAATTAATGATTGCAAAGACATTTACTTACCTTCTTTATTTCGACCGTCAGTCTTGCAGTTGCAGTAACACGTGATCAATCAATTACCTCATCACTTTTATTGAATTGACTTTTTAGCGCACCTGTGAGTGCTAAATGGCTCTCTATCTTATCTTTTGAAGGTCTGCGGTACAAAAGATATATGAGTAATATCCCGGATATTATCAAAAAGTAAATATTTGGGTAATTATAGGCAGTCACAATTCCTAAGAGTGCACCACCCTCGAGCGGAGCATAGCTAATTATTGAAGCCATTTGAAACCCTGCCAACTTTTCTTTCAAATCGGGTGTATCTTTTAGGGAGCTTATTTTCTTTTTGTACAAATAGTTGGAAAGAAGCACACAAATAATTGCAACAATTGGAACTGCATACAAATAGGGATCACTATAATCATCCAAATGTAGCTTCCAATCGTCCATGGTGAATAGCACAAACATTCCAAATACCAGTGGTGAAAATGTAAAGAAGAGATGTAACATCGCAATCGTATTTGTAAATACCTTTGGAGTTAACTTCTTTTTTTGATTTTCCATATTTCGTCTAGATTAGTATCGCATGAAAATATTCAACGGAGCTTTCCGCAGTAACCAAAGTTACTAAAATGCTCTGAATTCTGATAAGGAGTTCAGCTGCAAAGAACTAGACGTGTTGTTGTCGCGCGTTCTCTAATTGAATCTTAAATTCTTCTTTATTATCAATGTAAAAAGCAATGGTTTTAAATTTTCTTTTTAACCCATAGAATCCGCTATACACATTCATTTGGCTTAGTGTAAGAATCACATTATGTCCATCATACTCGCCTAGGGGTGAAAACCGCCTAGCTTCTCTATTAAATTCAATTTGTTTGGTCGTAATCTCAAAGGATTCAATGTCGCATAAATTAATATGAGTTTCTCTTAATATTCCAAAGCGAAGATTCAATGTGTTTTTTTCGATGGATATAGGTCTTTTTATAATGGATCTTAAAAAACCTAACACTTGAATAATAGTATAGAGGCTGCAAAAAGTTAGAATCCAAGCTGCCTTATTGCTCATGTCCATGAGTAAGATATGAAATGCCAAGGTTTCTATCGCCAAAATAAAGATTACAGCAACTAAAGTAGATATGATAGCATTGTTTTTATGATAGGAGAATTCATTCGTCTTTTTAACTCTTTTCTTCCAATAAAAAAGTCCATAATAGAGCACCGAAATTTCTGTAGCTAAGGGTACCGCAAGTGGTTTAGGAATTATTCTATAGCAGGTGCTTTTTAAGGCCGTAAAGAAATCAAGAGCAGCTTCGTCGCCTCCTGGCTTCTTTTGCATTTTTTTTCGAACCTCGTAGACAATAAATAATATTACCGAGATTTCCACCGCTGGTAGCAACCAAATTCTAAAAAGGTTTAAGTATTGTTGATTACCAATGGGTATAATAAAGATACCTACCACTAGTCCCAGAACTATAATAGAAGAAACAGAGGTTTTTGGAATCTTGGTTTTTCGAATCAGAAAATAATATATAAGCGGTATCGAAATTAATAAGTCCAGCGTTATTACCAATGATAATACATTGGGATTCATCTCAAACAAGGGAGACTTAGCAATCAAAATGAGAAGACCGATTAGTAAAACCGCAACACCAAAGTAGAATGTTGGCCTTAGCAGATTTATGATACTATTTATACGTAATGGTCTTAGTGGCATACAAGGTTTTATATATGGATTGTAGCGTCCTAAAAGTGCTATGATTCCCTTTGACACTAAAGATAGTTATTTTCGAATACGTTGTTCGGCAAAGCTCAAAAGAAACATGTATTTTTAGATGCTATCAGCGCGTTTACCTAGGAGCTTCTCTAAAACATCTTGTCAAATGTCTTACCATTAAACATACAAACGCTTCCATCTCCCAAACCAAACCATAAATCGCCCTTCTTGTCCTTATAGATCGATCTTACAAACGTATTTGTGAGTCCGTCTTTTAGGGTATAGTTCGTTACCGATGTACCATCATACCGCCATGCTCCTGTGTCTCGATCTCCAAACCATATATTGCCGTTACGGTCTTCAGCTATAGCAAAAACATGATTAAGCGTGCCTTCTGGAGACAAGGCTCCATCTCCACGGCCATTTTTATCGTGTAGGCCGTTTTCTTCCGTGAAGTTAATTGTTGTATTTCCATCATAACGTAGCACCCCAATACCATTATTTCCAATCCAGAGATTTCCCTTACTATCTTCAAAAATGCTACGCACATGATACGTAAAGCGCCTTTCATTAATAAAAGTGAAAGATGTTCCATCATATCCTATGACGCCTCCATAGTTAGCCATCCAGAGCATATTGTTTTTACCATGGCAAATACCTGTAACAGTCCCGCTAATGCTAAAGGATCTATGATTGAAGTCCAATACAGGAAATTTGAGCACAGAAAGATTTTGACCGTCATACCTATAAATACCTCCTTCTAACTCACCATTAAACCATAGGTCATTGGTTCCTTTTTGCCACGTATTGCTTGGTCTTTCACCATCATTGCTCGTATGAATCGTAAATTTTTCTCCATCATATTTATTGAGCCCCTTTCCCGTAGCAAACCACATATTACCCTGCTGATCTTCCTGAATTGTCCGAATCTGGTTATCGCTCAGACCATCTTTTGCAGAGAAATGAGTAATAGATTTTCCGTCGTAACGGCTAAGACCGGCATGATCTCTTCCAAACCAAAGATTACCCTTACTATCTTCAAAAATAGCACGTACCATACTATCAGAAATGACATATGGCTTGACCGTTTTAGGAGTCTCTTTTAATTCTGTAATGTTATTCTCTGGTTCGTTTGAATTTGATTCTCCTTTACAAGAGGTCATAAAGACAACAATGAAAAGTAACGGCCAGATTAGGGAATATAAATGCGTTTGCTTCATTCGTTGTTTTTTACAAATGTAGCGTCAAATACTTTTTTTGGGCTAAATCAATTGTAAAAAAAGTGTCAACTTTAGAGAAGTTGCTTTCGAACTTCAGATTAATGGCGTATAGCGCTTGGTGTATAAAAAGTTGGATTCTGAACGTGAAATTTTTCAGTTCAAACAACAGAAGAATAGCCAGGAGTACTTTGACATATGTACTTTAGTTACTATCTGTGAATCTTTTCTTAATAACCAATACATATAGTAACCAGAAGTCAACAAGTATCGCCAAAACTGGCAGGTAGTTATAAAAATTTCGCTCTGTTGCATACTCACCTGTCCAGAATTCAACGATATAATACCCCAGAATTGACGCAGTAATTATTAAAAGCGTAACTAAGGTTAAAGTTTCAAAGCTTCTTGGTTGTACAGTTTTTTTAAAACGGTATAATGAGAGAGCTGTAAGAGGAAAGATTACCAATGATAAAATTGCCACAAGCAAGTACCTCTTATCAATACTCTCGTATGAGTGAGATGTTCCTAAGATTAATAGAATATTCAGAATTGCCCAACCAATTATGAAGGCCGAAAAAAATCCAGAAATAATTTTTTGAGTCATACTTTTATATGCTAATAAAAATTATAAACAACTATCTCGCCTATAATTAGTGACATGGGCAACATTTAACTTTACAAGAAAAAGCAATTAATTATATATTGTGTTCCTCTGTCAATGTACGCATGTTTACATCCCTATTTTAAAGAATATAAATCACAAAAAAGCCCAGATACGTTCCTACGGCATTACCCAATGAGCCTACTAGAATTGCCGGTAATATTAGGTCTTTACGATCAAAGGTTTCTGCAAGTGCAATCGCTGTAGTTCCACCGCCAATATTAGCTTGGCTCACAATAGCAATCATTTCCCAATCGCGATATACCAAACCACCAATAAGTAGTATCAAGATCCCGTGAAACAGTACGGCTAAACTGGCAAATAAAAGTAGGGTAACACCAATTTCTTTGAGTTCAGTAACGGCACTCAGTTCACAATACGCACCAATTACTGCTAAAAATATGAACACCAAATACATGCCTAAATTCTGACTTCCTTTTAGGTTAGCCACAAATTTGGTTTGAGCTAATGCAATGCCTATTGTTGATAGTATCAGTATGGATGGAATTTGGGGCAAGAGGCCCGAAATAAGATCGGACACATAGTACGCAGCAACACCTAAAAACAGCAGCCATGCGAGCGAAGTTAAGTCAATGCTCTCATCTTCAGGATGCCGTTCGTTATCAACGTTCCTATTTGATTTTAAATTGGTTTTATCTTTCCAAAAGCGTCTTAAAAACATTGGAAACGCCAAGGTCATTATAATCCACAATGTTGTTACCACATTATCTACGGCAATTGTTCCAGCATACAGGATGCCTTTTTCTTGAAAGCTATATTCCAAAGCCACCGCATTAAAATTGACACTGCCTCCGGTGTACGTACCTGTTAACATCCCTGCAATAATTGTTGCGTCTTCGCCTATAACACCTTCTGGGGATAATAAAACCCATGAAAGGAGTATACCCGCAGTTGTCGCTAATGAGCCAATTAAAAACAAGCCAACCATTGGCAATCCAGCTCTTTTAATAGACGTTAGGTTAACATTCAGTAATAAATAAAAAATAGAAATTGGTGCGACATAGGTGAAAATTGCGCTGTATAAATTAATACTATTGGATGCTGAAGGAATAAGTTTTAGGTTCGCCAAAACTGCCGTGAATAGAATGACAATTAAGGCCGTACCAAATTGTTTTCCGAATTTGGTTTTACCCGCATATATGGCCAAAACGACCATAAGGCATAATACCAGTAAAACATATATCGGATTCGTTATGAAGTCCATCGATCGTTGTTGATTTAGCAAAACACGGTGTTAGTTCACGCTTTTAGTTTCATTATTTTTTTAAGAAACTTGTTTAAACTAGAAATA
>Ga0316204_10001896_pt1 | contig 52123 bp, 47 predicted proteins | sample 6monrhotite_MG_2_FD_205661 | JGI IMG/M metagenome (GOLD analysis project Ga0316204, IMG submission 205661) | Microbial mat bacterial communities from mineral coupon in-situ incubated in ocean water Damariscotta River, Maine, United States -... | ecosystem: Environmental > Aquatic > Marine >... | reverse complement strand
CCTTCAGGGACCTCCAGATTGGCGATGACGTCGCGAAGTTCGCTGCGATCATCGCCCTCGATACGCCGGGAGATACCTCCGGCGCGTGGATTATTGGGCATCAGGACCAGGTATCGTCCGGCCAGGCTGATGAACGTGGTTAGGGCAGCACCCTTGTTACCGCGCTCCTCTTTGACGATCTGGACAACGACTTCCTGGCCTTCGCGGAGGGCATCCTTGATCTCGACGCGTTTACCCGGCTCAGCGGTTTGAGAGAAATAGTGTGGTGCGACCTCCTTTAGCGGCAGGAAGCCGTGACGCTCGGCGCCGTAGTCGATAAACGCCGCTTCCAGGCTGGGCTCGACTCGGGTGATGCGGCCCTTGTATACATTGGATTTTTTCTTCTCGTGAGATGGGGCCTCAATGTCCAGGTTGAACAGGTGTTGGCCATCGACCATGGCCACACGCAGCTCTTCGGGCTGCGTGGCATTGATTAGCATTCGCTTCATATTGGCTGAATCCTTGTGGATATGAGGTGTCATCGACACACCGCCCCCAGAGACTCGATCCGTTCTCGTTCTTATGAGACGGCCAACGCGCCAGGCACGTTTGGCCGCTCAGGTTGGATACGAAGATCCAGAGCCTGAAAATGATCATGATTATCCTGTCAGACATGACGTAGCCTCGTCACTTTCACGGGTTCGGGTTACGTTCGTAACACCTTAATATAATTATCAATATGGTGATTTCTCGTGTATTTAAATAGACCGAGAAGTCACCGGTGTATTACTCAAAATCGCCTGCGCGGAATGCCGCAGCAGGCTGTAAACAAACCCAGATCAGTTGCGGCCGGATACCATTGTTCCGCCCTTCTCGGCGCCTCAATCTTCGGTTATAGCGGGCGCTAGCGTAACGATCTGGGTACATCCTTTGACCTTCAGGTCACCTTGAGGTTCATATGGAGGCGCCAAGCAGGCCACAGAAAATGTTCAGCAAAGGCATGACGCCGGTACTTCTGCTCGTGGCGGTACCGCCGGAGGACCTTTGCGCCGACAGGCTCAGGTATCCTCTTGAATCGGACACCTATTTTATCGGTCAATTAGAGAACCTTACCGGGCACGGGAAGGCTAGCAGAATATGTGGCTCATGTCCAAAAATGTTAGCGCTGAAAGGGTGTTGAGGTGAAACGAGGGGCTTGAAGAGGGTGTTTTGACGGCCTAACCGTTCCGTAAAGCGGCAGCAACGGCGATAAGGCATTGCGATTGGCGCTCCGGGGTCAGGTTGTCCTCAATATCCATGGTTTCATTCAGGTCCATCTGACGGACGGGGAGATCCAACGACTCGTTGATGTATTCCGTTAGCCCGGAGATGGGCGTCTCCATCGGCGCGAGCACGATGCCGCCGATAGGGGGTTGTGAAGAATAGCGGTCATAGTAGTCCAGAGATCTCTGGATCTCGAGGACGAGATGATCAAAGCCTTGATTTCCAACCAGCGACAAGCCCCCGTTATCCACCGACTGCTGACTGAGGTTTTCGTAACCCAGATCCATGGTGCGGGCGAAGTAGAGTTCGGAATTTCGGGTGATCAGAACGACGCCACGATCCGCGGTCAGATAAATGAGTGCGACGCCCGTGGTGTTCTCGGGCAGAAGGGCCGCGATATTGCGCAGAACGAGCTCAGGGATATCGATGACGGTGAGATTGGCGTCGGCCTCATGAAACAGTTCGGCACGTTCACGCACCGTATTCACACGTGAAACGACGACATACACGTTGCGATGCCTTTTCGGGTCGTTTGCTGATGGCGCCGGGAATACATCGACCAGGGCCTCTTCGATATCGAAATCGATCAGGTCTTTCATTTGCCATCGAATCGCCGAGCGGAGTTCCTCTTGTGGTACATCCGGGGCCTCGATGCTAAATATGTTGTAGTCATTGAGCTGCATAACGGTGGCGCATGGCCGATTCTTCACGCCCAGCTCGCGAATCTTCTCCGCAACCGCTTTGTCGTGGGACTCCTGCTCAGGCCACGGGAAGAATTCGCAGATATTCAGCCGTGGCCGTTCGCCGCGGTTGTCTATATCAGCGATGGCCAGTCCGTGATCACTCGGGACGATAGAGATCAGTCCCGGGTTTTTTGTGAGTGGGCGCAGTGAAAACATGGTGGTATCTCTTATCGGTCTCCGTATTGAACGTGCGTCATTCAGGGCATGAATTTCACGATGACCTGACGTTGCGCCATCGGCTGGGTTGCCACGCCTCCGGCCTTGCCCGTGCTGGTGATTTCGTAGAGCACCTTGTCACCCGCAACGGTTTGGTTGACCGCAGTTGTCACCCAAGCCTGATTAGTGACGGTCTGGTCCGTACCGCTGCCATCGCCACCGTTTTGGGATATATCCCATATGGCCCAATCAACGCCACTCTCAGCGGCATAGAGCGCCTGAGCCGAATGCCATTCATTGAGGCTTTCCTCCGATCCCATGACCATCATTTGCATCATGACGGCGCCCAACGCGGCAAGGGCTGTGATGACGAAAATCGCCGAAATCAGGGCCGCGCCGCCTTGACGGTTCAATCTTGCGATACGGCCGTTCTTCACTGCATCTAGCGGCTTGGCTGGGGTGAACTTGATGCATCGGGCGGAGATCACGGTGTATTCCTGATATGGATTTCACGATATAGGCGCAGGGTTTCCTGACCCGACGCATCGGTGAGCTGCAGGTCGACCCTGACAATACCCGTGGCCTGAGGCGTTCCAGGCGTATACGTGAACGTAATCGCACTGACATTATCGATCAGGACCGGATCCGAGGTGGACCAGTCGACTCCCGCATCATAATCATTCAGACCGCTCGAACTATGCCAATATAAGGCGTTACCGCTTTTGCCGATTTCGATCGTCCTATCGGCGATGCTGAAATGCCTACCCGGTGAATCTGTCGGGAATTGATGGGCGGCTGAGAAGGCGATGATCTGGCCCTGGTCGGATCCATCACCCGTTGGCGCCGGCGCGGAGTTGGTTATGGCGCTGCCCGTCACGGTAGCGGCCGTACCCGACGCGCCGCCGAGAAGGTCGGTCGGCGAGGTATTTCCGATGACAAGGATATCGCCGGGCGTGACTGTGATCCCGGTACCGACGGAATAGAGTTGTCCCAATGGATTGCCCGCAAGCAGACGGGAGCCGTTGTTGGCGAAGGCGGATCCGTAGTTGTCGAATCGAGATACATAGCGACCTCCACTGTGGGCGCGCAGGAATTCTATACCCGTGTTTCCATTCAAAATGGATATGCTGTTCGGCACCGCCTGACGGATGTCCCGGGCCATGCGCTCCAGGGACAGGCGCCCCTTGCCGAGCAATATATTGCGGGTTCGGCTGTCGGTATAGGAAAGCATTGCGTGACTGATGAAGGGGGTCAGGATGCCGGCGATGACTCCGGTGATGACGATAACCGTCACCAGTTCGATGATGGTAAACCCCTTGACTGATGTCCGAGACTTCATTCATTCACCCGATAGGCAGTCAAGGTGACGGTCTCTTGCGTCGGTGATGTCACATCGATCCGAATGCGCTTGTTGTCCGCAGATGGGACGCTATTCCAACTGCCGGTTTGATCGACATACACCGATACGACATAGCCGTCGTAGGTCGCCATTGAGTTGTCTGCGGAATCGCGCGGCGGCGTCTGATTGCGTATGCCGTTGTAGTCGTCGATATCATCGAAATCGATACGTGATGCCTCGTCGATGGCGAGTCCAGCGGCAACGGGTCCTCCTGGACAGCCGCCGCTGCCGGTATCGACGCAGCCTCCGCCCAGCGGGGTGTTGTCATCCCAGCTTTTATGAATGATCTCGTCCATAAAGGCATCGGCTATGGCGATGGCCTTCTGACGGATATAGGGTTCATGGCTTCGGCGGCTGCTCTCAACAAAGAGACTGGTCATGCCTGCCATCATCGTACCCAGGAGGACCACGACCAGTATGGTCTCAATCAGGGTGAAACCAGCTTGAACCCGACGCCCGACTGTTCTCATCGGGCGAAACCAGTCACGTTCTCGACGGTGATCGAGGCGCTTTCGCTGCCGTTTTGCAGCGTCAGCACCAGTGGTGAGGCCAGCCCGGGATCACCGTTACCATCAAAGCTCAGGGAAGCGGTTGGTGAAATGGTGATTGCCGTCCAGTTGCGGCTGTATGTGCTGTTGCCAGTGACCGGGTGGGTCACGGCGCCGCCATCTCGATTGACCATATAGCCTTGGCCATTGATCGAGATGCTGTAGGATGATACCCCGGAATGGCTCATGGATCGCTCCTGGGCGTATCGGATCGCGGCGAGTAATTCGTCCGCTGCCGCGCGCAAATCGAAGATGGCGGGATTGAACCTTGCGTAGGCGACGACCGATAGCGCGCCGATGATGATCAGGGTCATCACCAACTCAATCAGAGTGAACCCAGCTTGCCGTCTCAATGAGACTCCTTCCAGTAGAGTCTGCGGTCGTCGCCGCGAAAGATGCCGAAGGTTGCCGTGGCGCTGGCCGGACCATTAAGCCAGGTGGGCCACGAGAAATCGATGCGGCTGCTTCCCCCCGTTGGCGCCGGGTCTGTTGAGATCTGGAGCTGCAGGTCTCCGCTACCGGTTGACAAGGCTACGGGACTTGCCGGAGACACGATGGCGCCGATGCCATTATCCGTCTTCGCGAAACTATAGCTGCCGCAGTTATCCGCCAGATTATCTATCCAGCCTCCGGCGCCGGAATCGTAGTAGCGACTTCCGGCATGTATCGTCATCAGGTCGCCGATGTTTGCATAGGTGCCGTGGGTATCCTGGGCATAGGCCTGGCCTGAGCGTTGTTCCGCCCCATTGTCAAAACCAATAGCGCTGATCAGGAATGGATTGCCGAGATAGGCGATGCCATCGCCGTCAATGACATTGAACTGGATATCGATGGCCGCGGAAAAGGGGTCAGTTTCCGGACTGCCACGTGTGTAAGTCAGATTGCCGTTGAAATTGCTGGTGACGATGCCGTTACATGCCGAGCAACTGATCGCTGTGTGCGTTGCCGCCGAGGCATCGAGACCAGCGCCGTTGCTGATCGGACCATTGTGGCTATAGCTGGGCTGGATGTCCGCCAGACGCCACCACGGGCCGCTGTAGTTGTTTGTCGTCTGCCCTCCAAGGGCGCGCGCGGTAATCGCTACATTGGGCGAAACGGCGTATGGGATGGCCTGTCCGATATAGTTGAAGCTGCCGCACTGAGTCTGGAGGCTGGGCGTGTTGACGAGTTGGACGGCAAAGTCATAGGGCGTGAAACGGCCGATGCGTTCGCTCGTGGCACCAGTTACGTCGCCGCCACCCAGGTAGTCGCCGTCGCCAATGCTCGGTGTCAGGGTGATGATTCCGACTTCGGGCCAACTGAAATCGCTCCCTGTGGCGGCGCCCGCCGAAAACCCGCCGTTGAAGCCAATGGTGTAGTTGATCGAAGGATTGTCCGTGCCGCCGGCGCTTATCAGGTTTGGTGTCAGAAAGACCCCTTCTGGGAGACTTTCAAGGCCGAAATTGGGCGTCGCGGCGCCGAGGGCGTTAATGGCAGTGACCTGTAGGGTAAAGGCATCGCCTGCAGCCATAAAGGCTGTTCCTGAGACATCGAGCGCGGCTGGATTTGTGCGGCCATCCGAGGTCCGGTGGATGTTGGATAGCGTAAACCCTGCGGGTTTTACAATGATGTCCTGGCTGGTGCCTATGATCCCGGTCGGCAGATCCGGGTTACTGGTGGCGCTATCCTTGGCGGTAACCTGGATTGCGCCGACGTCCGCATAGGCGATATTGAGACCGGCCTGTCCCTGGCTGAAGGAGATGCCCTGAGTCGTGGCGGCGGTCTCGTTGTCGGCCACAGGGCTGCCATTGATCATGACGGGCAGGGTGCCGCCGAGCGGGTTGATGTAGGGACTCCATAGATGGAGGTTCTTGTTGCCATCATAGGACTCAATGACCCCGCAAACCGGGTCGCTCGGGGTTTGGCCATAGGCCGTCAAATACAGAGAGAAGGCTTGCGCTGCCGTTTGGGACGGAATGGTCGCGTCTATTGATCCGGGTGGCGGGTTGGAGACCGGTTGCGCCGTTATCAAGAGCCCGCTGGGCGTGAATTGCAAGAGTCCCTCGCTGTCGTCATCCGCAATGGTGCCGTCGGTGGCGCTGATATTGATTGCGGTTGGGCCGCTAGGGTAGTACAGGCCAAAACTGGCTATCCCCACATCGCTGGTGGCAAACTGATATTGCGCCCGTCCGTCCCCCGATGTGGAGTCATTGAACTGACCGTTTCCGCTGACCAACACCCAGTATCCATTGGCTGAGCCGGCATCGAGCGTCACCTGCCCGGCGTAGGCCGTATCGGCCTGCCCGTCGCTGAGGCTGGCCTGAATGCCGACGAGTTCGGTCAGGCAGCGGATGCCCTGGCCATCATGACTGATGGTGAAGTGATCAGCGTTGGCTGACGCGCAGGCGCTGCTATCATCCACGGTGATCTGAATGTTGTCGAAGTAGACCTTGTACTCCGCACTAAAAAATGTCGAACTGATCAAGCGAATCCGGGTGTTTGCACTCATATATGGCGTGATGTCGTATGACAAGGCCTGATAGGTAGTATCGCTACCGGGACCTTGGGCCTTTGCCAGCTCTGTCCAGGTGCTGCCCCCATCGCTGGAGACCTCGATGGCGACGTACTCAGAGGAAAATTGCAATCCGGAGCGGCGGTCGTCCAGGTTCAGCGTCGCGGTGGCGGAAGCGGAGTAGCCACTGAGGTCGGCGGCCCGCCAAATGCCAATGGCCCCGCTCTGTTCGACCTCGATCCTGAGGCTGTAAGGCTGGTTATCGGTTTTGACCTCGACGTTGCCGCTGCCGGCCCCGTCGCTTTCACCGATCTCTACCCAGTCGCCGCTCCAGTTCTGACTCCCCTGGTTGCCGGAATAGCTGATGGTGTCGAATGCATCCAGGTAGGTGGTCTGCGCGTTGCACGGAGGCGGGGGGGGCGAGCATTGGCTGCTGTCAGTGACTTCAATCTGTATGTTATCAAAATAGACCCGGCGGTCGTCTCCCTCTGCGCTGGGGCTGATCAAGCGGATACGGGTATTCGCGCCCATGTACGCGGTAATGTCGTATGAAACGGCTTGAAAGGTAGCGTCACTACCGGGGCCTTGGAACTTTGCCAGTTCTGTCCAGGTGTTGCCGCCATCGCTGGAGGCCTCGATGGCGACGTACTCGGAGGAAGATTGCAATCCGGATCGGCGGTAGTCCAGGCTCAGCGTCGCAGTGGCGGACGAGGCGTAGCCGCTGAGGTCGGCGGTGCGCCAAACGCCGACAGTGTTGTTTTCATCGGCCTCGATCCGGAGGCTGTCGGACGTGACTCGGACGTTGCCGTCGTCGACCAGATTGTCATCACCGATCTCGACCCAGTTGCCGTTCCAGTCGAGACTCCCCTGGTTGCCGGAATAGCCGACCGTATTGAATCTGTCCAGGTAGGTGGCAGCGGGTCCACAAGTATCGGCTTGCGCAAGGCTTGATGTCAGCGCAAAAAAGGCGACGAGGGCGAACTCCCGGATGTATCTGGACATGATTTTTGGCCGCCCCGTGAGCGAGTTACCGATAAAAAAGCCAGAGTGCTCTCGCCTCTGGCTCTCTAATTGCCGAGTCGCAGCTCAGCCCAGGGCTGAGGACGATCCGCGATAGCCGGAGGCTGGCGTCTATTTCGTCGCCGTGATGATAAACGTTGCCGTTCGAGTATTGTCGTCATTGTCGGTCACGGTGCAGGTTCGGGTATCGCCGACGCTGGCGTAGGTGCCTGCAGCGCCCGAAATCGCATAGGTGCTTGCGCCACTGGCCGCGAAGCTCACTCCATCGACCATGTTTCCGGCAACGGTATTGGTGCAGCCCGCAGTCGTATCGGCGATGCCCGTGGTGGCCGTCGCCGAGGCGAAGACCCTCCCAACAATCTGGCCTTTGGCCAGCGATCCCGAGTAATTAAGTGCATTGCTGGATGCCAGGCCACCGGCGACGCCTTTGACGGCGGCGGCGCGGGCCTCGCCACTGACATCGACGAACTTGGGCAGGGCGACGGCGGCAAGGATGCCAAGGATAACGATGACCATGACCAGTTCAATCATGGTAAAGCCTGTTTGGGTAACACGCATAATGAACTCCTGCAACATTTGCAATAAGCTTGCTCGCGCTACGAGCGTAATTATCTCATAGCTAGGTACACCTATATCGGTCGCTTTCCGATGCGCTGAACACTAAATTTTATTTTTTGATGGCCACCTCGGCGAGATTCCACATGGGTAGGAAGACGCCAAGGGCCAGGACTAGAACAACGCCAGCCACGGTCACGGTCAAAAGTGGCTCGATGCGGGCGCTGAGTCTTTTGATATCCTGGTCGACCTCTTCTTCATAGAATTTAGCCACTTCGCTTAGCAGGGTGTCAATCGAACCGGTCTCTTCTCCAACCGTTATCATCTGCATGACTAAGGCATCAAAGATCCCGGTTCGAGAGGCGGCATTGCTGACAGACTCACCCCGTTCCAGCCCGGTCCGCATGCCCAGGATGCGATCTTCCAGATAGCGGTTATCCGTGGCCTTGGCGACTACGGTCAGTGTCTGAATCAGCGGGACACCGGCGTGAATCGACATGGCGAACATGCGGGCGAATCGAGCCAGCACGGCGCGTTGGATGATGGTCCCCGCCAACGGCAGCTTGAGTTTGTAGCGATCCCACCGATAGCGCCCCTGTTCTGTCCTCAGCGCATGCCGTAACCCCAGTCCGCCTACGATGACGATGCCTAGAAGTGTGGGCCAATGATGGACCGTAAAATCCGAGGCCCCTAGCAGCAGGCGCGTCTCAATGGGCAGGTCTGAGCCGAAACGGGCAAAAACTCTGGCAAAACTGGGGATGACAAACAGGTTGATAATGGCAATCGCGCCAATGACGGCCGCGACAACAAAACTGGGGTACCTCAATGCGGATTTTATCTGGGTTCGGGTCTGACGGTCGCGCTCAAGATACCGGACCAACTGCACGAAGATCTCCTCAAGCTGGCCTGTCGTTTCCCCGATGCGGATCATCGCGACATAAAACTGGGAAAAGATGTCTGGATGCTGGCTCATGGCTGAAGCCAGATCCCGACCCCCTTCGAGGCGCCTCGCGATATCAAGGATGGCCTGTGACAGCTTTGTGTTGTGGGTCGACTGAGATAAACCGTGCAGGGCGTTTAGTATTGGAACGCCCGCCCGGGACAGACTGGCCATCTGTCGGGAGAACTGGATTAAGTCAACCGGTGAAACCCTGGCTGAGAAGACCTTATCGAGATTCAAGGCCTTGCCCTGGACGGCCTGGACTTCACCGATATCGACGGGGGTCATCCCATCCTCTTGCAGTTGAGTCGCCACCGCGCCGGGGCTGACGGCCTCCATGGTCCCCTCCATTTTTTTTCCGAGGTGGCCGCGGGCCTTGTATTGGAATAACGGCATGACTAGTCGGTCCAGCCGCTGATGCGTATGACCTCGGCTAAGGAAGTCGTGCCTTGTGCCGCCAGGTCCAGGGCGCACTCCAGCATAGGTACGAATCCGCTCTGGGCCATGGCCGCACCCTTGAATTCTTCATGGTCCCCCTGACGCAAGGCGTTGGCCAGGGATTCATCAAGTTCGAGGATCTCGTAGACGGCCATACGCCCTTTGTAGCCGGTCTGGGAGCAGGAGTTACAACCGGAACCCTGATGATATTTCAGATCCTGATTGCCGGTGTGACTGCGGACATTGTTTAGCCAGGCCCGTTCCATTTCATCAAGCTCATGGGCCGTGCTGCAGACAGGGCAGACCTTGCGCACCAGACGCTGGGCGACGATGGCATGGACTGCGGATGAAACGAGAAAACCCTCTACACCCATATCCAACAGGCGGATGGCTGTGCTGATGGCGTCGTTGGTGTGCAGTGTAGACATGACCAAGTGCCCGGTAATTGAGGCGCGCAGCGCGATCTCGGCCGTTTCCCGGTCACGGATTTCACCAATCATTATGATATCCGGGTCTTGACGCAGCGTCGTGCGCAGGACCCGCGCGAAGTCCAGGCCGATTTTAGAATTGACCTGGACCTGATTGACGCGAGGCACCCGATATTCAACGGGGTCTTCGACCGTAATGATCTTCTTTTCGGGCCGATTCAGGTCGTTGATGGCGGCATACAGGGTCGTTGTCTTTCCGCTGCCCGTCGGTCCGGTGACCAGTAGCAGTCCATGTGGCCTGTGGATGGCCTTTTCGAGCCGTTCTCTGGCTACTTGAGTGAGTCCTATCTGGTCCAGGCCCATGACCGAGTCATCGTGGCTCAGCAGTCTCATGACAACTGCTTCGCCATGCTGGGTCGGCATGGTTGAAAAACGCACATCCACTGACTGTTGTTTGAGCTTGAGGTTAAAACGACCATCTTGCGGTAGGCGTCGCTCCGAGATATCCAGGCTGGCCATGAGCTTGAGTCGAGAAACCAGGGCGGGCGCGATGGCGCGTTCATTCATGATTTGCTCTTGCAGGACGCCGTCTATGCGGCGGCGGATACGTAGGACAGCCTCATCCGGTTCGATATGGATATCGGATGCCCTTGCGGTAAGCGCACTCTCAAACAAGGTCTCAATCAAACGGACTACAGGCGCATCGGTTTGACTGGTGTTTTGATTCAGGAGGTCCATATCAAAGGCATTGCCACCGATATCCTCGCCAATTTCGGTGGCCAGAGTTTCGATGGCTTCATCACTTTGATAGAGCTTATCGATGGACTGTAATAGTTCTGATTCTTTGACGACCGCGAGTTTGATCGGGTGTTTGCTTATGCGGGCGAGGTCATCATAGGCGAAGATATTGGTTGGATCGGACATGCCGACCAGGAGTTGCCCGTCGGCGCCTAGTTCCAAAGCCAGGGCGCGATGGCGCCGTGCGGTGGTCTCGGGAATAAGTTTGACGACCTCCTTTTTCAAGGGAAACCTGCTGAGATCGATATAAGGCAGTTTGAGCTGGTTGGATAAAAGGTTCAGCACTTGGTCTTCCTCGACCATACCTAGATCGAGCAAGGCTCGGCCAATCTTTTTTCCACTCTGTTTCTGTTCGGCAAGCGCCGTTTGCAGTTGCGCCTCGGTGATCAGCCCGTGTTCGATCAATAGGTCACCAATACGGATCTTTTTATGCTCTTTCATTGCAGGGCCACAGGTTGGATGTTTCCGGGTTTCGGCGACACATCTTTGGCTGGATCGAGTGCCTTGATGCGCTGTTTGACGTAGTCCCTAACGCGATGACCGAGGTCGGGTTTAGTCAACGCCTGTCCGTAGGCCGCCAGGGCCTGTGTGTTATTGCCCAGCGTATCCTGAGTGAGCGCCAAGCCTAGCCACCATTCAGGATGATTTGGGTGAATACCCAGCAGGCGCTGATAGAGGTCGGCGGCCTGCCTGGTTTCACCATGTTGGGCCAGCGCGGCGGCAAGCAGGGCGTGATAGCTCGGGTCGCTGCTGATTTCCGGCATTGCGGATTTAAGCGTAGAGATCGCCTGAGCGTTGTTGTTTTGGTTCATCATGAGTCGCGCGCTAAGCCGCGCCAGTGGTGAGGCCTTCGGATGGGTTTTCAGTCCTGTGTTCAATATCCCCTCCGCTTCAACGAGTTGACCTCGGTTGATATAGATAGAGGCGAGCGCCTCTCGCGCCGAGATATGTCCCGAGTCGTGTTCAATCGTCTGCTGTAGCAATCCGAGCGCGTCCTCCGTTTGGCCTTGCTTGAGGCGGCGCAGGGCCAATTGCCAGGACCGACTCGCCTTTTCCTTCTCAGTCATCGGACGGGCGTACTTTTCCATGACCGGAAGAGGGCGCTTATTTTGTTCCTGTGTGATCGTGGGCTGGGCATGGGTCGCCTCGGCCCCTGTTGGGGCTGGATTGTCCGGGCTCTCACGCTGTGGGGGGCTAGGCGGCGTTGTCGCGGTACGCGGAGCCGGCTTGGCCTTAATCATCTGAGCGCTTGCCTTTTCGGGCGTGTTAACCGATGCGTGAACACGCCTTCCTTCGGGGGCGCGCATAGTGCTCCGCTGCACCGGAAGTGGCGCGGCGACGGTGATAAATCCGCTAGTGACTTGCTCGGATTGCTGCCCGCTATAAATGCCTCCTGCGAGGGCTAGAACGCATACGACCAAAATCGTTCCGGCCGACCGGCTGCCGCGTTTGGACAGGGCCTGGCTTGTCCTCTGTCCGGGTAATGCGGAATTAACCCGCCGGCCAATACTCAGATCGCATAAAATAGACCGTTTTCGTGCCGTGTGTGCGTTCATGAATGGGATCAGCGCCACGTAGTCCCTAGGTCATCTCAGGGCTTCGTGAAGGACATTCGGCTGGCCTCACTCATATGGTCAAAGCTTTGTGTGACTCCGTTGATGGAGTCCGACCAATCCTGGTTGCCGGTGATGACGACAGGCCTTAGAAGGATGACGAGTTCGGTCTTGCGGGTGACCTGACGATTGTGGCGAAAGAGGCCGCCGACCATGGGTAGATCACCCAAAATCGGCACCGAAGCCACCTCGTCCTGCGTTTGGTTTTGCATCAAACCGCCAATAACGATGACTTGGCCGCTACGGGCGCGGACTATCGAATCAGACTCTCGAATCGTTGACTGGGCCAATGGCAGACTCAGGTTGTTGTCGTTGTTGATATTGATCTCCTTGACCTTCTCGTTGACCTCGCTGACCGAGGGATGAATGTGCAGCGTCACCTCGTTGTTGTCACTAATTTCCGGGATCACATCTAAGGCGACGCCGGAAAAGAAGGGGGTCAATTGCACGTCAACCGACTGATTACTGTTTGTTCCTCCCGCCAGGGTGCTGTTTTCGGTGTTGATATCGGTGACGAAGAATTCATCGGTACCGACCTTGATGACGGCCTTCTGGTTATTGACTGTAGAGACGCGCGGACTCGACAGGACATGGACGTTGCCCTGAGTCTTGAGGAATTCGAGAAACCCGTTGAAGTCGCCCAAATTCAGGCTCATCGCAAACATCCCGCCGAAGGCGTTTGCCATGTCGGTACGGATATCGGTGAGATTCGCGGGGTTGAGGGCATTGGTCTGTCCACGCAGATTACTGGAGCCCGTGTTAACAAGCGTTCCGCCACCGAATTGCCCGGCAACCACTGAGTGACTACCGTTACGGGCAATCGCCGACCAGTTGACTCCGGCCTGAAACCCGTCGTCGAGGGTGACTTCGACGATCTTGGCCTCAAGTATGACTTGACGTTGAATGACTTTTTGGGTGGCGTTGAGATACTCGGCTACTGCTCGAAGCTCTTCGGGCATGGCCCTGACGACGAGGATTCCGGATTGGGGATTGATCACGACCTTGCGGCCATCCTGTTGACCAATAATCGCGACCAGCGCCGCCTGCAATTCGGCCCAGAAATCAGACACGGAGCGTGTATTCACTTCGCTTCCCGAGATCGACTCCCGGTCTTTTCCGGCCTCATCCCCGGAGTCCATGCGTGGGGTGCCGGATACTTGCCCGGAGCTGACCCGAACCCGGGATATCCCGGCTCGGTTCACATTCAGATAATCGATCTTGAATATTTGCGAACGCAGTGTTGCTCGCATGATGGTGAATCCGTTGCCTGAACGATGGAATTCGAAACCATAGCTGTCGCGCACGGCCGCCAAGACTTCTTCGACGGTTACATTTTTCAGGCTCAGACTGATATCACCCTTCACCGAAGGGTGGACTACCATGTTATAGGGGGTGTCCTTAACCAGACTCATGAAAAAGACCCGGGCCGGGGTGTGGTTCACGGTGATATCAAAACGAGTTTCGATGGGGGCGGCGTTGGCCTGGCTCAGGTCGACCGTCAGCGGAGGCATCAGCGCGCTTCTGACCTCGGACGGGATATCCGGCGCCGGCTGAGGTAAGTCCCGGCTCTGTTGCTGGCTTTGGTTTAAGCTCTGATTGATTGCATCTGAGACCGCGCCGCCACGCGGAGCTTGGGTGGCGCAGCCACTTGTGGTGAGAACGAAAGCCAGTAGGCCAATGGGCCATTTTTGACGGCTCATGGTGTATGTCGTCTCCGTGAATTGAGGCGTGATGTTCCGGGTCGTTTGATGTCCTTGGCGGCCAGCGTCAACGTGATTACTCGGCCTTGGCGACGTATACGTACAAGGCTTGGTTGAATCTCCATCACGAGCGCCCCGTGAATGTGGTCACCGGTCCCGACCACGTGGCCGTCAATGATGGCGCTGCGTCGATCCTCAGAAACCAGTGTAGAGCTCAATCGCCAGTGATATCGAGGAGTCCGGCTCTTGGGTTTTACGGTTTTTCTGGCCGGTTTGGCTGACGGCGGCCGGGTTGGGTCGACGCTCTGAGGCGTGGCGCTTTTTTCCATCAATGCAGTTTGCTTTGCCTCGGAGATCGCGGCGCTGTTGATGCCCAGTAACAGCAGCGCCCCGGCTAGGACAGGCCTCAAGAGGATGCGCAGCTCGCTGCGCTCAGACACCGATCCAGCCCTCGTGTAGGCTCAAGGTATGCACGGTTAGCGTTACCCTGGCTTGGGGGTAGCTCAAGACGTGATAGTCCAGTTTGTCCCAGTACAGGTTCCAGGGCATGGCTTCCACGGCCTGAAGATATTTCAATATAGTGAAGAAGTCGCCTTCGAAGACCATGCGGATGCCGTGCTTATAAACCTGGGATTGAGCGGTCGGGGCCTGCTCGTCAGTGGTCAGGACCAGTGGGCTGACCCCAAGGCTCTCCAGACGGCCGAGCGTCAGTTTGCCATTTATGTTCAGTAAATCCTGCAGTACCCGCGTCATGCGTTTTGGCGGAATGAACCCTTCCATAAGATCCTGTTCCTTTTTGATCGTTTTGCCTACGAGACGCCGCATGTTTTGGACGCGGTCCGCCAACACCCGCTCTCGATCACCTGTTAGTTGCGAGGAGACATCCCGGATATGCTGGCTTACGTCGGCAGCTTGGTGTTCGACAGATTGAATATCCTCGATGATTAGGGCTTGTTTCTTGTGTTCTGGCGCCATAAGCATCAGGTCCCAGATGGCGTACAGCACCAGCACCAGAATACAGGTCACCATCACGCGCTCGCGCAGCGTGAACCCTTCAAAACGACTGGAAAGTCTTTGCAGGATATCGCTCATTAACCGTCCTCATCGGGTGCTTCGGTTCCGGTATAGAGAACGAATTGCACAGCCTTGCCTCGGTCGCTCCGGCGGTCAATCTGCAACATGCCAAAATGTATGCCGGAGAGCGATGGCTCTCGTGACAGACGGTCAATAAAGTCAGGTATTAGCTCGGGTCGCTGCGCCTGTCCCTTGATGATGATGTCTTTACCACCCGCACCGACAGAAAAGGTCTTTAGCCAGAGTCCTTTGGGTACGCCATGCGAAAGAACCTCCATAAATCCCGTAACCCCGGAACGGTAGTCCTGGCCCATATCGTTGAGCGTGGAAATTATTTGGCGCCGGGACAACTGTTGTTGCTCCAATTGGGCGAGCTCGCGACGCAGATGGCTTTCCTTGTCTTGGTTTGATAGCTGTCCATTTACGGTCGTGAGCAGCTGATGCTGAGAATTCAGCTGTGATTGGAGAAGGGAAAGGTCGCCAGACAGGCTGTGCGTTTGGAGCAGCCCCCATGCGAACAGCAAGAGCATGGCGCAGGACACAGTTCCCACCCCTCGCAACAACGCATCGAATGAAAGCACAATTTTCTGTCGATGGAGGATGGGTTGATACAGATTGATTTGTTGTGTGACGGTTGTCAGCATGTCTACCTTCTGCCGTGGAGAGCCATAGAGTTATTTCTATGACTCGCGTCACAAAATGACGGCAGATTCCGGTAAAAGTTGAATTCGAATAGGCTTCCCCAGAACTTGGATACAAGTCATCGAAGACCTGGAAAGCGGCAAAACTTGAGCGCATGGTAAAAAATTAGTCGGTTCAACGGGCGGGGCGGAGCGGGGATATGCCGTCGAGCCGCGACGATCTATATGGCAATTCGAGGGTTCCGAGGATGTAAATGCGCGTGCGGACGTTGCCCGGTTATTGTTTCAAAGGCGAGGGCGTAAGTTCGCAGGCCCAGGCGGGCAGCCATGCGCTGCGAGCGTAGACCAAAAGTGATCGATAGAATGAAGGTGGTCGATGAAGATGGTGGAGCCGAGGAGGATCGAACTCCCGACCTTCGCATTGCGAACGCGACGCTCTCCCAGCTGAGCTACGGCCCCAGGATGCGCGCAGGACCTGAGCGACCTACGCGAGATATACGGAAGCGAATTCTACACTGCCGAACGAGCGTGCGCCAGAGGGGGCGGGCGCAATTCGGCGACGATAGGCCGTTGTCGGCAAGAGACTTCAGGCGCTAGCCAGAGATCTTCCCTGGCCTTTGTGCGCGCTGACGCCATCCTTATTATATTGGTTGAAGCTGAGTTCCTGTCCATGCAAGAGCGCAATGGTCTGCTGGGTGTAACGCAGTCTTGACTGGACAATGGCGTTGTTGATTTGGTTGAGGTGGGCGCAGTCTTTGATGAGCACCTGGAAGTGTCTCAATAGAGGCTCATAGATGGCGGCATCGGCCTGTTGGGTAGCCAAAAAGGCCTCCAAGCCCGCCTTATTGGACTCGAATCCGGCCGTAGTCATGATCTTGTCCCGCTCCTGGTCATGGGATTCAATCTTTCTCAGCAGCGCTTCTTTGCGGTCGTTGTGAGGCAGTAGGACGTCTGGGTTTGGTTGACTTAATAGGGTTTTTTCCTCTTGCAGGATAGGCAAGAGCCGTTCCAGTTCAGACGATTCTTTCTGGATCAGCGAGATGAATCTATCAAGCTGGGTGCTCATGGTCCCCCCTATGCGAGGTTGCGTTCAAACTGGATGAGTTTTTCCGCCACGCGATTGGCATCCACCTGGTAGTTACCCGATGCTATGGACTTGTGCAGAGTGTTGACTTGTTGCACGTCGACAACGGGAGTTCGGTCAATAGCCGCGTGAGCCCTTTGAAGTACGGATCCTGAGACGCTCAGCTTGATCGTGTCTTTTGCAGTCTGCGTCTGATCCGAGGATTGACGACCAGCCTGCGCGGAAACGTCCGGCTTGCCGGCCGTTCCCGTTGTCGGCGGTTGTTGAGGTGAGTGACCGGTAACCTTGATATTCATTGAACGCGCTCCTTTTGCGCCATTTCCCACTACATGCCCTAGCGGCGGCCGCAAAAAAAACTTTATACCCTGTCACAGAACCGTCTGCAAAACCGAAGAAACCCTGGCCCCCGGGCACTCCGCGCCCGGAAGTCAGGGGTCACCACACGCTTTCCTTTCCGTTATGGTGTGTTTTAGTTAGGCAGCCTTATGATGGGCCGTCGCCCTTTGACCACGATGGTGAGAGCCACTCAGGCTATGGTCGTATTCGAAACCTTTGTCGGGCTCTGGATCACGACCCAGTGCGGCATCGACCTCGTAAGGGAAGGTGCCACATTGGTTTCGACCGCCTTCCAGACGGCAAGTCCTGGCCCCGAACAGGGAATAGAACGGATCCCATCCCATCATTGAGGTCATGAGTGGGTAAATTGAGACGATAACCGCGACCGCCTCAAGCGTGGTTATCGTTGGTGTCAGCGTCATTCCGATTGCGCCCGTACCCAACAGTGCGAAGCCAACAACGAAGCGTACAACCCTGTCGGCGAGACCGATGTTGTATGCAACACCCATTTTCTCTCGAATCGATTGCATGACGCACCTCCCGATCGCTTGGATCTAAACATGGTGACGGGGATAGTACAGCATGCCTTCTCGGGAGGGGTCTGTGACATTGTCACAGTATATTCGTCATCTATTTTTTCGAGGTGGGGTTAACAGGCCTTCGGGATGCGGGTTCGGGCCAGGATTGCGGGGCGGAAACTGCTTCCAGATCAATAGTGCGGCGGCGGTGGTTCCTCACTCAAAGGGGCAATCATTTGCTCTGGCCTGGATTCAAGAAGAGAGTGTAATTTGTTGAATTCTCTTGTTAATCCGTCTAGTTTTTCCTGCATCTGAACTAGGGCTTGATCGAGGTCGTCCTGACTGCCTTCATAATAGCTTTGCTTGATCTCCAACTCAGTGATGCGTGCTATTAGATGCTCGACTGTCTTGTCAGTGGGCATTCTTGACCTCAAACGCTAAAAACACGATCATACACGGCATCCGAACGGTTCGAAACCGTCTTGAGATGAGGATGACCCACATACCCGGATTGCCACACGCTGCACGGCTCTTGTGTCCATCTCTCAATCTTTGTGGGGGCGCAAGACACCCTCTCCAGAATCATCAAATTTAAGGTATTTAGCCTATGACAGTGGTATCGAGTTCCCTGAAATCGACGAATACGTCCCCTAACGCTGCCGCACTCAGCGATGCTGATAAGGTGCGTCTGCTAAGGGAGATGCTCTACGCGCGGCGTTTTGAGGAGCGTTGTTATGAAGCCTACGTGGAGAGTAAGATCGGCGGGTTCCTTCACCTCTATTCGGGGCAGGAGGCCTGCGCCCATGGCGTGCTGGAGGCAGCTCGCCCGGGTCGAGACTACGTCGTGACCGGTTATCGCGATCACATCCACGCCATCAAATGTGGCGCCGACCCCAAGGCCGTGATGGCGGAGTTGTTCGCCAAGGAGACCGGTTGCAGCAAGGGTCGTGGCGGCTCCATGCATATCTTTGACGTCGCAAACCGGTTTATGGGGGGCTATGCCCTTGTGGGTGGCCCGTTCCCGTTGGCGGTTGGTATGGCCAAGGCGATCAAACTCAAGGGCGATGACGATATTGCTATCTGTTTTCTAGGGGATGCGGCCAATAATCAGGGGACTTTCCATGAGTCGCTTAATATCGCCAAGGTTTGGGATCTGCCGGTGCTGTTTGTCTGCGAGAACAATCTCTATGGCATCGGTACCCGCATCGAGCGCTCGACGTCTGTGCTCGATCAGTACAAGCGTGCGGCGGCTTATGACATCCCGGCCTCTCAGACGGACGGCCAGGATATCGACGCCGTCTATGCCGCCGCTTGCGAGGCGGTGAATCACGTCCGCTCGGGGCAGGGGCCTTATTTCCTTGAACTCATGACTTATCGCTACCGTGGTCATTCCATGTCCGATTCCAATGCCTACCGTACTAAAGATGAAGAGCAGAGGTGGTTGGGCCGCGACCCGATTGCGCTGCTCCAGGAGCGTCTTGCCAAGGCCAGCATCCTGTCTGATGAGGACTATAAAAAGATGGATACTAAGGTTATTGATGAGATTGAGGACTCCGTGATCGCCTTTGCGGAGGAGTCGCCGGCGCCTGATGTGGCTGATGTCGAGAAATATGTCCTTGCCGAAAACGATCCCTACGTCCAGGGGAGGGTGTAATCATGGCGGAAATTATGTATTGGGAGGCGATCCGCCGTGCCCATGACGAAGAAATGGCGCGTGATCCCTTGGTGATCGCCATGGGTGAGGACATCGGTGTTGCCGGCGGCACCTATAAGGCGACCCAGGGCCTGTTCGAGAAATACGGTCCAGAACGTATTATCGATACCCCGATCTCTGAGAACGGCTATACGGGCGCTGGCATAGGGGCGTCGTTTATCGGCGTACGTCCGATCATCGAGATCATGTCCGTCAATTTCGCCTGGTTGGCGACCGATCAAATCATCAATACGGCCGCCAAGGTGCGTTATATGTCCGGTGGTCAGCTGACCGCCCCAGTCGTGATCCGTTCACCGGGCGGAACAGCCCACCAGCTCGGCGCCCAGCACTCCGCGCGTATGGAGAAGGTGTTCATGGGTATCGCAGGACTTCGGGTCGTGACCCCATCCACGCCCAAACAGGCTTACGGCCTGTTGAAGTCGGCCGTACGCTGCAATGATCCGGTCTTCATCAACGAACACGAGCTTATGTACAACATGAAGGGCGAGGTCTCTGACGAGGAGTTTTTTCATCCCTTGGAGGGATCTGAAGTTGTGCGTCAGGGCCGTGATCTCACCCTGTTTGGCTACAATATCTCAGTACATTGGTGTTTGCAGGCCGCTGAGGTGTTGGCCCGCGATCATGGTATTGAGGCCGAGGTTGTTGATCTCTATGCTTTGAATCCGTTGGATCGGGTTGGGATCGCGGAATCGGTTCGTCGTACCCATAAGGCCATTGTGGTTGAGGAGGCGGAAGCGCCTGTTGGTGTTGGCTCCGAGGTTATGGCGATCCTTAATGAGGAATGTTTCTTTGAATTGGATGCCTCACCGCGCAGAGTCAGCGCGCTGAACGTACCGATTCCGTATAACCACGGTTTGGAGAAAGCGGCCATCCCGAACCCGCGCGACGTCATTGAATCGGCCTTGGCCATGGTTCAGGGACGCCGTTGATCCTCGTCGCGGGATAGTAACCGCCAGCCCGCCTGTATCTGAGCGCGCACCCGGCAACGATGTGTTCCATTGACGCCGCGTACGTGCGTTAGGATTTCGGGTGGGCGATCTCTCGGCCTCGTGTGACGAGGCCCCTTGCCAGCGGTTCATTAATTTTTATAACCAATTATGGGTTTTATGAAAACCTGTTACGGAAGATTCGATGCCAAAGACCTACGAAATTAAGATGCCCCAGCTGTCCGATACGATGACGGAAGGGGTCGTTGTGAGTTGGGAAAAACAGCTCGGCGATAAGATTGAGCGAGGCGACATCGTCGCTACCGTCGAGACCGATAAGGCCATTATGGATGTTGAGGTCTTTCGCGAGGGCTACCTGTCCGGCCCCATCGCGGTCGTGGACAGCACGGTGCCGGTTGGTGAAACGATTGCCCTGATCGTCGCCTCTGTAGATGCGGTGGTTTCCGATATTGCTGAAGTCGCACAAGCCGATAGCGGTCCCGCAGCGGCCGAGACAACCGTGGCCTCCGTATCCGATGGTGGCGTTGCGGTGGCCGAGGTTGCCGTTCAGGCCCCCGACGGCGTCGTTTTTACGATCAAGATGCCTCAGCTTTCGGATACCATGACGGAAGGCGTAGTCGTCAGTTGGGAGAAGGGCCCTGGCGATGCGATCCAGCGTGGCGACATCGTGGCCACGGTGGAGACTGACAAGGCCATTATGGATGTCGAGGTCTTTCGTGAGGGTTACCTGTCGGGCCCGATCGCGCCGGTTGATAGCACGGTCCCCGTCGGGGGAGAGATGGCCTTTTTGGTTGAGGCGCCCGATCAGGTGGTTAGCGACACGCAGCAAATGGGTAGGTCGTCTGCCGCGGCAAGTGCCGATACGATCACCTCGTCTCCGGCGGCCAAGACGCCGGATGCACTTGCTTCTTCACCGTCAGCGCAGGTAAATGGAACAGCGCCGGCGGCAAGGCCGGATGGCCGCAAGGCGACGCCTTATGCCCGGCAGCTCGCCGGCGATCGCGGTGTGCCTTTGGCATCCGTGAACGGCAGCGGGCCGGAGGGCGAGATCATTGGCCGCGACGTTCTGCAGGCCGCTATACCCGCCGCTGTATCGTCCATGCCAGTGGTCGAGGTCCCGGGTAATGGCCGCAAGATGTCTTCGCTGGAGCGAGCTGTCAGCCAAAAGATGAGTGGTTCCCTGACGATGCCGACCTTCCGGGTCACGGTCGATGCCTTCCCGGCTTCGTTGATCCGGGCTGCGAAGTCCCAGGGCGTTTCGGTGACCGTCGCCATCGCCAAGGCCTGCGCTGTCGCCATGCAGCAGGTCCCGGCAATGAACTGGGCCTATCAGCCTGCAGATAAGCTGATAGAGCGCTCGAATGTGGACATCGGCATGGCCGTCGCTGCGGATGATGGCGGGCTCGTGGTGCCGGTCCTGCGTGATTGCGAACAAAAGGGCCTAGGCGAACTTAATAAGGACTGGAAGGGACTCGTCGACCGGGCACGCAAACGGCGCCTGTCGGCCGAGGAATTTGCCAATCCAACCTTCATGGTCTCGAATATGGGCATGATGGGCATCCGCCAGTTTGATGCCATCCCCACGCCGGGGATTGCCGCCATCCTGGCCATCGCCGCCGATGGTCCGCAAGGCATGCCCATGACCATTACGGCCGACCACCGTGTCGTCAACGGCGCCCATGTCGCGCAATACTTGAATGCCCTCAAACAGGCTATCGAGCACCCGGAAGGTTGGTTGGGTACGGTGGGTCCGGCAATCCCTGAAGGGGACTGGGACTATGATGTCGTCGTTATCGGCGGTGGCCCGGGTGGTGAGGATTGCGCGCGCGACCTTGCCGGCCATGGCATCAAGGTCGCCATGATCAATGACGCGCCGTTTCCTGGCGGAGAATGCCTCTGGCGCGGTTGTATCCCATCCAAGGCCTGGCGCGCGGCTGCCGACCGCATGCGTGACCGCGCTGGAGATGCCCGTCTGGGAATCCTGGGTACCGCAGAGCCGAGCTTGGACTGGACGGCCCTGGAGCAGACCCGTCGAGAGGTCCTGGAGACACGTGGTGAGATGGCCCTCAAGACCGACACCGGGGTCAAGATCAAGGTTATCCAGGGGTTTGCGTCCTTTGTTGACGATCACCACGTATTCGTCGATACCTCGGGGAATTCAGCGAATCCACACAGTCGTGCCGATCTGGGCAATGGTTCTCAGGGTGAGACGCTGAGCTTCGGTTGTGCGGTTGTCGCGACCGGTGCGCCGCCCTTTGTGCCGCCGATCGGCGGTGCGCGTGAGGGACAGAGTGGCGGGGCGGTCCTGACCTCCGACACCGTCTGGGGACTTGAGTCAGCGCCCAAACGTTTGGTGGTTATTGGTGGCGGCGCCATCGGCCTTGAAATGGCTCAGATCTTCCAGGATTTCGGGGCTGAGGTAACGCTGCTTGAGGCGCAGGAACGTATCCTCATGGAGGTCGAGTCCGAGGTTGCCAAACAATTGACCGCTATCCTTGTCGAGGACCCCCGGCTTGATATCAAGACCTCGGTCAAGGTCGGCGCTATCTCGGGCATGCCGGGCGACGTCCGGGTCGATTACACTGACGCCAATGGTGGTTCCCACATTCTTGGCGCGGATTATGTCATCATGGCCACCGGAAAGCGTCCTGTTTTGGAGCCTTTGCAGTTGGATAAGGCCGGTGTCCGTTCTGACAAGGGGGTCATTACCGCGGATCCGAGTTGTCGCACCAGTGTGCCGCATATCTTTGCGGTGGGTGATGTTATCGGTGGCCTGATGCTGGCCCATACGGCTGGCCAGCAGGGACGGGTGGCTGCGGCTACGATCCTGGGTGAGCGCGCCCGTTACCGTCAGGACCGCGATTGTGGCGTTATCTTCACCCGTCCGGAGGCGGCCTTCGTCGGCCTGTCCAGCGAGCAGGCGAAGGCGGAGAATATCGATGCCGTCGAGGTCAAGATGCCCATGAGTATTGACGCCAAGGCCATGATCACGGGCGAGACCGAAGGGCTCATCAAGCTCGTTGTCGACAAGTCCAACCACCAAATCATCGGTGTGCATTTCCTAGCTGACCATGCCGACACCCTGATCGGTGAGGGCGTCATGATGGTTGCCGGTGAGATGACCTTGACTCAAGTCGCGGAGGCCATCCATCCGCACCCGACCCAGACCGAGATGTTCGGTGAAATGGCCCGCCGCCTGTTGGCTCGTTTAAGGCGTTCAGTGCGACCCAAGAGAAGGGCTTGAGAGAGGAGTGAATAAAATGGCAGAAAAGGGTTCGATCAAAAAGGTCGTGCTTGCCTATTCGGGAGGGCTCGATACCTCCGTTATTCTGCGCTGGTTGCAGGATGTCTACGGCTGCGAAGTGGTGACCTTCACCGCCGACATCGGTCAGGGCGAGGAGGTTGAGCCGGCGCGCGCCAAGGCGGAGGCCCTGGGTGTCGGCGAGATCTATATCGAGGACTTGCGCGAGGAGTTCGTTCGTGACTACGTCTTCCCGATGTTTCGCGCCAATGCAGTCTATGAAGGGGAATACCTGCTCGGCACCTCGATCGCGCGCCCCTTGATCGCGAAGCGTCTGGTCGAAATTGCCAACGAAACCGGCGCCGATGCCATCTCTCATGGCGCGACCGGTAAGGGTAATGATCAGGTCCGTTTTGAGCTTGGGGCCTATGCCCTGAGGCCGGATATTCAGATTATTGCGCCCTGGAGGGAATGGGATTTGCTGTCCCGCGAGAAGCTCCTGGCCTATGCTGAACAGCACGGCATCCCGATCGAACAAAAGCGTAGCCAGGGTTCCCCGTACTCAATGGACGCCAATCTGCTCCATATCTCCTATGAGGGGGGCGTGCTCGAGGATCCTTGGGCCGAACCGGAACAAGACATGTGGCGTTGGTCTGTGACCCCTGAAGAGGCGCCGGATCAACCCGTTTATATCGAGCTGGAATTTGCCCGGGGCGACGTCGTCGCGATCGATGGCCAGTCTATGTCCCCTGCGCAGGTGCTGGAACGGCTCAATCATTTGGGTGGCCAGAATGGTATCGGACGGCTCGATATTGTCGAGAACCGTTATGTCGGCATGAAGTCGCGTGGTTGCTACGAGACCCCTGGCGGAAACATTCTACTCAAGGCGCGCCGCGCAATCGAATCCATTACTTTGGATCGTGAAGTGGCCCATCTTAAGGACGAATTGATGCCCAGGTATGCCACGCTGATTTATAACGGATATTGGTGGAGTCCGGAGCGGGAACTTCTGCAAGGCATGATCGATGAGTCACAGCGGCAGGTGAACGGCGAGGTCAGGCTCAAACTTTATAAGGGGAACATTGCTGTCGTCGGCAGACGCTCCGAGTCGGACAGTCTGTTTGATGACCGTATCGCGACCTTTGAGGATGATGCAGGGGCCTATGACCAGCGTGATGCGGCCGGTTTTATTAAGTTGAATGCACTGCGCCTGCGTTTGGCCCGGGCGCGACGGAAATAGGATTGGCCGGCAGGAAACGGGTCGTGCGATTTGTCATCCTTATTTTTTGAGCGGGTTCCTCACGGAGGGATGGGTTGATGCCGATAAAGTAGCTCGAATCTTAATAGATACCCGAACATGTGATGACGAAATATTTTTTTAATGGGACCGAGCGGGAAGGCAGGACGGAAATGATATGTTTGATCGTTCATAGCGCGCGATGACATTTTTTCAGTTTCCTGGGGGTATGAGATTTCTGGCGTTATGCGTCCTTGTTTTCTATGCGGTTTCGGTAGAGGCCGCAGTTACTGTCAGGAACGAAAACCTCATTACTCGAGATGAAATATCGAGAGTTATCCCGCCGTTAACGGGACGGGTTCCGTCTTCTCAAAGCCATGCGCTCATCAAGCTCGGCAACCGTTTGTTCACAGACACCCGTCTATCAGGAAGCCAGGATGTCGCCTGTAGTAGCTGTCACCGCCTCGAACAGGGAGGTTCCGACGGGAGGCGCTACGCTCGTCCCCAATATCACGTCAATACGCCCTCTATTTTTAACCTCCGTTTCTATGATCGCTACTATTGGAACGGACGTGTCTCGACCCTGGAGGCGCAGGCCGATAACGCGATTTCGAATCCTGTTGAGATGGCAAGCGATTGGTCCAGGGTTGTCAACCTGGTGCGAACCGATCCGATCTACAACGCGCTTTTTGCAGCAGCCTTTCAAGATGGCTCGATCGGGAAAGAGCAGGTCATTCGCGCGCTCGTGGCCTATGAGCGAAGTCTCGTGGTGGTTGACTCCCGTTTTGATCGCTATCTTTCCGGTGATCTTCAAGCCCTGAGTGACGATGAGGTCAAGGGGGCGAGATTGTTCATGGATTACGGTTGTGTCGCTTGTCATCAAGGCGTGAATATCGGCACCAATCTCTACCAGAAACTTGGCGTGGTGGTGCCTTACGTCGATAGCGATGGGGGGCGGGACGGGTTTGACCGATTCGTCGTGACAGGGCGCGAAGAAGATATCCAGCGCGTTCGGGTGCCCAGCCTGCGAAATATCGCGCTGACTGCGCCTTATTTGCATGATGGCAGCGTGGCGAAACTCACGGATGTGGTGACGATCATGTTTCGCCATCAGCTGGGATGGGAGCCTGCGCCGACAGATCTCAGCTTGATAGTGAAGTTCCTGATGACCCTGACGGGGAAAACGGGTTTATGAGCGAGGGCGGAGTGAACTATCGGATGAGACGAGTCCTGACTGCGAGTATCCTGTTGATCGGGACGCTGTTGGGATTGGTCTATATCCGCTTCACAGACCAGCAGGATCGCGCCATTGAGACCCGGTTTATGGGAAACATCAATTTAGTCAAACGCCTGAACGAGGCCGTTGCCTATGATGTTATGGCGCTTGATACCGGTGAACAGTTCAATTACGACCGCCTGACTCACGATCAAACGGAGCTGTTTCGAGTCAGTGCGGTGATGCGGGAGCAGATCTTTGGTGTTTTATCCCGCAGCGGCTCTGAAGATATCAAGGGGCAACTGGCGCTGATTCATCAAAGCGAGATGCGGCTGGCGAACGTCCTTGAGGACTATAAGACTCGTCACGCCACACTCAAGAACTCTCAGCGTTTTCTATCTTCCCGCGTGGTTCGAAACGCGTTGGAAACGCGCGAAACCGCAGGGCACGACAGCGAATGGCATCGGCTGGTGACCGGCTTTATCAATGAGCTATTCGCCTACAACTTTAACCTGTCGCCCAGCATCCGGGACCATATGCTGGATGAACTCGGTGTTTGGCGGAAAACCTTTTCGGCAAATGGCGAGGAATTCAGGGATCGTCTCGAGTTGTTGAGGCATCTGGAACTCGTGATTCAGGACCTACCCATCATAAAGGACATCAGAAACGAGATATTCCAACTCACACAGTTTCCCTATGAAAACCTTGAGCGGATCTATCAGAAACAGCGAGAGTCGGTCTCGCAACACTGGGAGGTCATGAGCCAGGCATTCTTCTGGTTAACGCTGTTTTTCGCCATCGGCGTCTTGATCGCCTTGTATCTGCTATATCGCAATATGCGGCGCTTGACGGGCGCGCTGGCTGAACTGCGTAACCAAAAATTTGCCCTAGATCAGCATGCTATCGTGAGCATTGCCGATCTTAAGGGCAATATTACCTATGCCAACGACAAGCTCGTCAACGCGAGTGGTTATAGCCAGGAAGAACTGCTGCAGTCGAATCATAATCTCCTGAATTCAGGCAACCATGACAAGGAATTTTTCGCCAACCTTTGGCTGACGGTTCTTTCCGGTAAGGTCTGGCGGGGCGAAATATGTAATCGAGGCAAATACGGGGAACTGTTCTGGTGCGATAGCACCATTGTTCCCTTTCTCGATGACAGGGGCGACACCTATCAATTTATCGCGATAAGGACAGACATCACAGCGCGCAAGACGGTCGAGGAAAATCTCCTTCAGGCCAAGGAGCGCGCTCAGGTCATCCTTGATTCAGTGGGTGATGCGGTGATTAGCATCGATCGGGATCTCAACATCGACTATATGAATCCGGTTGCAGGGCGTTTGGCGGGGCTCGAACTCCAGCAGGTTCAGGCGCGCGGGAACCTGTTGGACACGTTTGATATTGTCGACGAGCGAGAGCACAAGCCTGAGGCCTTCCGAGTCTCAAACTGTGTCGAAAAGGGACACCGCGAAATTCTGAGCACCCATACGCTGGTCAATCGTTTGGATGGTCGGGAGTTCTCTGTTGAAATCATCATCGCACCAACCCATGACAGCCAACACGTGATTACCGGCGCCGTGTTGGCCATGCATGACATGACGGAGATTCGCGGCATGGCGCGAAAGATCTCCCACCAGGCCAATCATGATGCACTGACCGGGCTCAGCAATCGAAACGAATTTGAGCGAATTCTCCGGGCGCTGCTGCATAAATCCGTTGAAGAGGGCGTGGATCATGTCCTGTGTTATATCGATCTGGATCATTTCAAGGTCGTCAATGATACCTGTGGACATGTCTCGGGCGACGAGCTATTACGTCAGCTCGCTGAGATACTCCGCACGCAGATTAGAGACCGCGACCTGCTGGCTCGCATCGGCGGCGATGAATTCGCTGTCTTGCTTGGCGAATGTCCAATGGAACGTGCCGAGGAGATTGCCAGAAACATCTGCCGCCGCGTCAGGGAATTTCGTTTTGCCTGGGAGGATAAGGTTTTCCAGATCGGTGCCAGCATTGGCCTGGCAGTGATAGACGCCGATAGCGTCGATGCTGTGACGGTCATGAGACATGCCGACACGGCCTGTTATATGGCCAAGGACAAGGGCCGAAACGGATACTATATCTACAGGGAAAATGACGAAGAACTCAGTCAACGCAGCGGAGAGATGCAATGGATCACGCGTCTCACGAGGGCATTGGACGAAAATCTGTTCGAGCTTTATGTCCAGAGGGCCGTTTCCCTGGCCGCGCAGCCTGATTATTGTGAGGTCTTGATCAGAATGCGCGAAGAGAACGGCGAATTGGTCAGTCCCATGGCCTTTATTCCAGCAGCCGAACGCCACGGCCTGATGCAGGATATCGACCGCTGGGTCATTAATCAGGTGTTGAAGAACAGCCTACACTGGATTCGTGAAGACTGTGTCATCGCGATTAACGTCTCGGGGGCTTCATTGAGTGACCCCAATCTCGCGGAGTTTGTGATTTGCGCCCTGAGACAGTATCAAGTCAGCGCCAGCCAAATATGTTTCGAGATCACGGAGACAGCGGCGATTGCAAATCTGGGTAATGCCGTTGGCTTTATCAATAAACTCAAAGAGGCCGGTTGTCTGTTCGCCCTGGATGATTTCGGTAGCGGCTTGTCATCGTTCGGCTATCTCAAGCAGTTGCCGGTGGATTTTCTGAAGATCGATGGTGTCTTCGTACGCGACATGGTGGAAGACGAGATCGATCGTGCGATGGTGGAGTCGATCAACAATATTGGTCATGTGATGGGCCTGAAGACAATCGCGGAGTTCGTCGAGTCAGAGGAAATTCTGGATAGAGTCAGGGGCATCGGCGTTGACTACGCCCAGGGTTACGGAGTTGCTCAGATCAAACCCCTGCTTCCGGAAGGCGCTGTGCCTAGGTCAAAACGCATTCTGATCTAACGACAAGTAGTCGTGGGTACCTATTCGGGCGTCAGGGAAATCAGGGATGCCTCAGGGGACTCATCCAGGTGCCCTTTTTGTATGTTCAGTGTTGTCGGGTAGTATCTCACCCTGCGGCGTCCATATTTGCTGCAAGTGAACGCGATCACGCTGTCTATAATGTCTTTTCAGGAATTGTCGCGATACCCGATACAAACGGGATACCGACCGCCACTAACTTGGGAGATTCCTACTATGGAAAAAGCAGATATTGGCCTAATCGGCCTCGCTGTCATGGGTCAGAACCTGGTCCTGAATATGGCTGACCATGGTTTTAAGGTTGCCGTTTTCAACCGTACGACCAGCAAGGTCAACGAATTCATCGCCGGACCGGCTAAGGGCAAGTCTATTGTCGGTACCCATAGCATGGAAGCGCTGGTCAATTCGTTGCAGACGCCGCGTAAGGTTATGTTGATGGTCAAGGCCGGTGAGGTTGTGGACAGTTTCATAGACATGCTCGTGCCGATGCTGGAACCGGGCGATGTCATCATTGATGGTGGCAACTCGAATTACCCCGATAGCGCTCGGCGCACCGTCTATCTGCGTGAGAAGGGCCTTCGGTTTATCGGCACCGGGATCTCCGGCGGTGAGGAGGGCGCCCGCCACGGACCCTCCATCATGCCGGGCGGCGACCCGGAGGCCTGGCCGCTCGTCAAGGAGATCTTCCAGTCCATCGCCGCTCAGGTCGATGGCGAGCCCTGCTGCCAATGGGTAGGACAGGATGGCGCCGGGCACTTCGTCAAAATGGTCCATAACGGCATCGAGTACGGCGACATGCAGTTGATCTGCGAGGCCTATGCGCTCATGCATCATGTGCTGGGTATGGATTGTGACGCCATGCACGAGGTCTTCAAACGCTGGAATGGCGGTGTGCTCGATTCCTATTTGATCGAAATCACAGCCGAGATCCTTGCCAAGAAGGATACCGATGGCGCGCCGCTCGTCGATAAGATTCTCGACACCGCCGGCCAAAAGGGCACCGGTAAATGGACCGGCATCACCGCGCTTGACCTAGGTGTGCCGTTGACCCTGATAGGAGAGTCCGTATTCGCGCGCGTGTTGTCATCTCTGAAAGATGAACGTGTGCGCGCCGCCAAGGTCTTGGGGCCTCGCCCGAGCCTGCGTGCCCCTACGGATATCGATGCCTGTGTCGATGCGCTGCGCGACGCCCTGTATGCCTCCAAGATCATCTCCTACGCCCAAGGCTTCATGCTCATGAAAGAGGCCGCCACGGAGCAGGGATGGGACCTCGACTATGGCGCCATCGCCCTGATGTGGCGCGGCGGTTGTATCATCCGCAGCACCTTTCTTGGCAATATCCGTGATGCCTATGACAATAACCCTGATCTCGAAAACCTGGCTCAGGACGAATTTTTTGCGAATGCATTGAAAGCAACCGAGGACGGCTGGCGCAAGGCCGTCATGCTGGCAGTGGCGCATGGTATCCCGGCACCGGCCTTCGCGTCGGCCCTGTCTTACTTCGATGGTTACCGCAGCGAACGCCTGCCGGCTAATCTGTTGCAGGCGCAGCGCGACTACTTCGGCGCTCATACCTATGAGCGTCTGGACAGCCCGCGCGGCAAGCATTTTCATACCGACTGGGCGGGCACCGGGGGCAAGGTCGCATCTACGACCTATGATGTTTGACGGTTCGGATCGGGGCTCGAACCCTTACATCGAGCCCTTCATCCCACCCATGCCATCATCCTTGTCCATAGAATCCTTCATCATCGGTTTATCCATTGAACGATGATCCATGGAATCATCCATCGATTTCATGTCGTTGGCGGCGCAGCCGGACAGCATCAAGGCCCCGGCAAGCGTTACGGCGGAAAACAAACTCATGAAAATTCTTGTCGACATGTCGAGATCTCCTGTTGATATGAGTTGATACCATGATCATTTCACACCAAAGAGTTCCCAAACGGGTCACGGAAAGTTCACAAATCCGTCACGGCGGGTGATTGGGCGCATTACCCTAACCCGTGACAATGTGAACCGGTGTCAATTGGCGACAAAGACTTCGGATTCGGGATGAAACGCCATCCAGGCGAACCAGAACCCGGTCAGGCTCGGAATCAGGGCGCCGTCGTCATCGATTCATCGTGCACCACGCCATGGGTCCGCCCAAGTTCGATGAACGGGGTGTCCTTGAAATGCCCTTTGATGTTCAGGCCTTTGAGGTGTCCTCTGGGTGTGGCCAATGAGCAGGCGGCTAATCGATCTGATCGACATTTGTTCGAGCCCGGAGGGCATTTCCTGTATATACTGCGTGCAAGACAGGTTGATCCCATAGGCTGGCGAACCGTGCCGCGGATCGGTGCGTCTCTCGTCTTAATCGGCCGCCCAGGTCTCTCAACATTCAAACTAACCATTAGGTAAATCAATATGAAATATGCCGCCGCCGTGGCCGCTCTGGTTGTATTCGCGCTCTCCGCCTGCAGCAAACCCACTGAGAAAGCGCCTGAAAAGACGACGGCCCAGGCCGAAGTCCCATCCATGCCTGCTGCAGAACTCGGAGATACCAAGGCCATTGCACCCGGTTTGTCCGTCCCTGCCGGACATCCCAGCATGGGTATGGGGGGCGACATGCCGGCTGCTGGGCATAGGCCGATGAAGATGGAGCGTGGACAGGTGGTCAGCCATATCGACATTCCTCAATTCACCTACTTGGAGGTAAAAAAGGATGGCAAGACCCTGTGGCTGGCGTCGAAGGCTATTGCCGTCAACGACGGGGATACCATCGAGTTTGCAGTGGATTCCGCGATGAGTAATTTCACCAGTACCACCTTGAAACGTACCTTTGAGACGCTGACTTTTGTCAGCGATGCGACGGTGGTCGGCGCCAAGTAATTCCTAGAAATTCCAGCCCCTTGTTGTTTAGCCTGATCCCGGCTGTGGCTACATCATTGAATCACCAACGATAAAGAGATGGATATGACCGATACTGAGACCAAAAGACCACCGCTTCCGCCATTCGAACTAGAGTCGGCCGTGCAGAAGGTGCGTATGGCCGAGGATGCCTGGAATACACGTGACCCCGAACGGGTGTCGCTCGCCTATACGCCGGACAGTACCTGGCGAAACCGATCGGAATTCCTCAGCGGCAGGCCGGCCATCGTTGCGTTCCTCGCCCGAAAATGGGCGAAGGAACAGGACTATCGTCTGATCAAAGAACTCTGGGCCTTTCGTGAAAATCGCATCGCCGTTCGTTTTGCCTACGAATGGCATGATGACACCGGGCGCTGGTTTCGCGCCTATGGGAACGAAAACTGGGAATTCGATGACGCCGGATTGATGAGGCGGCGCATCGCAAGCATCAATGATCTAGCCATTGACGAAGCGGATAGAAAATACCATTGGCCGCTTGGACGCCGCCCCGACGATCATCCGTCATTGAGCGACTTGGGTCTGTGAGCAGGTCCTGACGATCTGGCGGGATCGGCAGCGAATCGTTTAAATGCCAAGGGGGCCCTGGCGGCCCTTTTCTAGGTTCGGGCGATCTCGGCCTCCAACTGCGTGTCAGGCAGCTTGAGCGTCCGGGACCTTGTTGGGATCGGTTGTCGTAGGAAAGCGGTCGATGGCCGCGTTGATATTAGCGAGCTGATCATCGGCGGTGTCCGGCGCGGCGACCTCTGCGACCGATTTCAGGATCTCTAGCTTGAAAGACTGACTGAAATGATACTGAGCAGATGCGTTATCCGCATTGGCGCCTTGGAAGCCTTCGGCGACGGAGCGCAGAAAACTCGAGATCTGATCGAAGAGCTGAGCAAGCCCTGAGGTATCCGCCTGGGCCTGCGGGGCAGCTGTGTTAGTCGGGTCCACGGTGGAATCGATAGTCGGTACTGCTGTCGAGATCCCCGGGGTGGGTGTCGTCAGAGTGGAAGTTGCCGGTTCCACGGTCGCGGCAGCGCTTTTCACCGCTGCCGTCGATGGACTTGTGGTCGTGGCGGGGGCGCTGCCGTCGGCGCCAACCGATGCCGGAGTGGCCGTGCCGGCCGATGCGAAACGGGCGTTTGTAACTTGCTCGCTCCGAAAGCCGAGACTGACGCGGGCTAGCTGGTCGGCGTCGAACTGAAAGCCCTGGGCCTCGTTGACCGCGGCGGCAAGGTCGCCATCGAAAAACTCGTTTGCGATCGTCGCGGCCTGTTTGAACACGTCCTGTATCGCGGCCAATTCCCGATCATTGATATTGCCGTCAAAGCTTAGCGAAAGGCTGGAGCCGTTGGCGAGCGTGATTTGTGTTCCAGATGCCTGTCCGCCGGCATCGCTTGCGGAGATGCCGGTCACGGAAAACTCGCTGCTCTGGCGCAGCGTGATATTGACGGTATCCCCCTCTTGTGTGCGGATGCGGATCGTGGACTGCTGCTTGGATGCACTGTCCACGCTGAGGACCGACGCCGACGAGGCGGCGTTTTGCGCGGTGCTGGCAGCGAGGGCGTTCAATCCTTGATTGACCTCGCTTGCGGCCCTATTGACATCGACCGCGCCCGGATCATTCCCCGCCGCCTGATTGGCGACGGTCGCGGCCTCGTTTACCTGCGTACGAATGGAACTCAACGTCTGTCCTGACGAGGCGGGGTCCTGAGCGACAGCACGCCGCGCCGCGCTTACGGTGTCAGCAGCCACCCCATGGGTAGTAGGGCCGTTGTCCGGGGAGTTATAAGCGGAGATTTGAGCGGAAACGACGACACGGAACATGGCGGCAATGCGCTGCCGGACTTCATTGCCAAAGGTCCCGAGGGCGCGATGCTCGTCACGATGATAGCCATCGTGTCCCTTGTTCTCGCTATGGCGGGCATCTTCGGTCTCGGGTACGTGGCGCATGTGTTCGGCGGATTGAGAATCTGCAACCTGATGGTTGTGCGCGTGGGGATTGGCTAGCGCCACCGTGGCAGTGGTATTGCTGATATTCATTTCCTGTCTCCAGCACAATTTCAGCTTGTGCGGCTGTTACGTTTTTGTGACGATGTTCATATTGTCGGACGAGATAGAGAAAACCTTTGATCTTCCTGAAACGAATTTATCTTTCGGCCATGAAGCGTTATGGTGACGACTCGTGTAGTTTCCACTTGTGTGGTTGTTGATGAACCGCGCGCAAAGCGATACTCGGTGAAGTATGAGATCTATCCTGATCAGCTTTTTTCTACTGTGCTTGCTGCCGGGCATTACGCGTGGCGAGAACGCGCCTGCTCCAGCTGCGGCGCCGCTAGAGCAAGCGAAGTGGGATAACCTCGCGAGCCTGATCGATACGATTCGGCAAGCCAGGGAACGTTTGCAGGCCAGGCGCGTGGCATTGCGTTCGGTGCAGGATGAATCGGAAAGGGCGCAGATCGACCTGGAGGTTGAGCAGACCGCCAGCGATCTCAAGTCCCTGCAGATGGCGCTAGAGATGATGGTCACGGGCGGAGTCGATCTGGGCCTGTTCGGGACGCAAACCAAGGACGCTAAGTTCGACTGGCGGGAGCAATTGCAGTCCGTTTTTGAGCCTGTTCTTGTCGAACTCAAGAAACTGACCGAGCGCCCCCGAAAGATCGAGCGCCTGCGCGGCGACCAAAACTACTATAAAGAGCGCTTGACCGCCGCCGAGGCGGCGCTCACGAGTATCGCTGCCTATCGTAAACAGGCACCGTCTGTAGAACTGAGGCAGGTCTTCGGAGGTTATGAGGATCGCTGGCGGCAACGCCGCGACAACCTTAAGAACCGGCTCAAGGTCATCGATTTCGAGCTTCAGGAGATGTTCGCGCCGGTCAAGGCCACGGCTCGGGATCCCATTGAGGCCCTTAAAGACCTGCTGTCGGGGCGTATTCTGAACCTCGCGATAGCCGTTGCCGTGATGGCCCTTGTCTATCTCTTGATGTTCCTGTTCGACCGCCTGATCGCGCGCGTCTTGCGACGCCGGATTAGGGTTGGGCGCGGTTTCCTGTCCCGACTAGGCACTCTGGCGTACACCGTTATGACCGGTATCCTCTTGATCTTATCCGGTATCGTGACGCTCTATTTGCTCGGAGATTGGCTGCTGCTCGGTGTGTTCATCATCCTTCTGGTTGGGGCGGCCCTGGTCATACAACGTTCTTTGCCGCACTATCTGGCCGAGGCCAAGCTCATCCTGAATCTGGGTTCGGTGCGAGAAGGCGAGCGCATTATCTATGAGGACCTGCCCTGGCGCGTCAAACTCCTGGGGTTTTATACGACCCTGATTAATCCCAGCCTGCAGGGCGGCATCCTGAGGATTCCATCGCGGGAACTCGTAAGCTTCCACTCCCGGGCCTACACGTCCGACGAACCCTGGTTCCCGACCGACGTGGGCGACTTCGTTTTGCTGGGAGATGGCAGCTATGGGCAGGTATTGTCACAATCACCCGAGATCGTTCAGATCAAGTCTCTAGGCGCGATCAAGACCTACCGTTCGACGAAGTTTGTCGATCAAGACCCGAGGAATCTCAGCCGGACAGGCTTTACGGTCGTGGCGACATTCGGTCTTGATTACCAGCATCAGGCCGATATCACGGAGTCGATCCGGTCGCTCATGGAGACCGAGGTTCGCGCCGGTCTTGCGGGGCAGGGTCTGAGCGAATACCTAGCGGCTTTTTCCGTCGAGTTCGGTTCAGCGGCGGCATCGTCCCTGGATCTTGCGATCATCGCGAACTTCAATGGCAAGGCAGCGGGTCGCTATTTCGGCATTCAACGTTGTATACAACGGCTTGCCGTTGAGGCATGTAATCGCCACGGTTGGGTTATACCGTTCAATCAGATCACCGTGCATTCAGCCTAAAGTCGGTTTGTTTGACGTCTGTCAGTTGCCTAAGCCCCTCCAGAGCCCGGGCCAGGACAGGGTTGTCGCTTTCCCGCGGGTAGACAACATAGCTTGGTTGTATAAAAGTCGGGGCTGGTTCGATACGGTGCAGTTGGCCGGTCGCGACGAGTGGTGCGATGAGGCGGTCCGGCAGGAAACAACTGCCGCCGTTGGTCAGGATGAGCTGGATGGCCAGCCAACCTATATTAGCGGTTTGAGAGGGTCGCTCCAGCTCGGGGTAATGTTGCGCGTGTTGCGCATAGAACCCCGGACCCCAGTCAATATAGACATAGTCATCGCACGGTCCCTGGTCTGCCGAGTGACTGCTGACAAGCACCAAGGTCTCGTCGAACAGATGTTCGACGATCAGTCCAGGGCTATGGCTCGGGGTGTACATCAGACCGATGTCCAGACTGCCTTCGATGAGTCGGGGCATGAGATCGTCCTCGAACCCGATCTCACTACGTATGAGCACGTCGGGCGTCTGTTGCCGCATCCAACCCACCCATTGTGGAAGAATGTTTTCCCACAGCGCGATTCGACCACCGATACGAAGGCTGGCTCGAAAACGCTCGGATAATCCCACCTCGTCAAGGGCCTGGTCGGCAGTGAGCACCAAGCGCTTTGCATATACCAGAAAGCGCCGTCCGGCCGGCGTCAGGTTGGCGCCAGCCCTGTTGCGGATAAACAGCCGAGCCCCTAGCTCATCCTCAAGGCGCTTGACCCGCGCGCTGATGGTGGACTGTGTCAGATGACTCTGTGCCGCAGCCTCAATAAAACTGCCGTGGGCAACGATCGCGAGAAAGGTGCGGGTCTGATCAATATCCATGGAACACCCATTTATATCGAAGTTATCGATATTATAGTGCAAATAATATCATTTGACCGCTTTGTGTTTCTGAGTCTATAGTTCCTCATCAAGAACAACCTTGCTTTATGAAGATGTATAGTTTATACATCTTTTTTGATGACCAAAAAGATGTATTTATAATGAATCATAAAGGCGCCGTACGCGGTCTAAAGTCCACTGACCGCAAGGTCAACGAGGGGGAAGCATGAGATATCAAATTCGGGTAACACCGTATTTCCGGCCAAGCGGCCTATGGGGCACATGCCTCGCGGCGATCTTGAGCTTGATGGTCAGTCAGGCATGGGCGGCCGATCGCGAATTCAATATGACGATCGAGGAGAGCCGGATCAAGGTTGGTCCTGGACTGGACTACAACGTCTTTGCGTTCAACGGGCAGGTCCCAGGTCCCCTGATCCACGTCAAGGAAGGAGACAAGGTCACAGTTCATCTGACCAACAACACCTCTTTGGCCCACACCATCCATTGGCACGGGCTGTATCAAATGGACAATTGGCGTAACGACGGTGTGCCCGGCATCACTCAGTTGCCCATTGAGGCGGGAGACAGCTTCACTTACCACTGGACGGCCGACAAACCCGGCACGCTTTGGTATCACTGCCACGTCAATGTCAACGAGCATGTTGGAATTCGCGGTATGTGGGGGCCCATCATCGTTGACCCCAAGGACCCCAGTCCACTTGAGAAAACGGTCACCAAAGACGTCATTATGATGCTTAGCGGCTGGGAATCGAAGTACGGCGATAAGTACGGCGAGGGCAGCGTGCCGGGCGACGTGGTCGACTTCTTTTCCATCAACGCCAAGGCCTTTCCGCTGTCGCAACCACTTCGTGTAAAAAGGAATGATGTCGTTCGAGTGCGCTTTATCGGCGCCGGTGGCGAGATCCACGCCATGCACAGTCATGGGCATGACATGCTGATCACGCATAAGGATGGCAATGCCTTGCCCAGTCCCTATTCCGTGGACACCATTCTTTTCGGTCCCGGTGAACGCTATGACGCGATCATCGACATGAATAATTCCGGGCGTTTCATCTTCCATGACCATGTTGATAAGCACGTGGTCAACGGCAGCAAGTTTCCCGGGGGCGCCATCACGGTCATTGAATACGAAGGCAATCCGGACGATGCCTGGTATGCCTGGCGTAACAAGGAATATGACCCCGATTTCTTCTATAGCGAGTCGATGAAGAAGGGCTATGGCATGTTCGAAAATGCCAACTTTGCCGGCAAGCCGCTGCAACAGCGTAGAAGGCACCGGAGAGCGCAATGAGGCGACGGATCGCGGTTCGGATTGCCCTCGGAGGGCTAGCCTTGTCCATGCTCATGAGTTTCATCCCGATAGCCTTGGCCGACGGAGAAGGTCGCCGCTTAATCAATGATAAGTGCGCCGGTTGCCACGACCTCAAGGGCCCCGCACCCACGACTTTGCGGGGGGTATGGCAACGCAAGGGTTCGGATCTATTCTACGCCGGAAACAAATATCGCCGGACTTGGCTGATTCAGTGGCTCCAGGACCCGGTCAGGATTCGCCCTGCGGGTATGTATTACGGGAGCCATATCAAACCCGGCCCCGATGGCGATCAGGTCGACCAAACGACGCTTAAAGCACACCTCAAGTTGACACAACAAGAGGCTGAATCGGCGGCTGCGACGCTCATGGCGCTAAAGGCCAATAGCGCCCTAATCAAGCACGGTGACTACCAGCCAGGAACGATCTCAGCGTCTATGGGTGAACTGATGTTCGATAAGTTTCGCGGCTGCCTCGCCTGCCATGAAATCGAGCCGGGATACGGCGGACTGTCGGGGCCCGAGGTCTACACGGTCGCGAAACGCCTTCAGGCGGACTATCTGGTCAGTTATATGCGCGATCCCCAGGCATGGGACCCGAAAATATTCATGCCAAACAAGCACCTAAAGGAAGGGGATCTGCAGAAGTTCGTCCACTACTTTGGCGTACTCGGCAAGGAGACGTTCAAATGATTGAGGTGCGGAAGTCGAACACCTTCGTGCGCTTAGCGCTGGTATGCGCTCTGCTTTTTTCCGCGCAAGGAATGGCGGTGGAGCGGGGTGAGGACCTCTATAAGACCTACTGCTGGCAATGCCACGGCATGACGGGCGACGGCAATGGCATCAACGTGCGCGATATGTCGGTGCAGCCGCGTGACCATCGCGATGCCAAGGAAATGTCGGCACGTACGGACGAGGACTTGTTCAAGGCAATCAAGCAAGGCGGGCAAGCGATCAGCAAGTCAGTCTTGATGCCGCCCTGGGACGGTGCGTTGAGTGATGATGAGATCCATGCGCTGATCCATTATTTGAGAGCGCTTTGTAAATGCCGGCATGGGGGAGGTTAGCCGGGACTACTGAATAAGGGACGTTTTCGTCAGGGATGCAATGTGAGAAGTCGTATTTTGTTTTATAACAACACAGACGAGGAGAGAGACATGAATATGAGACCCAATAAAGGCAAGATGACGGCCGTGGCCGTCCTGGCCATGGGGTTACCCTTGATGGCAACAACCGCCGTGGCAAAGACTGTGCATGTCACCTTTACGGCCAAAGAGACCATGACCGAGATTGACAATAAAGGTACGCAATATCCTTCGTGGACATTCGATGGTGGGGTTCCCGGCAAGGTGGTGCGCGTGACGGAAGGCGATGTCGTCGACTTCAAACTCATCAATCCAAAGGAGAACAAGAACTCTCATTCGATTGATTTTCACGCGGCGGAAGTGGATGTCCTGAATGAGTTTGCGCCCGTAAAACCCGGCAAAACCAAGCATTTTAAGTTTACGGCAAAGCGTGCGGGTACCTATATGTATCATTGCGGCGCTCCGACCATGGCCCAACACATCGCTCGCGGTATGTACGGACTCATTCTCGTTGATCCTAAAGAAGGTTACTCCAAGGCCTTTCCTAAGCCCGATCGGGAATATGTCCTGGTTCAGGGTCAGTATTTCCCCAATGCCGAGGACAAGGACGCTATGATTGAGAATCGCGGTTGGGCTGGCGCGCTGATCAACGGCAAGATGTTCAACTACGACCCGGTGCATGATCCCGATGCGACTAAGGTCTTGCAGTCCAAGCCCGGCGAGCGCGTGCGGATCTACTTTGTTAACGCCAACATCAATATGCCGGTGGCGTTCCATCCCATCGCGGGCATTTGGGATCGCGTCTATATCAATGGCAACCCGAAGAATACCCTCTATGATGTTCAGACGTACAACGTCGCCATCTCGGAGGCATCGGCGTTCGATATCGTTTCTCCAGCTGATCGCGCAACCAACAACGCGATCGTCGATCACACCATGAGTGCGGCGATGCGCGGAGCAATCACGGTACTGATGAACAAGCCGGACGCCGACCCCAAGGCTGGCAAGGGTGACAACATTCTGGTCCGGTAATTACCGACAACCAACGCCCCTGTGCAGCGGGGGTTTCAGGGGGACGCGAGTCCCCCTTTTTTTAGCCCTTAACAGGCGTTGAAATCCGGCTCAATGTGCTCATTTACGCACCTGATTTCGCCTTGTCTCGCATTCACCTGAGCCTCTTTCAACAGCCTGTTAAAGTGCCGCAATCTTGACGAGTTGCTCCTCGAGACCTTGCTGTGTCGTTCGCATCTCGGCGAGGCGTTCGCGTTCCTTGGCGACGACCTCGGCCGGAGCGCGGTCGACGTAGTTTGAGTTAGAGAGTTTTTTTTCGCTGACTTCCACGCCCTTGCCGATGCGCTCGATCTCTTTGGTCAGGCGGGCGATCTCGGCATCCTTGTCGATGAGTCCCGCGAGTGGGATCAACAGGCGCATTTCGCCGACCATGGCGGTTGCTGACTCAGGCGCGTCCGCACCGGATTCAAGCCAGTCGACGGATTCCAGCCGGGCGAGGCGGATCAATAGCTCCTCGTGGGTCTGGAGCAGCTCACGGTCATTGCTGCCGCCCTGCTGAAGGTAGAGCGGCAACGGCTTGCCCGGAGCGATGTTCATGCCGCTACGGATTCGGCGTACGCCGACAACGCATCCCATGAGCCAGGCCAATTCGGTTTCGGCGGCCGTATCTTCGGCCCAGTCAGCGTCGTTGGGATAGGGTTGCAACATAATAGTCTTGCCTTCGATGCCGGCGGCCGGCGCGGCGCGCTGCCAGATCTCTTCGGTGATGAATGGGATCAGTGGATGGGCCAGACGCAGCAGGGTCTCCAGGATGCCAAGCAAGTTGTTGCGCGTCGACTGACGAGCGGTCTCGCTACGGCTCTCGTCGCTCAACAAGGGCTTGGTCAGTTCGAGGTACCAGTCGCAGTACTCGTTCCAGGTGAATTCATAAATGGCCTGGGCCGCCAGGTCGAAGCGGTAGGTCTCGACCGACTGCCGGACTGTCGCGATGGTCTGGCGCAGACGCGAGCGGATCCAGCGGTCGATGACGTGCAGTGGCTCATCCGGCAATGCCGAGGTGTCCTGGCCCTCACAGTTCATGAGCACGTAGCGGGCGGCGTTCCAGAGTTTGTTGCAGAAATTTCGGTAACCCTGAATCCGGTTTAGATCGAACTTGATGTCGCGGCCCGTCGAGGCCAGCGCGGCGAAGGTGAAGCGCAGGGCGTCGGTGCCGAAGGCCGGGATACCGTCGGGGAAGTCCTCTCGGGTCGCCTTGACGATTTTCTTGGCCATCTCGGGCTGCATGAGGCCGCGCGAACGTTTCTCTACAAGGGCGTCGAGTTCGATGCCATCTATTAAATCTATGGGGTCAAGCACGTTGCCCTTGGACTTGGACATCTTCTGGCCATGGGCATCGCGTACCAGGCCATGGATGTAGACCTCGTGAAACGGGACCTCGCCCGTGAACTTGAGGCCCATCATGATCATGCGGGCGACCCAGAAGAAGATGATATCGAATCCGGTCACGAGCACGCTGGTCGGGTAGAAGGTCTTGAACTCGGGTGTTTCCTCGGGCCAGCCCAGGGTTGAGAACGGCCATAGGGCAGACGAAAACCAAGTGTCGAGGACATCGTCGTCCTGTCTCAGAATAAAGTCATCGCTAAGTTTATGCTTGGCGCGGACCTCGGCCTCGTCTCGGCCTACGTAGACCTGACCGTCTTCGTCATACCAGGCCGGGATGCGATGGCCCCACCAGATTTGGCGGCTGATGCACCAGTCCTGGATGTTGCGCATCCACTCGAAATAGGTGTTTTTCCAGTTATCGGGCACGAAGCGAATCGAGCCGTTCTCGACGGCCTCGATGGCGGGCTTGGCGAGCGGCCCGGCCTTGACGAACCACTGATCGGTCAGGAGAGGCTCGATGACAGCACCCGAGCGGTCGCCGCGCGGCACCATGAGCTTGTGGTCCTGAATGCCGTCGAGCAGACCCTGCGCCTCAAGGTCGGTAACGATTTGTTTTCGGGCCTCATAGCGATCCAGACCTTGATAGGCTGCGGGGGCCTCGTTATTAATCTTCGCATCGATCGTGAAGATGTTGATGATGGGCAGGTCGTGGCGCTGCCCCATGGCATAGTCGTTGAAGTCATGGGCAGGCGTGATCTTGACACAGCCGGTACCGAATTCACGGTCGACGTAGTCGTCGGCGATGATCGGGATCAGCCGGTCCGTCAACGGCAGGCGGATCGATTGACCGATCAGGTGCTGGTAGCGCTCATCCTCGGGATGGACCGCGACGGCCGCGTCGCCAAGCATGGTCTCGGGGCGGGTTGTCGCAACAGTCAGGTGGCCGCTGTCGTCGGCCAGCGGGTAGCGCATATGCCAGAGATAGCCGGCCTCTTCCTCGGAGACGACCTCGAGATCGGAGACGGCCGTGTGCAGGACAGGGTCCCAGTTGACGAGCCGCTTGCCGCGATAGATCAGACCCTCGTCATAGAGCCGCACGAAGACCTCGTGGACGGCATCCGACAGGCCTTCGTCCATCGTGAAGCGCTCGCGCGACCAATCAAGAGAGGCGCCCATGCGGCGCAACTGGCGCGTGATGCTGTCGCCGGATTCCTGTTTCCACTGCCAGACGCGGTCGGTGAATGCGTCGCGGCCAAGGTCGTGACGGGTCTTGCCGTCGGCCGCGAGTTGGCGCTCGACGACCATCTGGGTTGCGATCCCGGCGTGATCGGTCCCGACCTGCCAAAGCGTGTTGTCCCCGGCCATGCGGTGATAGCGGATCAGGGCGTCCATGAGCGTGTCCTGAAAGGCATGGCCCATGTGCAGGGTCCCGGTCACGTTCGGTGGCGGGATCATGATGCAATAGGGTTCGCCCGTTGCCTGGGACGTGTTCTGCGGCGCGAATACGCCGTCGCGCTCCCAGGTCTCGTACCAGTTGCGTTCGATGGCTTCGGGTTGGTAGGTCTTGTCCATGGGACTCCAGTCTGTGGTCGGTTCGGCGGTATCGAGCGTATGCGTCAAGGCGCCGCATTATACCCATATATTGCCTTGTTCGATGATCAACTGATTGAGGATATTCCTTGCCCGTCCGATCGTGTTGAGCGCTGACGCTACCGAACTGCGTCGTCGGTGCAGTTATTGCCAAGCATCTTTAGCAAGGGTAACAGCTCGGGAAGGTCTTCTCGTATGATGCTCCATATCGTGTCGTCGTCGATGCCCAGATAGCCGTGGATCAGTCGATTACGGGTGGCGACGACGGTTCGCCAGGGTATTTCCGGGTGGGCCGTTCTGACTTCCTCCGGGATATGCGTGGCGGCTTCGCCAATGAGCTCGAGATTACGCAAAGAGGCGTCGTAGGTCAGTGGGTTTGCCACGAAACCGGGTTGATCGAGGCCTTCGGTAAAGGATAGGACCTTTTCGGAAAAAGCAATCATATCATCGAGATAAAACCGCCATTCCCGCCTTGATGACTCAGACATCGATTCTGTCCCGCTCGATGTAGGGCCGCAATTCGCGACGCAAGGCCTTCTCGGTGACCAGATCGACGGGGCGCCCGAGTAAGTCCTCCAAATAGAATTGCACGCCGAAGTAACGCTTGGACGTGGCCGGGCCATCGAAACCGACCAGAATATCGACATCGCTGTCGCTACTGGCGCGGTCGCGGGCCATCGATCCGAACAACGCCAGCCGACTAACACCGAATCGCAAGCGTAAATCGGATTTGCTACGGCGAAGCAATGCCAAAGCCTGTTGTCTGTTCATTTATCGATCTCGCGGTCATGTCAGTTATCGCGCCGGTATTTTTAGAAGGCGACAACGGATCACTATCGGCAATATAACATTCAGCGAAGCGTCAGACGAGAACACGATGTCTGCGGGGCCTATTATATGGACGCCGTAGATCCTATTTCAATGGGTGCGTCTCGATCTTGAGTCCGAGTGTCTGATACTGCCGGTAGCGTTCGCGGCCGGCCTGGCGGCGGGCATCGTCGCCGTCGATGATCTCGACGATGCGTTGGTGCCGGTCGGTGTGTTGAGGAATGTGCGGGCGCAGGTTGATCAGGACGTCGGTGATAGGGTCGTCCTGATTGGGTAGGACGATACGGATTGGCGCCGAACATTCGCGGCTGCCGTCGTCGATCTCGTGCGGGATGAAACTATTGGGGTTGAAGGTCCAGAGCAGGTCGTTTAGCTGACGGGCGTCCGTAGGCCCTTCGGCAAGGATACGGACCTGATGCCCGAGTCCGTGGATCTTTTGGACGAGCTGACACAGCGTCCGGTCGCGTTGTCCGGCGCGTTTGTTCTGCAGGATGTAGAAGTCGACCTGGGTCATCGGGGCAGCTTAGCCAGTTGACGGCACGGTGTAAATGGAGCCCGTTATTTCCCCAGTTCCTGTAGTACAAAAGGGCGTTCGCCTTCAAACAGGTCTCGTTGCGCCTCGACGACCTCGGTCATGTGGTCTCGAAATGCCAGCACCCTCGCGGTTCGCTTCAAGTCCTGGTGAAATAGTAGCCAAAGCCCCAAATCCAAATTTGGATCGGGGGCGCAATAACGTTCCAATTCCGGATCGCTGTCACCCATAAAGCACGGGAGATATGCCACCCCGAGCCCCTCTCGCAATGCCGCAATGGTTAACAGGGTATCGTCGACGAAAAAATTATGATGTCGGCCGTCGCAGGCGTTCTTTGTCCAGGACTGATGAAAGTCGCAGCACTCGACGCCCAACCATCGAGGCTTGCCGCCCTCAGCAGTCAATCGTGCAAGATACGTGCGACCGCCGTACACCGTCGATGCTACGGTGATAAGCCGTTTGCCGATCAAGGTTTCCATAGGCGTATTGGTCAGCCGGATAGCGATATCGGCCTCGCGTTCAGACAGGCTGGCATACTTGTTGGAAACCATGATGTGTAGATCCACATCGGGGTATCGCTTGCTGAAGGAGGAGAACATCGGCATCAAGACCGTCGACGCCATGTTGTTGATGGCCGTGACGCGCAATTTGCCGGTCAGCCTGGCGGCGTCCTTGCCTACCAGGGTGCTGTCAATCTCCAATACCTCGTGTTCCATCTTGTACGCGGCCAGCCTCAGGCTTTCACCTGAGGCGGTGAGTGCATAACCGCTTTTTTTGCGTTCGATCAGCCGTACGCCGAGTTCGGTCTCCAGCGCGCGCAAGCGCCGGGAAACCGTGGAGTGTTGTACGCCCAGTTGTCTGGCACCGCCGCTTATGGATCCCTCCCTCGCCACTGCGAGGAATAGCTTCAGGTCGTCCCAATTCATCGATACCCTCCATTGTGTGCATATTTGCACATTTGGTTTCTTTTTTCCGGGAATTGTTGCGAAAAATAACACGGCTAGACTGGATATGCGTCATACATTACGAATCAACAAGGGGATCGCCATGACTCAGACTCAAGTGACATTTGACCCGATTAAGTTTAAAGAGACCACTCGTCTGCAATGGGACAAAGCCGCGGAGGCTTGGTATCGATGGGGGCCTCTGCTCTCGAGGTGGCTGGGACCGGCCACGGAGACCATGATGGATATGGCCAATATCGATGTCGGCAAGAGGGTGCTCGACGTGGCTGCCGGCGCGGGAGAACAGTCGTTGATCGCAGCCCGCCGAGTGGGGAAGCAAGGGCGCGTCTTAGCTACGGACCTCTCCTCCAGCATCCTAGAGTATGCGAAAACGGGTGCTAGCCTCGTCGGCTACGACAATATCGATACGAAGGTGATGGACGGTGAAAATCTGACCGAACTTCAAATAGAACTCTTCGATGCCGTCATATCACGGGTTGGCCTGATTTATTTTCCGGATCAGCAGAAGGCATTGCGCGGCATGCGTCATCATCTTAAGGATGGCGGCAGCATAGGCGTGATGGTCTATTCCACTGGAGAAAGAAACCCTTTCTTCTCGATACCTGTATCGATTATCCGGCGACACGCCCAGCTACCGTCACCGCTGCCGGGGCAACCCGGTCCGTTCAGCCTGGGTGATGCAACGGTGTTGAACAAGACCTTGACCGACGCCGGTTTTAAGGATGTCGACATCCGCACTATTGATGCGCCCGTGCGAATGGGCTCCGCTGCGGAATGCGTTCAGTTCGAGCAAGAATCATTTGGCGCGCTCCATCAAATGCTTTCTGGTTTGTCGGCGGCGGAACAGGATAATGCTTGGGACGAAATCGAACAGTCTCTTGCGCAGTTCGAGGCAGACGGGCAGTTCAACGGGCCTTGCGAAATGCTGGTTGCCTCGGCGAGGAAATGAGTCTATCTGTCGACGAGCATTTCGCACTCGGGGACCAGAGTTCGCCAGGGATAGGCGGGTACTGGTCATCCGATTCGCCGGCAATCGGCATGGCTATATAAAAGAACGTGGCGGGATTGCTATAATCCGCCGTCATCATGACTATCCCCAGACAGTTCGCCGATGCCCGCGTTTGGCGCGCCCCGGCCAAGATCAACCGGTTTTTGCATATCACAGGCCGTCGTCCGGATGGTTATCACCTACTTCAGACGCTGTTTCAGTTTATCGATCTCTGTGACGAGATTCGTTTCGCGCTTCGCGCCGATGGTGTGATCCGCCGCGTGGGTGGTCCCGAGGGTTTGCCTGAGGATGATCTCTGCGTTCTAGCCGCCAAGCGATTGCAGGCCAGAGCGGGTGTTACGCAGGGTGCCGATATTCATCTGACCAAACGCATCCCGATGGGTGGCGGACTGGGAGGAGGGAGCTCCGACGCGGCGACGGTGTTGGTCGCGCTCAATGAACTCTGGGGCTGCGGTCTCGATGTGTCCGAATTGGGCGCTTTAGGCTTGGAACTGGGCGCCGATGTACCGGTTTTCGTATTCGGCCGCGCGGCCTGGGCCGAAGGGGTTGGCGAGTCATTGACCGAGGTCTCTCTGGACGAGCCTTGGATGCTGTTGATCGACCCGGGTTGCCATGTCGATACCGGGCTGATTTTTACCGCCCCGGAATTGACACGGGATTGTCAATCCATCACAATGGCCGGCTTTCTGGCAGGCCGTGTTTCCAATGTCTGCGAAGATGTCGTACGGTCGCGATATCCGGCTGTGGATGCCGCGCTCGGCTGGCTGGAGGCGCGTGGCGCAGGTGGGCAGATGACGGGGACTGGCGGTTGCGTCTTCTCCGTCTTAGATGATCAGCGTAAGGCGCAGGCGCTCTGTCGGCGCTTGCCTCCGGAATGGAACGGATTTGTCGTCAAGGCGAGGAATCGTTCCCCGCTTTATTGAGCGGAGTTGAGCGTTGTGTACCGTTGGGCAACGGTGAGTTTGATATTGGGGTGTCGCCAAGTGGTAAGGCACGGGATTTTGATTCCCGCATACCCAGGTTCGAATCCTGGCACCCCAGCCATTTTTGGCAATGGGCAAAGCTGGATTAATGCGCGATAACGGGTAGCCCGTATCGCCCTCAATACCTTAGGGCAGATCATTACAATGGCAGCGAGGTCAAGGCAAAGGCGGTTCGACACGAGCGAGACCAACATGATGATCTTTTCGGGTAACGCGCACCCGAAACTGGCCTCGGATGTTGTGGATAAACTCGGGATCAAGCTCGGCAATGCCCATGTGGGGCGCTTCAGCGATGGCGAGGTCATGGTCGAGATTATCGACAATGTCCGTGGTCGTGATGTCTTCGTGATTCAGCCGACCTGTTACCCGACCAATGACAACATCATGGAACTCATGGTGATGATCGATGCCATCTATCGGGCATCGGCGCAACGTATCACGGCCGTTGTTCCTTATTTCGGTTATTCGCGGCAGGATCGCAGACCGCGTTCGGCGCGTGTGCCGATCTCGGCCCGCGTGGTCGCGGACATGATCACGGCGGTAGGCACCAATCGCGTTTTAACGATGGATCTTCATGCCGACCAGATTCAGGGCTTTTTTGATATCCCTGTCGACAACGTCTATTCGTCGCCGGTGCTACTGAGCGATATCTGGCGTCAGGAGTACGATCGTCCGATGGTGGTGTCGCCGGATGTTGGCGGTGTGGTGCGGGCGCGGGCCGTGGCCAAGCAGTTGGGGCATGCCGATCTTGCGATTGTCGACAAGCGGCGTTCCGGGCCGAACGTGGCCAAGGTCATGAATATTATCGGTGATGTTGAGAACCGTACCTGCATCCTCGTCGACGATATGGTCGATACCGCGGGTACGCTCTGCGAGGCAGCCCGCGTCCTTAAAGAGAAGGGCGCCAGCCGGGTCATGGCCTATATCACCCATGCGATCCTGTCGGGTCCAGCCATCGATCGTATCAGCGCGTCGGTGATTGATGAGCTTGTCGTGACTGACACGATCCCGTTGGGCGAGGCCGCGCAGGCCTGCCCGGTGATCCGTCAGGTCAGTATCGCGGATATGCTTGCTGAGACGATCCGGCGGATTAGCACGGAGCAATCAGTCAGCTCGATATTCATGGACTGAAAACGCAGCGAGAGGCTTATCGCCATGCTGGAAACCGCCTCAAAATGCTCATGTACGAAATGTACACTGCGCTTTTTCGACCGTTTCCGCCTTGCGCTACACCTCAAGCCACGGTTTAAATAGTCCGATAGATTTGGCGGCCCGCTTCATATTGAAACGGGCTAAATTAGATGGAAATCCATCATTTGAAAGATCCTCTTCATGTCTGGTCGCGGATATGTCCGAGGTGAACACTGGAGTAAAGTACCGATGAGTCATTCTTTTACAATTGAAGCCGAACTGCGTCAGGACATGGGGAAAGGTGCGAGCCGCCGCCTGCGTCGCACCGGCAAAATCCCTGCCGTCCTCTATGGCGGCGACAAGGAGCCTGTCTCCCTGACCGTGGTTCACGATACGCTTTTGCATCAGCTCGAGAACGAGGCCTTTTATAGCACCATCCTCGAAGTCAGCGTTGGCGGCAAGAAGGAAAAAGTCGTGCTCAAGGACCTGCAGCGCCATTCCTACAAGCCTCTTCTTATGCATCTCGACCTGCTGCGCGTATCGAGCAAGGACAAGCTGCGCATGCATGTGCCGCTGCACTTTCTTGGTGAAGAGGCCTGTCCGGGTGTCAAGCAGGGCGGCGTTATCTCTCACCTGCTGACCGATGTCGAGGTGATCTGTCTGCCGAAAGACCTGCCAGAGGCTATTGAGATCGATATGTCCGCAATGGAGTTGAATGAGACCGTCAAGATGTCCGATATGGTCCTGCCCAAGGGTGTCGAGCTTGTCGAGTTGAGTCACGGTGAAGGTCACGACCAGGGCGTCGTCTCCGTCCATACACCGCATGTCAAGGCTGAACCGACTGAGGAAGAGGCTGCCGGTGGCGAGGAAGAGGCCTCGACCGAGGGCGAGTAAAACGATCTCGGCCGTTCAGGCCGACCTTGCAGGGGGTATCCTCAGTGGCAAAGATCGCCCTCATTGTCGGCCTGGGCAACCCCGGAGCCGAATACGAAAGAACCCGGCATAATGCCGGGTTCTGGTTTGTTGATGCCCTGTCACATGGAGGACTCCGCAAAGAGACTCGCTTTCACGGTCTTTGTGGCGATGCCCAGATCGATGGGCAGCCCTGTCGATTGCTTGAACCTCAGACCTTCATGAATCGCTGCGGCCGGGCCGTCGCCGCGATGATCGGATATTATCGTTTGGGGGCGGAGAACATACTGGTTGTCCATGATGAGATCGATCTGCCACCGGGTGTCGCCCGTTTGAAGCGTGGCGGCGGGCATGGTGGACATAACGGCCTTCGCGATATCATCGCAGCCCTCGGCGGTAACAAGGATTTCATGAGGCTCAGATTGGGTGTAGGCCACCCCGGTCATCGAGACCAAGTCGTCGATTACGTCCTGCACAAGCCATCCAAGGCCGAGCAGTCGGACATAGATCGGGCCATCGCGGACGCGATCGATATTCTGCCCCTCGTCATTGGTGACGATCTTGAGCGGGCTATGCACCGCTTGCATAGTGGCGAATGATTTAAGAGTTTACTAAAATAAAGCCATTTATTTGATTGTTATTATTAGTATTATTATTTTAGCGCCTTGATTGGCGATTGACCAACAGAGGAAGGAATATGGGCTTCAAGTGCGGAATCGTCGGGCTGCCGAATGTCGGCAAGTCCACCTTGTTCAATGCCCTGACGCAGGCCGGGATTGAGGCCGCCAACTATCCTTTCTGCACGATCGAACCGAACGTCGGTATCGTACCCATGCCGGATCCACGCCTCGACGCCCTGGCTGAGATCGTGCAGCCGCAACGAGTCCTCCCCACCACAATGGAGTTCGTCGATATCGCTGGCCTTGTCGCGGGCGCCTCGCGCGGTGAGGGTCTGGGCAACAAGTTCCTGGCCCACATCCGCGAGACCCAGGCCATTGCCCATGTCGTACGCTGCTTCGAGAACGACGACGTGACCCATGTCGACGGTTCGGTCGACCCGCTTCGCGATGTCGAGACCATCGATACCGAGCTCGCCTTGTCCGATCTGGAAACGGTGGAGCGGAACATCCAACGCGTCGTCAAGCTGACTCGCACGGGTGACAAAGAGGCCATGGCACGACAGACCCTGCTCGAACGTGTCCGGGATCATCTGGATGCAGGCGGGGTTGCACGCAGTCTCGAACTTAGCGATGAAGATCGCCTCGCCGTGCGCGATCTGACGTTGCTGACGATTAAACCCGTCATGTATATCGCCAATGTAGATGAGGAAGGCTTACATGACGGCAACGCCATGCTTGATCGCCTCAAGGCCCATGCGGAAGCGGAAGGCGCCGTGGTCGTCCCGGTCTGCGCGGCCATAGAGTCGGAACTGGTTGAGCTCGATGAGGCTGAACAGCGAGAGTTTCTCGACGAACTGGGTGTCGACGAGCCGGGCCTGAATCGTGTCATTCGTGCCGGATACAGCCTGCTGGGCCTGCAGACCTACTTCACGGCTGGGGTCAAAGAGGTCCGGGCCTGGACCATTCCGGTCGGCGCGACCGCGCCCAAGGCTGCGGCCGTGATCCACGGTGATTTCGAAAAGGGCTTCATCCGTGCCGAGGTTATCGGCTACGATGACTTTATCGTCGGCAAGGGCGAGCAGGGCGCGAAGGAAGCGGGCAAGTGGCGGCTGGAAGGCAAGGACTATGTTGTGCAGGACGGGGATGTCATCCACTTCCGCTTTAATGTGTGAAAATCAGGGAAAAGTGTTAAAGATACAAGAGGAAAGTACTGGAATCGCTTCGCGAGGCAGTTTGTTCCTCGACGTATCCCACGGACTTTTTTCTTGTATCTGTAGGTAGGGAAGCGTTTGCCCAGGTGGTGAAATTGGTAGACACAAGGGACTTAAAATCCCTCGGCTTAGGCCATGCCGGTTCGATTCCGGCCCTGGGCACCACCAAAAAAATACATATAAAACAGTCGGTAAGAAGCGACAGGTAATAACTCATTACCGCACGCCAAAACAAGCATGGGGCACTGGCGTGACACAGAATAGAAAGGCGGAAGGAGTAGAAAACACAGGGTCAGGTTTTGCAATCATATGTTTTCCGGTTCCGATGCCAATCGTATGGCGAAAAAAATCCCCGCTATTTAGCGGGGATTTCTTGATAGAGGGGCTACTCACTGTCCAGAACCCAGTTTGTTCTATTCAGCAGTAAACGCCTCCCACTACCCGTCCAGAGAATCCGGAATCAGGCAGCAATAGCATTGCTTGCGCGACGGCGACCCAGTCCAATCAGACCGAGGCCGGCCATACCCAACCCGGCGACCAGGGCCAGGACCGAAGGCTCAGGGATCTCAGCATTGAAGCTGGTGGCTGTATTACCGCTATGAGTAATGGTCGCAGCAATGGCGAGGGAGAAAGGCGAGCTCAACCCCGCTACGTTCAGGCCACCATGCCCTGAAAAAGCACCGGGACCAAATGACTGCGTACCCAAGAGCACGGAGCCTATTCCGCCAACCGATCCGGCGTTAGTTGGATCAAGGTAATAAGCGATCTCAATAGCACCACCAGCGACACCACCGGCCTGAAATCCGCCATTAAACACGCCAGCGGAGAGCGGGCCCGTGTAATCCGTATCGAAGGCAGCAACGGTTA
>Ga0316204_10001895_pt1 | contig 52183 bp, 47 predicted proteins | sample 6monrhotite_MG_2_FD_205661 | JGI IMG/M metagenome (GOLD analysis project Ga0316204, IMG submission 205661) | Microbial mat bacterial communities from mineral coupon in-situ incubated in ocean water Damariscotta River, Maine, United States -... | ecosystem: Environmental > Aquatic > Marine >... | reverse complement strand
CATCCCTGATCTCCTGATCCAAACCGATTCCTTGGCTTGGGTAGAGATCAGTATCGCAGATCAAACACAAATGCGCAACCCCGCTCATGCGCCGAACAAATGAGCCGTCAGACACCGCCTAGTCCCTTCCCCCTACCAAATCCACCGCATCCGCCCCACATCAGGCGTGAGCATCGGCCCATCATCGAGCAGCGCAGGGAAATACACCATAAACGCCTTGCCCACCACCAAGTCCCGGTGCACCATCCCAAGCCGATCGTCGATCTCTTGTTCCACCCATTTATCAATCGACCCCGGCTCCCACAGCCTCGAATCGAGCGAGTTTGACGAGTTATCCCCGCACATAAAGAACTCCTCGTCAGTAAGCGTCGGGAAGTAGTCCGGATGCCCGCCTCGGGTCGGGCGGTACAGATTCACCTGATACGCGATATCGCGCTGCACCGCCACATTGTGAAGCGTAAACGCCCCGCCCGTGAACCCCCATTGGAAAGCCGCCTTGCGATAAATCTCAGGCCGTGAAAACACGCCGGGCATATTGATCCCATCGCCCACGCCGCCAAGTTTTTCCAACTCGTCCCAACTCTTGCCCGTCGCCGCGATCGCCCGGGCCGCCGGGCTCAATGCATACCCGCCCTTGTCCGCCCCGCCACAGACGAGTTTGTCATCAATAAACAACCACAGCGCCTGATCGACATGCCAGAACTCAATCCGATGAATCTCTCCGATCCCGAACCCTGAAACCGTCGCCTGATCGAGCACCGTCCATGCCGCATCACTTGTATCTTGCTTCATCTCGACACGCACCGCGCCCGAGCCTGAATCAACCAACGCCCGAAAGACCATCCCCCGCGCTTCGAGCACCGCCGAAACCTCGATCGCCCCTTCAGTTGGTTCGATATCAAGACTGATCGCCACATCCGAAACCGGGAACGGACGGATCCGCTGCGCCAAATCATCCGACTTGGCCATCAGGTTAAACGATTTATTCGTCTGGTTGTACGCATTGGCATCGGTGATCTCACGCACCGAGTTCCATTTCAAAGCCGTCGGCCCAGCCCCCGTATACCGATACGCCGAGTCTGACCCAACCCCCTCCCATCCCGGGGTCATCCCCGTAAAAGGCGAATCAAAGCTCGGATCCATAGGAATCGGCACATACCGCGAATCAAACACATCGAGGAACATTGTCCGCTGCACCCGCTCGCTCTTGCGCGCCACCGACCAGTCCGACGCTTGCCACGCATCCCAACCCGATCGCTTGCTCTGTCCTTCGACAAACGGGCGAGAGAACACATCACCATCAACAATCGCCACTTGCTCGCCGGGCATCCCGACGAGCCGCTTGATGTAGTTCTCGTGTGTCCCCGGATTCTTGAACACCACCACATCCCACCGCTCGGGCTCGTGCAAGAACGGCAAATACTTGAGCACAAACACCCGATCACCCGCTGCGAGCCGACGATTTGTATCGAGAACCTCGAGCCCGCTCATCGGGTCCGTCACCTTCATATCCACCTGCGTCCGCATCGGCACCCGCGTACGCCCCGCATAAGTCCAAGGCCCAACCGACCAGTCATACCCGTTGTACGGGCTCACAAACCGAACATGCTTGCCCATCAGCGTCGGCGCCATCGACCCCGTCGGGATCTGGAACCCTTCGACGACAAACCCACGAAACAAAAACGCGAGCATAAACGCGATGATCAGGCTCGTGATCGTCTCCTTGATCCCCACCGCGTTCGATGATGACCCTTTACTTGCACCCTTGCCTGAACCTTTACCCGAGCCGGTATCCGATTGCGCTGTTGCCATGTCATTCTGCTCCGTCTCGATCGTCAGCCTTCTTTCAGATCGAGTTGTGTCAATCGCTGTTATGAATCGCCGCCGCCTGAATCACCAGATCCGCCCGAACCAGAATCCGAACCACTCCCCGAACCACCTTCGCCCGTCGAACGCCGCCGTCGACGACGCTTCCTCTTCTTCTTGGGCCCGCCCCCGCCCGAGCCTTCACCCGATGATGAAGTTGATGGAGATGGCCCTGCTGATGACGGAGATGATTCCGTCAGCGATGACGATGCGGCTCCCTCGCCCGCGCTGCTCCCCGAACGCCGACGCCGACGCCGTTTTTTCTTAGGCCGATCCCCAACCGTCCCGGCCCCGCCGCCAGCACCATCGCCAGATCCACCCCCGCGCACCTCGGCTGCCGATTCGCTCTGGGCTGATGCTGATTTCGCCGATTTCGATCGCACCCGTTTCCCCGAACGAACCTCGCCGCCTTGCTCATCGCCCCGCTTACTCTTGGCCGCCCGACCACCAGAGCGACCACCAGATCGCGTACCGGGCTCGGGCATCGTCTTGAACTCAGGATCAGTCAAATCCTCCACCGGGATCGCCACATCCGTGTTGTTATCGAGCCGAACCAACGCCAACTGCGTCAGAATCTGCGTGCTGATGACAATCCCATCGCCCTCGGGCGTGCCCACCCGCGATTTACGGTGAGGCAGGTTCTTGCGCAGCTCGTCATAAGTTTCATCCTCATACCGCAGGCAGCACATCAATCGCCCGCACCGACCCGAAATCTTCAACGGATCAAGCGTCGCCTTCTGCACCTTGGCGCTCTTCATGCTCACCGGCTTGAGCACCTTCAAAAAACCCTTGCAGCAGCAATACTGCCCGCACCGCTCATAATCCGCCGTGATCCGCGCTTCATCACGCGCACCGATCTGGCGAAGCTCGACCTTCGTCCCGATCCGTCGGCTCAGACCTTGCACCAGATCACGAAAATCAATCCGGTCCTCCGCGCCAAAGTAAATCACCACCCGCTCATTGCCCAAGATCGGCTCAGCCTCAATCACCGTCATCGCCAACCCCGCCTCTTCGACCATGCCCTTGGCGATCAACCGAATCTCATTCTTGCGTTGTTCGAGTTTGTGTTGATTATTCAGATCATCAACCGTCGCGATGCGCACCACCCGCCCCTGGTCATAGAACGGATACTGCCGCCCGCCCGAGTTCTCAATATATTGCAGCATCTCCTTGCGCGTCACACTCTTGGCGCATCCCGAGTTCTTGCAGGTGCTCGTGAGCATCTCGCCGAGTTCGATCCCCCGGTGTGTCCGCACAACCAACTTCGATCCACACCCGGGCTTGGCATCGCCCGAATACGGAAACTCCCCGACCATCCGCAAGAATCCAAAGCGCACCACGATCGACGAGGGCGCGTTCAGCTTCTCGTAGGCTTCCCGATCCTCCTTCTCCTTGAGAGAGGCTTCGAGGTCGGCTTCAAACTGGGGGAGAGGACGAATCGACAAGGGACAACAACTTCCACAGCCGTCGCGCTGCGTTGAGAGGCTCAATCAATGACCAAGGCCCTCACAAACAGGGCCCGCTCATCAGTTTAGGGGCTTCCCATCGACTGGGCGCGAGCCCGGGTAAACAGACTCGAAAGCTCCTCACGCTCGAGCATCACCAGATTATTGATATTGAGCGTGCGATACACCATCAACGCCTCCTGGCGCGAGTCCACCACCACCAGAATCTCATCATTATTCCCATCAGTCGTCATGATCGAATACGACCCGCTCGTCGTCGCCATCTCTGCGCTGGCCCGAGATTCAAACATCCCGCTGCCCTGCACCACGATCATCGCTGCCAGCACCCCCGCGCTCACCCAAAGCCACCCCGGCTGGCGCACTTGTGTTGTCGTATTGCGTCCCATTTCAGTTGCATTCTGCATACCCTGCTCCCTTTGTTGTTTGTTCACCGGTCCGGATCACTCTTGGCATCGAGGCTCAGATCACGATACCCCACCCCTTCGAGCGATTTCGTGCTGTCGTTCCAGTTGAGCGCAATCAGCTCGCGATTGATCGTGTCGAGCACATAGATCACACTCGACACCCCGCCGATGGTCGCCCCGCCAACGATCGAATACTCACCCCGCGCCCGGGTCGTGCTATTGGCACTCTGCGCATCAGCCATCGGCGAAAAACTCACCGCCCCAAGCACACCAAGCAAGGCGAGATTCAACACCACAAGCCCCCGCGGAGCCCGCAAGAACCATCGCCGATCATCCGGCCGATCACCCATCGTTTTCATCCTGTCCTCCGTTCTTTCATCAACTGCTTCATTGCACATGACAACCACCACGCCAACCCAGTATTCGGGCACAACGCAGACCGGTTCCGCAATCCCAACCCAATCAGAGCAGATCAATCGCCCGGGATCAATCTTGATGCGTCCGCTTCGATTTCTTCGAAGCGATGAAAATCACCGCCCCAAAAAGAATCAGCACAATCCCGTACACCAAAAACTGAGTCCCACCCCCCGCCGAATCCGACTTTGGTGGCCTCAACTCTTCAAGATCAGGCTGACCAAACGCTTCAAACGAGAACATCCCCAGCATCACTGCTGAAAATACAACTGTCGATCCCAGCCGGGCGATCAAACGAGCAGATTGGCCGATACACAAGCGTTTTTTCATACCCACACGCTACACACCCAAGCCCCCAAAGGTCAAGCACAATCCGGGCTTCAACCCCATCATGACCCATTTACACCCCTACCCCCCCCACCCCCACCAGCCGATCAAGCACCGGCGTATCCCCCCCGCCGCCGTTCAATCCAGTCGAAACATCCGCCCGATCAACCCCAACCCCCCCGCCCCCCCCGCCAATGGCGCAGAACGGCCCGCTCAACGCCTCAAAGTCCGCTGCTGAGAGATTCATCGTCCCCCACTTCGGGCTCCGTACCTTCATCGCCCCCACATACGCATCGAGCCCGATCGCCCGCACCGTATACCACCGCCCACGATCCTCAAAGACCTCGACAAACAAGCCATCAGGGGGCACATCGTCACACCAATACACAAACACAAACACAGGCTCAAACTCAGGCCCAAAGAGCCCCCGCCAGCGCGTCAACGCCTCGATATCATCAAGCGTCACCCACGATTCCATCCGAGGCTTGCTCGGCGTCCCATCCCTCAACCGAACCGCAGGCAGCCGACGCCCCTTGATCTCCACCAACAGGTTCGTCCCCTGCCCATAGACCACAAAGTCAAAGTTCTTGAGTTTCTTCGGCTCGTCATCACCCGATCGCGTCGTCAACACCGCCCGCTCAGGCAAAAGCGATTTCTTCGCCTCATTCACCGAAATATACGGAATCCGCCCATCACGCAGATACCGCTCGAACGCATGTTCATAATGATGCCGCCGTTGAGCCATGCACCGAGTATACAAGAACCGCCCCACCCATGGCCGGGTTTTATCAGGATATTTCAGGGGAATGGACAGGTTAGATTCTCTTGCCCCTCCCCGCGCCCCGCGGGGAGGTGTCGAGCGCAGCGAGACGGAGGGGTGTCTTCTCTTTCTTCTGTTTTCTGAGCTTTGAAGGCCCTCGAAGACACCCCTCCGACCCGACTTCGTCGGCCCACCTCCCCGCGGGGCGCAGGGAGGGGCAAGAATGTGCTCCTCGCTGTCTTCCTACTCCTCCTTCAACCGCTCCAGCACCACCTCAATCGCAGGCGGCTCATCAGAAGCACCCATCCCAACCCCCTGCCGAATCGCCTCGCCCAACTCCACCCGCCGAACCATCGAGCGATGATTCGCTTCAAGAATCACCACATCGCTAACCCCATCGAGCACCGCCGACGACATCGGCACCACCCCATCGCCGAGCTCACGCCCGAGCCGATCAATCGCTCCCATGATCGCAGAGGCATCATCCGCCCCAACCACATCGCGCAGCGTGCCCGCAGCGAGCAACTTGCCCGTCTCCATCCCCTGCGCGGTTGTCAGCCGACCCACAATGCAAGTCACTTCGATCCCCTCAGGGAGCGATCGCGTATCGAGATCGACCAGAAAATCAGACCCCGGCAGCAAATCCCGCCCGGCCTGCCCGACCCCATCGCGAGCAAAGCCCAACAGCCGCTTCGGGTCCATATCCTCCGATTCAACCCACCGCTGCACCTGCTCGCGGATCTCGGCCACCGCCCGAAGCCTCGCCCAAGGCGACCCGCCGTGAGGCGTCCCGATCGTCACCAGATGCTCAACCTCGAGCCCAGTCTTGCCAAACCCATCGCGCGTCAACGCATCGCGAGCAACCAGCCCGCCCATCGAATGACACACCAGATCAAGCCGCTCGACTCCTCGCTCACTTAGTTCACCAAAGCCCCCGAGCAAGCTCGCGCCGCTGAGCGCGATCGCCTGGTCATTGGGATACTCAAACCGCACCACCACATGCCCCTCACCCGCGAGCGCGGGCGCGAGATCATCCCAGATCCCCCCCGGCTCATCGAGCCCATGCACCAGCACCACCACTCGTTCGCCCAACTCGCCTTCGATATCCGCCCATCGGCCTTCACCCCCAGCACCGGGCACATACACCCGAAGCCCGAGTGCAGAGGGCTCGACTGAGCCAAACCCATCCTCACCAAAGACCGCCCCGAGCACCTGCACGCTGCCCTGGATCGCCGCATTGAGCCCGTCCCGATACGCCTGCTCGACCTTGAGCTGCGCCTGTCGGCTGTTCCCAACCATCACCGCGATCAACCCGATCGCGATAAGCACCAACGCAATCGCGATATTGCGCCCAGGAGAACCAATCGCCCGCTCGATCCCGTTGACAAAATCTTTCAATGAAAAACGCATCGCACAACTCCTCGCCCGCTTTATGGGCTCGGCGTCCGCAATCTTTCAAGCAACCCGTGCTCGGCCTGTTCGTATCGACTATACGCCTCTTCAACAACCTTGGCGATCTGCACCAACTCGGCTGCGCTCGTCGCCGAGCCTTGGGACGCCGATTCCACCGCTGCATCGAGCGCTTCGGAAGCAACCCGAAGATCCGAAACCGCATCAGCATAAATCCTCGCTGCTTCATAGATCGGCTCACGCTCGAGATCTTCCTTTGTGGGCTTCTTGAGCAAGCGCCAAGGCTGCGAGCGGATCTCTTCGAGGAAAAGCTCGCCGTGCGATCCGATATGACGCGCCGAATCAAGCGTTGCATCAATCTTGGGACGGTTCACCACCAACATCTCATTGGCATTCGTCGCAACATCTTGATACGAACTCAGCGCAAGCGTCCCCTTCTCAAGGAGCGCATCAATCTTATCGAGCGAGTCGCCCCGCACCCGACTCGTCGTTTCTTCCACATTATCGAGTATACTGGCAACCTTCGGCTTCCCATCGGCGACCACCTCGCGCGCCTCGTTGATCGTCGCCCGAGCATCATCAATCGTCGGCCCAAGCTTGCCCGAAGCCTCGTCGGCCTTGCCCAGAATCCCATCGACCTTGCTCGACCACCCATCCTCGCCGTTGAGCCCCTCGGTGAAGGCTTTGATATTGGCGATCGTCGAACGCCCATCGTCCACCCCGCTCATGAAATCGGGCTCGAGTTTCTGGGCCATCCGCTTGAACCCCTGCGTCACCTCGCTTGCATCGTCCGACACATTCTTGATGTTATCAATCGTCTCCTGAATCTTGATCGCGTCCTCGGTCGAGAACCCGAGCTGGGTCAAGATCGAGGGCGCAAATCGCCCGCGGAGCATCTCGCCCTCATCGAGCACCCCATTGGCATCGCCGCCCGCGCCTTCGATGGCTCCTGTGCCCGCTGAAGGGATATTGATCGTCGAGACCCCCCCGAGCATCGGCAGCGTCAGATCCGCATACGCATCCTCATACAACACCAGATCAGACTCCAACTCCACAAGCACATCATGGGCGGTAATGACCGCACTCGATCCCTCGCCCGCCGATTCGGCATGGGCCGAGATCGACTTCACCCGCCCGACGCCGAGCCCGCCAAAGGTAATCTTCGCGCCCGGCTTGAGCCCCGTCACCCCAACACTCGTCGGGAACCGGAACACATACTCCTTCTTCGATCCAAACTTCTCGGAGATATCCGAGAGGATAAACGAGATCGCCACCGCCAGAATCAGGCTTACGATGAGAAAACTCCCCGCCACCACATTGTTCCGATTCACGACTTGCATGCTCATAAGTTCGGTTCCATTTCCGTGTGTATGCCCGTCTGCTCTCTGGCCGACATTCAACCCCGCGTGGGCAGCACGCTGGGCGTCCGAGTCACCCGATCGGGCGTCATCCCAAATAAGTCCTCGCCATAACCCGTCGAATCCCGCCGAGATGCCAAAGGCCCATCGGCATCCCCACGAAGAAACTGTCGGACTAATCTTCGGCTTTCGTCCATTTTCTCCGCCTCTTCACCGGGCATATCACGCAATCGCTCAAACCACGCCCGCTCCTCAAGGCAGAGCATCACCCCACGATCGAGCATCGCCATCCGATCCGCGATCGCAAAGGCGCTATCCATCTCATGCGTCACCACCACACTCGTCACCCCCAGCTGGCGAGACAATGCGATAATCAACTGATCAATCTGCGCACTCGTCACCGGATCAAGCCCCGCGCTGGGCTCGTCATAGAACAGAATCTTCGGATCCAGCGCCAGCGCCCGCGCCAGCCCCGCCCGTTTTTTCATCCCGCCCGAGATCTGAGCCGGGAACTTATGCGCATCTTCGCGCAGCCCAACCAACTCGAGCTTGATCTTCACCTGGATATCAATAATCTCATCATCCAACTCCGTATGCTCACGCAGAGGCAACGCCACATTCTCCGCGATCGTCATCGAGTTGAACAACGCCCCCGATTGGAACAGAATCCCAAACTTCTTGCGCACCTCGTTGAGCCCCTCCTCATCGAGATCGCAGATGCACTGCCCGAACAACTCGATAGAGCCCTCATCAGGCTTGTGCGTGCCGATCATCGTCCGCAAGAGCGTGCTCTTGCCCGAGCCCGACCCCCCCATAATCACCATCGTCTCGCCGGGATACACATCAAGATTCACGCCTTTGAGCACGGTCTGATCGCCGAACCGCTTGACGATATCCTTGCACCGGATAATCGGCTCACCCCGAGCATCTGGACTGAACCCCGCCCCGGTACCTGTTTTCGGTTGTGACTCGGCTGCATTCAACGCGTTGCTACCCCATCGAACTCAAGGCCCATCAGAATCGTCCGACGACCCCGGCTGGTCGTCCGCTTCGTCCTCAGACTGGGAATCGACATCCGACTCTAAATCAGTATCGGCATCTTCCCAGTCCTTCATCGGCAGATGGTACTCATTTCCCTGCGAATCAATCACAATCAGCCCCGTCGCCATCGGCGTGCCGGTGCTCGAAAGGATTGGTTTGAATGGATCGTTCACATACAATACCAACCCATACCCCGAATCAAAGAGCATCGGGATCGCTGTATACCCGATTTTGCCGTTGTATGGGCTGAGTTGTTGCGAGACTGAAATAAACCCGCTTCCCAGATCGCCGAGCCCATCGGTATTCGAAACCAGATTCCCAAGCCCGCCCAGATACCCATCACGGAAAGCGATGAGTTCCTCATCAGACACATCCGCTGCCGGCGATGCAAGCGACGCACGCACCGCATCAAAGTTGTCCGCCTGCAGATCAAGAAAAATCTGCTCGGTTGTCTCGCCATACTCAGATTGAAACTTGCCGAGCCCATAGACGATCGCCCCGCCGATCCCGCCCCACAACGCGAGCGTCAATAACCCAGTCAGAATCCCCGCAATCCCGAACCCCGTCCCCCCGACGCGCCCCTTGCTCTTCGAGATCCCGATGATCGAAAAAATCCCCAGAAAGATCGCCGGGATCGAGGTCAATCCAAGGCAACACCCCCCGATCCCAAAGATCATGCTCAAAATCGCCATGATGCTTGTGCGATCAGGCTCCTGATACAGGTTCACATCGGATTGTTCTTGGTAAGGCGATTCCATCTGAGATTGCATGTGTGTCATAGCCCCACACTAGCGGACTTTGCGATCACAAACCACATCCAGACCCGAGTTTCCGCCCCGTTTTACCCCGGCATCGAACACCCGAGCTGCCCGATCACCGCCCCGATCACCTCGATCGCACGATCAACCTCCTCGATCGTCGTCTCTCGCCCCAGGCTCATCCGGATCGAACCATGCGCCACCGATTCCTCCACCCCCATCGCCAAAAGCACAGGCGAAGGCTCGAGCGAACCCGAAGCACACGCCGAACCCGCCGACACACACACGCCCCGCTCGGACAACGACAACAAAATCGCCTCGGCTTCCAATCGGGCAAACCCGATGCTCGTCGTGCTCCACAGCCTCAACTCGGGATCAGCCGTCGTATTGACCACACTGCCCGCGCACGCATCAAGCACCCCTCGTTCGAGCCGATCGCGCAGCTGCGCAGCCTTTGCTCGATTCGATCCATCCTCAACCCATGCCCCGGCCTGATCTGCTGCCACCCCCATCCCCACAATCGCAGGCACCGCTTCAGTCCCCCCACGCCGACCAAGCTCCTGCGATCCCGGCATCACAGGCATCAGCTTCACCCCCCGCCGAACCCACAGCACCCCCACCCCCTTGGGCCCATGAAACTTGTGGGCCGACGCATTCAACAAATCAATCTTGGGCGCATCAGGCGATTTCATATCCACAGGCATCTTGCCCACCCACTGCGTCGCATCGCAATGAAACACCGCATTGTGCCGATCGCAAATCTCCCCCACCCGATGCACAGGCTGAACCACCCCCGTCTCATTATTCACCCACTGCATCGACACCAGCGCAACCTCATTGCCCGTATCGGTCGCATGCTCATTGATCATCGCTTCAAGATTGGCCACATCCACCACCCCCGACCGATCCACAGGCAGCTTGACCACCCGCGCCTGCCCGGTCGCTTCGAGTTGCTCGCACAGTTTCAGCACCGCGCTGTGCTCGATCGGCGTCGTGATGATCACATTCTTCTTGGGATTCGATTTGGCCAACGCGCCCAGCGTCCCCCGGATCGCCAGATCAATCGCCTCGGTCCCCGAGCCCGTAAAAGTCACCTCGCGCGACTTGGCTCCGAGCAACAAGGCCACCTGCCCCCGCGCCCGCTCGATCGCATGCTTGGCCTCCTGCCCCGCCCGATGAATACTCGACGGATTCGCCCAGCAAGTCTCCAACGCATCAACCACCGCCGACACCACCTCGCTGGTGGGCTTGGTTGTCGCATTATGATCCAGATACACCTGCTGCATGATTTTCCTTTGAAGCAATGGGGAAGAATGGGGAGAAGACTTGACCACAGAGCACACAGAGGAAAAAAGGCAGAGAGGAAGAAGAAAGAAGACGGGGGAAGAGGGGGCTGGAAGTGGAAAAGAGAAGCGTTTGTATGGTTTTCTCTTCCCTATTCCCTATTGCCCATTGCCCATTGCCTATTGCCTATTGCCTATTGCCTATTGCCTATTGCCTATTGCCCTTCTTCCTCCCCACGCTCAAACTCCTCATTCTTCTCCGACGCAGGCTCAATACTCTTCTCAGACTGATGCTCACGCCCAACCAAAATCCGCCCAAGCACATCCTTCACATGCACGCCCGAAGCATCAAACCCATGCCCCGGCACGCCCATCGCACTCAACACCCCATACCCCATACCCACATTCACCAGCACCCACGCGATCACCCCGGCGCTGAACCGGTTCGTCACCTTGTGCGCCTCTTGGGCCCGCTCAATCTCACGCACAATAAAAGCGTGCAGCCGCGTCATGTGATCCGACACCGCCTTATGAATCAATGGGTCCTCGACCTCCGAGATCGACTGCAAAAGCACCCGATACCCCTTGCGCCCAGATTCGGACACCATCGGGTTCTCATCAATAATCTTGGTCAATCGTGCACCCGGGTCATCGACCCCTTCAAGATCACGCTCCCACTGATCGAGCGTCTGTCGCCCCGTCCGCTCGATCAACGCGACAAACAGATCGCGCTTTGACTTAAAATGCCTATAAATGATCGGCTCGGTGATCCCCGCTTCTTTGGCGATCTGGGCCGTTGTCGCCCCCGCGTACCCCTTGACCGAAAAAAGCTCGGCAGCGACATCGAGGAGTTGTTCACGCCGCTTGGCTGCTGGTAATCGACTCATGAATCCCGCTCTCTTTCTTTGGGTGCATCCGGTGCATGTTCCTCATGCCCAGATGATCGTATCGGCACCGGGTCGTACCCGCCCTTGGAAAATGGATGACACCGCAAAATCCGCTTCCCGGTCATGATTGTCCCCCGGATCGGCCCATAGACCTTGTAGGCCTCGATCCCATACCGCGAGCAGGTGGGCTCATATCGGCACTGCCCGCCAATCAAAGGCGAGAGCGTCACCCGATACAGATAAATCACCCCAAGGAAGGGCAGATTCCCCACCCGCGCCACCATCCCAAGCTTTGGCCATTGATCCTTGTTCATCCCCGCCCCGCCCGCTTGAGATGCACCCGATGGGCCGCTTCGACCGCTTCAACAAACATCCGCTCATAGTCTTCAACCCTCAACGCCTCGTGCTTACGCGTGCTCACCACGATGTCATAATGCCCACCATCTTCAAGCACAGGCAACTGAGCCCGCTGATGCCGAAACGCCTCACGCATCATCCGCTTGAACCGCCCACGCACCACCGCATTGCCCACCTTGCGCCCCACCGAGAGCCCAAGCCGATGCTCCCCCCGTTCCGTCGCGAGCACAAACACCGTCACCACCCCGCGCGTCTTGCGCACCTTGGCATCAAAGACCGCCTCAAACTCAGCGCTCGAACTGAGCCGATGCCGACGACGAAAGATCAGGCGTTCGATCGGTTGTGCGGGTGAATCAGGAGCCATAGAACATCCTAGCACCACCTAGGCACCTCACGAGATGCAACGCCCACAAGCCGACCATGTATACTTCTTCTATGAATATCTGGGTGATCTCAATGTGGGCGATCGCAGCGGTGCTCGCGTGCGCGAGCTTTTCGCTCTTCGTGCGGTGGATCTCCGAAGCCCGCGCCCGGCTGCGAAAGCACCTCGTCTCCCAACGGAGCACCCGATCGTTCCTGCTTGCTCTTGCGCTGATCCTGCTCAGCGCGAGCGCCTCGCTCTTCGCCGGGCTGATGGCTGTCCATCTTGAAGACCTCTTCACCGAGCGAAATGAACAATGGACAACCCCCATCGCCCTGATCGCGGGGGGCGTGGTCATCCTGGGCCTGTTCCTCATCATCATGGGCTCGATCGGCGATCGCGCCCGTGGGCGCACGCGATGCCCCAAGTGCTGGTATGACATGCGCGACGCGCCCAAACTCCAATGCCCCGAATGCGGGCATACCGCCAAGAGCACAACCCAGTTCGCCCAATCCCGCCGGGCACGCTGGGCGATCGCGATGGGGGTGGTGCTGGTGGTTGCGGGCGCCTACCCCGTCGCGATGAACAAGAAAACCATCGAGTATGGCCCGCTCGCGATGATGCCGACCTGGGTGCTGATGACCTGGTGGCAAGAACTCCCCGAAGAATGGATCGTCTATCGCAGGCGCGTCGGGCAACGCTCATCGCTGCAAAGCCGCATCGACCTCAACTTGGTCTCCGATGCAAAGGCCCAACGATTCGGTGCATCGCTCATCGGCCCGATGCTCACGAGCAAAGAAGCACGGTGGGACCCGATCCGCCTCGATCTACTCACCACCATCTACCCGCCTTGGCTCAAGAAGAATGCAACAGAAAAAGAACGAGCCCGCCAAGCAAAGCCCGACACACCCAGTCTCGATGCGCTCCTCGAACGCCTGGCTTTCGATCAACTCAAAGCGCTCACTACCACCACACCCACCGAAATCGACGCCGTCATCATCGAACGAGCGATTGCGTTCCGGTTCGGCGCCCAAGTCCCACTCAACACCTACGAACTCGTCCGCTACTGGATCGTCGGCGAGGAAAGCCGAGCCGACACACGAAACTATGGCGACATCCGCGTACAACTCCTCAAAGCCCCGCCTGTTCGCAAACACCTCGCTGGGCTTGCACCAACACTCAAAGAAACCGACCTCTCCCAAGCACTCATGAGTGAAAACAAGACAACCAACACCATCGCCTATCGGCTCATCACCGATACAGGCACGCTGGGCGACTACTTCGACCTCTTTATCAACGCCCCAATCCCGCAGGAGTATTTTTCATTCTCTGGATCTTCATTTTCGACATATACCGCGCGCATCACCAACTCCGTGATCGCACTGCCCGAAGAATCCCAGCGAGCCTATTTCCAGACACTCGCCCGATGGCTCGACGACGACAACCCCCGCCGGGTTGCGATGAGCATCATGGCCGTCGATGGGCTCCGCCGGGCACTCAAACTCGACCATACTTCCGAGCACCAAGCGTATCAGCAGTTCGTCGCCCGTGTCTGGAATGAAAAGCTCGACGATCAAAGAAGCCTCTACCCATTAGGCACATACAAAAATCAGTCCGTCTCCATGAAGGCACAACGGCTCATCCTCAAACACCTCAACGACCCCACCGGCGAAGTCACCTTCCCGCTGATTCAAGAATGGCTCACCGCCTACGGCTACGCATACTGGACGAAGGGGCTATATAAAGACCCACCCGAACCAACCATCACGCGCTGGCTCGAACACTTCGAATCCTTCGCCGATTCGCCCAATCCACAGAGCCGAAAATGGATCGCCAGCAATCTCCCCCATGCTTCAGGCACCGAGTACGAAAACCGGATCAATCAAATCCTGCTCAAACTCGCCAGCGACCCCAACACCGAAGTCGCCAAAGACGCCGAGCGAGCCATCCGAATCCGCAACATCACCCACCTCTTACCAAATTAATCCCATTTCTCCCTCCCTCTTCTCCCTAGTCCCTAATGGCTAGTCCCTAATCCCCAGTCCCTTCCCCAAAAAAAGAGCCGAGCCGGGGGGGACATCCCGGCTCGGCCTCGATGTTGTCGCCGGTCATCCACCTCGGCGACAACGCGGATCAGGGTGTCCTCTCTCCCCTCGACACACCCAACCCGGAACATATGCCTCGGAAAGACAACCCGTTCAAACCCGCACACACACGCGTACGAATCATCCTCCAAGGCCGATTCATCCATGCCGCTCGAACAGACGCAACACAAACCAACCGCATGAACCCAGTATCCATCGCCAAAGTATTTTCAGGTTTCCGATCCGCAAAGAATGCAAGACCTTGCCCTACCCACCCGGCGTCGGGGTTCATCACAACTCTCAAACTCGTCGGCTCCGGGGACACAGAACCGACGCACAAGACACTCGACAAAGATACCGCTCACGAACGCACACACACGAACGAATCCAACCTGTAGAGGCCTGTATTGACTTTTGACTTCCGGATTACTCTGCCCACAGGCAGCACTCAAAGAACAAGTGAAAAAACGCAATCCTTCACACGATCCGATTGGATCACATCCACATACGCACCCAATGCTGCCCGGTTTCACCCGAGGTTGCAATGAGCACAGAGTTTTTTAAAAATAGCCGTTCTACCCGGGAAAAACCCACACGAATAACCTGACACCTCACCCCCGCACAAATTGTAATTAAACACAAAAAACACCCGCAGCACCTTGCGGTGCTCACGGATGTTTCGGATCGTTTCATACTCGGATCAACCTACCCCTGCTCGACCTCAACCCCGTCGCTTTGCGCCTTGGTAAAGCTCAGCCGAGTGCCCAAAGCATCGACCACCACCCGATCGCCCGACTCAAACACGCCCGATAAGATCTTCCCCGCCAGCGGGTTCTCAATCCTTCTCTGAATCGTCCTTGCCAAAGGCCTCGCCCCATACGCCGGGTCGAACCCCTCGGCGATCAACTGCTCCTTCGCCGAATCAGTAAACGACAACTCGATCCCACGATCCGCCAATCGACCAACCAGCGACGAGAGCAGAATCTCTGCGATCCCAATGAGCGTCTCCTTGCCGAGCTGATGGAACACGACGGTTTCGTCAATCCGGTTCAAGAGCTCAGGGCGGAAGAACTGCTCGCGCATCCCCACATCGAGATTCATATTCATCTTCCCGGTCTCAAGGTCAGGCTTCATCCCCTGCGCATCGAGATCAGCCCCAGGCCCGCGCCGGATCAGATCACGCACCGCCGCCTCGATCTCCCAGTCCTCCGACCCGTGCTCAGCCATCTGTAAAATCTTCTGGCTGCCAATATTACTCGTCATCACCACGATCGTGTTCTTAAAATCAACCGTCCGCCCCTGCCCATCGGTCAAGCGGCCATCATCGAGCAGCTGCAACAACACATTGAACACATCGGGATGCGCCTTCTCGATCTCATCGAGCAGGATCACCGCATAAGGGCGACGCCGAACCGCTTCGGTCAACGCCCCGCCCTCTTCGTATCCAACATACCCCGGAGGCGCGCCGATGAGCCTACTCACCGCGTGCTTCTCCATGTACTCGCTCATATCAATCCGCACGAGCGCATCCTCGGTATCGAACAAGAACTCCGCGAGCGCCTTGCAGGTCTCGGTCTTGCCCACACCCGTCGGCCCAAGGAACAAAAAACTCCCGATGGGTTTGGTTGGATCACCAAGCCCCGCGCGTGATCGACGCACCGCATCAGCCACCGCGGTGAGCGCATCGTTCTGTCCAACGACGCGTTCTTGGAGATGCTGCTCCATCTCAATAAGTTTGTCGCGCTCTGATTCAATCAAACGCGACACCGGGATCCCCGTCCATCGCCCGACGATCTTGGCGACTGATTCCGGATCGACCTCTTCCTTAATCAGCAGCTCACCCGAAGCCGCCCGCGCATCAATATTGGCCTCGGCCTCTTCGAGCTGCTTGCCAAGCTCGACCAAATCTCCATACTGAATCCGCGCCGCCCGCTCAAGGTCACCAACCCGCTGGGCCTGTTCGAGCTCGACGCGCTTGTGCTCAATCTCGCCCTTAATCTGCCGAACCACATCGAGGTCCTGCTTCTCTTCTTCCCATCGAGCCGAGAGCGCATTGTTCTGCTCACGCAGCCCCGCAAGCTCTTCCTCAACCCGCTCGATCTCTTTCCGATTGCCCTCACTGCCCTCATCGAGCTTGAGTGCCTCGCGCTCGATCTCGAGCTGCATGATCTTCCGTCGAAGCTCATCGAGCTCGATGGGCATCGAATCAATCTCCATCCGCAACGCGCTGGCGGCCTCATCAATCAGATCAATCGCCTTATCAGGCAAAAATCTTTCCGTGATGTACCGATCGCTCAGACTCGCAGCAGCCAAGATCGCCCCATCCTGAATCCGCACCCCATGATGCGTCTCGTACCGATCTTTTAAGCCGCGCAGAATCGCGACCGTTTCTTCGACACTGGGTGCCTCGACGAGCACCTTCTGGAATCGTCGCTCAAACGCAGCGTCCTTCTCGATATGCTTGCGATACTCATCAAGCGTCGTCGCCCCGATCGCGCGCAATCCGCCCCGCGCCAACGCAGGCTTGAGCAAGTTCCCCGCGCTCACCGCGCCCTCGGCAGCCCCCGCCCCCAAAATCGTGTGCAGCTCATCAATAAACAGAATCACCTGCCCATCGGAGCCTTCAACCTCGCGCAGCACCGCCTTGAGCCGATCCTCAAACTCCCCGCGATACTTCGCGCCCGCCAAGAGCAAACCAACATCGAGCGCAATAATCCGCTTCTCGCTCATCCCGCTCGGGCAATCGCCGTTGACAATCCGCAGCGCGATCCCTTCGACGATCGCCGTCTTCCCAACGCCCGGCTCGCCGATCAGCACCGGATTATTCTTCGTCCGTCGGCTGAGCACCTGCATGCACCGCCGAATCTCCTCATCGCGCCCGATCACCGGATCAACCTTGCCCTCGCGCGCTTGATCCGTCAAATCAATCCCATATTTCTTCAACGACTCAAACGAACCCTCAGCATTGGGATCAGTAATATTCGTCACCCCCGAAGCCTTGCGGATCTCTTCGATCGCGGCCTTGACCGATTTCGTATCGACATTGTGCACCTTGAGCACCTCGCCGACGCTGCTTCCGATTTCGGTCAGCGCGATCAACAAATGCTCGCACGAGATAAACTGATCCCCCATCGCCGTCGCCGCCGCGTCGGCCTTGCCCAGAATCTCCATGATCTCGCGCCCGCTCGATCCAGCCCCCGACGAGGTCTTGGGCAATCGCCCCAACTCAGATTTGACAATCTGAGCCATCTGCGCCACTGGTGCTCCGATTTTGCTCAAAATCGCAGCCACAGGCCCATTGGCATCCTCCATCAGCGCACCGAGCACATGAAGCCCCCCCACCTCCGGGTTCGATGCCCCCATCGAAGTCTGCTGGGCTTTGGCGAGTGCTTCTTGGGCGAGCGTGGTCAGTTTATCCATCGACATGGTGTGCCTCCTTATCCGTACGGACAGCCGTATCTACACACAAGAACCCATGCAATCCGCGCGCCAGAATCACCACCACCAATTCATCACCCAAATCAACGATCCACCCTCAAAATGGCGGCTCCCCCCTCCAAATCCGCCACTCTGGCAGCCCAATGGGCGATGGGCGATGGGCGATGGGCAATGGGCAGATAGGTAATGTGCCTTTATCCTCTTGCCCCTCCCTGCGCCCCGCGGGGAGGTGTCGAGCGCAGCGAGACGGAGGGGTGTCTTCTCTTTCTTCTGTTTTCTGAGCTTTGAAGGCCCTCGAAGACACCCCTCCGACCCGACTTCGTCGGCCCACCTCCCCGCGGTTCGCAGGGAGGAGCAATCCCTCATCCCTTCCCAATTAAAAAACCGCTGCCCATCGCAGTCGGTACCAGCGTCCGAAACCCTGAACAGCAGGGGGGTGCCTCGAGCCAGATCCCGACCTTCCACTCGATGGAGGCCTGGTCTTCGCCGGGCGTCTTTGGCTCCCAATCAGAGACTCAAAGGGTTCGAACTTGTCCGACCGACCGCGATGGGCAGCGTTCACTCCACCATACCACACCAACCCCGCACCTGATCCCACATTCCCAAATCAAACACCATTTTCATCCGAATTGTGGACAACAAGTGGACAATAACACCCCTCCTTGTCTGCAATAAGACTCTTCTTGAGTTCCCAATCATCCGCCCATCATTCACCCAGATGGAACCACCAATCAAAACTAGGCGTATCGGACAGAACAACCCGGCGACACACAATTTACGCGATCTCTGACACATCAGTCGTCCAAGTCCGTGACAGCAAGCCAACAACTCGCTATGCTCGTTGCTCACCAATCACCCGACCACACCCCCAGATGACCAAAGGCCAGGCCATGAAAATCAAAATCAACCGCCGATCAATCACGCTGATTGCACTTGCTGCCACCCCACTGATCCTCATCGGGTGCTCTTCAGGACCAAGCCACGCAGGCAACATCAACTCGATCCGGTGGGACCCATCCCCCGCGATGCACACACTTTCCAAGCGTGATTCAGATCGCATCAACACCCACGCCTATGTCAAAGACTCCAACCTCCGAATGCTCTCGACAGACATCGACCGCGTCTTCTTCATGGATCGTCCATCACGGCTCTACATGGGCGTCAAACCATAACAAACCCGTCTGAGAACACATACCAATACACAAAAACATCCGCCGATCGGCGGATGTTTTTTTCGTGTCGTCTTTGATCGTCACATTATCGCCGAGCCTGTGCGCAAGGCCTGTGTACATATGAGCCGAACACTGGCAAAGATTACTTCGCGGTGTACTGCCCGCGTGAAATCTTCTTGAAGACCTTCTTTTCACGGATCAATGCTTGATTCACGATCGTGCGGAAGTTGGCTGCTGTGGTGATGTACCCGGCTTTCTGCACCTCACGGGTGACATCGGTGACCGACATGGTTTTGCCGTTGAGCACAGCAGCGAGCGAATCAACCAGATTCATCTCATTGCGAGGACGGCGACGGATCCGACCGCCAGCACCGAGTGCCCCGACGGCGCCCAGCTCGGTGTCAACCTGTGCCAGCTCGTCGAGCAGGCGCTCACGCCGACGCTCGAGCTTGCGGATGCCCCGCTCTCTGCGCTGGAGCTCTGCCTGAAGCTCTTGGATGGACATGGTGTTTGCCGACGATTTCTTTGACGATGATGTTTTCTTAGCCATTGTTGCTACTCTTTCTAAAAGTGTGTTTCCAAGTCCAAGCACCGATCCTGTACGAGTGTTTGAAGCATGGATGAAAGATAAGTCCCCAGAACTGAGTGGCAATTCTAGCCTTCATGGTTTTTTATTTCTCATATTCCGGCAGAAATCAGAACAATAATTCCATTCCAATATTCACCGTTTCACCCTAGACAAACAGTCTTCCATTCCGACATATACAAGTGTTTACCGCCAGAATCAATGGCTTGTCAGCTCGTTGGCATCCTGAATCCCCAGCCGATGCATCAACCCATCAAAGTGGTCCAGGTCATAAAACTCGATCTGGATGCTCCCCTTTGTTCCAGACTGATCGGTTTTGAGTTTCACCTTCGTACTCAACTTTTCACCCAACCGAGTTTCTAAATCTAGTAAAACAGATTCAAACCGTGAAACCTGCCCTTCTCGCTGATCTATTAGGCCTTTGTCCAGAGAGGTATTCCCCCCAGTCTTGGCCATTGTTGCTTTCTCAAGCAGGCGGACATTCCAGTGTTCTTGTGCCGCCTGCCTGGCCAGTGCAAGCCGACGATCAAGATCGGCGCACGCGAGGAGCGCCTTGCCATGTCCTGCGCTGAGCACACCCGAGCCGATCATCTGTTGGATCTCCTCGTCGAGCTCGATCAGCCGAAGAATATTGGCCACCGTTGCCCGGGCGATCCCCATCTTCGTTGCGATCTGTTCCTGGGTCATCCCGAAGCCCTTGGCCAACGCTGCGAACCCGTTGGCCCGTTCGATCGCGTTGAGGTCCTCGCGTTGAATATTCTCAATCAGCGCGAGCTGGGCCGACTTGAGTTCATCGACATCGAGCACGATGGCGCGGATGCTGGTCTTGCCTGCATGGCAGCTTGCCCGCCAGCGTCGTTCGCCCGCGATGAGTTCGTGTCCTCCACCGTCTTGGCGCAGCCGAACAATGATCGGCTGCATCAAACCATGCTCGGCGATCGATTCGGCGAGTTCTTCGAGCGATTCGGGCGAAAAAACCCGCCGAGGCTGATGCGGGTTGGAACGAATCCGTGTCACATCAAGCTCAACCACCTGCCCGTGCTCAACACCGATCGTTGACGACCCCACCCCGCTTGTTTTTTTGTTTGCATTTTGAACGGGTTCGATAGCCGAGCCAATCGGATCGGTGTGAACCTGGATCGGTGAAGTGGTCGTCTGATCGACCAGGGCGCTGAGCCCGCGCCCGAGCTTGGATCGGGGCTTGCGTGTTTTCCTAGGCTGATTGGTCGACGGGTTGACTGGTTGATTCGTTGAATCGCTCATCGGGAACCTCCTCATAGATCGAACACAAGCCTAGCCGATCTTTCCACGCTTTGCATCCTTGCACGCGCTCGGCTGGGCACTTTGATGGGCATAGCATGGGCTATGGGATCCAAAGCCACCACCGAGTTCATTGCCCGAGGCGTGCTCATCGACGCCGGGCGCGTCCTGATGTGCCGAAACATCAAACACCACTACTGCTACCTCCCCGGCGGGCACATCGACTTCGCCGAACGCGCCAGCGAAGCACTGAGCCGAGAGTTCAAGGAAGAAACCGGGCTCGATTCCAAGATCGGCCCGCTCGTGCTCACCACCGAGCAATGCTTCCATGATGGCAAGCGGGTCCATCATGAACTCAACACAGTGTTCCTCGTGGAACAGTTGGGCCCGGCTTCTACGCCTCCGGAATCTGTCCCGAGCATCGAAGGCCATATCGAGTTCGTCTGGATCGACCTCGCCGAGCTCGCCGAAACCGATGTCCGCCCCAACGAGATCAAAGCCTGGCTCATGAGTGGAGGCCAAGCCTCTCCATCTCAAGGCCCATGGCTCAGCGGGTTCGAGCATACATCCGCCTGAGAACTCCAAGAATACTGTGCTTTGAGACCCAAAGCGATCGAAACCATGCCCTTTGCACCAACCGAGGGTGGGGGGAGTTTTCCGGGTTTATGTGGTTCTGATGAATCTTCATCGAAAAGTCCTCCTCTGTGTTCAAATCCAACCCGGAACGAACCGACATCATCTCCAAGATGACCCCATCGCCTTCCCATCCATCACCCCTGTCCCAATCATCAGCTACGCTTCCCATGCCAATGTTGGCTTCGATGTTGCCCGCGGCACTGCTCGATGAAATCGAACAGATCGGGATTTTTTTGAACGCTATCGAATCGCACTACGACCAGGCATCCTCGCTCGCAGAGCTCGGCGTGTTCTCATCGATGTTCGCCCATGAGGTCAACAACCTGATGACCCAAGTCGGAGGGCGGGCCCAGATGGCGCTGATGAACATGGACAACCCCGAGCTCATCGTCCGCGCCCTCGAGCTTGCCTGCCATGCGAGCACGCAGATCGCCCAGCTCTCTGAAATCTTCCTCACCTCGGCCCACACGGATTCGCCTCATGCTGGGGAATATGCGATCTGCGATATCCATCACCGGGCGACTGAGTTCCTCTCCGATGCCGATCTGGTGTCCTATGGGTTCACACTCAACGCCGATTGCGACCAGCTCAAGACCTCGATCCCCCCCATTCTTCTCCAGCAGGTGCTTCTGAATCTCTATCTCAACGCGATCCGTGCGCTCGAAGAATCAGATTCGACCCACCCACTGACCATCTCGACCCGCATCGAGCAAGTCGCTGAGGGGAACGGATGTTCCCCGTGGAACACGCCTCAGATCCGCATCACCGTCGAAGATACAGGCGTGGGCATGGATGCCGGGCAGATTGAACGGGTATTTGAATCATGGGAAAAGGGTTCAGAATCGGGCTCTGACCCAGTCTCAAGATCAGCACCCGGCTCAAGCCCAAGCGAAGTTGGACGCGGGCATGGGCTTGGGTTGGCGGTGTGCAAAAAGCTCCTCACCCAAGCCGACGGATCGATTCATGCCGAATCCACCCCGGGCGTGGGGACCAAAATGATCATCACGCTTCCTGATGCGTCCGCATCGAGCAAGTCCCGGACGAATCATCGCCGGGCGGCGTGAGTCGATCGAGGCTCCAAACGAAGCATTCCCAAAGCCTCACACAACATCACTATCCCCTCCCCTGCGCCCCGCGGGGGAGGTGCCGAACGAAGTGAGGCGGAGGGGGTGTCTTTGGGGGCTGCTCTTGCCATACCGAGTCAGAGGCATGTCTGAAAGACACCCCCTCCGACCGCGAAGACGCGGCCACCTCCCCCGCGGGGCGCAGGGGAGGGAAGGCTTTAGGGAGTTGGGTCGGGCAGACCGGGGAAAGATGTGATGAGCAATCCTTATTGATCCGCTATTGATCGGCGATCTGCACGATGTCGCCTGCGAGGAACTCGACCCATACCGCATCGCCCGGCTCAGGATGAACCGCAGAGGTCGAACCAAATGGATTCATCTCGGCGATTTTCACAGGCGGGCAGCCTTTGATTTCGACAAGGTGCTGGGCTGTCTCGCCGAGATAGGTTGTCTCTAACAGCTTGCCGGGCAAGGTGTTGGGCTCGCCTTGTTTGCGGAGCCGGATGGCTTCGGGACGGATGGACAGGAGTGGCTGTTCGTCTTTTGTTATTGGTTCACCCTCGTCGTCCATCGCCAGCGATGGGCCTGCGAACTGCCCGGCTTCGATCTGATAGTGGGGGGTGTTGTTCGCGCTGATGATTGGTTGGGCGTTGACGAGGTTGGTCTCGCCGAGGAACTCGGCGACGAATCTGGACTCGGGTGCGCGATAGAGTTCCCGAGGCGAGCCGATCTGCATGATCTGCCCGTCTCTGAGCAAAGCGACCCGATCGGCCATGGATAAGGCTTCTTTTTGATCGTGCGTCACATAAACCGTCGTGATGCCCGAGGCTTTGCACACATCGCGGATCTGATGGCGGAGATCGTTGCGGAGCTTGGCATCGAGATTCGACAAAGGCTCATCGAGCAGGAGCACCGCGGGCTTGATGACCAGGGCGCGGGCGAGGGCGACGCGTTGCTGCTGACCGCCTGAGAGTTGGGTGGGTTTGCGATCCGCGTATTCTTCCATCTGGACGGCTTCGAGCGCTTCGAGCACGCGCGAATCTTTCTCGGGGTTCTGCACTTTGCGTATATTGAGCCCAAACGCGACATTCTGGGCGACGCTCATGTGAGGCCAGAGCGCGTAGGACTGGAAGACCATGCCGGTGTTTCGTTTGTTGGGTGCCTCGTGGGTGACATCTTTGCCATCGAAGGCGATCGAGCCGCTGGTGGGGTCGATGAACCCGGCGATCATGCGGAGGAGTGTTGTTTTGCCGCACCCTGAGGGGCCCAGGAGGAAAAAGAGTTCCCCGGGCTCGATGGTGAGTGAGAGTTGATCGACCGCGGTGGCGGCGTTGAAGCCGGAGCCGAAGACTTTGACGAGGTTTTCAATGGTGATCTGTGTACCCATAAGTGGACATCATAGCGAAGGATTGGGCAAAGAGGGATGGCGCGGGGCGGGTTTGCTAATGGTTTGATTCTGTTTTGAGCATGGTTTGGTGGTAGACTCTGTGCGTGTCCAACGAAACACCATCTTCATCAAACAAACCCGTTAGCGGGACGATGCCCGATCCGCTGGGTCGGCTGCGCTCGCTTCGGAATCGTCCGGATCGTGCTCGGGGGATTGGGGACGATCTGCAAATGCAGATGAACACAATGAAGAAGATCTCGGCGACTGAGCAGGCAGCGAGCGATGCGTGGGCGGTGGCGGTGCCCGATGGGATCCGCGAATCAACGCAGATCGCGGGGATCAAGGGGGGCAAGTTGGTGGTTTTGGTGCCCAGCGGGGCGCATCGCCATGTGGTGGATCGCTGGCTCGGCAGCGGGGGGTTGGGGGAGTTTCAGGCGTTGGCGCGGGTGCCGATTGGTGGCGTGGTGCTCAAAATTGCTCCCAAAGCTGATGCAAATGGTTGAAACTCGACAGATTCACCGGAAAACCCTTTGACAAACGCACCGATTTCGGGGATGCTGGGCTATCGCCGGCGTCGTGGTCGTCGATGACAACTCAATACACACACTGGGGCGAGCATCCCGATTCTCCATGCCATGCACACACGCACATGTATGGATGAGTCGGTGAGAGGCGTGAGCCTTGTCGGCGATTCCTGTTCTGCACATTGGAATCCCGCTTGTCCGAGTCGTGTATCCGTGTTCTGCTGCCGACTACTCCTCCTGGGTATGGCGGCTGAACACAACGGGCGGTGTCTTCTCGTGGGGGATACCGCCTTTTTTATGGGGAAGGGATTAGGGACTAGGGACTAGGGATTGGGGGAAGAGGAGAGGGAAAAAGAAAGACCCCCTCCGACCGCGGGGACGCGGCCACCTCCCCCGGAGGCCCAGAAAAAGTAGCCCATTGCCTATTGCCCATTGCCTATTGCCTATTGCCTATTGCCTATTGCCTATTGCCTATTGCCTATTGCCTATTCCGATTGCCAATTGCCAACACGCTCGTGGACTTGCCAGTAGTGCTTGAAGGACTCGGCGAAGGTGTAGGACTTCATGGCTTCGATGCCGGCTGCGCCCATCGTCTTTCGCTTGGGATCATCCAAAGCGAGCTCGACGATGGTTTGGATCCAGCGTTCGTCTGAATCGAGCTGATCGACGGGGAGGACGAAGCCGGTGGAGCCATCGTCGATGATCTCCTTTGGGCCGCCCTGGTCGGTGGCAATAACGGGCAAGCCTGATGCTTGGGATTCCATGACGACCTGCCCGAGTGTATCGGTGGTGGAGGGGAAGATGAAGAGATCGCACGAGGCGTAGAGGGTGGCGAGTTCGATGCCGTTGCGAAAGCCGAGGAAGTGGGCGTGGTGGTCTTTGAGATTTGATTCCATCTGGGTGCGGTACGGGCCGTCGCCGACGATGATGAGGTCGATGGACTTACCTGCCTGCTCGACGCGCTCGACGACCTTGGGCCAGATGGCTTCAAGCATCGGCAGATTTTTCTCGGTGCTCACGCGCCCGCAGAACACCGCCTTGATTGAATCGCGCGCGATGGCGTGCTGATCCCAGACGGATGGATCGCGCAGGGTCGCGTCGAACTTCGTATCGTCGAACCCGGGGGTGAGTCGGATGAGTTTGTCTTTGTTGATGCCGAGGGATTCGAGGCGGTGGGCGTAGTCTGCGCTGCGCGAGAACACGAAGCTGAACTGTTTGTAGAAGGTGCCCATGAGCAGGCGGATGGCTGATGAGGCGAATCGGTTGTCGAAGAGTTCGTCGATGTAGGCGGGGAAGTCGGTGTGGTAGACGCCGACGATTGGGGTGCGCATGAGTTTGGCAGCGAGCATGCCTGCCATTCCGACCGGACCCGGGGTCGAGATGTGGATGACGGTGGGGCGGAACTCGTCAGCAGCGCGGAGCATGGCGATGAGTGGAGGCAGGGCGAAGTCGAGGGTGTCGTAGCCGGGCATCTTCATCGCGAAGATCGGTGTGAAGTTGACGAGGTTATCGACTTGAGGCATGTCCAATCGCGTGGAGGTGAAGACCTTGAGTTCGCGGTTGGTATCGTGTGCGGTCTGGGCGATGTTCTGGATGAATCGGCATACGCCGTTGATGTCGGCGAGGGTGTCGGTGAACTTGAGTACGCGGGTGGTGGGGGGCATGGGTGAGAGTGTAGGGGGAGGGGAGAGGGTCGTCTGAATCTTTGCCCCTCCCTGCGCCCCGCGGGGAGGTGTCGAGCGCAGCGAGACGGAGGGGTGTCTTGCTTGAAGAAGGCAATAGGCAATTGGCAGTGGGCAATTGGAAGAAAGAGAAGACACCCCTCCGACCGCGAAGACGCGGCCACCTCCCCGCGGGGCGCAGGGAGGAGCAAGAGGGGCAGGGAGAGGGAAGAGGGGCAAGAGAAGGAAGAAGGAGAGAGGCGAGAAAAAAGCCCCGCGTCGGGGGTAATGACGCGGGGCCTGTGCAGGGGATGATCTCGGAAGATCATCCACACCCGCTGGGACTTACCCAGAGTATCCATTTCAACATGGAAAAAAACACACGCATTGATCGAGAAGATCGATGCGTGTGTTGGGGTTGTGCGGGATGGACTGATTGATCAGACCAGATCAGGCGATGACATTGGTCAAGAGCCCGAGGACCGAATCGGCGGTCTGTCGCTCGGCGAGGATGGTGTAGACGGAGGCTTGTGTCAATATCTGGGAACGGATCTGATTCGAGCTTTCCTTGGCGTAATCCGCATCACGGGTTTCGGAGTAGGCGCGGGCAACATTGATCTGTTCTTCTTCGAGCACCCGCCGTTCTGATTCGGCAGCCCGTGCCTCGATGCCGACCTCGGCTTGGGCGGTGACGACGGCTTCGCGTGCGCCATCGACCAATCGCTGGGCGGCTTCTGGATCAGTTTCAAGCACGCGCGAGAGATCGGAGAGCGAGACGGTTTCGGTGATCGGATCGCCTGTGGCTTCATCGGTGCCCACGACCATCTCGGTCGTCACATCGTTCATGACATCGATCCCCGCAGCCGAGGCGGTGCGGGTGATGCCGGTGAGAATGCCTCCGACCTGGGTCTGGATCGCGCCCATTTCTGAACTCGACATCCCGCCCGGCGATGAGCCCTGGATGACGAGCCCTTCGAGATCGGAGATGTTGTCACGGGTTGCGCCCAGGCGGGCGTCTTGGGTATTGAGGACGGCTTCTTGCCGCTCGAACGAGGTGATCTTGGATTGGATCACATTCAATCGCGAGGCGAAGTTCTCGGACGCGATGAGCCCGGCGGGGTCATCGGATGCGCGGTTGATCCGATCGCCGGTGGCCAAGCGTTCGAGGGTGTTCATCGCTGACTGATTGTTGGCGTTGAGCCGATTGGTCAGCAGGAGCGAGGTTGATGATGAGTTGATGCTGGACATGCTGGGATTGTCCAATTGCTCAACGCGTCATGCAAGGCGGAGTCCTTGATGAGGGCGCAAAGGGGGCGGGTGTGTCGATGAGTGAAGGTGGCGAAGATTGGGCGGGCCGATAACTAAAACGATGGATCAGTAAGTAGACTTGACGGCTTGGGTCGCGTCCTTGAGGAGACCGAGAACTTGTTGTGCGCTCTGGCGGTTGACATCAATCGTCATGATCGTGGCTTGTTCGAGGATCTGGGCCCGGACGAGCTTGGAAGCCTCGGCGGCGAAGTCGGTGTCTTCGATCGAGGAGAGTGAGCCGGTGATGTTTTCGAGTTCTTCGTTGAGGATGGATCGCTTTGAATCGATCTCGTTGAGCTGGTTGCCGATCGCGCCTCGGGTGAGGGCGACGCGATCAACGCCTTCTTGAGCGACTCTTTGAGCAGCTTCCGGATCTTCAAAGGCCAGCGTCGCCAAAGAGGTCAGCCCCTCGGCGATCGAGCCCGAGGAATACTCGCTCAAGACGGAGCGCCCTTTGAAGGTCGTGTTGGCAGCGATGAAGTCGATGGAGTTGACGACGGAGTCGATTTCGAGCGCGAGGGCGTCTTGCTCTTCTTGGGAGTTGCCGGCTTTGTTGGCTGCCTGGACGACGAGGCTATTGAGTTCGATGACGCGCTCGGAGATGACCGAGAGCCCGCCTTCTTTGGCGCCGAGATAGGACTCGGTCTGGTTGAATGCTTTGAGCTCGGACTTGATCGCGTAGATGCGAGATTTGAATCCTTCCGCTGCGACGACACCGGTGGGATCGTCGGAGGCTCGGTTGATTCTTTTGCCGGTGGAGAGCCGTTCGAGGGATTGGGCGACCTGATCCTGATTCTGGGCCAGTGTGCGGAGACCGAAGTTGAAGTTGGCGAAGCTGCCGATCTGCATACGGTGATAATCGGACCAATGAGGCGGAACAATGAAGCGTAAGTTGTTTGGGATGAGCAATTTACTTTTTTGCCCTCCTCAATGCGGTAGAATCAGGCATGAGCCCCGAGCAGCATGAGTTTGATCAGGATTGGGATTTGTCGGAGGGTTTGGACCCCGATGGGCCCACCGCTTCGGATCTGGATCGATTTGGTTCGGAGGTGGACCCCTGCCCCAACTGTGGGGCGATGATTTATGACCAGGCGGAGATGTGCCCCAAGTGTGGGTGGTATTTGGGTGAAGTGCCCAAATCTGTGTCTTTGTGGACGGTCGCTGGGGTCTTTGGGTTGATCGTGCTCTTCATATGGATGATGACCTGAGTGCCTGTTTGTGTATTGTACGGGCAATAAGTTTTTCACTGTTCTTCAGTGTGTCGGGGTCCGAGGCATCCGGGCGGGCCGAACCATCGTATAGTTTCTGGGACGACGCCCGGGGTGCTTGTGGGTATGCTTGGCGGCTGGTGTCTTATCCATTGGTTTTTCAGTCGATTTTACAGTCGGTAGGCCTCTCTCGAAGTTCAGTCGGAGCAACTTTTCATGTCGATCACGCACAGACGAATCCATCACTTTGCATCGCCAAGGCGCGTTGCTTTCACCCTTGTCGAGCTTTTGGTGGTGATCTCGATCATCGCGTTGCTCATGTCCATCTTGCTGCCGGTACTCAATAGTGCGCGGTTGACGGGGCTCAAATCGAGCACGCAGAGCATGATGAACTCATTCACCAACGCGGCGAGTTCATTCTCGAATGACAACGGGTCGCGGATGCCCGGATACTTCTCACCTTTCGAGATGGGCAGCGAGACGAACCTGACCTCGGGGATGTCAGGGATGGAAAATGTGATGCTCGAGCTCGGAGGCTCGGACGCGATTCTGGGTCGGCTCGGCGATCAGGGCGTGCCTACTCCAAACCCGACCGCGGGGATTATCGCGATCGCACCGTTTGATAGCGATCCCGTCCGCAAGCCTGTGGTGGTCAATATCAATCTGATCGGTGCTGCGGGGGCGTATTTTTCGCCTGACAAAAAGTTTGTCCGCACGATGAGCCACGAAGAACGCCAGCAGGGGCCTCGCGACCCGGTAAATGCAGGGCAAGAGTTCATGCCTGACATTGTTGATTCGTTCGGCAACCCGCTTCTGGTTTGGACGAAGGACGAGAACGCACGGGGCACGATTGATCCGGATGTTGGCAGTGCCGACGGTGTTTATCAACAGTTTGCAACGGTGAGTTCTGATGGCAGCGGGGGCACCAACGGCCCGGCATGGTTCTACCTGTTGTCCAATCAAACATTCTTTGGTGTGGACGCTGAGAATGTTGGCGATTCTGGACTCAACCAGAAATCGTTAAGTTCGATCAGTGCCTTCAAATTTCAGACAGGAGCAGTTGTTCCAAATAATCCGATCGATCGTATACGCACAATTACAACGCTCCTCGCAAGCCCGTCCTATTATCTGCTTGAAGCTGGGGAGACACTCGAAAATGTACAATTTGACGAAATTTATCCAGCCCGTCCGCGCGGTCGATTGATTGTTCAATCTGGTGGAGTTGATGGATACTACTTCTCGACTACCGACAATGGATGGAACCGAAATGCACACATTACAGGTGGGGATTTTCATTTAGACTTTGGAAATAACTACAAACTCATTGACAACTCAAGACTTACCGATGAGGATGGCAAATCAATCACAGGCGACATCGCGGATGACTTTGATGATTTGATCGGGACAGTGAACTAAGCCCTTTCTTCTGCTGTTTCTCCACACCCCGCTCGGCGGGGTGTTTTTTTTATCTCTGGATGAATAGTGGGTGATCCGGCAGGCATGGGATGGGCATTGCGATTACAACTGGAGAGATGAACCGCTCGGCTCACCAACTCGCTCGGCGACGCTCACTTGTTGCACTGGGCGCAATGATCGTAGGGATTGTGCTGGGGTATCGGTATCCCGTAGGGGAGTGGTTTGTTGATGGGTCGGGTGCGTTGGTCTGGTTTGCGCTCGCGTGCGGGGTGTTGGCGGTGTCGTTGGTGCTCCATCGGTTTGGCCATGATATGGTGTTTTCGATCGGGCTGATGATCGGGGTGTCCATGCTCGGGGGCGGGCTGATCGAAACTCGGACACATGACACCCCGCCCGATCGGCTCGATGCGATCGTCGCCAGATCACTTGCCAAGTCAATGGACAACTCGGTTGGGTCTTCACACACCCGGGTGCCCATCGAGATCGTTGGTACGCTAAGCCGACCCATCGAGACGAAGTTTTATACACCGGTTCCGGGGTGGGCGCCGACATGGGCGAGCGAACGGGTTTCGAGTTTGGTGCGCATCGAGCGGGTGTATTCAACGGGTGATGATGGCCGCGGGACCTGGGTGAAGGCGTCGGGCGTTGCTCGGCTGGTGCTGCCGATGTCGATGCGGGGAGGCAAAGGGTTTGAAGCGGGGGACCGGGTGCGGATCGTTGGGCTGTTCTCGGCTTCGGGTGAGGCTCGCAACTTTGGTGATCTCGACTGGGGCGCGTTGAGCAGGCAGGGCGGGCGCGTGGGCACGGTGGTGGTTGGTGATGAATCATTGATCGAGCACGAAGCAATCGGCGGGCTCTTTGATCGGCTCGGGCGATGGCGGGTGCGGACACAGGCGAGGATCCGTCAGCGGGCCCTTGAGAGCCTGGGGCTTGGGGTGAGTGGAAGTGGTACGAACAAAGCGGTGCTCGGGGCGTTGTTGCTCGGGCAGCGGGACCCGAGCTTTGGAGAGGTGTATGAAGCGTTTCAGCATGTGGGGGTTGCCCATGTGCTTGCGATCTCGGGGTTTCATTTGGCGCTGGTGATTTATCTAGCGTTGCTTGCTGTTCGGGGCATCGGCGAGCACCCGAGGGTTGAGATTTGGGTCGTGGTCTTGATTTTGGTTGCGGGCGCGACGGTGCTGCCGATGAAGCCTCCGATTGTTCGGGCGGGGGTGATTGTTGGGGCGTTGATCTTCGCGGGCGGGATCGGTCGGCGGTACGACCGGATGACGGTGCTCGCGTGGGTGGGGGTTGGGCTTTTGATATGGAGGCCTATGGATGTGTTCTCGCTCGGGTATCAACTGAGCATGGGGATCACGGGGCTCTTGGTGATGCTTGGCAATCGCCAGCGGGAGGCGAGGGGAGCGATGGAGAACCGGGTTGGGCGTTCGATGCTTCTCACACGCGGCGCTGGGCGCGGCTTGGCTGGAAAGATTTGGGGGTGGTGTATCGGATGGTTGATCGCATCGCGGCAATGGGCATGGTCAGTGTTTCGGGTGAACCTGGCGTGCTGGGCGGTGGCGACGCCCGCGATCGCGTATCACGCGGGGGTCGTGAGTATCTTGGCGCCGATTGTGTCGTTGGTGTTGATCCCGATGGTGACGGCAACGATGGTGCTCGGGTATGGGCAGATCGCGCTGGGGATGCTTTGGCCTGCGATGGCAGATCGAACGATCGCAGGCGTGGACTGGGCTGGGGGGATGATGAGCAGCATGATCCGGTGGGTTGATGGGATCCCGTGGTCGTGGGTCTCGGTGGGATCGATTGGCCCGATCTGGACACTTGCTGCGACGGGTGGATTGGTGCTGATCGTGACCCGGCGCGTGCGCAGTGTGCGGGCGGCATTGATCGGCACCGGGCTTGGTGTGTGGCTGATGGCGGGCTCGATCATCGGACACGAACACTCGGTGCTCAGGATCGACATGCTCGATGTGGGCGATGGGTCGGGGGTATTGATCCAGAGCGATGGGGAAGGGTTGATCTGGGATTGCGGGTCGCTAAGCCGCCCGGTCGGACAATCGGCAGCCCGTGCATCGCGGGCGATCGGGCTGAGCACAATCAGCGACGCGATCATCACGCACGACAATCTGGATCATTACAACGGGCTTATCGAGTTGGGGCGATCGGTTGGGCTCGAGCGGGTGTGGGTGTCGAAGCGGATGCTCGAACAGCCGTCTGCGGGGTGGTCGGACTTTGCACAGGTGCTCGATGGGATGGGCGTGGAGATGCGCGAGTTGGGCGCGGGCAGCGTTCTTATGTTCGGGCGGGTCGAGCTGCGGTGCATTTGGCCCGATCCTGAGTTGATTGAAACGGATGGCGAGATGACGATGAGCGAGAACAACGCCTCGGTGGTGATGCAGATTGTTGTTCCGGTCCGGCAATCGAGCGAGCGAGATGAACCCGATCAACTCGGCGGGGATTCAACACGGACGGTGTTGCTTACGGGTGATATCGAACGCGAGGCGATGGAGGCGATCAGGCTTGCGCATCCGAATCTGCGCGCAAACATTGTTGAGTTGCCTCACCATGGGAGCACCAAGCCCGGGGCGTTGGCGTTTGTGCAATCGCTTGAGCCTGTGGTTGTGCTTCAGTCAACGGGCCCGAGTCGGCTCGGCAAGGCGTATTGGGATCGGGCGCGTGCGGGGCGGGTGTGGTATACCACCGCTGATCGTGGTGGGGCCTGGGTGCGGATCATGCCTGATGGGTCGATCGTGCATGGGTGGGCGAGGCCTTGAGTTGGTGTGAGCGTGTGTGGGGAAAGAGGGGGGGTTAGTGGGCAGGCGTTGCAGGGAAGGCGGGGGGGTGGTTGTTGAGCACGGCGATGACATCGCGGACGACCCAGCTCATTTGTTCTTTGGCGTGCTCGGTGGCAGCGGCGATGTGTGGGGTGCAGATGACATTGGGGTAATTCTTGAGCGGCGATGATTCGGCGATTGGTTCGTTGGTGTGGACATCGAGGATCAGCGTTGCGCTGGGATTGTCGGCGGCGAATCGGGCGGCGGCGTGCTCGTCGATGACGAAGCCTCTCGAAGTGTTGAGGAGGATGCAATCGGGTTTGAGTTGAGAGAAGAAGGAATCAGAGAGGAGGTGGTCGTTGCTTTCTCGGCCATCGACATGGACGGAGATGATCTCGCTGGTGCGGGCGAGTTCGTCGATACTCATTGCGGTGCACGCCCGCCCGCTTGGCAGCGGGGGGGGGGCGAGTGGAGCGATGTCATGGTAGAAAATGTGCATCCCGATCGCATCAGCCGCGATTGCCAGGGCGGAGCCGATCGAGCCGAGCCCGATGATGCCGAGCTTGGCACCGACGCATGATGTGGGCGTGATGGCACAGTGCCGAAGGGCAGCCCATTGGGTGGGGTTGATTGGATGATTGGCTGGGGTGATTGGTGTGATCGGGCGGAGCGTGCGCAGGAGCATGGCGATGGTGTATTCGACGACCGCGTGGGTGTTGGCTTTGGGTGTATGGACGACGGCGATGCCTCGGGCTTTGCAGGCGTTGAGGTCGATGTTGTCGAGCCCGACACCCGCGCGGGCAACGACGCGGAGGTTGGGGGCTTGGTCGAGGAGGGCTTGGTCGACGATGGTGTAGGTGCGAACGATCAGGGCGTGGGCCTGCGCGAGGCTTGATTCGAGTCGGGCTCGGTCGGCTTTGATGATGTCGTGCTCGATGACCCGGGCATGGCGATCGAGCCAGGCTCTGGGTGTTTGGGCGAGTGGCTCGGTGATGAGCACAACGGGTTGGATGTTCGTTGGCATGGGTGATGTTGAGGGCGGGCGGAGTGTGTTTCTATGAGGTCATGTTTGAGGTCATGATAGAGTAGGCGGCGAAAAGAACACCTGTTTAGGGTGTGTGGGGGGGAGAAGTTCTGGCAAGGCCCGGATAATTGATGGTTTTTTGGGGTTCATTCAAGGAATTGGTCACTCTGGGCCGATGGATGGGCATGTGAGTCGGGATTCATATGTTTCTTCGTCCGGCTGGATTCGTCAAGGAATATGTATCTCAGCATGCCATGATGGCTGCTGTCAAGCATGGAGGCTTAGCAATGAACAAATCTGATTTGATCGAGGCGGTCGCATCTGAACTCGAGAGCTCGAAGTCAGACGCAGGCAAAGTCATCGAGGCGGTGATTAATGCGATTTCCGATGGGCTCAAGGTCGAGGAAAAGGTGGCAATTAGTGGATTCGGTACTTTTACCAAGAAGCACCGCAATGCGCGAGTGGGGATGAACCCGGCGACCAAGCAGCCGATTCAGATCGGCGAGAGCACGACTTGCTCGTTCAAGCCCTCGCAGCACCTCAAGGATGCGCTTCATGAGCAGAATCAAGAACTGGTCTCGTAAATCGTTGGATCTATCTGGGATTTGATTGATTTTGGAGCCTGTGTATCGACATTTGACCAGAAGAACCAAGCGGTGCTTGGTTCTTTTTTATCGTATCTTCAATCGCATTCCAAGAATTCCCCTTGACAATATCGACTTTTGTGCGAACATTTCTCCAGCAATTGTGCTCAAAACGGAGAAATATTTTATGTGGTCAAAGATGAAGATTCAAGGCGTTGTCTTGGCGGGCATATTGGCGATGGGTATGGGGGCTTCACAGTCCAATGCCCAGGATTTGGGAAGCCGGGCTTATGTTCATTCGGTTGGTGGCTGGGATTTGATTGAAGTAAAGGACGCTACAGACTCTGTTTTAGGGTTCTGGGGCATCCCACGGGTGCCGGTGGAAGTTGGCAATATCCGTCGGCTATGGTTTGAAGCCCTCCCCAATAATGATTGGGATGTCTGGGCTTTCGAGCCTGTCGCGATCAGTGCCAAGGTCCAATCCCTGATTCAGGCGGGTGCGACGAGTGCGTCCTTGCAGTTTCTGATGTCACAGGAATCAATGAACGCCGATACGGCGATCAATCTTGATGTTGACGGCGGGGTCGAAGGGCTTGTGATCAAAGGATTTATCTCGGGCGATCCCCTTGCAGATGCGGCGGGGGCGTTGGCGGATCCCGATCCAATGATTGATCTTCTTGCCGATGTTGGGTATCCGATCGCTCCGGGGATGACGGATCTGATGGTCGATGGTACCGCCGGTGCCAATGTGGATATGAACCCGGCGACCAAGGTGACGCTCGATTGTCTGCGTTCGCTTGATAGTTCCTGCGGCGATTGCGTCTGCACCCGAACCGAGTTGCCTCCGACCTATTCGGTTTGGACTGTTTATGAGTTTACCGAACAGGGTCGGCTCCGGTGTGAGTACTCCCGTACGGAATCCCATTTGTATTGGGATGAAGGGTTCTTTGCCGATAACTGTGAAGATTGTACTGATGGGTCGGCTGATTCGCCGTTGCCGTACATCATTATCCAACAGACAACGGATTACTGGTACGACCTTACAAGCTGCCCAGAGACCCCGTTGTTCGACTTCTGATCCGAGCAGATCGCATTGCTCCTTTGGTCGTCGTTGGCTACCAAAGGAGAAGCGATGAATCGGTTCGCTCGATACAGTATCTACACAGCGATATCATTCATCATGGGGATTCTGATCCTTGGGGGTCAGCACCTTGTGATGATGCCTACGGTCTATGACTCGATCTCCCAGATGGGTGATCGACTCGGACGAGTGATCCCGCTTGGATATTCCGACGAACCAAGGCTCCTCCCGATCGAGCATGACCAGATGGTCAGGCTTGTCGAGCCTACGGGTGTGCCAACCTATATTGAGGTGCTTACATCCGAGGTGACGACCCAAGAGTCATTGGTGACAACCCAGATTCTCTCGACTTCGCCGTTGGTCTCGCCCTCGCTGAGTGCTTCGATGTTTACCGGGATTGATCTGCGGGTGCCCGCGATGGTTGTGGTGATGTATCTCGCAGCGTTGTTTTTGGTTTCGATGATTTCGCTGTGGAAACACTCGGGCGATGAGTTTCGCACGGTTCGCACGGGCGCGTTTGTCAGCATTCTTTCGATGGGTGCGGGCGTGAGTGTTGTTCTGGCAACGCTGCTCTGGGTTGCGCGGGTGTTCTGGACCGGGGTGGATCAATCGGTGGCTGCGCGATCAGTTGTGCAAGGGATCGGCAATGGAACAGCGGTTCGGTACCGGTCTGAGCAACTCCTCGGGATGGGCGCGGTCGAGCTTTTGTTGATCGTGCTTGCGATGGTGCTCACGGCATTGCCGATATTGGTCTGGATTGATCTCAAACTCTTCCGACCTATCGCCGGAGCGAGTCAGAATCGCACGCCCATGCCCGGGAACTCGTTGATGAGCAAAGTATACGAACACAAGATCGTTGATCGGCATTTCTCTCAGCGCTCGATCAAGCGGATGAGCAAGGTGTGTTATACGGTGGTGGTGGTCTTTTTGTGGATGGCGCCGTGGTCAACGACCATGCTCAACACATTCTGGAAACACTAACCCCTGAGCGTGTGGTGAATAAGCCTACGAACGCATCGCTGAGCAAGGCCGATACGGTGTTTATTGCTGATCGAATGCCTTGATCGCCAGGTCGATCGCTGCGCCCAGTGCAGCGGCTTTGTTGACTGTTTCTTTGAACTCAAGATCAGGAACGGAGTCGGCAACGATCCCGCCGGCGGCTTGGATGTGGTAGGCCCATCGGCCTTCGGGGTTGGTCTCGTCGTAGTGATCAACGGGGACGACCATGGTGCGCAGGGTGAGGGCGATGTCCATTTCTTGATCGAGTGAGACCCACCCGAGCCCGCCGCCGTAGGGGCCTCGGCGGACCTTTTCGAGCTCGTCGATAATCTGCATCGCGCGGATTTTGGGTGCGCCTGAGATCGTGCCTACGGGCAGGGCGGCGCGGAGCGCATCCCAGCAATCGAGCCCGGCGCGGATGGTGCCGGTGACGGTTGAGGAGATGTGCATGACATGGGAGTAGCGTTCGATGTGCATGAGTTTGGAGAGTTCGATCGAGCCGGGCTCGGCGACAACGCCGACATCATTTCGGCCAAGGTCTACAAGCATCGAGTGCTCGGAGATTTCTTTGGGATCGGCGAGGAGGTCTTGTTCCATCGCTTGGTCTTCGTCGGCGGTGCGCCCCCGGCGACGGGTGCCAGCCAGTGGGCGGTTGGTGACGATGAATCGGTCTTGGCCTGCAACTGATGATTCATCTTTGCGGACTCGGCAGAGGATTTCTGGGCTTGATGCGACGAGGATGCACCCGCGGGTTTGCATGTAGACCATATAAGGCGAAGGGTTGACGGCTCGCAGGGCGCGGTAGACATCGAACGGATCGGCGTTGGCTCTGCGCTCGAATCGGTGCCCGAGGACGACTTGAAAGATATCGCCCTGGCGGATGTAGGCTTTGGCTTTTTCGATCATCGCGCTGTGTTCTTCGCGCGTGGTGTTGCAGGGCATCGGCGCGTTCTTGGTCGGCCCGACACTCGCTACGCGACCCAGAGGCAGGGGCTTGGAGTGCTCTTGCACCTGCTTGGCGAGGGCATCGAGGGATTCGAGGGCCTGGGTATAGATAGCAGAAGGGTCGTCGTCGGGGCTGATGAAGACGAGTTTGACCAGGTGGACGAGTTTGTCGGCATGATCGAAGATGACGAGTTCGTCGTAGAACCCGAAGGCGAGTTCGGGCAGGTTGCGATCGTCTGGGGGGGCGTGGTCGAGGCTGAGTTTGGTGGGCTCGGCGTAGCGGACTGAATCATACCCGGCGTAGCCAAACCACCCGCCGAGGACGCACTTGGGGAGGAGGTTGCGATCGGTGGATTCCTTCGGGATGGCGAGGTGCCAGTCTTTGCTTGTGGTGCGCAGGGTATCGAGGGGGTCAGGGGTGGGGGTTGTGTGCTCTTGGTTTGTACGATGATTGGTGATGGTGGTTTGGTCGGCTTGGGCGGTGAGTTCGATCGCGGGGTGGGCGCCGAGGATGGAGTAGCGTCCTTGTTGGTCGCCGCCTTCGACTGATTCGAGGAGGAAGGAGGGGGCGGTGCGCTGATCACTCGACACGAGCCGACGGTAGGCCAAGACCGGGGTGAGTTGATCGGCGAGGACGCGGATGGCGATGGGGATGACGATGCGCGAATCTTGGGATGAATTGGCGATCGCGACTCGCGCTTGTTCGAGGGCGGTGATAAATCCGGATATGGTGATCGAAGGCATAGATATGAGTGTATGCGTCGAACTTTGTGGGCGGGGGGGTTGTAGGATGGGGTATGCGTATACAGACTTGTTTGACGGCGTTGATGTGTGCTTTGGTGGGCGGTGCTGTTTCATTGGCTGATGCCCAGGATGATGGTGGGGGCAAGGGTGGGGAGCATGAACCCAAGGTCGTGGTGCCCACGCCTCGCGATGCGCCTGATGTGAAGAAGCCGGCGACCACGCTCGGGGAAGTCTTTGCGCAGATTCAGACTCAGCCTGATATCCGGCGCGCAGGGCTCAAGGCCGGGCTGCTCCGCCGGGCGCAGGTGACGGTGCCTGTGGTGGTGATTGTGAAGGATGCGAGCGGATTTCTCGATGCGATCTCGAGCTGGGAGGCGGTGGTTCGGTTTCCGATTCTCTGGGATGATGGGTCGGTGGAATCGCGCGAGCACATCGCACGGTTTGTGCGCGGATTCAAGCCTGAGCATGTTGTCGAGCTCGGCAGTTCGGACGAGTGGAACTGGAGCGGGGATCGGACCAAGAAGCAGGGAATTTTCGAGCGGGCGCTGAGCAAGGCGATCGATGAGAAGAAGACGGATTGGCAGTCGGCCCTTGCTGATTTAGAAAAAACGGGGATCGTCAGCCCGGGGATTGTGGTGACGGATGTGAACGATACGACCTGGGCCTCGGCGTTGGCGCTGAGCGCGGGGCGGATGCAGCCTGTGGTCTTTGTCGAGAAGCGGACGAGTGTGTATCAGCCTATGAGCACGGTGAATGGTGATGCGCTCGAGCGGGCGATCGAGCACGGCGCGCGAGAGACGGGGCGATCGTGGCGCGGGATCGGCGATGAGATTGATGCGATCACGCTCGCGCTCAATACCGGGACGATGATCAAGGTCGGCGAGCAAGCACGCGATCGGTTGGCGACGAGCGATCGGATCGGTCGGCTCGATTCGAACGGCTCGGGCGCGCGATGGGCGTGGTGCGGGCAGATTATTGGGAATGAATCGCGGAGTGTGTATCAGGCGATGTGCAGCCTGTTTTTGTCGATCGACCAGGCCTTTGTATGGGATGGATATTCGAGTGATCCGCCTTGGGGGACTTATGACGGGACGCTCGCGGGGCAGGCTCTTGAAGAGGCTGGATTGGTGGTCGAGCTCAATGATGAACCCAGAAACACAATGGCCGATTGGAAACGCCGAACTGTACGGGCGGTCGGAGAACCGCTTGGAGAGAATGGTTCGGCGGGGTTGTTTTTGATGAACTCAAAGGGCGCATCAAATGTGTTTGACCTGCCCGGGGTGGTTGATGGCTCGGGCAAGCCCGGGCATATGCCGATATTCGAGGTGCCGATGGCGCTGCATGTGGTGCACTCGTTTTCGTTGCAGTATCCGACGAACCGCGACACGATCGGCGGGCGGCTGATCGAGCGGGGGGTGTATATGTATGCCGGTTCGGTTGACGAGCCGTACTTGAGTGCGTTTGTGCCCACGCCTGCGATCGCCAGAAGGCTGGCGGGTTCGCTGGCGTTTGCGACGGCGGTGCACTTTGATGATGGGAAGGTCTGGAAGGTGGCGGTGCTCGGTGATCCATTGGTGACGATCGGGCCCGCGGGTCGGCGGGCGGAGGGATCAATCCAGATCCCCGGGGCAGAGGAGATCGACCTGCGGTATAAAGATCGGCTCAAGGCTGGGGAGTATGCGGGGGCGATCGAGGATTTGGTGGTGCTGGGACGCGATGAGGCAGTCGCGAGGATCGCAGCGGCGTTGATGAAGGATAAGCCCGAAGCGATGACACCCGGAGCTGCGCTCGTGTCGATCCCATCGTTGTTCCGGGCGGGTGAGTATAACGCGATGGTTGATGCGTTTGAACGGCTCGATGCGCTCGGGCAAACCGAGCCGATGGCTCAGGACCTGCTTTGGCTCGCCTCGCCCTATCTGCTCTCGCGGGCAGCGGGTGATTCAGGTGAGCGTTCACGGATTGAGGCGCTCCTGCGGGCCAATATCCGCGAGCATCAGAAGATTCAGGATGCGGAAGCTCTGGCGATGCACATGCGGAGACGATCGCTGGCGGGGGCGGTGGGGGTGCTTGAATCGTTGAGGCCTACGCTCAATGGAAATCAGGCGAAGCAGTTGGATCGGGCGATTGCGCGGGTGAGGAAGTGAAGAGAGGGATTAGGGATTAGGGATTAGGGATTGGGGAGAGAAGAGGAAGAGAAGATCCTCTCCGCCTCACTTTGTTCGGCACCTCTCCAGCAGGCGCGGGGGAGGCGGTAGGAAAACCCGAAGTCATTGCTTGATCCCCAATCCCTGATCCCTGATCCCTGACCCCTCTCCCCCTACAATCCTCCATGATTCAGCTTGGTGTCAATATCGATCATGTGGCCACGCTTCGGCAGGCGCGGTACCCCGGCGAACCCGATCCGATGGGGGGTGGGGGTGAACCTGATCCTGTGCGGGCGGCTCATGAAGCCGAGCTTGGGGGGGCCGATGGGATCACGGTGCACCTGCGCGAGGATCGTCGCCATATCACCGATCGGGATGTTGAACTCTTGCGCCGGCTGGTGAAGGTGAAACTGAATCTAGAGATGGCGGCGACGGATGAGATGGTCGAGATTGCTCGAAAGACCGAGCCTCACACGGCGATGCTCGTGCCCGAAGGACGCGAGGAAGTGACGACCGAAGGCGGGCTTGATGTGCTCGGGCAGCAGGATCGGCTCAAAGATGTAGTCGCTGGGCTCAAAGAAAAGGGGATGATCGTGAGCGCGTTTATTGACCCTGATATTCAACAGGTCAAAGCGGCAGCGTCGGTTGGGTTTGATGTGTGCGAGGTGCACACTGGGCCGTATGCGCACGCCTTTGCGTTGTGTGGCGGCGATCTGCGGAAATCCGAACTCAAAGACCAGCTTCGGCTTGTTGAAGAGGCGGGATGTGTGATTCGGGAGCTGGGGATGCGGTTCAATGCGGGGCATGCGCTCAACTATCACAATGTGCACCTGATCGCGGCGATGGAGGGGATCGACGAGCTGCACATCGGGCACTCGATCGTGTGCCGCTCGGTGTATGTTGGTCTTCGGCGGGCGGTGAGTGATATGAAGGCGTTGATGATCCAGGCAGCGGTGGATGGTTGATGTGTTTGCCGATAAAAACGGCAACGGGGGCGCGTATTCATCAGAATCCTGTTGCGTTGAATCCAAAATTGGCTAGGATTGTTGTATGACCAAACCATCTCCGCATGGGACAGGTGTTTCTCCCGAGCGTCATCCAGCCGAGCCATCGAAAAGTCCTCGAAAACGAACCAAGCGCGTTGAGCGCGGGGCGTTTGTAAATCATCAGGCAGCGATCGATTTTCTCGATCGGCAGACCAATGTCGAGCGGGTGCGCCCTGACAAGGCTGGCAGCGAGGTGTGGAAACTCGACCGAACCCGGGCCTTGCTCGCTGAGCTTGGCAACCCGCACGAGGGGCTTGAGATTGTGCATATCGCGGGGTCCAAGGGCAAGGGTTCGGTGTGCAATATGCTCGAATGCACGCTCGAAGCGTGCGGGTATACGACGGGGGTGTTTACGAGCCCGCACCTGATTGATGTGCGTGAGCGGGTGCGGATCGGGGGGGTTCCGATCTCGGAATCGTTGTTTGATCGTGCGCTTGAGCGTTGCCGCGATGCGGGCAAGGCGATCGAGGGCGAGCACGGCAAAGCCACCTACTTTGAGTTGATGACGGCGCTTTCGTTGGTGGTCTTTGCCCAAGAGGCGGTTGATCTGGTGGTGCTTGAGACGGGGATCGGCGGGCGGTTGGATTGCACGAATGTGGTGTCGCCGAGGGTTTGTGGGCTCACGCGGATTCATCTCGAGCACACGCAGATTTTGGGTGATACGCTCGCAGCGATCGCGGCGGAGAAGGCGGGGATTATGAAACCCGGGACGGTGACGATTTCATCGCCTCAGGATGACGAGGTGGTGTGTGTGTTCCAGGAGCATGCCCAGCAGAATGAATCGAATCTCAAAGTGCTCGGCGATGATGTGTTGTATACGAGCCGGTTCCAATCGGGGGTGGATCGCGGGCCTCACTCACGGGTGTGTGTGGGCGAAGAGGCGGACGGGTTCGAGCATATGTCGGTGCCTTTGATGGGGATGCATCAGTCGGAGAACTGCGGGTTGGCGTTGGCGATTTTGATCGAGCTGCGTTCGCATGGGTTTGATCTGCCCGAACGATCGGTGAGCGCGGGGTTGAAGCAGATCAACCGGACGGGTCGGCTTGAGATGATCTTTGACTCGCCGAGGATTTTGATTGACGGGGCGCACACGCCCGAGAGCGTGCGCGAAACACTCAAGGCGGTGGGGTCGCACCTTGATTATGAATCGCTGATCGTGATATTCGGGTGCGCGATGGATAAAGATGTGACAGCCATGCTTGGCGAGTTGGATCGCGGGGCTGACAAGGTGCTCTTTACGCGAGCTGCGGGCAATCCGCGGGCGGTCGAGCCCGATGTGCTTTTGTCGCAATTCAAGGACGAGGCGGGGGGCAAGGCGATGGCGGTCTCGAAGCCGAGCGTGAAGGAAGCGATCAACGCAGCCGCCAACTCGGTGGTGGGCAATGACCTGATTCTGTTGCTGGGGAGCTTTTATATCGCGGGTGAAGCCAAGGCATTGATTGAAGAACGCAAGGCTCGGCGATAGGCTCCATAGGATAAACCATGGCGGGCTGCTGCGTTGTTGCCCCGCGCAAATCAACACTCATCAACGAAAACTCGTGGAGTCGTACTCATGTTTGAATCGATCAAAGTTGCGTCCAGAGGCAAAGCGAGCGTGCTTGTCGTCGGGCAGTTCAAAGGCGAAAAACTCAACACCGAAACCAAAGCACTCGATGGCGACGGCTCGCTCGCCAAAGCGACCGGGCGCAAAGATGCGAGCGGGAACCTGGGCTCGGTGGTCGAGGTCTTCGATTCCAACGGGTTCGAGCGGGCGTTGATCGTTGGGCTTGGCAGCCGAGACGGGTTTGAGGCGGGCGACCTGCGCAAGGCGGGCGGGGTCGTGGGGCGTGCGATTGCCAAGGCGCAGGCGAGCAGTGTTGATTTCCAGATCATGCCCGCGCTGGCGAAACTCAAGAAGGCGGACGCGGTTGATGCGTTCGCAGCCGGCGCGATGGTGGGCGAGGGGCTCGGGATGTTGTCGTGGTCGTTTGATTCATTGCGAGGCTCAGCGACCGAGTTGAAGCCTCAGTGCAAACTCGCGGTGCATAGCTGCTGCGCGAAGTTTAATGATGGTGTCGATCGCGGGCTCGGGTTTGCCCAGGGGACCAACATCGCGCGGACGCTCTCGCAGACGCCTCCCAATATCGCGACACCGATGTGGATCGCCAATGAAGCCAAGAAGATGGCGCGCAAGAGCGGGAACATGAAATGCACAATCTTCAGCGGCAAGAAACTCGAAGACGAGCGGCTCACCGGGTTGATCAATGTCGGCAAGGCTTCAGAGAACCAGCCTTGCATGATTCGGCTTGAGTACACGCCGGCGCGGGGAAAATCGAAGAAGCCGATCGTGCTTGTGGGCAAGACGATGAGTTATGACTCGGGCGGCTTGTCGATCAAGGTCGGCGGCGGGATGGTCGGGATGAAGCGCGACAAAGACGGCGGGTGCGGCGTCTTTGGCGCGATGCACATCATCGCCAATGTCATCAAACCCAACCGCCCGGTGGTTGCGTTGCTGATGAGCGCTGAGAACTCGATTTCGGATGAGGCGTACCGCCCCGATGATGTGCTCACCTTCCGCAATGGTGTGACGGTCGAAGTCACCAACACCGATGCCGAGGGTCGGCTGGTGCTTGCTGATGGGTTGTGCTGGGCGTGCGAAAAAGAGAACCCGGAATATGTCGTCGATGTCGCGACCTTGACGGGCGGCGTGGTTGTCGCGCTGGGCTCGGTGTTCGCCGGGATGTGGTGCGATGATGATGATGTCCGCGCCAAGCTTGAAGAGGCAGCCGATGCGACGGACGAGGCGCTCTGGCGGCTGCCTCACCATGCGAAGTATAACGCGATGATGAAATCGCCGATTGCTGATATTGTCAACTCGGCTCCGGTCCGCGAGGCGCACCCGATCCAGGGGGCTGCGTTCTTGACGCACTTTGTGGAAGATGGCGTCAAGTGGGCGCATCTCGATATCGCGGGGACGCATGCGCTCAAGAAGGATAATGAGTTTATGTGTGCCGGGCCCAGCGGATTTGGTGCTCGATTGCTCGCGGATCTGGTTGAGCGGAGTTGACAAGCGAAGAATGAGAACGACTCAACGCCTCGGAGAAATCTGAGGCGTTTTTTTGTACGCGGAGGACGCGAAGATCACGCAGAGGCGCAGAGAAGAGGGAGGAGAGAGGGGGGGTTAGGGTGTATAGAGGGGGAAAGTCGTGTTGGTTGGGAGGGCGATCCCGAAGTGTCTTTGGAGGATGTGGGTGAGGTGTGTGTTGGACTCGATTGGTTCTTGGCAGAGTATCTCGCTTTGACGGCGGTGGGTGTATTCGCGGGTTGAGAGGGTGTGGCGCGAGCCGTCGGGTGAGGCGATGGCGGCCATGATTTTCTGGCGGAACTTGGAGTCTGGATGGGTGCTTGTCCACCAGTTGGCAAGCCTTTGGTCGATGGGGTGCATCTCTTCGCCTGTGAAATCGTAGATATCTTGCCATTGATCGGCGATAAGCACCTGATGGAACCATCGGGTGACATGATCTTTGCCCAGCGTGTCATCGGGCACGATTCGGCGCATGTCGTGGGGTGTTCGTTGAGGCTCGGCGGTGTCCATCCGCAGCGGCGCGGTGGGGGTGAACCCGCCGACGCCGACATCGACGAGCCAGGGGACTTGGTCGATGGTGACTTTGGCGAAGAGGTGTGTTCGCTGAGGAACTTCTGATCGCGGCAGCGAAAACCGAACCCTCGCCGAGAGGCTCAGGACTTCGAATCCGATCGCTTTGAGGACTTCGATGAAGAGCCCGTTTTGCTCGAAGCAATACCCGCCTCGATTTGAGGTGATGAGTTTTTGCTCAAGGCTCGGCAAGTCGAGGCTGATTGGTTTGGCGAGCACCACATCGAGATTCTCGAATGGGATCGAGCAAGCGTGGCAGAACTGAAGCCGCTCGAGGGTTTGTAGCGTTGGGGGTGTGGTCGATCGCCCGTCGTAGTTGATGCGGGTGAGGTAGGCTTTGATGTCGATCGGGTTGTTGGGCACGAAAATGATTCCACTTTGAACTTACGAGCAGCAGCACCCGCCGCCGGCGGGTTTTCCGGTGGATTTGGACTTGATCCAACCCCAGGCTTTGGTGCCCAGAGCCCAGATCATCAGGATGATGAAGATGGCTGCCGCGATGCCTTTGACGCTCCAGAGCGGGACGAGGTGTTCGTGCAGGGCGACCATCTCGGAGAGTTCGGGCATCAAGCCGAGGAAGAACTGGTCGAAGATGATGCCGGCTGCAAGGGCGACGCCGGCGATGACAGCGAGGTAAATGATGAGGGCTTTCATGCCAAGGTCTTTGAGGAGCCAGCTCATGGTGGCGACATTGGTCGCGGGCCCTGAGAGCAGGAGCACCAACGCCGCACCCGGCGAGAGCCCGGCGATGACGAGCGAGAAGGCGAGGGGGGTTGAACTGGTCGCGCAGATGTAGAGCGGGATGCCGACGAGGAGCATGACAAACTTGGTGATGATCCCCGAGCCGATGTGCTCTTCGAACCACCCCGGAGGGACGGCGGCACCAATCACGGCAGCCATAACGAGCCCGACGCTCAGCCAGATTGCCAGATCGACGAGCATGACCCCGAACCCGTGGCGGAAGGCTTCGCGGGTGCCTCCGATGAATCCGAGGTTGGTTTTTTGAGGGGTGGAAGAGCAGCAGGATTTTTCAGCGGGTTCTTCTTGGGTCTTGGTCGAAGAGCAGCACGAACTTTGGGCGGGTTGGGGGGCTGCGGAGCAGCATGAGCCGGTGGCTTTTTTCTCGACCTTGGCGACGGCTGCGCCGGCATCGTCGTCGTTGGTGATCGACAAGCCGATGGCGTTGGGGTCTTCGATGGGATCGGGCGATTGGTCGGCGGGTTCTTCTTCGTTGCGATGGGTGAGGTCGATCAAGATGCCGGCGAGCAGGCCTGTGAAGACGGCGATGACTGGACGGGCGAGGGCGAAGACTGGGCCGAAGAGTCCCCAGGTGAGGGGGATGGATTCTTCGCCGGTTTGAGGCGTCGAGATCGCAAAGGCGGCGCTGGCGCCCTTGCTCGCGCCCTGTTTGCGCAAACCCGCAGCGACAGGGATCACGGCACAGGAGCACAGGGGCAGCGGGATGCCCAAAAGCGAGGCTTTGATGAGCGGGACGATCCCTTTGCCTCCGAGATGCTTGAACATCCATTCTCGCGGGACGAGGACATGGACGACCCCGGCGAGGAGGAAGCCGAAGAGGAGCCAGAGGGAGGATTCGGTGAGGATCATCCAGAGTTCGTTGAAAAATGCGGTCATAGTGGCGAAGTATAGACCGATCGGTTGGATTCCCAATGAAGGGAACGAATTGGGTTCTTTTTCTGTGTTGCTGCACTATGATGATGGCTGAGCCCAGAGCCTGATTTGATGCGATTCCAGAGGACGCAAGCATGCCATATACACTCACGCCTGATACCGGGATCACGCCCGGGTCTGATAATATTGACTACATCAAGGATCACATTGACACGGGTGATCGGTGGGTCTTGAACTTTGGGCCTCAGCATCCGGCGACGCACACGACGCTGCGCTTGGTGCTCGAACTTGATGGCGAGCGGATCGCGCGGTGCACGCCTCATATCGGGTATCTGCATTCTGGGTTCGAGAAGCTCGCCGAGCACCTGGATTACAACCAGTATGTGACGATCGTGTCGCGGATGAACTATCTCTCGCCGATCAGCAATGACATCTGCTGGCATGGCGGGGTCGAGAAGCTCTTCGGGATTCAGATCACGCCTCGGTGTACGGTGCTGCGAACGATCATGGCCGAACTGGGTCGGATTCAGGATCATTTGTTGTGCTGTGGCGCTGCAGCCCTCGATCTGGGCGCGTTTACTGGGTTTTTGTATGCGTTCAATCCGCGTGAGAAAATTTACGACATTGTCGATTACATCTCCGGTCAGCGGTTCCATCCAGACTGGACGCGCGTGGGCGGGATTATGAAAGAGATTCCCGACGAGGAAGTGTTCAAGCGGATGGTCAAGAACTTCCTGCATGCCGATTTGGAGCAGGCGCTGGTTGATCTTGAGACGCTGGTGAATCGGAACCGGATCTTTATGGATCGCACACAGGGCATCGGGATCATGACGCATGACGAGGCAATTGACTTTGGATTGACCGGGCCGCTCGCTCGGGCGTCTGGGGTCAAGCGGGATCTGCGCAAGGATGAGCCGTACCTTTGTTATGCGGACAACTGGGATGGCGAAGGGGCCGAGGCGGTGAAGTTTTCGGTGCCGATCTGCCATGATGGTGATGTCTACGCCCGGTTCTTGGTGCGGTGCGAAGAGATCAGGCAGTCGATTAAGATCATCGATCAGTTGATCGACAACATCCCGCAGGGCCCGGTGGATGTGTATGTCGATGAGAAGATGACCAAGCCTCCCAAGGAGGATGTGTATGGCTCGATCGAGGGGTTGATCCAGCACTTCGAGCTCATCATGACCAATCGCGGGTGGGAAGCACCCGTCGGCGAATCGTACCTTGCCCACGAAACCGCCAACGGCGAGCTGGGGTACTACATTGTCGGTGATGGCACCAAGCGGTCTTGGCGTGTGAAGACGAGGCCGCCGAGCTTTGTGAATTTTTCGCTGATGTCGAAGATGATCGAGGGTCACATGCTGGCGGATATCGTGGCGGTGATGGGGTCGCTCAATATCGTGGCGGCTGAGTTGGATCGGTGATGCGGATTGCATCGCAATCTTTGATGCTTTGGATGATGCTCTTGGGCGGGCTTCTGCTCACCGGGTGCGGGCTCACGCCGAGTTATACGGTTCGGGTCGAGAACGAGAGTTCCAAGGCGGTGCTGGCTCGGATCGAGCGGCGGCCTTCGATGAACAACATGATCGTGCTCGATTCAGGGCGGGTCAATGCGGGGGGGTCGCGGGTGTTTGGGCCTGTGGAGGCGCCGCCTTTGGAGCGGGTGTATATTGTGATCCAGTCGCCTGAGAATCTGCACTCGCTGCCTGAATCGCACAAGATAACGCGGGGGAACTGGATGGTGAGTGTGTCGCGGGGGTCGATGGAATCGTGGGGGGCCTACGAGATCTCGGTGAGCAAGGAGTGAATCTGGAGCGGGGTTTACCTATGATTGGGTGACGAACTTTGACCCCTTTGGAGATTGGTGCATCATGGCCTGGATCACGAAGAACTCTGCCGAGGCGCAGATTGAAACCCGCGACGAGCCGTACTTGACGGGCGAGATGGAGCGCAAGCTCCGCGAGGTCTATATGCCTCGGTATGAGCGCACCAAGGGGGCGTTGTTCCCGGCTTTGCACATGGTTCAGCATCACTACGGGTGGATTCCTCGCCAGGCGATGAAAGAGATCGCCGATGTGCTCGGGATCGAGCCTTCGGAGGTGCTCGATACGGTTTCGTTCTATGAAGAATACTGGGAGCTGCCCAAGGGCGAGCATTTGATCTCGGTGTGCCGATCCATCGCGTGCGAGTTCTGCGAAGCCACCGCGTGCACCGAAGCGATCAAGGCCAAGTTGGACATTGATGTCGGGCAGACGACGCCGGACAACAAGTTCACGCTTGTCGAGCTTGAATGTCTGGGCTCGTGCGGGACGGCTCCGGTGGCGCTGATTGATGATGACCTCCACGAGAACCTGTCGCCGGAACGGATTGTTTCGATGATCGATCAGGTGCAGAACGGGACTTATACCAAGGGCGGGACGGGTGCTGTGAAGGAAGAGTTGTAGAGCACACCCTCGCCCGTAGCACAGGCGTCCCGCCTGTGTCTTTGTATTTGCCATATTGACCCAGAGAAGACACAGGCGGGACGCCTGTGCTACGGGGTTTAGTATCTTTGATATCGAAAGCAATCCGTGGTGTGGTCGTTGACCATGCCGAGGGCTTGCATCATGGCGTACGAGGTGGTGGGGCCTACGAATCGGAACCCGGCTTTTTTGAGGGCTTTGCTCAGGGCTTTGGAGGTCTCGGTCTGGGCGGGGAGATCAGCGAGGGTCTGATAGTGGTTGATGATCGGGGTGTTATCGACGAAGGACCAGACGAACGCGCTGAGCGTAGTCCCTGATTTGTAGAGTTCGAGGATCGCTTTGGCGTTGTTGATCGTTGATGCGATCTTGAGTTTGTTGCGGATAATCGACGGATCGAGCATCAGGCGATCGAAGTCGGCGTCGGTGAACTTGGCGACTTTCTTGGGATCGAAGTTCTTAAAGAGTGTGCGATACCCTTGGCGTTTATTGAGGATGGTTTCCCAACTCAGCCCGGCCTGGGCGCCTTCAAGGGTGAGCATCTCAAAGACATGGTGCTCGTCACGGTTGGGCACGCCCCATTCGGTGTCGTGGTAGTCGATCTCGATCGGGGAGCGGGCCCATTGGCATCGGCATTTGGATTCAGACATCTGGGCGGCTCCGTGATATGATTCATCGTGAAGGATGATAAGGATATCTCGGTGACGCGCGCGGTGGGGCGGTTCTTTGGGCATATCTGGGGCGCGACGACCAAGCCGGTGTCGGCGGACGAGCCAGAATCACGGACCGAGGTTGTTGCCAACGAGGTCGAAGAGGCCCAGGCCCAGATCGACAACAAAAAAGTAATCCTGCGCAGAACCACCATTGATGAAGTTGAGATTCGGGATGAATCCTGAGCGGGTTCGGGCGGATCGGATCAGGCAGCCGCGTTGAACGCCTGGTCGGCATCCATCTCGAGCGCACCAACGGCCCACCGCGCAACGCTGCGGAGGGTGACGATGCCGATGCAGTGCTTGTTGGCATCGACCACAGGCAAGCACGAAATCCGATGATCGAGCATCACCCGCGTCGCGGCCCGCAGCGAGGTGTTCTCACGCACCGCAACGAGTTGGCGGGTCATGATCTGGTGGGCTCTTCGCTTGAGGCAGGAGAGATCGGAAGTCCGCTCGCCGGGCTTGCCGAGGAACGGGGAGATGTTTTTGAGCAGGTCCCGATCCGAGATCACACCCGCGCATTCGCCCTCGTCGCCGATGACGATGATGTGGTGGTATTTGTTGGATTCGAAGAGATCGCGGATCATCGCGACCGAATCGTCCATCGTGATGGTCGCGACGGGCTTGGTCATAATATCTTTGATAATCAGCGGCTTCAAAGCGAATCCTCCAAAGGTGGGCACCGTGATGATCGACCCGAGCGATTCAAGGCTACACTGGATTATGGGAACACGCAAAGATGAAGGTGAAGCTGTACCGTTTGGGCCGAATGCGATCTGGGCGCCGTGGCGATTGGCGTATCTCGAGGAGGTCTTTGACGAGGACCACCCGGATTCGGGAACCGATAACCCGGCGAAGGATCGCACAGATTCGTGTGGGAGTTTCCTGCTCGACTATTGGACTCAACCAGATCGCGATGCTGAGCACCATGTGCTCATTCGCAATCAGCACGGGCTCATCATGCTCAACAAATACCCCTATTCCAACGGGCATCTCTTGGTGGCTTTGGGCGATGCTCGTCCGAGTCTGACCGATTATGAGCCCGAGCAGCGGGGCGAGTTATGGAAACTCGTCGATCAGGCGGCGGCGTTGGTCGAGCGGGCGTTGGAGCCTCAGGGTTTGAATATCGGGGTGAACCAGGGTCGGGCCGGCGGCGCGGGCGTGCCGAGCCATCTGCATGTGCATGTGATGCCGCGGTGGAACGGGGATACGAACTTTATCACCACGGTGGGGGGGATCCGAGTGATCCCGTCGGCTTTGGAGATGATGTATGAGCGGTTTGTGAGGGCGGTGGGGGAGTGAGCGGGGAGTACACTACACTGAGCCGCCCCCGAGCTTCTGGCTGAAATAGGAGTTGACTGTGAGATGTGATGATCAGCTTGTGGATGTCGTTGAGGATAATCAGGTTGTAGAGGCATACGGGTATGGGCGTGGATTGTTAGAATCGTTAGGGATTGCCGCGCGAGCGTTTGTGTTTTCTGTATATAGATGGGCATTGTTTCGAGCTCTCCAATCTGTTAAAGTGCCAAGTTTGCGTCTCAATCCTTTAGAGCAAGTGCTTTTTGGGGGGTATTGGGTGATCGTCTCCGGTTTGTTTTATGCCCTCGTTTCGGATTGGCAGTGGGCTGAACTATTTTCTCTTGGCACTGTAATCGTGGTAGTACTTCTACTCCTTGTATTCAAGCGGTCTGCTATGCGTCGAGTGTTTAGGACTAGAAGTAATCGATGTAGAGATTGCGGATATAATCTTTGTGGTTTACCAAGCAATGGTTCAATAGAATGGTGTGGTAAAGAGTTTGCGTTAGGTCCTGAAACATGTCCTGAATGTGGCCGATCAATGCCAAGGATTGAGTAGCGGTCCAGAGGTTTGTGTGCCGGGCACCGGGTGCCCTGCTCATGCGAAGCATGTGCAGGATGGATCACGCGAAGACATGCAGGTGCCGAAGACGCCACCAGCATGGCACCCTG